>Ga0081539_10000024_pt1 | contig 354702 bp, 341 predicted proteins | sample TabmetS4T2R2_FD_71023 | JGI IMG/M metagenome (GOLD analysis project Ga0081539, IMG submission 71023) | Tabebuia heterophylla rhizosphere microbial communities from the University of Puerto Rico - S4T2R2 | ecosystem: Host-associated > Plants > Roots > Rhizosphere ...
CCACGGCCTTCCCCGTCACTTGGGCGGGTCGGCGTCCACGACTCCACTTTCGAGGCCTGCTCAGGATTCACACGCGTTACGGCCCGGATGCTTGCTCATCGCTCCATGAGCGACTTTTCCTACGGCTTCGACGGCTTGATTACTCGCCCCGCCGTGCAGGATGCTACTGAGACGAACCGACAATTACTCAGGTGGATCTTTCATCCACGGGATCTCCGCGCCTTCGTGGCGCACCAGGTGGACTTTGGGCCTAGTGTGGCCGCCAGGGCCGATTCCTGGCATCCTGATTCCTGAATCAGCCCTGAATCCTGATTCCAGATACCTGAATCCTCGAGTCATGCGACCGATCCGGAACACGATTCCCCTCGATCAGGCGAAGGCGATCATCGATCGCGCGATTCGACCAATCGAGCGGGTCGAACGCGTCACGCTGTTGGAGGCACACGGCCGCGTGCTCGCGCAGGACATCGTGTCGACGAGCGACGTGCCGCCGTTCGCGCGCGCGAGCATGGATGGCTATGCCGTCCGCGCCGCTGACACGTCAGGCGCATCGCGCACCGACCCAAAGATCCTCAGGCGGATCGAGCAGCTTTTCACCGGTCAGGTGTCGACGCACACGCTGGCCAGCGGCCAATGTATCGAGATTGCGACCGGCGCTCCGATGCCTGCGGGCGCCGATGCCGTCGTGATCGTCGAGGATACCGATGCCACCGACGACCAGATCAGCGTCTTCACAGCGGTCCGGCCGCGACAGAACGTCGGACGACAAGGGGCGGATATCCAGGCCGGCCATCATGTGCTGCGCGCCGGCGATCTGCTGACGCCAAGTCGCCTTGGCGCGGTCGCCGCTCTCGGCATTCCACACCTCGACGTGTATGTGCGGCCACGCGTGGCGGTTCTGTCGACGGGCAACGAGATCGTCGACCCCGGCGAGACGCTCGCGGCGGGTCAGATCTACGACATCAACAAGTACACCGTGTCAGCAGTGATCGCTGACCATGGCGGTGTTCCTGCTCTCTATCGGAACGTCACGGACACGATTGAGGATCTCTCGCGTGCAGTCGATGAGTGTCTCGAGGAAGACGTGCTCGTCTTCTCGGGCGGAAGCTCCGTTGGCGAACGCGATCTGATCCTGGATGTGATCGCGGCGAAAGGCGAGGTGTTGTTTCATGGCATTTCGGTCAAACCAGGCAAGCCGACCGCGTTCGGGATGATCGGGGGCAAGCCGTTCTTCGGCATGCCTGGCTATCCGACCTCGTGCCTCACCAATGCGTACGTGCTGCTGGCGCCGGCGCTGCGCCGAATCGCGCGGTTGCCTGCGTGGTCACGGCCATCGATCTCACTGCCGCTCGGCGAACGCATCGCGTCGGCGACGGGGCGGCATCAGTTCTACACCGTGCGGATCGAGAACGGGACGGCTATGCCGGCTTTCAAAGCCTCGGGCGACATCACCAGCATGTCGCGGGCGGACGGCTACATCGAGATTTCCGCCGACGTAGATGTGGTCGAGCAGGGCACTCTGGTCGACGTGAAGTTCTTTTGAGTCGCGCCTCGTCAATTCAACTCCGAAAATCCCGCCAGCAAATTCGAAGCGGACGGCTCGCCCAACGTTTGAGTTTGGAATCGGAGATTGGGAGTTGCGCGTGAACTGCTCAGGCGTTGTGGCACAACGGCTGAATGCGGATGCTGTAACGTGCGTGCGAAACCTCTGCACATCGCCATTGGAGTCGTAGTGTCGGTGCTCTGCAGCGACGCCAGAGCTCACGCCGACGGCGAGCGCGCGGCGCTTGATCGTTTGATGCTCGAGCTGCAGCCTGAGAGCATGGTTACGTCGGCCGTTATTCGGGAGGTGTATCGCGATTACATCGACCTGCTTCGTTTGAATACATACGGCGACATTGAAGAGGCGCTCGCTACTGGCGGGCTCGCGCCACTTCCGGCCAACCCGGGTCAGCTCAATCTGCCCCCCCGACTCGAAGGCCCGAACCCGATCGGGGAAATGGATCTCGACAACCAGGAGAGCTATCTCGCCGCACGGCCTGCGGCGCTTGGCTGCCTGTTCGTGGTCGCGTCACGCGTGCGCTCGGGACCCCTGGAGATCACCAGCCTCGTCCGCGACAGCGAATACCAGGGTGTGCTGCGCGAGACGAACGTCAACGCGATCACAACGATCCCGATGCACACGCTCGGACTGGCGTTCGACATTGCTGTCGTCAACACCCCGCTGCGAACCGTCTACGAGATTCGCGACGTGCTGCGGCAGTTGCAAGACGAAGGGGCGCTGCTCTTCATCGGCGAGCGGCAGCAGCTCGTGTTTCACGTCGTGCCGCATCCGTCGCGTCTCGGCGATTTCATGCGCGTCTACTCGAAAGCGTTCGGTGCGCCGTCGGCTGTTCGTGCCGCCGAAGTCATCGCGCCTTCCGCGCCGCCCATCGTGGCGATCCCGTCGATGTTCCAGGTCCCGCGGGTCCGAACGGAGATCGTCGCGGCGTACTTGCCTGACGCCGGAAACCTTGCGGTCGACATTCCTCCTGCCGTTGCGACATCAGGCAACGCGGTCGACGAGCCGAAAGGGGACCGCGCGTCGGCCGACGTGATCCTCGGCGGGTTTACGCTCACAGGTCTGCTGATGATTGCCTGGCAGACCAATCGCCGTTCGTAGCGCCGCTCATCGCATCCGCCGCGCGAAAGTTTGCTGAATAGTTCATTTTTGGCTAGATTTCAGGTGTATTTGCGCGCATCCTGTGCCGAAACGGGAGCAGTCATCTATGAAGCGCACAATCCTGGTCCTGGCCGCCGCAATCGTCGCATTTGTCGCCCCGCGCGGTCCGGCCTTCGCCCATCACGGTGGCGCCGCCTTCGATCAGAGCAAAACCGTGACCTTCGACGCGACGGTCACCGAGATGGAGTTTGCCAACCCGCACGTGCTCGTGTACTGGACTGTCAAGGAAGGGCCCGCTGCCGGGCAGATGTGGTCCGGCTGGCTGACGGCGCCCAACAAACTGCAGCGCGCCGGCTGGACGAAAAGGACGCTCGCCGCCGGCGATCACATCCTGGTCAGCGGCAACCCGCACAAAGACGGCAACCACGTCCTGCAGATCCGCAAGCTGGTCGCCCCCGATGGCAGGGAGCTGCCGCTCTTCGAGCAGTAAGTCATGCGTGCCTTTACTGCGTTTGCAATTGCGCTCCTTGTTACCACCTCGGCAGCCGTCGCGCAGCAGCCGCAGAGCGCGGGCGGTACCCCGCGGACGGCAGCGGCGCCTTCACCGCCGGCCTCCCCACGCGACCTCACAGGCGTGTGGATGATGCGCAATCCGCCTGGGTCGAATCGCGGCTTCACCAACTACACCTTCACCGACCCGAAGACGGATCCGCCCGCTCTGACGAAGTGGAGCGAGGAGCAGCTGAAGCTCGCGAAAGATTCCAACGGCGGGATCTATCGGCTGGACGAGACCAACGATCCGGTGCTGACGAAGTGCTATCCGCCTGGTGTGCCGCGCGTGTACTTCCACCCGTACCCGTTCGAAATCATCCAGACGCCAAAGGAGGTCCTGCAGATTTTCGAGTACGACCACTTCCTGCGGCGCATCAAGACCGACGGCCGCACCCTGCCCGCCGATCCCGATCTGCTGTGGATGGGAACATCGGTCGGCCACTGGGAGAACAACGACTTCGTCGTCGAGACGGTCGGCCTCGATACGCGCACCTGGCTCGATCGCTCCGGCCATGCGCACAGCGACAAGCTCAAGGTGACAGAGCGGTTCCGGCGCAAGGATCGCGATCACCTCGAGCTCGATTTCACCATCGAGGATCCGGTGGCACTGGCCAAGCCGTGGAAAGCGACGTTCTATTACGAGCTGCGCCCGAACTGGGAGCTGGGCGAGATCTCGTGTTCGGGCGACTACCTGGATTGGACGACGAAGGAGAAGGGAGTGAAGTGACTCGTCGCGCTTCGTGGTTCAAAACGCGTAATCGAGTCCGACCACTGTCGTCACGCGGCTCCGCAGTCCAGCGTCGTTGAGCGGGAACAGCACGCTGCCTGAGAGGAGCAGGTTGCCCGACAGGTTCACCTTCGCGCCGGCGGTTCCGAGCATCAGCGTGAGATTCCCGCCTCGCGGGGCGAATTCAGGGAAGGAAACCGTCCTGCACGTAAAGCCCACGAACCCTCCACATCCGGGGCCGATCCGGCCGAGCAGCGGCGAGGGTTCGTTCCACTCGAAATTCTTGTTCACCACGTCGAGACGGCCGGCATCGCGCAGCGTGCGGCCGACCACATCGCCAATCACCGTCACGCGCGGGTGAGCCACGAACTCGACTCCGCCCGAATAATTCATTTCGTCAGGCACCTGCGCCGACGTCAGTCCTCCGAGTGCACCCGCGACCTCGCCTGACGCTGCCGTGTAACCGAAGTTCACATGCTGCCCGAATCGACCCCGCTCGCTCGACGCGACGAGCATGAACTTCGCCTGCACGCCGCCCGTACCGAGCAGCTCGTTTTCATCGCCGGTCGGCAGCCGCAAGTCGAGTGCCGCCGCCAATCCTCCGCCGGCGCCACGCAAAACCTGGTACTTGGTTCGGACCGCGACATCTCCTATTCCGGTCGCACGGCCGCTACGAGCGATGGTGCGCGTCGCGTTTGGGTTACCAAGCTCGAATGTGTGTACGTCGAGCGAATCCCTGCGTTGTTGTTCGGTGAGCGCCGCCTCTGGCGGCGGGTTCGTGGCAAAGCGCAAGACGCGCGCAGTGACGCTGGCGTCGAGATTGACATGGACGATGGGAACAGCGATGCCGATGTCCCACCGATTGGTCACGCCGTAATTGGCAAACAGGGCAGTCGTATGTGTCGTGGCTTTCAGCGACAGGGCCGCTTCGATGAGATCGCCCTCGAAGGGCGGGTTGACGCGCGTCCCGTCACCAACCAGACGGAAACCAGTCAGCGTCGACGGGTCGGTAAACCCGCAGCAGTCGTTGTGACGCAGGTAGAACTTGATCGATCCGTCGTCGAGGTCCTGGCCCTCGAACCGATCGTAGGACGTGTGCTGGTAGTTGAACCCCGCGTTGAGTTTGCGACGTCCGATCGTCAGTGCGCGTTCGGCAAACAACGGGCCGAAGCTCCGGCTGCTGCGTCTGAACGTCCCCACGGTCTCGTCGAAGACGTAGGTGATGCCGCCGCTCGACGAGCCGAGTGGAAACGTGGAGAACTGTGTCGCGACCTGGCTGTTGAATCCCTCGACGATGGCAACAACCGGATTGTTGGGTTCATTGATTCCCGGCTGGAAATGTGCTGTATGCGGGAATCCTGTCACGGCGGTCGAGCTTTGCAGGACGATCTCACGCAGAATCAAGTCCGGCAGTACCTGCGCCAACGGAAGATCCTGCGCGGTGGCAGCTCCGACGGCGATGCCCACGGCAATCGTCGCCAGCGCCAGTGCGCGGCCGAAGCGGAGCGATTCGAGATCAGGCATTCTGCTCACCTCCACTGAGCTAAGCGGAAAATCCGGCCGCGCCCTAGAACCGCACCACGGGCGCATGCTACCTACCGCTCGAAGCCGTCGATCAGCCACATGTCCGCGTCGCGGCGCAGCCGCATCACGCGCGTGACCGAGGTCGTCTGCTTGGAGCCGGCTTTCGGCGTCAGCGTCTGCGTCACCCGACAGCTGACCCGCGCCGTGCTCCCATCGGTCGAGAGCACGCGCACGTCTTCGATCATCACCTTCAGCTCACGCATGTCCTTGAAGGCTTTGGCGAGGTTGTCCGCCGGCAGCGACGGTTGCACCTTCTTGACCGCGCTCGCATCGAGGCTTTCGAGCGCCGTCGAATAGCGACGCAACAGATCACGCACACCGCTTTCCGCGGCTGATGTTTGTGTTTGCGCAGCGACGGCAACGGCTGCAGGTATCCACGTGCCGACGTGTTCCGACACCAGCAGGATCGATATCAGGGTCGGTAGCGCGAACCTTGTCAGGCTCGCGTGGACGATGACATGGCGACGCGCGGTCACTGACGTGCCCTCGATGACATCGCGACACGTTGCGGATTTGCGCTCGCGGTGGCGCTCGCCTGCGCACGCGCCGTCACCTCGCCAAACCAGTTGAGGACGACGTGGAGCTCCTGGGCAGCGGATCCGCGCTCGGTTCTAGGCATGACGAACGACGCGCCGTCGGGCGACAGGTCGTAATTGCGTCCACTGTCACCGGCGTCGAAGCGCAGCTCGAACAGCCGCCGCGGCCGGCTCGCCTCGAACTCTGCGCCTGCCGTCACGGAGACGCCCATCAACTCATCGCCCTGCCGATAGAACAGCTCGCGCCCGTTCTTCGACCACAGGGGATCGATGCCACCATCGGTCGAGACCAGCCACTTCGGACCGGGTCCTGGGAACGGCTGAACGTAAACGTCATTGCGCCCCGATTCGTCGGATACGTACGCGACCCATTTCCCGTCGGGTGAGAAGCGCGGCGTATGTTCGTCGAACGGCGTCAACAGAAACGGCACCGGATCCTGGCCTGGCGAGACCACCCAGATGTCACGCTCGCCGCTCGGCTTCCGCTCCTCGAACGCGAGCGTGGTTCCATCAGGCGACCACGACATCGGGAACTGCGGTCCGGCGCCGCTCAGCGTCGGCAGCGTGCCGGGTAACAGCGCCGCGCCGGTGTTCGGCCACGTACGCGCCGCCGCCGAATCGGCGACGTTCAACAGCGGTTGGGCGTCGCTGCTGCCGTCGAGCGGCTTCCAGAAAAGATTCCACGGCCCCGGCGCCGTCGATTGAAAGGCGAGCCGCGTGCTGTCGGGAGCCCACACGGGCACCGCGCTGGAACCCCCGGTGGTGAAGCGGATGCGCGTGCCGCGCTGCAGGTCGATGATCCAGATGTCGCTGCCGCTTTCCGAGTCGATGGTGACCGCCAGTCGCCGGCCGTCGGGCGAGAAGGCCGGGTGCTGATAGGCGGCGCGTGCGTCCACGAGCGGCGCGACGCGGCCGTCGCGATCGACGCGAAGAAGCGCGCGATCGATATCGGCCGTGCCGGCGGGCACGTAGGCGAGCGAGCCGGCCGTCGCGGCAACCGCGAAGTAGGCGCCACCGAACCTGGAGGTTTCGACGCGCTCGAGCAGCGGGACCGGCGGCTGATCGAGCACGCCGCTCGCCGGATTGAACGGCGTCGCCACCAGACCGCCGGATTGCGCGTAGACAAGATGCCCGGTCGGCAGGTACTGCGCGCCTTCACCGATGACGCGACCGTTGCCGACCAATCGCCATTGGCGCGTGTTCAGATCGAGCAGCGCCAGCTGCCATCCGTTGCGGCGATGAACGCTGAAGAGCGCCTGCTCTCCACCGGCAAGAAGCTGCGGATACCCGTGCTGCGACTCGTCGGCCTTCGGCGTCGTCAACTGCACGGGCTCGCCGCCGCCCGCGGCGACGCGCCACAATCCCGATCCGGCCAACGTCGTGGCGAACACGATGTCGTCGTGCTCGCCCCACGATGCTCCGGATACGGGTGGTGCATCGCAGATCGTCAGAGGCACACCGCCGGCTACCGACACTCTCTTCAACGATCCTTCGACGTAGAACCCCAACCAGCGGCTGTCAGGGGAAAAGAACGGCGTGCTTGCGCCTTCTGTCGCCTGAATGCGGTGTGCGTTGAGGTCGTCCAGCGGCCGCACGTACAAACTGGTGCGCCCGCCGTTCACCGATGCGGCATAGACCAGCAGCTTGCCGTCTGGCGACAGCGCCACCGGTGGAAAGCGACCTTTCTCCAGCGTCTGCGCCGCCGGCAGCGTGACCATCAGTCGCGCGAGTGACGAACCGGCGGATGAAATGGGCGCCGGCCGCCGCGTTGCAATCGACGCCGCAACCACCGCGACGAGCACCACCGCGACCACGGCTGCAGGGACCCATCTGTGGCGCGAGGGCACGTGCGCCCGAGGGCCTGCTTCGATCGGACGGATCTGACTATCGGCAGCAGCCGGCTCGCGCAATGCTTCGTCGATCTCGAGACGTGCATCTGCAATGTCGCGCACACGCCGCTTGGCGTCTTTTTCCAGGCACCGCCGCAGGAGCCTGCGAATCGCGGCCGGCGTCGTCGTGGGCAGCGCCGCCCAGTCCGGCTCGCGTTCCAGAATCGCGGCAATCGTGTCAGACACCGTCTCGCCGCCGAACGCTTTGCGTCCGGTCAGCATTTCGTAGAGCACGCAACCAAACGCCCAGATGTCGGCGCGTTTATCAACCGCCCGTCCACGCGCTTGTTCGGGACTCATCGACGATGCGGTCCCGAGGATCACCCCTTCGTTCGTGCCGGCGATGGTGATCGTCGGTGAGTGCGTCACGTCGTGGAACGTCTCTTCGGCTCCAACCTTGGCGAGGCCGAAATCGAGCACCTTGACGACGCCATCGCGCGTGAGCGCGATGTTCGCCGGCTTGAGGTCGCGATGGACGATTCCCTTTTCGTGCGCCGCTTCCAGCGCGTCGGCGATCTGTCTGGCGATCGTCAGTGCCTCCACGATCGGAAGTGGCCGGCCTGACGAATCACTGACTGCCTCCTTCGGTGTGCCGCCGACCACTATGGCGGAGGCGGTCTCGCCGCGTTGTCCGAGCCGTTCGGCCAGCGTTTGACCCTCGATCAGCTCGAGGACGAGACCGTGGATCCCATCCCGTTCTTCGAATCCGTAGATCGCGCCGATGTGCGGGTGGTTGAGCGAGGCGAGCAGTCGCGCCTCGCGTTCGAACCGCGAACGACGATCTGCGTCGCTGATGAACGCTTCGGGCAGGATCTTGATGGCGACTTCGCGACCGAGCTTGGTGTCGCGCGCCCTGTAGACATCGCCCATGCCGCCGGCGCCGAGCAGCGACCCAATCTCGTACGGCCCCAGACGCTGGCCGACCAGAGGTCTGGGCGTCTCGTCTGGCTCAATCGCCGCCGCCATCGCTTCGAGCATCGTCGGTCCGAGGAAGTCGCCCGGGTCCGCGCACGACAGCAACGATTCCACCTCGCGGCGCAGTCCCTCATCGCCGAGGCACGCGTCGCGCAGAAACACCTGTCGGTCGCGCTCGTCATGCGCGAGCGCCTCGTGGTACAGCTGTTCGACGTGCTGCCAACGATCGGACGTCGTCACTGATTCGTGGTGAAAAACGGCATCATCCTACCGGAGCAGTTGGGTAGCTGGGTAGCAGGGTGGTTGGGTACCTTGGGACCAGTTACCTGGCCACCCAGCTACCTCAAAGGGTTAAGCGGAAAATCTGACGCGGTACTAGAATGTGCGTCAATCAGCCGTGGACGAAGCCACCGGCAATCAAGTCACCATGTTGCTGCGTGCCTGGCGCGCCGGCGACGACGACGCGTATCGGCGCGTTTCGGTGATTCTGTACGATGAGCTGCGGCGTCAGGCGGGTAATTACGTGCGTCGCAAACGATCCGGCGACGCCCAGCAAGCCACCTCGCTCGTTCACGAAGCGTTCATGCGTCTGGCGACGGCCCGGCAGGTCGACTGGCAGGACCGGGGACACTTCCTGGCCATCGCCGCACGGACGATGAGGCGCGTCCTGGTGGACGCGGCACGGGCTCGCGCGGCAACCAAGAGGGGTTCGCACGCGGCCCACATCCCGCTGCCATCTGACATCGCTGGCGGTGTGGGCGCATCGCCAATCGATGCGATCGCTCTCGACGAAGCACTCGAGCGGCTGGCCAAGCTCGATGAGCGAAAAGTGCAAGTGGTGGAGCTCCGGTTCTTCGCTGGATTGACCGTGCCCGAAACCGCGCAAGTGCTTCAGGTGGCGCCTGATACGGTCGCGCGCGACTGGCGGATGGCCCGGACATGGCTGCGCAGGGAGCTCGAGACACGGAGGTGACGCTCGTTTGGAGGACAGCGCCACTGTGAAAAGGTCCGCAGCACGCGCGGAGGATTGCGCGGCGCTCGGCTTTGAGGCGCAATTCCCGCCCAGCATTGGCCATGCAGCTTTGGCACGGCCGTTGCCCCACGTCCTTTCATGGACAGCGACGTGCGCGCGATCCCACAGCGGCATACCTTGGCCGGCTTTGTGGAGGACGCCGAGGGCGATCAGGGCATTGCGATCGAATCAGTCGAGCCCGGCGCTACGCTCGTAGTCCGCACGTCCCACTCCGAATATCGTCTGATCGTGTTGAGTCGAACCGAGCGAACGGTGCTCGCCCGGGGCGGCGCGTTTCCTGATGAGACTTCGGTCGTCCTCCAAGGGGCGACTGATGGCGGCAACCTCGTACGGGCCGGATGGATCGGCATCGGCATGCGCCTGGAACTGTCGGCCGAGAAGAGGCGCGTCATCACGTCGCGTGTTCGCTCGATCGACCTCATTCATCATTCCTGAGGTTCTCTTTTCCTCCTGCTGGAACCACAGCGTCCCTGACCACAGAGGTCGACACGGAAGGCGCCGACGGCGACCCTATTTGCCCTTCCAGATCTCCAGCAGACGCGTAGCGTCCTTGTTGTTCTCGCACAGGTGCTCGAGCAGTTCCGTGTCGGGCACGAGCTCGAAACCGATGGTGTCCGAGTTCCACGTCCGTGAATACGCTTTCGGATCGTCGATGGTGACCTCCAGCTCCATGCGTCCGAAGTTGATTCGGCGAAACCGTTCGATGGTGCGCAGCGCGTCGGTGTGCGGATGCCCACGATTGTCCAGCCAGCTGCCCTCTTTGAAACCAGCGGTGTCGACGACGAATGTGTCGCCTTCCCACCGGCCGACGGAGTAACCGTACCAGTTCGGATCCGGATCGACGGGGAGCTTGCGGCCGTCGGTATGAACCTGGCGATAGACGTGGAACTCCTCGAACAGCATGACGGTCACACCGGGCGTCTGCACAATCTTGAACGGGAGACCGGTGACAGTCATCGCATCGGGCACACCATGCGGCATGCAGAACGTCATCGGCCTGTCGAAGCCAAACGTGTCCACGCGCCGCTTGTACACCTGCGCCGCCCATGGCAACATGGGCGCATCGTCTTTGGCCACGAGGTTGTCGTTGTAGCGCGAGCTATCAGCACGCCAGATACCGGAGAGATCCGGCTTGCCCTCGGCGGTTCGCGGCGCCGGCGCGCTCAGGTTTGGCTTTCCGTCTGGAGTGCGCGGCGTCCCGGGCAGTGGCAGCGATAGCCACTGTGCGGCGGCGGCCGCCGTCACGCACAGCGACGCAAGCACAACTGCCGCGACGCGCCCGGCGAAGGATGGGTCGATGCGCATACGATCGCCTCCCTGAGCGCCGCAGGAGCGCATGCGGCGCGATGCCGCTCGTCTATCGCCGACGGGGACTGACATTACAGCCGTCGGTCTCCGAGCAGATGCAATAGCGCTCGCAGTGTGCCGGCGGCTGTTTGTGCGGCGGGCCCATCTTCTGCCGGAACTCGGGATACATCGTCTCGGCGCCGCCGCGTACTGCTGCCAGCGGCAGACCGTACCAGTCAGCGACCTCGGTCAGATATGGATTGGTACCCGGCAAGTGGTTCGGCACCGCATCCGGTACGGGTCCGGGGACTTCTGGCACGTACTCACAGGACATCGGCAGCGTGACCTGACCGGGATCGAGATCCCAGTTCTGACTGCGCACGAGCGGTTCCGTCAGGTAAACGGGATCGTCGACCACGGTGACCACGGTGAGAAAGTTGCCGTGACGGGTCCAGTACTCCGTGAATGTTCGCTTGTCACTGCTCGGCACGCCGTTGCGCCGGTAATAGTTCGTCTTCAGATGCGATGTGGTGATGACGAGCGTGTTCCCTTCCCACGTGCCGGTGGAGAAGCCCTGGAACGTGTGCTCGGCGCCGGCAGGTGGATGCGGGCGTCCGTCCATCCAGATCGTGCGTTCGCTGCCCCACGCCGGCATATAAGTGCGAAACGCCACCAGTTGCTGATTGGCCGGATTGATGTCGCGCCACACGCGCAGATTGCCGAGACCGCGCATGCCGTAATCGGATGAATGCGGCCGACACTGGTATTGGGTGACCACGGAGATGCGATCGGCATCCCAACTGTCTGCCGCCCGGCGCGCCGCGTCGCTGATCGGCAGCCCCATGTAGTCACCAAGCTCGGGACCCGGAATACGTTCGGGCCGATCCTCGTGATACAGCGGGGCCCACTCGCCCGTGAAGTCCACCTGCGCCGCGGCCGGCGCCGCGATGAACAGGGCGACCACGATTGTCAGCACTCCGCAATGACGCATACCTGTTCCCGTGAACGATCCGAACGCCCGAACGATCCGAACGCTTATCGTGCTTCGCATGGCGTGGGATGAAACTTCGACCCGTCCGGCTCCTTCTTGAAATCGGAACTGGTCACGAACGGGTTGTAGAGATACACAGGATCGCGCACGACAGTCGTGACCGTGAACCATTCGTCACCGTTCGGGTGCTTGCGATAGTCGAAATACTCCTCGACCTCGGTCTTGTCGCTGTACGGCACCCCGTTCTTGCGCAAATACCCCGCGCGCAACTTCGTCGTCTTCACTTCGAGCGAACGACCGCGCATGCCGGTGCGCGTCGCGAACACCGGTATCGCGTTCTGCTGCTCCTCGCCGCGCGGTGGTCGCTCCCAATTCGCCAGCGAGTAGCCTTGCCACGATGGCGGCGTGTTGGCCGGCGCAGGACTATCGAAGCGAAAGAGGCGTGTCTGTGTGCCCGAGTCGAGATCGAGCTTCAGCGTCTTGTCGTCCTGCCAGGTGATGTGCACCCGACCAGGCATGCGCATGATCGCGGCCGCGCCGTACGCCTTGCACTGCTGTCCCGCCGCTTCGTCTTTGGCAGGGTCCCACGTTTCACCGACCTGCCGCCCGATCGGGTTGATCGGCACGCCCGCATAGTCACCCTTGAGCGGCGTGACCATCCGCCATCGCCAGTCCTCGCTGATGACCGATACCCAGTAACCAGTCAGATCGACAGGTGCGCCCTCGCGCGGACTGCGTGGCGGCGGCGGTCCGCCGCGTCCCGGCCCTTGAGCGAATCCGATCAGCGGCAACATCGCGATCAGGATCGCAGCCAGCACGGCGGACCTTGTGAGGTCTGCCCGGAACACCCTTGCGAGCTCCACGTTGAAGAGCCGCTTCACGACGGCCTCCGCTCGCGCAAACCCTGACGCAGGCTGTTGAACACCGCCTCGACGAAGGGCGCCGGATTACCATACTCGGCGTCGTAATCGAGCGTCGGCGTCGTTGCTTTCACCTGATCGAGCGTCATCCCTTTGCGAATCGAATCCTGGACGCGATCGCGGACGATCGCGACCATGTCGCGGTACTCGACGACATCGGCTTCGTTGCACAAGCGACCGTGACCGGGAATGACACGCGTCCCACCCTCCTGCAGACGTTCCGGCACCGCGAGCCGCAGGATCCGATTGAGCGCATCGATGACGCCCTGAACGCTGCCACCGCGATCCACATCGATGACCGGGAACCGATCGGGGGTGAACACATCGCCGACGCTGAGTACGTCGGAGCGGCGGAACAACACGATGCTGTCGCCATCGGTGTGCGCGTTGGGCGCGTGGATCACGAACACCGGCTCACCGTTGAAGTAGAAGTCCTTGGCCGGCGTGAAGTACTCGCTGTCGGGCAGCCCAGGTTGACGACTCGGCGTCGGCCGTGCCATTCGATTGACGACGTTCTCGTGCGCGATCACGGTGACGCCACGAACGGCGAGCGCGGCGTTGCCACCAGTGTGATCCGCGTCCACACTCGTGTTGATGATGTAGCGCAGCGGCAGCGGGGACAGCGTACGGACCTGCGTCGTGATTGCCGGTGCCAGCGCTTCAGACATGCTGTCGACGAGCAGCACACCGTCCTTGCCGGTCTGCACCGTGACGTTTCCGGATGGACCCATGAGCATCGACACGTTGCCTTGCACCGGAAACAGGCGCAGCGGCGCCGCTGCGCTCCCGCCGGCCGGTGTCTGCCCGTGCGCCGCGAGGCCGAATGCCGCAACGATGACTGCGGACACGATCGTCAGGCGGACCGTCGCGGACCCACTCCTCACCATGAGCTGAGGATTATAAGGGTTACGACTTATTGCCGAAGGCGTGCAGCAGTACCGGCATCAATCCGCCCATCGACGTGAGGACCGGACGCTGCGGAGTGAGTCCCTCGCGAAACCCGCGTTCGATCAGCTGATCGAGCACGGCACCGCGGCTCGTGATCACATGCACCGGAACGTTCCACGTCGCATCCTCGCCGCTGACCGCGGCAGGAGGTTGATGATCGCCGACGACGATCATCACGAGATCGCGTCCGGAGCGGAGACGGAGATACCCGGCGAGCGTCGTGTAAACGTAGCGAATCGCCTGCACATATCCCGGTCCGAGATCGCTCCAATCGGGGCGCTCGGACCACGCCGCTTCGAGCACGCCTTCGTCGTAGGGCTGCGCCGTCAGAACGCGTTTCCAGTCCGGCTGATACGGAGGCGTGGGCAGAAACGGCGTATGACTGCTGATCGACGGCATGAATACGAATGCTGGCTGGTGCTGCGGCGGCGCGATGACCAGCTCGTCGAGCCGCGCGATCGCGAACTGGTCGGTGATATCCCACCATCCGAATGTGGGGCCGGCGTAGGCGAGCCGCTCGGCGCCGTAGATATCGTTGAACCCGTAAAAAGAACCTTCCGGCCAGCCCCGCTGCAAGCCGGGCATGATCGCGATCGTTCGGTAGCCGTGTCGCCCGAATTCGGTCACCAGCGTCTGACGCTTCTCGGACATCAACGCCGCGTTGGTGTCCTCGTCGAGCACGTCGATGCCGGACAGCAGGCTGATATGCGCCAGCCAGGACTTGCCGCCGAAGGTCGGCGACTGCACGTAGGCCGACACCACGCGTCGGCCGGTCTCCCCGATCGCGGCATTGATGTCGGCGCGGGTGGCGGTCAACGCCGTGCTGAAGGCGGGACGGTCCCAGCTGACCGCGCCGTACGATTCAATGAAGAGCAGCAGCACATCGGCGCCCGCGATACGGCTGAAGTCGCTGTGGATCTCGGCCACGGCGGGAACACGACGGTGCCCGCCGCGACTGATCTCGGACGCCACCTTCCAGACCTGTCGCGCGTACGCGGCGGTGGCAGGCTCCGCCACGACAGGCGTGTTCGGCACGCGCTCGTCGATGCGTTGCGCGATGCCAAGCACTAAAGCGATGGCGCCTGCCACGACCAGGGGACGCCGGAGGGGCGGATGTGTTCCGGCCTCGACCACTCGGGCCAGCGCCCAGCGGGCCGGAAAATAGATGAGCATTGGAAGCAGCACGGTCCCGGCCAGGACAGCAATGAGAACGAGCGGATTGGCGACGAACGCGAGCATTGCCCCAACGTCCGGGATATTCCGAATGTCCCAGTACAGGTTGATCTCGCGGCCGTAGAGCGACCGCGTCGTCACGTCGATATACCGTCCCGCGACGAGCAACACCCACAGCGCGCCGAGCCAGCGCAAAAGTCGGATACGCCGACGGCCGTCGGTGAGTGCCCGACCGGGCAACCCGACGGCCATCAGGCAAATCGCGACCTCGGGCGAGAGCGCCCACGTGGGTCGAACCGAGAGGGTCGGCCACACGTTGACGAACGTCAGCGAGAGGTTGAGGAGCAGGAGGGCAACGGCCAACCCCAGCCAACTTATTGGCGCTGCGCGATTTGACACTGTCTCACTCCGCCCGTACGATGATAACTTCAGCCTCCTATCAGCTTTCGTTTCATTCATTTACCTGCAGAGTCGCTCATGGTTCCGTTCGTGCGCACGCAGTTTCGTTCGTTTGCCAAAGGCATTCGCGGTCTTCTGCCCGTACGGCGGGTCGCCAGCTCGAGGCTGCCGACCGACTATGGCCATTTCGACATCCACGTGTATCGCAGCTGGCTCGGCGGCGGAACGCACGTGGCGCTTGTGCGGGGAGACATCGGCAGCGGCGAGGACCTGATGACCCGCGTCCACTCCGCGTGCCTGACCGGCGACGTCTTCCACTCGGCGCGGTGCGATTGCGGAGCCCAGCTGGACGCATCGCTCAAGCGAATCGCTGAAGAAGGACGCGGCGTGCTGCTCTACTTGAACCAGGAAGGGCGCGGAATCGGGCTGGCGAACAAGATCCGTGCGTACGAGCTTCAGGACCAGGGGCTCGACACCGTGGAAGCGAACGAACGGCTCGGATTTGCCGCCGATCTGCGGGACTACAGCGTGGGCGTCCGGATTCTCCGCAATCTCGGCGTCCGCTCCACGCGGCTGCTGAGCAACAATCCACGCAAGCTGGCGGGTGTGACGGGGAATGGCCTGTCGATCAGCGAGCGGCTGCCGATCGAGATCTCAGCCTCTCCGGCGTCCGAGCGATATCTCAAGACGAAGAAAGAGAAGCTCGGGCATCTGCTGTCTTCTGTCTAAATCCCAAATGCCAAATCCCAAACCCCAAATCACAAACCTCAATTCCCAACTCGCAGGCCCTAGGACTCTTTTTGGGGCTTGGGATTTGGGATTTGGGATTTGGGATTTGACACTCTCTGCTTCCAAAGCCGGCGCACGTCGACTGCAAAAGACCACGCCAGTAACGCCGTCGTCGTGCCGACGGCGATGGCGCTGAGCGGCCATCGGACGATCGGCGCGAGGGCCACGCAGATTCCGATCACGTGAGCGATGGTGATCGTCTTAGCGCGCAGCGTCGGCGTGAGCGTGCCGCGCATCCACCGCAAGAACCAGCCCGACGCCACAAACGCGTAGCGCATCAATCCACCTGCGATCACCCACACCCCGGCCTTGCCGTGCTGCCACACCAGCACCGAGGCGACCAGGATCGAGGCGGCGTCGGTCTCCATGTCGATGCGCGCGCCGAAAGGGCTCGACATCCGCGTACGGCGTGCCAGCCATCCGTCAACGCCGTCGAGGATAGCGGTCAGGGCAATTCCGACGACAATCGCGCTGGCCACGTCGCGACGAGGCGGCTCTCCAATCGTTCCGGCAACAAGGGCGACGAACATCGCGCGGATGATCGTGACGCGATTGGCCCATCCGAGACGCGGAAACGGATGCTCCTCGCGCAGCGCGAGCGCGAATACGGTCATCACCGCAAATGCTGCTGCCACCTTCCACGGATACGTCGACCCAAGGGTCAGGGGCGTCCGGATCGCGAATGCGGCGAGCGTGATGACGGCGCAGGCGAGCAGAGAGACCGAAATTGAACGCGGTTTCATTACCATTGAGTGTGCCCGATCGTTCACAGGCATTCTGGGTCGTGGCTCCCGGGCGCGGCGAAATCCGGAACGAGGCATTGTCCCCGCGCTCTGGCGACGACGTCGTGGTTCGGGCGCTCTACAGCGGGATCAGCCGCGGCACCGAGACGCTGGTCTTCAACGGCCGCATCCCCGAGTCGGAGCATCAGCGCATGCGCGCGCCGTTCCAGGCGGGCGATTTTCCGGCGCCGGTGAAGTACGGGTATGCCAGCGTCGGCGTCGTCGAACAGGGTGCGCCGGAATTACTGGACCGAGTCGTGTTCGCGCTCTATCCGCATCAGACGCGCTACGTCCTCCCGGCGGCTGCCGCGCACGTGCTTCCCGAGGACGTGCCGCCGCAGCGTGCGGTGCTGGCGGCGAACCTCGAGACCGCAATCAACGGGATGTGGGATGCGGAGGTACGCGCGGGCGACCACGTTTCGGTGGTCGGTGGCGGAACAGTCGGATGTCTCGTCGCGTGGCTCGCCGCGAGCGTCATTGGATGCGATGTCGAACTCGTCGACGTCAACCGGCAGCGCGCCTTTGTGGCACGTGCACTGGGGGTGTCGTTCGCGCCTCCGGAACAAGCCGCTCGCGATCGTGACGTCGTCATCCACGCCAGTGGTTCTCCACCGGGTCTGGAGCTCGCCCTGCAGCTCGCCGGCTTCGAAGCGACGATTACCGAGCTGAGTTGGTTTGGCGATCAGCAGGTCGCGGTTTCCCTCGGCGGCGCGTTTCACGCGAGGCGGTTGACCGTCAGGTCATCGCAGGTCGGTCACGTAGCCGCAGCGCAACGTGCCCGCTGGACGACGCACCGGCGCATGGAGCTGGCGCTTCGGCTGTTGCGCGATCCGCGGCTCGATACGTTGATTACGGGGGAGAGCAGGTTCGAAGATCTCCCGGACGTGATAGCGAAGCTGGCCTCGGAGCCGGGCGACACGCTGTGCCACCGGATCCGGTATACGTAGAACGCCTTTTTGGCCCGCCGGATCGACAGGAGCAGGCATGTATTCGGTAACCGTCCGCGACCATTTCATGATCGCGCACAGCTTCAAGGGTGACGTCTTCGGCCCCGCGCAACGCCTGCACGGAGCGACCTATGTCGTCGACGTGGAGCTCCGCCGCCCATCGCTCGACGCCGACAACATCGTCGTCGACATCGGCCGCGCGTCGGAGGTGCTGCGCACAACACTCGCGGAGCTCAATTTTCGCAACCTGGACGACGAGCCGGCCTTTGCCGGAGTCAACACGACGACGGAGTTCCTGGCGCGCATGATTTTCGATCGGATCGTCGCGGCGATTCAGCGCGGCGACCTCGGCAGGGAGGCGAGCGGCATTCAGACGGTGCGCATTACCCTGCACGAATCCCATGTTGCATCGGCGTCGTTCGAGGGCGCGGCCGGCGACGAACCATAGACCGACATGAGCGAATCCGGCGGGCACCGGTCGATCACCTTCGTCGTTCCCGGCCCGATCGTCACGCGCACTGGTGGGTCGATCTACGACGCGCGCATCGTCGATGGGCTTGGCGCACGCGGCGTGAGTGTCGACGTCATCGAGCTCGGGGCGTCGTCGGACGACGTGCAGACTGCCGCAGTCGCTCTTTCCGCCTTGCCGGACGGGACCGTCGCGGTCATTGACGGGCTGATCCTTCCAGCAGTGGCGGACGTTGTCGAGCGCGAAGCGAGCCGCCTGCAGATCGTCGCGCTGGTTCATCTCCCGCGTGCTGCGGATGTGACTCTTGATTCTCAGTTCGCCGAACGACTTCGTGAGCGGGAACATCGCGCCCTCAGGGCCGCAAGGCACATCATCGTCACCAGTCCGGCGACGGTACCGATGCTCGCCGACTACCGGCTGCCGGCGGGTTCGGTGTCTGTGGTGGAACCGGGAACGGATGGCGCGGCGATTGCGCGCGGTTCGGGAGGCAACGAGGTGCACCTGCTGTGCGTCGCGGCCGTGCATGCCGGAAAGGGACACGACATTCTGCTTCACGCGCTCGCCGCCGTACCGATGCGGAATTGGCGATTGATCTGCGCGGGGAGTCTGACGCGCGATGCTGCAGCCGTCAATCGCGTACGGCAGACGATTCGCGCGCTCGGTCTCGACGATCGAGTCGGCTTGCGTGGCGAGCTGAACGCCGCAGAGATTGAGGAGTGTTACGACCGTGCCGACGTGTTCGTGCTGGCCACGTTGCAGGAGACGTATGGGATGGCCGTCGCCGAAGCACTCGCCCATGGCCTCCCGGTCGTCAGCACGACGACCGGGGCGATCCCGTCGCTGGTTGACAGCAGAGCGGGAATCCTCGTTCCGCCTGGCGATAGTGACGCACTTGCCATCGCATTGGCGCGGATCATTGACGATGCGGGTTTACGTGTAAGCCTCGCCCAAGGCGCGCGCCGCGCGCGCGAGCGGCTCCCCACCTGGGACGATGCCTGTACGAAGTTCGGGCAGTGTTTAGACGCGTTGGCGTAGGGCGGGCCCTGTCAGGCCCGCCGTCCAGATATGAGTGAGGCACTCGCGGAATGGCTGGCACTTCGTGAGCACGCCGACGCCGCGTCCCGTTCCATGCGGCTCGCGCGATCGGTTGCGGGTCGGCTGACCGATCGCGAACCCCTGCGCATCCTGGACCTCGGGACAGGAAGCGGATCGAACATCTGGTACCTCGCCAATCACCTAGGCGGCAGGCGCCAGCGCTGGCTTGCCGTCGACCGCGACTCCTTCCTGCTGGCGCGCGTGCGCGACGCAGCACCGACGCGTCTGGGGGAGCGCGCCAATGGCGTGGACATCGAAACGCGCGAAGCTGATCTCGGCAGTCTCGACTTCGGCAATCTTGTGGCGAATCGAGATCTCGTCACCGCGTCGGCATTACTCGATCTGGTATCCGACACGTGGCTGCAGCGGCTTGCATCACACTGTCATGCGGTCGGCGCCGCGGTGCTGTTCGCGATCACGTACAACGGCCGCTCCGACTGCTCCCCGTTCGAGCCGGAGGACGAGTGGATCCTGGAGCTGTTCAATCGCCATCAACACCGCGACAAAGGACTTGGCGGTCCAGCGGCCGGTCCCGATGCCGTCGACGCGGCGATGCGCGCATTCAGGGATGCCGGGTATCACGTGGACACGGAAGCCACTGATTGGCGACTCGATGCCTCCGACATCCGCCTGCAGCGCGAACTGATCGAGGGGTGGGCGTATGCGGCGACTGAAACGGATCCAGCCGCCGCGGACGCGATCGCCGACTGGCGCGTCCGGCGCATCGCGCACGTCGAACGTGGTCACTCGCAGATCGTCGTCGGTCACGACGACATCGCGGCGTGGCTCTGAGGCGCACGAACCGGCAAGGAATCAGGAATCCCCACGGCCTGAATCGGCGTCAGCCCTGATTCCAGGTTCCTGAGTCCTGATTCCCTTGGAGAGGTACTTGCGGCAGTGCGGCGGCGCGGCTCGATCGATGAAACAGGTGGCGGGACGGCTGCCACAGGTGACGACTCAGCGAGCGGTGGACGGGAACGATGCCGCCGCCGTAAGTCGTCGCGAAGATGCGGGTCAGCTCCGCGCCGAAGAAGAACACCTGCGCCGAGTAGTAGACCCACGCCAGCAACGCCAGCACGCTGGCAGCAGTGCCGTATGGCGAGTCACCCGCCTTGCCGATGAAAGTCGACAGCAGCAGGCTGCCGATATCGAAGAGGAACGCCGTCACGGCAGCGCCAATTGCCGCATCACCCCACGCAACATACGCATCCGGCAGCGTCTTGTAGACGAAGATGAAGACGCTGACCATCAGGACGAAGCTGATAGCGAAGTTGAACAAGTGAAGCACCGGCGCGGGCAACGGCAGCGCTCCGTGAAAATAGGATCCGGCGACGGTAATCGAGGTGTTGACGACAACTGAAAGCATGACGAGAAGGGCGGCAGCGACGGTGAGCACGAACCCGTAGATGCGATCGGTCAGCATCGTGCGCATCGACGCAAGCAGGCCCTGATTCGCCGATGGCGGCAGCTGCACCCTCCACACGAGATTGATCGACTGCCGCAGTTCGTTGACGAACGCCGACGTCGTGAGGAACAGCATCGCCACGCCGAGGACGGTCGTGATGACGCCGCCGGCGGGAGTGACGTGCTGCTGCAGCATCAGCTCCGCGGCGCGTGCGCCTTCAGGGCTCAGGAAGCGCTGCAGCCACGGCGACAGCTCCTCGCGCGCCGCTGCCTGACCGAGGAAGAAGCCGATCACACCAGTGATGACGATGAGGATCGGCGCGATCGAGAACAGCGTGTAGTACGCGAGTGCCGCGCCGAGCCTCGTCGCGTTGTCGGACGACCAGTCAGAGTAGGTGCGCATCAGCACGCCGAACAGCCGCTGCGGATGCATGCGACACACGGCGCGGACCTGCCGCCAGATGCTGAACCGCTCCTGCGCCTTGACGGCCGGCGTCTCGGGCGTGTTCACCTGCTCGGCCTGGTGCTCAACCGCAGCGAGATCCGGCGCAGCCGGTTGCTCGTCGGCCATGGCTCTGGCCGCGATCGGAGCAAAACCCGGTCCCGGCGGCGGCGCGCGTCACAAGGCCCCCTGCGCCCTACGACGATGTACGGTGGACCCTGTCAGGTCCGCCTTCGTTCAGATGATGCGCGTGATTGGGGTCTCGGCGTCCGACCTCGACTGCGGGACCGTCGCGCGCAGATCGCAGTCGAACAGGACGTCGCCGCCCATCCGGAATACACGATATGCCGGTCGACGACAGTCGCGCAGGCTGAGGTGTGGGGGGAGGCGGATCGCAGGTCGGCCGTCGCCGATGAGTACGGGGGCGATCGCGATGTGGACTCGATCCAGGAGGTCGGCTTCGAGAAACGCGGACACGGTGACACCACCACCTTCGACGAATACGCGATCGTATCCGCGCTCGCGCAGCAGACCGACGAGCTGCGTGACGTCACGCTGCGGCCTCGAGTCATCGAACGAGGCGATGGTTGCGTGTCCGACGTGTGTCTCGCCGTCGGCGACGCGCGACCGCCCGCACACGTACAGCGTTTCGGCCGCGGTATCGGTGAACACGCGGTAGTCGGGCGTGAGGCGTCGCGACGGATCGAACACGACGCGCAATGGGTTCGGCCCGGCGACGTAACGTGTCGTCAGCTGCGGATCATCAGCGGCCACAGTGCCAGCGCCAACGACCACGACGCCGAACAACGCTCGTAGCCGATGAAGGTGCACCAGGTTCTCGCTGCCGGTAACAAACTGCGAGTCGCCCGAATGCGTCGCGATGAATCCGTCGAGGCTCTGACCGAGATGGCCGACGGTGAGCGGGTGCGCGGCGGTACCTCCGCACAGCGGCAGGTACAAATCGAGCAGCCCTGAACGCGGATCGTCCGGCGACAGCCGCGATTCCCATCCTGACTCGGGATGCCACGTCACCGCCAGGTCGGATGTGTCGCGTTCGAGCGGCCGCATCCGATCCTGGCTGTCGACGGCAAACGACTGCGTGCGACCGCGATGCTCGAGCGGCTCGGCAAGCGCAGCGGCGGCCACTACGATGTTCCACGCGGAGTCGGCGGCAGTGTGACTCGCCTGGACCGCCGTGCGGCCCGGAATCGACCCGTTGTCCTCGTTCTTCCCCCGCATAGCGGTCCTAGGCGCGCGGAGCGCGCCGAAAAGATACTGGCAAGCAGTCGAGGCACCGCCGAGATGTCACGGCGCTGTCTTCGACTGATTCACCGGCTCGCGTCCTTCTTGTCCGCGGCGGCGGAGGCGGTCTCAGGACGAGCATACGTCTGACGGAACCCGGTGCGTTGATTCATGACTGTAAAGCTGCCGTCGCTCCCCGCGCTCAGCTTTATCCAGTAACCGTCAGAGCCGTCGTCATCGACGTTGGCCGCGCGCTCTTCGGAGCCGTTTGCCGCGAAGTCATTGCGCGATGCGTGGAGTTGCCACAATTCGACCGCCGGCAATCGATGCAGCGTGCGAAAGGCGGATGGATCTCCGCCCTTGACCGGTCCGTTGTTCATGACGGCGATGCGCGGCTTCAGCGCCGCGTAGACCGCCGGAATATCCGAGTCGTAGTTGCCATGATGGGGAATCAGGAACGCCGACACTTCACCGAGCATGTTCCGCGGGCAGACCAGGCTCGCCAAGGTATCGCCGCTGACGTCGCCGAGATCGAGAAAGCTGAATTCGCCAAAGCGCAGCATCACGCCGATGGATCGATAGTTCTCGGTGCCGTCGTCAGGCTGATGTTCGACGGTCGCGCACAGGTCGTTGGGTGCGCCCGCACCCGGCAGCGGATCACGCAGGACCGTTCCACCGACGGTGACCACGACCGCTTCAACCGTCTGCAACGGCAGGCGATCGCCGACGGCAGGCTGGATGTGGCGCGCTGTCGCGCGAACCGGCTCGTAGGCCTGAAAGGCGCGAGTCGTCATGCGGTCCGGGCCGAGCGGCGTCCCGAGAGGGCTGCCGTAGTCGATGAACGTCCCGATACGAATGTGTTCGACCAGATCGGGAACGCCGCCGACGTGGTCGTTATGGAAATGGGTAACCAGCAGGTAGTCGATGCGATCGATATGCGCATCACGTGCAGCGGTGAGGATGCGTTCGGCATCACGCCCGCCACGGCCACCGTAGCCCGCGTCGATGAGCAGCGACTGGCGATCGCTGGTCACGATCAGCGTCGCCTGTCCACCCTCGACGTCGATGAAATAGATATCGAGCGGACGCGCCGTTGCCACGCCTGCCACGATCAAGAGCGACGAAACCAGACCGGTGAGACCCTTGAGCATCCGTATATCTGCGCGCGGCAATCCCACGAACCCAAATCCCAAAACCCAAATGCCAAGGAAAGCATACGTTAGGCTTGGGTTTTGGGGCTTGGGTTTTGGGGCTTGGGATTTGGGATTTGGGATTTGACTCGACTTAACTCAAATATACCGAGTCATGCCGCGGTTCGAGCCGTCGCGCATCCGCCGCTACTACGACCGGCATACGCCCGCCTTCGTTGGGCTGGGCGAAGGACGTCAGAGCGGTGCCATCCATCGCGCGGTCTGGGGACCCGGCGTCCGGCGCGCAGAGGACGCGATTCACTACGTGGACGACCAGATCGCGGCGACCATCCGGCCGCCCGCCTCAGCCCTGCCCGACGTCGCCGTGGCGAAGTCGAACGGCGCGTCGCTGCACGTCGTCGATCTGGGTTGCGGAGTAGGCGCGAGTCTCATCCACATGGCGCAGCAACTGCCGATCCGCGGCACCGGCATCACGCTCAGTCCTGTACAGGCGCGCCTGGCAGCGCAAAAGGTTCGCGCCGCCGGACTCGAAGGACGCGTCAAGTGCATCGAAGCAGACTTTTGTGCGCTGCCGCCGGCCGTCGAGCGTGCAGACGCGGCGTTTGCGATCGAATCGTTCGTGCACGTGGCTGACGCGTCGCGATTCTTCGAGCAATGTCGTGAGCTACTGCGTCCCGGCGGCCTGCTGATTATCTGCGACGATTTCCGCAGCGGCGCCGCCTTCGCCGCCTCGCGGCTCCGGCGCGGCACCCGTGAAGCCGCCGCTGCATCGAGCATCGAGCGATTCTGCGAGGGCTGGCACGTGAATACTCTCGTCACGCCCGAGGAGCTCCGCGCACGCGCCGATGAAGCCGGATTCGAGCACGAGGACACGCGTGACCTGTCGTCGTATCTGCGTATTCGACGGCCGCGCGATCGCGTGATCGGGGCGTTCCTCAGGGTTCTCGACTGGCTGCCGGTCGACCGTGGGCGGTTCGACGACCTCGTCGGCGGCCATGCCCTCCAGACGTGTCTGCAGCACGGCTGGATTACCTATCAGCTCGTCGTATTTCGCCGAACTTGAACCGATCCGAACGATCCGAACGATCCGAACGTTTCGGATTAGAATGCGCCGCATGCGAGATCTGATTCGGCTCGTCGTCCTCGGCGTCGTTGTGACGGGCGCTCTTCTTGTGGCACAGGTCCAGCCACCCCCCGCTCCGTGGCGCGGCGCGGGGCCGACGCCGTGCGTTGGCGCTGACGGCGGCATCTTCCAGTGTCCGCCCGCGCCGGGCACGATCGCGATTCGTGCCGGTCGCCTGTTCGACAGCAAGACCGAGCGCATGCTGACGCGGCAGGTCGTCGTCATACAGGGCGACAAGATCCTGGATGTCGGTGCCGACGGTCAGGTGAAGATTCCCGCCGGGGCGCAGCTGCTCGACATGAGCAACGCGACCGTGCTGCCCGGCCTGATCGACGCGCACACGCACATGTTCAACACCCCGCGTCCAGGCATGTCGCGCGAGATGTCGACGATCATCGCCATTCAGAACCTGCAGAACGATCTGCGCGCCGGTTTCACTGCCGCACGCGACATGAGCTCGCACGGCAACGGCTACGCGGACGTCGAGATCCGCGATGCGATCGACGCGGGCCGTGTCGACGGACCGCGGTTCCAGGTCGCCGGACGTGGTATCGCATGGCGCGGCAATCGTCCGGCCGATGCGGCCGTCAATCCGCTCGATGGCATCCTCGTGTCGACCGAAGAGGAAGCGCGCGCCGCAGTTCGCGAGCACGTCGACAGGAAGGTGGACTGGATCAAGCTCTATCCAACCGGTGGGTATTCATTCAACGCGACGGGCCAGGCGCAATACGTGCTCACCTACCCGATGCCGGTGCTGCAGGCGCTCGTCAACGAATCTCATCGTCTTGGCAAGAAGACGGCGTGCCACGTACTCGGCGGAGAGGGACAGAAGAACGCGATCATCGCCGGCTGCGACACCATCGAGCACGCGTTTGACCTGGATCAGGAGCAGGCGAACATGATCGTGCAGAAGGGACTCTTCTACGATCCGACGCTGCAGCGGTACATCGAGCCGTACATGGACGACAACGACGCCAAGAACACGGGCGGCAAGTACCGCATGATTCCAATCTTCGAGAAGGCGGTGACGATCGCCAACGGGACCAGGGGGATGAAGCTGATGGTCGGAAGCGGTGCCGACGGATCGACCTACGCGCACGGCACGCAGGCGCTCGACTTCGAAATGCTCGTCAAGCGCGCCAGCGTCACCCCGGCGCACGCGATTCAGGCGGGGACGCTCACCAACGCGGAAGCAATGGGCTGGGCGGACCGGATTGGCTCGCTCGAGAAGGGCAAGTTCGCCGACCTCGTCGCAGTCGCAGGCAATCCGCTGACCGATATCACCGAGTTGCAGCGTGTGAAGTTCGTGATGAAGGGCGGGAAGATCATCCGCGACGAGATCACGCGAGGCGCGGCAAGGAGCGGAACGAACTAACGCGTGCCGGTAATCTGGCCGGGGCGACTTATTTCGTTCCCGTGCCCGCGGTAATGGTGAAACTGAAATGCAGCGCCGGAATCTTGTTGCCCGGATGATCGTCCGCGTAGGTCAACTGCGGCGTCAGGTAGAGCAGCTGCGGCTCGGTGGGCGGACCCTGATAGATTCCGGGATACAGATCGATGATGTGCTCGCCCGGCGCGCCACTGGCCATGAAGTTGATCACCACGTCACCTTGACTGTTGAACCCGCAGACATACCCCATGTAGGCGTTGTCATACGTGGCCACGTAGATGTTGTCGTACTCCGTCCACCCGACACCCTTCAGGTGGATGCTGATCGGCGTTCCGACCGGACCAGACGTGCGAGAGATGCTGACGATGCTCGTCTCGGTGACGAAGTAGGTGCGCGCCAGCATCGTAGTGCCGTCGCGCAGCATCAGCGCGTGCAGGCCACCGAGATCGTCAGGGGTCGTGATTGTGTGATCGATGCGACCGTCGGGCGTGACGGTGACGGTGCCGAGCGGCATGTCCTGTGACGCGAAGCCATTTCCACTGACGCGACTGCCTACATAGGTCTGCCATACGAGCTGCAGCGTCTTGCTGCGTGGGAAACCCTCGCCGCGCAGCGTGGCGCGCGTTCCGACCGGCCCCTGCGCCGGGCTCAATGCCAGCTTCGCGTTCGCGACCTGAAGTTCGGCCGCCTTCACCGGTTGCTTGGGATATGGATCCGAGTAGGCAGTCCCCTTGCCCCGAGCGAAATCGAGGGGCGGAGCGCTGTTGCCACCGGTCGCGGTAGCGCGGCCCCTGTCGGGTCCGCGATCCTCCGTGTAAAACGTGAACTCGGGCCGCGGCAAATGCGCCACCGGCGACTGCTCGAAGTTCAGATAGCCCTTCGCCTGCCAGCCGGTCAGCATCTTGATCACGTGCGACCCCGACGGACCCGACGCTCGGAACCGCGCGATCGCCGTTCCTTTCGTTCCAGCCGCCGACACAAATCCCACCAGGTGGTTGTCCCAATTGACCACCCATGTGCTTTCCATCGTCCGCCAGCCAAGGCCTTTCACGCGGATCTCGATCGGCGTCCCGATCGGTCCGGACGCAGGGCTCATCTCGAAGCTCTGGGTTACTTCGATCCCGCCCTGCGCGACTGGCTTTCCATCCGCGAGCGCGATCACGTCGTGTACGCCGCCGTAGTCTTCGGGAATCGTGAACCGCCCTTCAAGACGACCATTCGTATCGGTGGTGAACTGGCCGAGTGACGTGCTGGATTCCGAGTAGTGCTTGCCGCGGAAGTGGTAGTAGTCCTCGACGACCCATCCACCGCTCACTGTTTGCCACTGCAGATCGACCGTCCTCCTCGCAGGGAGTCCCGACGCGCTGAAGCGCACCTCGGCGCCGACCGTCCGCCTGTCGTAGGTCAGCTTGAGCGGTGCGGGCGCGGGGCCACTCGACTGCCCTGCGCGTTGGAGATTGTCCGCCGTAGCCTTGGCGGAGGGGGAAGGATCGGCGGGCGCGGCGGCGGTGCCCGAGCACGCCGTCGCACCGATCAGCGCGAGAACCACGAAGGCGTGACGAAGAGTGTGAGCCACGACTATTCGACGATGGTGAGTTGCGAGACGGTGTTGGGGAATGGCGAGAACGTTGCCATCCGTCCGAAGCGATCGACGGCGGTGACCGTATAGCTCACCGTGCCGATCGGCGCGTCGTCTGGAACCGTCCACACGCCGGTCCACATCTCGGCCGGATTGCGTGGATACTCCGAGGCCGGATACGGGACGTTGCCGCGCCATCGCATCGGCACATCGACGGTTCTGCCGCCGTAGGTCACGTGGGCTGTCAACACTGCCGTGTTCTCCGTCTCGCCGGTGCCACCGTCGATGGCGGTCATACGGAAGCCAACGCGGTGACCGCGCTGGAACCGGTTCATCATGATGCAGTGCGTCGGGGCCGTTGCAGGCTGATCGAAACTCGCGAAATCACCCCAGATCACGAGCTTGCCCTGCGGATGGCCAGCCTGCGGCTCAGGAGGCGGAGGCGGCGCGCCGCGTCCGCGCCCTTGTCCCTGTCCTCGTCCCTGACCGGCCGGCGCCGCGGGCGCGCCCTCACGTTGTCCTTGAGGTCCCTGAGCCGCAACGACTGCAGTCGCAATGACCGCGAGCAGCACGATTGTAACGATCGGACCCAGGCCAGACAGCCTCTTCATAGCGCGAAATACTACTGGAGGAAGCGAGCAGTGGAAAGGGGAACGTATGCGCATCGACGCCTCGACAATAGTCAAGAGTGTCGGTTTATAATTTCATCTCAGTAGGTCGCACGCCGCATCTACATACTCCTCTACAGGTTATCGGGTACGGCGCGTGTACGCACGGGAGCGGGACAGGAGCATATGTCAGTCACGGACGTGATCGAGCAGCAGGCGGGTACATCGGAACGTACGGGACGCGTCGTCAACGATTTCGCCATTCAGGTCGCCACCATCAACGGTTCCGGCAGTCAGACGGCCAACCTCGTGCTGCTGCGGTCGATTTTCCAGATGGGCGTTCCCGTCTCCGGCAAGAACATGTTCCCGTCGAACATCGCCGGGCTGCCCACGTGGTACACGATTCGTGCGAGTGCCGATGGATATATCGGACGCAAGAAAGAGGTCGACTTCCTCGTGGCGATGAACCCGGAAACGGCGCGCGAAGACGTGCTGACGCTGGCCCCCGGCGCCGCGGTTGTGTATGACGAACCCCTCAAGCTCAACGAAGTCCGCAGCGACCTCACCTTCTACCCCGTTCCCTTCGACAAGCTGATCTCGCCCGTTACCCACGATGCCAAGCTGCGACGCCTCGTGCGCAACATGATTTACGACGGCGTGCTGTCGCGTCTGCTCTCGATTGACCTGGGGCAGATGGAGAAGGCGCTCAGGAAGCAGCTCGGCAAGAAGCAGAAGGCGATCGATCTGAACATGTCGGCGCTCAAGGCCGGCTACGAGTATGCGGATACGAATCTGCCCAAGCAGGATCCCTTCGTCATCGAGCCGATGAACAAGACGCAGGGCATGATCCTGATCGAAGGCAACGCCGCAGCGGCGATCGGCTGCATGATGGCCGGCGTCACCTTCGTGGCCTGGTATCCGATTACTCCTTCGTCATCGCTCTGCGAGTCGCTGATCGAGTACCTGAAGAAGTACCGTCGTGATCCGGAGACCGGCAAGGCAACCTACGCCGTCGTCCAGGCGGAGGACGAACTGGCAGCCCTCGGCATGGTGATCGGCGCGAGCTGGATGGGGGCGCGCGCCACCACATCGACGGCGGGACCGGGCGTCTCGCTGATGGCCGAGTTCACCGGGCTCGGCTACTACACGGAGCTGCCGGCGGTGATCTTCGACATCCAGCGCGTGGGACCGTCCACGGGGCTGCCGACACGCACGGGTCAACAGGACATCCTCTTTGCCGCGACGCTGTCGCACGGCGACACGAAGCACCCGCTGCTGATCCCTGCTTCGGTGACCGAGTGCTACACGATGGCGATGGAGGCGTTCGACATCGCCGAGCGCCTGCAGACGCCGGTGTTCGTGATGTCGGACCTCGACCTCGGCATGAACACCTGGATGGCGGATCCATTCGAGTACCCGACCCAGACGTTGGACCGCGGCAAGCGCCTCGATGCGGCGACGCTCGAACGGATCAAGCAGTGGGGCCGTTACAAGGACGTCGACGGCGACGGGATTCCGTATCGCACCGTTCCCGGCGACGGCATGCCGGCGTATTTCGCGCGCGGGTCCGGCCACAACGAGCTGGCGCAGTACAGCGAGCGCGCCGACGACTACAAGAACAACATGGATCGCCTCGCCCGCAAGTTCGAGACGGCGCGAACGCTGGTGCCCAAGCCGATCGTCGACATGGCCGAGCAAGGCGGCATCGGGCTGATTGCCTACGGCACCACGCATTGGGCGATCGTCGAAGCGCGTGACCAGCTGGCCAAGGAGGCGGGACTGGACACGTCCTATCTGCGGCTGCGCGCGTATCCCTTCACGCGCGAGGTCTTCGATTTCATCGACGGCTGCAGCCGCGTCTATGTCGTCGAGCAGAACCGCGACGGACAACTGCTGTCGTTGCTGAAGATGGAATGCACGCCCGAGCAGGCGGCGAAGCTGCGCAGCATCCGTCACTACCTCGGACTGCCGATCGACGGACGCTCGGTGACGACCGAGCTGTTGAACCAGGAGAGTCTGGTCCGGGTTTAGATCAACTCCCGACTTCCAACTCTCTTCCGCCCGAACCCACTCCCAACGTTGCGGCCCACCGCGTTGGGAGTTGGCACCAGGATCGGATTGGGAGTTGACAAGCATCAAGGAAACGAATGACCACACCGGCACAACCATCGACCCCAGGGAAGCGCATCAACCGTATCGGCCTCGAGCCGGTGGCCTACCGCGGCTCGAAGACGACGCTGTGCGCGGGGTGCGGGCACAACGCGATCACCGAGCGCATCATCGAGGCGTTCTACGAACTCGGCGTCGCTCCGACCGACGTGATCAAGCTGTCGGGCATCGGGTGCTCGAGCAAGAGTCCCGCCTACTTTCTGAACAGCTCGCACGGGTTCAACTCGGTGCACGGCCGCATGCCCGCGGTCGCCACCGGCGCGGTCATCGCCAATCGGAAACTGGTCGCTATCGGCATCAGTGGCGACGGCGACACCGGGGCAATCGGCATCGGTCAGTTCGTGCACCTGATGCGCCGCAATCTGCCGATCATCTACATCATCGAGGACAACGGCTGCTACGGGCTGACGAAGGGACAGTTCTCGCCGACGGCCGATCTCGGGTCGACGCTCAAGACGGGCGTCATCAACGACCTGCCGCCGATCGACACGTGCGCGCTGGCGATCGAGCTGGGCGCCTCGTTCGTGGCGCGGTCGTTCTCCGGTGACTCGAAGCAGCTGAAAGCGATCCTGAAGGCGGCGATCAGCCATCGTGGCACGTGCATGATCGATGTGCTGTCGCCGTGCGTCACCTTCAACGACCACGAGGGATCCACCAAGAGCTACTCCTACGTGAAGGATCACGACGAGCCGCTCGGCGACGTCAGCTTCGTTCCCTACTTCGACGACATCAACGTCGAGTACGATGCGGGGACGACAACCGCCGTCACGCTGCACAACGGGTCGAAGGTGCTGCTGACGAAGATCGCCGAGGATTACAACCCGTCGGACCGGCTCGGCGCGATGAAGCTGCTGCATGAGACCGCGCGGCGCGGCGAGTACGCGACTGGCATCCTCTATCTCGAGCCGGACAAGCCGGACTTCATCGACCTGCTTGGCCTGGTTGACGAGCCGCTTGCCACCCTCGATCAGGCGCGGACGCGACCGGGCCCGCAGGCGCTCGAAGAAATCATGGAGAGCTTTCGGTAGGAGTGGTCAAGCACTTGTCAACTTCCAACCTCCAACTTCCAACTTCCAACGCCGAAGCACCCCGATGTTTGGGAGTTGGACGTTGGGAATTGGGAATTGAGACCGAGGGTAACTTGTGAGTGGCTACTTTCCGGTAGCGGTCTTCCTAGGCTTCATCATCGCTTTCGCGGTGGTGTCGCTCGGCGTGGCGCGGCTGCTGCGACCGCATCGGCCCGAGGCGCAGAAGACCCTCAGCTACGAGTGCGGCGCAGAGCCCGTCGGCGGCGCCTGGGTCCGTTTTCCGGTCGGCTTCTATCTGGTCGCCCTGGTGTTCATCCTGTTCGATGCGCTCGCCGTCTTTCTGTTCCCGTGGGCGCTTGCGCTCCGCGGCCTCGGCGCCTGGGGGCTCGGCACGATGCTGCTCTTCCTGGCGATCCTCTCGCTCGGCTGGGTCTACGCATACCGCGAAGGGATACTCGAGTGGCGGTAAAGGCGCCCGTTCCGGAAGTCCCCGCGCCCGTGTGGCGAAGCTTCAAGGATTTGCAGGAATACGAAGCGCTGCACCATCGCCGTCCTGAGGGCGACAAGCATTCAGCGGCGTTCGAATCGCTGACCGAAGGCATTCACCACTTCCCGGGCGGCTTCGCCGTCACCACCGTCGCCGACACCTTTTTGAACTGGGCGCGCAAATCGTCGGTCTGGCCGGTGACGTTCGGGCTCGCCTGCTGCGCGATCGAGATGATGGCCACCTTCGCGTCGCGCTTCGACGTCGAGCGACTGGGCATGGTGCCCTGGGCATCGCCGCGCCACTCGGACCTGATGATCGTGTCGGGCACCGTGACCATCAAGATGGCGCCGATGCTCGAGCGCATCTACGCGCAGATGCCGGATCCGAAATGGGCGGTGTCGATGGGATCGTGTGCCAACTCGGGCGGCCCCTTCCGCCACGGTTATCACGTGGTGAAGGGCGTCGATCGGGTGATTCCCGTGGACGTTTATGTCCCCGGCTGCCCTCCGCCGCCCGAGTCGCTGCTCAACGGTCTGCTGCTGCTGCAGGAGCAGATCGCACATTTCCGGCGCACCGGAGAACGGGCGGCGCCCAACGAGAAAATCGATTGAGCGTGAGACGTCATGCACTCCGTGTTGTTCGTCTCCGTGGTCTCGAAAGCGCAGGAATGACGCGATGACCTACGAGCAGGCGGCCTCGGCGATCGCGGAGCACTTCAGCAGCGCCAGCGTTGAAACGGGCACGCCGCTCGTCGTTTCCATTCCGCCGGACCAGTGGCGCCCGTTCGCGCAGTTCGCGAAAGAGACGCTCGGCTGCCGCTTCTTCAATTTCCTGAGCGCCGTCGACTGGAAGGAAGCCGGTCTCGAAGTGGTCGCGTGCGTGGACAACCTCGACGACAATGTGTCGCTGAGGATGAAGACACGCTTGGCAGCCGGCGAGTCGCGCTGCGCCTCGCTCGTGCCGCTCTATCGCGGCGCCAACTGGATGGAGCGCGAATGCTACGACATGTTCGGCATCGTGTTCGACGGCCACCCCGACCTGCGCCGCATCCTGCTCGGCGATGACTGGCAGGGACACCCGCTCCTCAAATCCTATGCGGTCGATACGCCGCATCCGCCTTACCGATGATCGACACAGCGGTCCAGACGCAGGTCGCGGTCGATTACTCGGCGGGCGAGCGCCTCACGATGAACATGGGGCCGCAGCACCCGTCGGCGCACGGGGTGTTTCGCGCCATCCTCACGCTCGAAGGAGAAACCGTCGTCGGCGTCGATGCGGTGATCGGCTACCTGCACCGCTGTCACGAGAAGCTCGCCGAGACGCTCACCTACGCGCAGTATCCGACGATCGCCTCGAAGACCGATTACGTCGCCGCGATGACGAGCGAGTTTGCCTACGTGCTGGCGGCGGAGCAGATCGGCGCCGTGGAGGTGCCGAAACGCGCGCAATACATCCGCGTGATCGCGGCGGAGCTGCAGCGCATCGCCTCGCACCTGCTGTGGCTCGGCACCTGGTGCATGGACATGGGCGGCGCGCTCGGCGGCGGCGCCACCGTGTTCCTCTACTGCATCCGCGAACGGGAGCTGATTCTCGACTTGTTCGAATCGCTGGTCGGCGCGCGGCTGCTCTATGGGCTGTATCAGGTCGGCGGTGTGCGCTACGACCTGCCGCCGGGTTGGGCGCAGCAGTGCCGCGACACGTTAATCACCGTCGAGCAGCGCCTCCGCGAGTACGAGCATCTGCTCGAAGACAACCCGTTCTTCCTGGCGCGCGCCAAGGGCGTCGGCTACATCTCGCGCGAGCTCGCGGAAGACGTCGGGGTCGCCGGTCCGTTGCTGCGCGGATCCGGTGTCAACTTCGATCTGCGGCGCAAGGTGCCGTACTCGTCGTACGGCGATTTCACGTTTACCGTGCCGGTGGAAACCGGTGGCGACTGCTTCGCGCGCTACCGCGTCCGGATGATCGAATTCCGGCAAGCGATCGCGATCGTGCGCCAGGCGCTCGACGGCTTGCCGGAAGGACCGATCTCGTCGCGGCCCGCGTTGAAATCGGTCGCGCAGATCAGGATGCCGAAAGGGGAGGCCTACGCCCGCGTCGAGGGACCGCGCGGCGAGGTCGGGTGCTACATGATTGCGGACGGCAGCCCGAAGCCGTACCGCATGAAATGGCGCGGCGCGTCGTTCTCGAATCTGTCGGTGCTGCCGCACGTGCTGCCCGGGCACAAGATCGCCGACGTGGTGGCAATCATGGGATCGGTCGACCCGGTGTTCGGCGAGGTTGATCGATGAGGAAATCCCAAATCCCAAACCCCAAATCCCAAAACCCAAACCGCCAACGAACGATTTGGGATTCATTGGGATTTGGGTTTTGGGATTTGGGTTTTGGGATTTGACGTGATTCCAGCCTGGCTCATCCCGTTCATCGCCTCCTTCATCGTCCTGAACGTCGTGATCGGCATTGTCACCTACGTCACGCTGCTCGAGCGCAAGTTCGCGGCGCGGATGCAGTCGCGGATCGGCCCGTATCGCGTCGGTCCGCATGGACTGCTGCAGCCGATTGCGGACGCCATCAAGCTGATGATGAAGGAAGACATCGTCCCGGCCGCGGCCGATCGCCGCGTCTACAATCTGGCGCCGATCGTCTTCCTGATCCCGTGCATGCTGATCTTCGCGACCATCCCGTTTGCACCTGGTCTCGGCGTTGCCGACCTGAACATCGGGATCCTGTTCTTCCTCGCCGTGTCGGCAATGGAGATCGTCGGCCTGTTCATGGCCGGGTGGGGATCGAACAACAAGTACGCGCTGCTGTCGGCGATGCGCGCCGTGAACCAGATCATCTCGTATGACCTGCCGTTCATTTTTTCGGCACTCGTCCCGGTGATGCTCGCCGGCTCGCTGCGGCTGTCGGACATCGCGACGGCGCAGAGCGGTCTGTGGTTCCTGTTCTATCCGGTCATCGGTCAGCTGTCGTTCATCTTCTTCGTGATCTCGACGCTTGCCGCCGAGAACCGCGTGCCGTTCGATATCCTCGAAGCCGAATCCGAGCTGGTGGCCGGCTTCCGTGTCGAGTATTCGGGGATGAAGTTCGCGCTCATCCAGCTTGGTGAATACGCGCACATCGTCGCCTCGTCATTCCTCGGCGCGCTGCTCTTTCTCGGCGCCTGGAGCGGGCCCGGACCCGAGTGGCTCGGTCCCCTCTGGTTCCTCGTCAAGGCGCTGTTCGTCTTCCTGCTCGTGACCTGGGTGCGCTGGAGCTTCGTTCGTATCCGCGTCGATCAGATCCTGACGCTGTCGTGGAAGCTGCTGCTGCCGTCGACGCTCGTGCTGCTGGTGATCACCGCCGTCGTCATCGTGTGGAGGACCAATGGCCTCGCCTGAAGGGCTCGGCACGATTGTCACCTCGGTGCTCCGCGCGATGCGCGTGACCTTGCTCAATCTGTTCCGCAAGCCGGTCACCGTGCACTACCCTGACGTCACGCGCAAATACCCGGATCGCTATCGCGGACTGCTGGCGCTCACCTACGACCAGGAGACCGGCGAGGAGAACTGCATCGGGTGCCGCCTGTGCGAGTATGTCTGTCCGCCAGCCGTCATCAAGGTCGAGATGCTCAAGGGCGAGAAGCGCAATTACGCCAAGACGTTCACCCTCGAGCTCTACGCCTGCGAGTTCTGCGAGCTGTGCGTGCAGGTTTGTCCGACCGACGCCATCATCATGATGAAGTCGTTCGACCTGGCGACCACCGATCGGCGCGACATGCTGCTGGACAAGGATCGGCTGCACGCTATTGGGCTGCAGTTCCAGCCGTCGTGGGCGACAGGCAACCGCTTGCGTGACGTGCAGTCGCCGCCAAAGGGCGCGCCTCGTCCGCACGTGCCGCAGGAACCAGCCGCGGCCAGACCCTCGCCCGCCGTGGCGTCGGCGAAGGGGGAGACACCCACGCCGACCGGAGCCGGCGCGTGATGCTGGAGACGATCGCGTTCTGGGCTCTCGCGCTCGTCCTCGTCGGCTCGGCGCTGGCGGTCGTGTTGTCGAAGAATCTGTTTCACGCGGTGCTGTTCCTGGCGCTGGCGCTCACCGGCACGGCAGGCATCTTTCTGCTGTTGAACGCGGAGTTCCTCGCCGCCGTCCAACTCCTGCTCTACGCCGGCGGCATCATTACGATTGTCGTCTTCGCGATCGTGGTCACCGAACGTCTGGTCGGCGAACATCTGACGCAGACGAACCGCCGCGTGCCCGCCGGCGCCGTCGTATCGGCGGCGCTGCTCATCGCGATCGTGACCTCCCTGCTGCGCCAGCCGCTGGACGTCACCGCCGGTGCGCCGGCGGCGAACGCCACGCAGGCCATTGGCGAGGCCGTGCTCACGCGCTTCGTGCTGCCATTCGAGCTGCTGGCGCTGTTGATGCTGGCGGCGATGTTAGGCGCCATCTACTTCGCGAGGCCCGAGGAGTAGTGGGTGGCGACGTAGTGCTCGGCGGCCTGGTGACGCTGTGACACAGTGTGGGACCGTATGTCCGGAGGAAAACCGTGGCAAGTGTATTGGCACAGCCTGTTGATCGACCGCGGACGCTGAGGTGCTTGGATCAAGTCGGTTTTCCGGAGCGACATACGGTTCCGCACTGCAACACAGCGATCGCCGCCACGTGGATCGTAACGCTGCGGTTGAAGCAGTAGTCGCGTCATGCAGCTACAGGTTTTCCTCATTCTCGCGGCGACATTGTTCTCGATTGGGCTCTTCGGCGTGATGACGCGGCGCAACACCATCGGCATCCTGCTCGGCATCGAGCTGATGCTGAACGCGGTCAACATCAACCTGATCGCCTTCGCGCGCTTCCGCGGCGACATCGTCGGCATGGTGTTCTCCGTCTTCACCATCTGCATCACCGTCGCCGAAGCCGCGCTCGGACTTGCCATCGTGATTCTGCTCTTCCGCATCCGCCGGACCGTCATCGCGGATCATCTCGACCTGCTCAAGGGATGACGAACGTCGCCGTTCACGCGCTGATTGCGCTGCTGCTGCCAGCGTTCTCGTTTCTGGTGCTCGCCATCGTGGCGCCGCTGCGGCGCGCTGGCCGCCCGGCGGCGTGGTTCTCCATCCTGTGTGCGGCTGGCGCGCTGGCTGCTGCGTTGATCGCCTGGAATCACGGCACCGACATGGGTCGCGCCGTCATGACACCGGAGCGAGCACTGGCGGCGTGGCTGCCCGGCGCCGCCGATCGACCGCTGGCCAGCGTCGGCGTGCTCGTCGACGGCGACTCGTCACGGATGTTGATCCTCGTCGCTCTCGTCGCGTTCCTCGTCCAGCTCTATTCGATCGGCTACTTGAGCGACGAGCCGCGGCGCGGTCTTGGCCGGTACTACGCCTACCAGTCGCTGTTTGCCTTCTCCATGATGGGCCTGGTGCTCGCGCCGAATTTCCTGCAGCTCTTTATCTGCTGGGAGTTGGTCGGCCTCTGCTCGTACCTCCTCATCGGATTCTGGTACTGGAAGCCGGAAGCGGCGCAGGCAGCGCTCAAGGCGTTCTGGGTCACGAAGGCCGGTGACGTGGGCTTGCTCATCGGAATCGTGCTCCTGTGGCAGCACACCGGCACGTTCGACTTCGCCACCTTGCAGACGATGGCGCAGTCGGCGGCGATTCCAGTCGCCGGACTGTCGGTGGCGACCTTCGGCATCTATCTGGGCGCGATGGGCAAGTCGGCGCAGTTCCCGCTGCACATCTGGCTGCCCGACGCGATGGAGGGGCCGACGCCGGTCTCGGCTCTGATCCACGCCGCGACGATGGTCACGGCGGGCGTGTACCTACTCCACCGTACGTCGTGGCTGTTCGCATTGACGCCTGACGTGCTCGCGATCGTTGCCTGGATCGGTGCGATCACCGCACTGATGGCCGCGGTTCTGGCGTGCGTCCAGGAAGACATCAAGCGCGTGCTCGCCTACTCCACGGTCTCGCAGCTTGGCTACATGATGACCGCAATCGGTGCGGGATTCTCGGCGGCCGGCTTCTTCCACCTGCTCACGCACGGCGTCTTCAAGGCGCTGCTGTTCCTCGGCGCCGGCGCGGTGATTCACGCCGTCCACAGCAACGATCTGGCGCGCATGGGTCACCTCGCTCGCCGTATGCCACAGACGATGATCGTGTTCGTCATCGGCACGCTGTCGCTGGCCGGCATTCCGCTGTTCGGCGGCTTCGCGTCGAAGGAGGAGATTCTCGGCGCCGTGTGGGCGGGTGGCTTCCCCATTCCGTTCGCGCTGCTGCTCATCGCCGCGTTCCTCACCGCCTTCTACATGTTCCGTGTGATCTTCCTCGCGTTCTTCCGCGCCACGCCCGAACAGGATGCGCAGACGATGGCCCCGCCGGTGACCACGGAACATGGCGGCGGTGCGCACGCCGCGACGCACGACGTGACGGTGGTGGACGTGCTGCACGTGCACGATCCGCCGTTCGTCATGGCCGCTCCCCTGTGGATCCTGGCGCTGCTGTCGATGGCCGTCGGCCTGTACTTCGCATTGGAGGGCCGCTTGGAGGCAACCGCGGCGCCGGTCGCCGACGCTGCCGCCCCCGCGTGGCTGACACCTGCCGCAGTGCTCGTCGCGGTGGCGGGCATGGCGACGGCGTGGCTGATGTACCAACGGCGGACGATCGATCCGGAGCGGGTCGCTGGTGTGCTCGCGCCGATCCGTCGCGCCGCGCTGGCGCGCTTCTGGATCGATGACCTGTTCGAAGGAACCTACAGGATCGCGGTGCTCGGCTTCTCGCGCCTCGTCGGCTGGATCGATCGCTACCTGGTCGATGGCGTGCTCAACGTGGTCAGCGCCGAAACGCTGGAGACCGGCGACGTCCTGCGGAAGCTGCAGACCGGTCGCGCGCAGGATTACGTTTACGGCATCGCGGTCGGCCTGCTTGCGCTGGTGATCTGGATGGGACTCGCATGACCCTGCCGCTCCTGTCGATCATGACATGGGCGCCGTTTGTCAGCGCCGTGATCGTCATGTTTGCCGCGCGCAATCGACCGTTGCTCGTGCGGCTCGTCTCGCTGGCAGGCACCGCCGTTTCGCTGGCGGCATCGATCTGGGTGTACGCCACGTACGATCGCGCGGGAGCGGGCTTCCAGTTCCAGGAACAGTTCTCAATCGTCCCGGATCTCGGGATCGCATACCAGTTGGCGGTCGACGGCATGAGCGCGCTGCTGTGCCTGCTGACCGGCATCATCATCTTTGCCGGTGTCTTTGCCTCGTGGACGGTGAACGAGCGAAGCCAGGAGTTCTACGCGCTGCTGCTGGTGCTGGTCACGGGCGTGTTCGGCGTATTCGTCTCCCTCGATTTGTTCGTATTCTTCCTCTTCTACGAGATCGCCGTGCTGCCGATGTATCTCCTCATCGGCATCTGGGGCTCGTCCGGTCACGTGCGGCCGCAGGGTATCTTCGGCTGGGCGTTCGGCCGTACCGGCGTCGGCACCAAGGAATACGCGGCGATGAAGTTGACGCTGTATCTGCTCTTTGGATCGGCGTTCATCCTCGTCGGCATCCTCGGCCTCTACGTCGCCTCGGGCGCGCGCTCGTTCTCACTGCTCTCGCTGCAGAACGTACAGTTCGATCTGTCGCTGCAGACGTGGGCGTTCCTCGCGTTCTATATCGGTTTCGGCATTCTCGCCGGCATCTGGCCGCTGCACACGTGGTCACCGGACGGGCACGCGTCGGCGCCGACGGCGGTCTCGATGCTGCACGCCGGCGTGCTGATGAAGCTTGGCGCATATGGCGTCGTCCGCATCGGCATGGGACTGCTCCCTCAGGCGGCCGTCGAGTGGGCGTGGCTCGTTGGCGCGATTGCCTGCATCAACATCGTCTACGGCGCCTTGAGCGCCATGGCGCAGACCGACCTCAAGTACGTGATTGCCTATTCGTCGGTGTCGCACATGGGCGTCGTCATGCTCGGCGCTGCGACCCTGACTGCGGAAGGCATCAACGGCTCGGTCTTCCAGATGTTCGCGCACGGGATCATGACGGGCTTGTTCTTCGCGCTCGTCGGTCTCGTTTACGAGAAGGCCCACTCGCGCGAGATCTTCAAGATGGGCGGCTTCGGTCAGATGATGCCGGGCATCGCCACCGCGTTCACCATCGCCGGACTCTCCTCACTGGGCCTGCCGGCGACCGCCGGATTCGTCGCCGAGTTCCTGACGTTCCTCGGTGCCTGGAGCTCGGCACACCCGTGGTGGCTGTTTCCGGGCGTCATCGGCGCGTTTCTCACCTCGATCTACGTGCTGCGGGTCTCGCGCTACATCTTCTGGGGACCGAAGAGCGACGATCCACATTTCCAGGACCTGCCTGACGCGCGCGGTCCGGAGTGGGCCGCGCTCGGCATTCTGGTGTTCGTGATCGTGCTGTTCGGCGTGATGCCAAGCCTGGCCATTACGCCGGTGAAAACCGCAACCGCGCCGCTTCTGCAGCGGCTGCAGCCGCAGGCGGCGCGAAACATCAACCACGGAGATCTCCGTGACCCTCGTGTTGCGGCCTCCGTGGTTGAAACGACCACAGGAGCATCGGGCCGATGACGTTCGGCGTCGCCACACCACTCGTGGTCGAGCTCGCGCTGTTCGCGCTCGCCTTGGTCGTGCTTGCGATAGGTCTGATCGCGCGCGGTCGATCGGGTCAAACCACCGGCTGGTTGACGCTCTTCGGCCTGGCCGGTGTGTTCGCGCTCACCTGCTTCATGGGGGGAACATCATCGCTTTCCGGCGGCATGTTCGTGGTCGACGACTTGGCGATCTTTGCCAGACGGGTGTTCATCATCGCGGCGGCCGTCAGCCTGTTCGCATCGCTCACGCATCGATCCGGTAGCTTCGACCGTCGGGCACCCGAGTATCACTTCGCGCTCCTGCTGTCGCTCATCGGCATGTGTGCGCTCGCCTCTGCGCGCGAGCTGATTCTGCTGTTCGTGACCTTCGAGCTGATGTCGATCCCGCTCTATCTGCTGACCGGATTCCTCAAGCGGGACGCGGTCGCCCCGGAAGCGGCGCTGAAGTTCTTTCTCGTCGGCACTGCGTCCTCGGCAGTGATCGTGTATGGCATGTCCTTCGTGTACGGCGTCACCGGGACGACCGACCTGGCCGCGATTCCGCAGGCGCTGGCCAACGGCGACCCGATGATGCTGCTCGGCATGGGGCTGCTGCTCGCCGGTCTCGGGTTCAAGATCGCCGCGTTCCCGTTCCACATGTGGGCGCCCGACACGTACGAAGCGGCGAGCACCCCATTCGTGGCATGGCTCTCTGTGGCGCCAAAGGCAGCCGGCTTCGTGGCGATCATCCGCCTGTATGTCGAAGGCGTCGGCTCCGCGGCCGTGGCCTGGATGCCGATCGTCGCCGCTGTCGCCGGCATGACGATGCTGATGGGCAACCTGATGGCGATTCCGCAGCAGAACATCAAGCGTCTGCTCGCGTACTCGGGGATCGCGCACATCGGGTACATGCTGCTCGGCCTCGCCGCGGTCTCGACCGACGGCGTCGCGATGGTGCTGTTCTATCTGGTCGCGTATCTGTTCGGCAACATGGGCGCGTTTCTGGTGGCGGATGCTGTTGCGCGCGTCGAGCAGTCGGATCAGATCGAGGCTTATCGCGGCCTCGCTCAGCGGTCGCCGCTGCTTGCACTCGCGATGCTGATCTTCCTGCTGTCGCTGGGTGGCATCCCGTTCGTCGCCGGCTTCTGGGCGAAGCTCTATGTGTTCTGGGCCGCGATCGAGCGCGGCATGTATGGGCTGGTCCTGCTCGGAGCGGTGTTAACCGTCGTCGCGCTCTACTACTACTTGCTGGTGGCGCGTCGCATGTACATCGAGGCGCCGGTCAACACGGCGCCGGTCCGCGTCCCGGCGCTGCTCTCGTTCGGGATCGCGCTCTGTGCCTTCGCCGTTATCGTCATCGGCCTCTACCCAGGGCCCTGGGTCGCGATGACGATGAGAGTGGCGGCGACGCTCTTTTCCTAGCGAACCGTGCCGGTGACGTTCCAGGTTTCGAGTTCCCGGTTCCAAGTTCCCGGGGTTCCTGTTCGCCGTTCAAAGTTCTGTTGAATTCCAGGTTCAATGTTCCAAAACCTTCAACTGCGGAACCCATGCGAACTCGAACTTTGACCCCCGAACCATGAGAACGGGAACCGGAACCCGGAATTAGGGAACAGGAACCGGAACGCGGAACCACGGGAACCTGGAACCAGGAACTCGGAACCGGGAACTGAGTGCTTATCCCTGCGTTTCGTCCTCGTTCGCGCCGAGCACGTCCTGCGCGATCGCCACTTCGTCGTTGGGCATCCCCTCGTCATCCAAGCCGGGCGCGTTGGGATTGCCCTGACCGTCGGGCTCGCCTTCGACGGCGCCCTTGTGCAGGTCGGAATCGAACTCGATGTGCACGTGCTGAGTCATAGCCTCTCCTGCCGGCTGACGTGTGCGCCCTCCGAGACGGGCACACCTTATCACACCCGTTCGATCGGACATACCACCGATCACGCAACAACCGGACCACGCCCGAGTCGGTTCGTCGCGTTTACGTTATCGATGTGATGTGGCCGACGCATGGACGGCGATGCGATGCTCACGTCGATCCTTCGGTTGTCGCATCCGCCGACACGAGAGTAGAATCCGCGCACAGACCCACAACGCGGCGACGGCGACAACGGTTCTCTCAGTTCCCCGCCTCCCAGGCGTGGAGGATGTCGCATGAAGGACAAGCCTCGGTATCCGGGTATTCGGGTCACTGCCAACGGCAACCAGCTGGTCTCCTATCACACGGAAACACGGATTGCGGACGGCGGCATTTTCTATCCCATTACTCCCTCCACGGAGGGAGGCGAGCTGTACCAACAGGCGTTCGCCGAGGGAAACCTGAACGTCTTCGGCCGCAACACGATTGCGGTCGAGGCAGAAGGCGAGCATGCCGCACAGGGCGGGGCCATCGCTTACTCGGTGTGCGGTCGCCGCGTCGTCAACTACACCTCCGGTCAGGGCGTCGTGTACGGCGTGGAGCAGTATTACCACGCACCCGGCAAGTGCTCGACGATGGTGCTCGAGGTCGCCGCGCGCGCGCTCACCAAGCACGCGCTGAACGTGCACTGCGGGCACGACGACATCTACGGCGCGCTCGACACCGGCTGGATCATGGTCTTCGGCAAAGACGCGCAGCAGGCCGCCGACCAGGCACTCGTCCTGCGCCGCGTCACCGAGCTCAGTCTCACGCCGGGCATGAACATCCAGGACGGCTTCCTGACGTCTCATCTCGAGCGCACCTTCTATAAGCACGAATCCGCTCTCATTCGCGAATATCTCGGGTCCCCTGACGACATCATCGACTGCCCGACGCCGAGCCAGCGGGCGTTGTTCGGGCCGACGCGCCGCCGCGTCCCGCGCATGATTGATCTCACGAACCCGGTGCTTCTCGGTCCGGTGCAGAACCAGGAGCACTACATGCAGGGCGTGGTGGCACGCCGCGACAACTTCACCGAGCCAATCCTGACGTTCCTCGAGGAGGCATACGAGGAGTTCGGAAAGCTGACCGGACGTTATTACGGTCTGGTCACCGAGTACAAGACGAGCGATGCGGAGACCGTCTTCGTCTCGCTGGGATCGGCAGCGGAGAACATCGAGGCGGCCGTCGATTACCTGCGCGATCGTCGCGGCGCCCGTCTGGGCTCGGTGCATCTGAACGTGATCCGCCCCTTCCCGGAAGCCGCGGTTGTCAAGGCGCTGGCGGGCAAGAAGAACGTCATCGTCATCGAGCGCACCGACGAGGCGATGGCCGGCGACAACCCGATGGGGCGCGACATCCGGACGGCGTTGCACAAGGCGCTGCAGGGTGAAGCCGGTCTGCCGCAGATGACGGCCGACCAGATGCCGCGGCTGTTCGGCGGTGTCTATGGTCTGGGCTCGCGCGACTTCCGACCCGAGCACATCCTCGGCGCCTACGAGTTCGCCGTCGGCGAACGCGCACGAAAGGATGGGAAGCGAGCGGGCGACGGCGTCTCGTTCATGGTCCTCGGCGTCGATCACCCCTATGAAGTGAAATCGGACGAGACGCCATCGTTGTTGCCCGAGGGTGCGATTGCGGTCCGCTTCCATTCGGTCGGCGGCTGGGGCGCCATCACCACCGGCAAGAACCTCGGCGCCATCATCGGCGACCTCAACGACCTGCTCTACGAGCGCGATCGGATCACCGACGAGTTCGGCAACCCGAAGGAAATCATCCACGTCAGCGCCAACCCGAAATACGGGTCGGAAAAGAAAGGCGCGCCGACCTCGTATTTCATGATCGCCGCGCCGGAGCGAATTCGCGTCAACTGCGACCTCCGTCACGTCAACGTCGTGCTGTGCTGCGATCCCAAGGCCTTTACCCACTGCAATCCGCTCGACGGGATGTCGGAGGGCGGCTGCCTGGTGTGGGAATCCGACGAAGAAGGGGCGACGGCGTGGGAACGGCTGCCGATATGGGCGCGGCAGCAGATCATCGCGCAGAAGATTCGCGTGTTCACGCTGCCGGGATTCGATATCGCGCGCAAGGCGACCGATCGCGGCGATCTGCAGCTGCGCATGCAGGGCAACGCATTCCTCGGCGCGTTCTTTGCGGTGTCGCCACTGCTGCACGACTTCGGCATCACGCAGGAGCAGTTCCGCGAGGCGGTGCACAAGCAGTACGTGAAGAAGTTCGGCCGCCTCGGCGAATCGGTCGTGAAGTCCAACATGGAGGTCATGACGCAGGGCTTCGACCGTGTGCGGGAGATTCGCATCGGTGAGCTGGACGCCGCCGATCGCTCGACGCTGCGCGGCAAGGCGCTGCTGCCCATGATCCCCGGCAACGGCGACGGAGACGGCTGCGGGTCGGGCTGCCGCTCTCATCACGCGCCAGCGGAGCAGGGGGACCGCACGCCGTTGACGCGCATCAAGGAATTCGACGATCTGTTCCGCTCCGGCTACGGCTACCAGCAGCCGGCAAACGCATACGCGGCCCTCGGGATCATGGCCGCAGGCAGCGGCGACACGGCGTCGAAGTACGTCGCCCGGCGCGAGACGCCGCTGTACATCCCGGAGAACTGCACGCAGTGCATGGAGTGCATTGCAGTCTGTCCCGATACGGCGCTGCCCAACTGCTCGCAGGACCTGCAGACAATCCTGTCCACGGCGATCACCAATTACGTCAGCGAACCGGAGGAGCGTCTGAAGATGTTCCGGTCGCTGCCGGAGATCGAAAAGCGCACCCGCGAACAGATGCGTACCGCCCTTGCCGCCAACACGGGCACGCCGCTGCCGCAGATCATTCGCGATGTCGCCAGCGAGGTGGACGGCTTCTCCGATCGGGCCAAGCACGAATTGTTCAGCATCATCGAGAAGATCCCGATGGCCTACCAGAAGGCGAACGCGATCTTCGCGACGCCGGAGAAGAAGACGCCCGGCGGCGGCGGCATCTTCTCCATCTTCGTGTCCGATCTCTGCAAGGGATGCGCGGCCTGCGTCACCGCGTGCGGCGAGCATCAGGCGCTGCGGATGGTGCAGGAAACCGAAGATGTCAACGCGGAGCACGAAACGGGGACCGCGTTCCTCAACCTCCTGCCCGACACGCAGCAGAAGTACCTTGGCCTGTACAACGACGTGCGGCCGCAGGATTCGAAGACCGCCACGTTGCGCAACATGCTGATGGTGCGTCGCAATTACGACGCCCTCGTCTCCGGCGACGGCGCCTGCGCCGGCTGCGGTGAGAAGAGCATCCTGCGCGCGATCGCCGCGGTCACCGAGGCCTATATGCGCCCGATCTTCCACGCGAAGGCGGATCGGCTGCGCAAGACGGCCGACGCGCTCGACATCATCGGCCCGGAGAAGCTTGCCGCGCTGAAGGCACGCAGCCCGGAAGAGTACGACCTGTTCCGCCAGACGGTCGCGCATATCGTCATGGGATTGGGCGGCGAGAACGACAAGGACACGAAAGCGAGGATTGCCGAACACGGTCCGATCTCCGATCGCGACATCGTCGACGCGCTGACGGCTGTCATGCGACAGGAAGCGTTCAATCACAAGAATCTGCAATCGGTCGACGGTCGACTGCCCAACGGGATGTCGGTGATGGCGATGGCCGCGCACACCGGCTGCAACACGGTTTACGGGTCGACGCCTCCGAACAACCCTCATCCCTATCCGTGGATGAACTCGCTCTTCCAGGACGGCATCACCGTCGGCTGGCTGCTGGGCGAGAGCTTCATGGTCGACCATGCGCGGCGCTCGGTCATCCCGGAACGCCTCGCCAACGCGTTGCTCGGCCGCGAGCAGAGCGTCATCTCCCCACGCGAGTACTACGAGTTCACGCACTTCAGCGACGCGCTGATGACCGACGACGAGATTCTCGAGCTGCCGAAGGCGTGGGTCGTGGGCGGCGACGGCGGCATGGGAGACATCGGCTATCAGAACGTCTCCAAGGTGATGCTGCAGAACCGGCCGAACGTGAAGGCCGTGATGCTGGACACACAGGTCTACTCGAACACCGGCGGCCAGAACTCCGATTCGACGCCGATGCTTGGCGGCAACGACATGAACGTGTTCGGAGCGGCCACGCAGGGCAAGACCCACGAGAAAAAGACGGTGGCCGAGACGTTCCTTGCCGGCCACGGATCTCCGTTCGTAGCGCAGGTGTCGATTGCCAACGCACCGAAGCTGTATCGCGCCATTCTGGACGGTATCGAGTACCGCGGCACCGCCTTCCTCCAGTGCTTCACCACCTGTCAGCCGGAGCACGGCGTGCCGGACGACATGGCCCTCACTCAGGCGCAACGCGTCCGCGATTCGCGCGGCGCACCCGAGTTCGTCTTCAACCCGCGACTCGGAGAGAGCTATCACGAGGCGCTCGATCTCAAGGGAAACCCGTCAACGGATCTCGACTGGTACGAGGCGAAGTTCAAGAGCACCGGCGAGACGTATCGCTTTACCGTGGCGCACTGGTGCGCCACCGAGGCACGCTTCCGCAATCACCTGAAGAAGATCAAGAGAGAGGATGCGGACAAACTGATTCCGCTCGACAACATGCTCGTACGGTTGACGCAGCAGGACGTGGTCTATCGACGGTATCTCGTGCCGGACCACCGCGCCTACGTGCCCGATTTCGGAGTGTTCATCAAGGTACCGGGCAGCAATGGAGAGGTCGAATACCGCGCGATCTCCCGGCAACTCGTCCTGTTCTGCGTCGAACGACGGAAGGCGTGGCGGCTGCTGCAAAGCAAGGCGGGCATCGAGAACCGCGAATATCAGGCGCAACGCGCGCTATTGGCGGACGTCGACGCCGGGAAGATCTCGAAGCAGGATTTCTTCGCGCACGCGGAGCTGATGCTCAAGGAGCGGATGCCGGCTCCCGCGGGCCACAAGCCGCAAGCGGCACCGCGTCCGACAACGCCGGTGCCGCCGCCCACGACGGGAGCGAAACCGGCAGCGTTGGAAGTCTCCTGACCGCGCTTTGTCGTTAAACTGAAGCCACCGCCCCAGACCGCGGGCGACTGAACAGACCGACGATCGGATGCGCTATTTCGACGAAGTCGTAGTAGTGCATCCGGACGCAATCGGTATGCGTTCCTGCGCAGAAGACCATCTCGGGCTCGCCGACCAGGCTGGCGTCGGCGAACACGCGTTGGCCGAACAGGTCGCCGAACGGCGGCATCGCCCCTTCCTCGCAGTCCGGGTACAGCGCCGTCAGCTCGGATGATCGCGCCAGGCGGATGGCTTTCGCGCCGGCGAGCGTCGCCAGCTGCTCGAAGTCGATCGTGTAATGCGCGGGAAGCACCGCCAGGATCGGCTCCGCGTCGGCGTAGCAGACAACCGTCTTCGCCCAGCACCGGCCCGGTATGTGCGAGACGGCAGCCGCCTGCATCGCCGTGAATGCGCGTGGGTGCTGAAACGTGGTGTACGGGATCCGTGCCTTGTGAAGGAACTCGCCGACGAAGCGCGGTTTCATGTGACCTCCGCGCCGGCTCGCCGCCGGCCACCGAATACCTGGGAAACCGGGGACGTGAAAATGCCCGCACACCTTACTCGGGGACAGGAAAATTTTCAATCTTCGATTTTCAATTTGAGAATTGATGTGGCCGTTTGAGAATGTGAGATTTGTTCAACTGAATGTGGCAATTTGCACATCTGCAAATTCAGTTGTGCAAATCTTCAAATCAGCGCTCACATCAATCCTCAAATTGCAAGTTGAACATCGAAGATTCAGAGTGATTTATTGACCTCCGCCCAGTTCACCACGTTCCACCACGCCGTGATGTAGTCCGGCCGTCGGTTCTGATATTTGAGGTAATAGGCGTGCTCCCACACGTCGAGACCGAGAATCGGCGTCTTTCCTTCCATCAGCGGGTTGTCCTGATTCGGCGTGCTGGTGATCGACAGCTTCCCGCCGTCGTTCAGCAGCCACACCCACCCGCTGCCGAACCGGCCGGCGCCGGCCTTGGCGAATTGATCCTTGAACGCGTCGAACCCGCCGAACGATGACTTGATCGCGTCGGCAACCTTTCCCGTCGGCGCGCCGCCGGCATTGGGCGCCATCCACGTCCAGAACCGGCTGTGATTCCAGTGGCCGCCGCCGTTGTTACGTACCGCGGTGCGGATGTCTTCCGGAACGCTGTTGATGCCGCGACAGAGCTCCTCGACGGACTTACCCTGCAGGTCCGGATGCTTCTCCAGGGCGGCGTTCAGATTGTTGACATAGGTCTGATGGTGCTTCCCGTGATGAATCTGCATCGTCTGCGTGTCGATGTGGGGCTCGAGCGCAGCGAAGTCGTACGGGAGCTTGGGCAATTCATGCGCCATGCGTCCTCCTCGGAGGAACCATCCACAGCCCTCGCTCGTTCCCTTCAGAGGCCGTTGGCTGGTTCCCGGTGTCTTTGGCCGCGCTTCGCGCGCGGCTAGGACCGTTCACTTCAGTTGATGATAGAACCACGAAGGTCGCTTCGCGACAGACACGAAGATCACGAAGATCTCTTGCTCTTGGTGAGTGCCGTCAAGCCTTCGTGGTTCATCAATGCAAGTGAGTTTTGGGTCTAGGACCCCCATGCGTCGACATAACGAAGGTCGAATTGCGGGTTGCCGGGCGCATAGCGGTCCAATCCGTGTCGCAAACACGGAATCGTACCGCAGGCGTTATTGAATGGACAACATGCGATCGAGCGCGACCCTGGTCCAGTACTTCTGCTCGTCGGAGACGACGATGCGGTTGTGGACGCGACCTTCCACCAGCTCTTCGAGAATCCAGAGGAGGTGATTCGGCGACACGCGGAACATCGTCGAGCACAGGCAGCCGAACCGATCGAGCGAGACAACAGTGCGATCCGGTGCCACCTCGTTTGCGAGGCGATTGACGAGATGAACCTCGGTTCCGACGGCCCACACCGATCCTGGCGGACTGTTCTTCACCGTCTTGATGATGTATTCGGTGCTGCCGTTGTCGTCGGCGGCGTTCACGACCGCCCAGGGTACCTCAGGGTGAACGATCACACGTACGCCCGGGTGCTGCTTGCGGACAGTTTCAATCTGCGCGACCGTGAAACGCTCGTGGACGGAGCAGTGGCCCTTCCACAGAATCATCTTTGCGCACTTGACGTCGTCTGGATCGAGGCCGCCGAAGATCTCGTTTGGATCCCACACGACCATCTCGTCGAGCGGGATCCCGAGCTTGTAGTACGCGGTATTCCGTCCGAGGTGCTGGTCGGGCAGGAAAAGGACTTTGTCCCCTCGTTCGAATGCCCACTTCAGCGTGGCGAGTGCGTTCGATGACGTGCACACGGTGCCGCCCCGCTCACCGACAAACGCCTTAATCGAGGCGGCCGAATTGATGTAGGTGACCGGCACGACGCCGTCTATCCCCATCTGCGACAGCTCTTCCCAGCAGATCTCGAGCTGATCGGGATCGGCCATGTCGGCCATCGAGCAGCCGGCGGCGAGGTCGGGAAGAATCACCTGCTGATGCGGCGCGCACAGCACGTCCGCACTCTCCGCCATGAAATGCACGCCGCAGAAGACGATGTAGTCGGCGTCGGGACGGCTGGCGATCTGGCGCGCCAGCTTGAACGAGTCGCCTGTATAGTCGGCGAACTTGATCACCTCGTCGCGCTGATAGTGATGCCCGAGGATAACGAGACGTCGGCCGAGCTTTTTGCGGGCAGCCGTGATGCGCGCATCCATCTCCGCGTCGAAAAGGCCGAGGTACTGATCCGGCAGCGGCTGTCGCTCGGAGATGTGCTCCTTCTCGAACTCAGTCAGCAGAGGAATGATTGACGCCATCGCTCTAGACACAATTATATCGGACAGAATTGGTCCGAGATAGTCCGCCTTAGGCCGGAATCGGCTCGCGGTCGAAGGTTCGGACGATGTTGTAGAGCGTATCGCGCTCGATGGGCTCGCGACCCGCGACGTGAACGAGACGCGTGAGCGTCGCGGTGGTCATGCCTTCCGGGGTAGACGAGCCGGCCATGTGGTAAATCTTCTCTTCCTGCACGGTCCCGTCGAGATCGTCCACGCCAAACCAGAGCGCGGTTTGGGCCAGCTCGACACCGGTCGCAATCCAGAACGCCTTGATATGCGGAATATTGTCGAGCATCAGCCTCGACACGGCGTGAACGCGAAGCGTATCGGTGCCCGTCGGCGCCGGCAACTTTCGCATCTGATTGTTGTCGGGATGAAATGCGAGCGGGATAAACGCCTGGAACCCCCCAGTCTCGTCCTGCAGCGCTCGCGCACGCAACATGTGATCGATGCGTTCGGCCATCGTCTCGATATGGCCATAGAGCATCGTCACGTTGGTCCGAAGACCCATTTCATGTGCGATGCGATGAATCGCGAGATAGCGATCCGCGTCGCATTTGTCGTGGCAGATCTTCCGGCGCACCCGCTCCGCGAAGATCTCCGCACCGCCGCCCGGCAGTGAATCGAGTCCCGCGTCGCGCAGCTCTCGAAGCACCTGCTCGTCAGTCATGCCGTACAGGTCGGAGAAGAACGCGATCTCGACGGCCGTGAAGCACTTCAGGTGAATCGTTGGACGGATTCGCTTGTAGCCGCGGAGCAGCTCCGTGTAATAGCTGAACGGAAGATCCGGATTGAGACCGTTGACGATGTGGAGCTCGGTAAGCGGTTGGTTGGCGCGCTGCCGCAGCTTGTCCCAAGCCTGCTCGAGCGACATCGTGTACGCCTCGGGCATGCCAGGACGCAGACGCGCGAAGGAGCAGAACAGGCAGCTGGCCTGGCAGACGTTGGTCGGTTCGAGCCGCAGGTTGTAGTTGAAATAGGTGCGAGCGCCGTGTCGCTTCTCGCGCTCGCGATTGGCGAGCCAGCCGACGGCGAGCAGATCCGGCGCCTCGAACAGGCGCACGCCATCGTCGAACGTGAGCCGTTCACCGGCGCGAAGCTTTTCTTCGATGCCGGCCAGACCGGCGGCGCGTATGCGTGACTGCACGGCGGAAACCTTCAAAATTCTAGCGTGCTATACTCCGCGCGACCAAGCTCCCAACTCCCAACAACCACTCCCAAACGTTTGGGAGTTGGCTGGCGATCGGGGTCGGGAATTGGGAGTTGAGACCGACACCGCCCGGGTGAACAGGGGAAGTGGGTGAAAAGCCCACACGGTCCCGCCACTGTAAGGGGTCGCTGTCGCGACCACGAGTCAGGAAACCTGCCCCGGTGCTCTGTCCCTTCCGTCCGCTTCGCGGGCGCCGGCGCGATGGACGCCGGGGAGGACAATGATCCTTTCCGCTCGGCACGTCTCGTATACCCACCGGTCGAAGCGGCGCACCGCTGCATTCGCCTTGCGCGACGTCAGCGTCGCGATCGAGCGTGGATCGCTCACCGGCCTTCTCGGACCGAACGGCTGCGGCAAGACGACGCTGCTGCGGTTGCTCGCCGGGATCCTCCAGCCGGATGCAGGCACGGTGACACTCGACCGACGATCGTTGCGCGATCTCACGCGGCGAGCCGTGGCGCGGCGAGTCGCCGTCGTTCCGCAGGAAACGCACCCTGCCTTCGACTACACCGCCATGGAAATGGTGCTGATGGGCCGACATCCTCACCTCGCTCCATTCGAGCTCGAAGGTCCGCGAGACGTCGACCTCGCGTTTGCCGCGATGGGCCGCACCGGCACGGATCATCTCGCCGATCGTGCCTACATGACGCTCAGCGGTGGCGAAAAGCAGCGAGTGATCATCGCCAGCGCGCTCGCGCAGGAACCGGAAGTCCTGCTCCTCGACGAACCGACAGCCTCGCTCGACCTCGGGTATCAGGTGGAGATCGCGTCGCTGCTGCAACGACTGAATCGCGAGCGATCGGTCGCGATGATCATCGCCACCCACGACCTGAATCTGGCGGCCTCCATCTGCGACACGCTGGTGTTGATGCGGGACGGGCAGATTCAGGCGCAGGGTCCAACGCGTGAGGTGCTCGATAGCGACGCCGTTCAACGTCTGTATGGCGTCGCCGCCGAGGTGCGGCACCACGACGCGGCGGGTCATCTCATCGTCGTGCCGGTGAAGCGATGGTAATCAGCTCGAGCCTTGTGTCGAGCCCCGAACACGCTGACGAGCGACGACGTGCCGGGCGAGTCGCGGCGGCGACGAGGATGCGGGTCGTCGCAACCGTTCTGGGGTTCGGAGCGCTCGCCTGTCTGACGTGCCTCCTCGCGCCGCTGGTAGGGAGTACGCACGTCAGCCTCGTCCGCGCGTTCGATCGCTCCATGCCATTCGCGGACAACGTCGACGCGCAAATCTTCTTCGTCGCCCGCCTTCCGCGCGTGCTGGCGGGTGCACTCGTCGGCGCGGGACTGGCCGCGGCCGGCGTCGTGTTCCAGGCGCTGCTGCGCAATCCGCTCGCCGATCCGTTCACGCTCGGGGTGTCCGGCGGGGCATCGGTCGGCGCGATGCTCGCACTTACGTCCGGACTGTCGCTCGCAATTGGTCCGGTATCCCCGGTCCCGCTGGCCAGCCTGGCTGGGGCAGCAGGCGCCGCGTTGATTGTCTACCGCCTCGCGACGTCGGCCCGACGCGCGATGTCGACGTCCGTGCTTCTGCTCGCCGGCGTCACGCTGAACGCCTTCTTTTCAGCGGTGATCATGCTGCTGCAGTACGTCTCAGACTTCGCGCAGGTATATCGTGCCCTGCGCTGGTTGATGGGTGATCTGGACGTCGGTGGATTGGGACCTGTGGTCGCTGCCGTGCCGCTGATGACGATCGCCCTGGTGCTGTTTGCGCTGCTGCCGTCAGCGCTGAACCAACTGAGCGTCGGCAGCGACGCCGCTGCGTCACGCGGCGTCGACGTCGGTCGCGTGCAGCGGATCGCCTTTATCAGCGCATCGCTCGCAACGAGCGCGGCGGTCTCGCTGGCCGGTCCAATCGGCTTTGTCGGGATCGTCGTTCCGCACCTGGTGCGGCTGATCGTCGGTGTCGATCACAGGCTCGTACTACCGGCATCGGCGCTTTTCGGGGCCGCCTTTCTGGTGGGATGCGATCTCGTGGCGCGCACGCTGTTTGCCCCGGTGGAGATTCCGCTTGGCATCGTCACGGCGATGATTGGAGGGCCGTTCTTTCTGTGGCTGCTCGTGCGAAGAGGATAACCTTTGCGTTACTCATCGGGTGGTATGCCGCAGCGCTGAGCGGCGCGCCGGCATCATTCACCACGGAGAGCGCCTTCGGCGAACACGGAGTGCACGGAGAACAAGAATCTCTTCGTGCCCTCCGTGGCAACCGTGGCCTGCGTGGTAGCGCCGCGCAGCGGCCGCCGGCGACAGCGCGGCGCATCGTCTCGCTCGTCCCGGCGCTCACGGAAATGCTGTTCGCGATTGGCGCCGGGCCGCAGGTCGTCGGCGTCAGTTCGTACGACACGTTCCCTGCCGAGGTGAAAGCGCTGCCGCGCGTGGGCGCATTGCTCGATCCCGATACCGAGCGAATCCTGTCGCTGCGGCCCGACCTGGTCATCACTTACGGCTCGCAATCGAATGTCGAGACGCAGTTTGCGCGCGCCGGGATTCGTACCTACAGCTATCGCCACGGCGGCATCGATACGATCCGTCAATCGCTGCGCGAGCTGGCAATGCTGACGGACCATCGCGCTGAAGGAGAACGTGTCGGTCGCGACCTTCAGGCGCGACTCGATGCCGTGCGCGCCCGTATTCGCGGTCGTGCGCGTCCACGTACAGTTCTCGTCTTCGAGCACGAGCCGCACACGTTGCGCGGCATGTACGTCAGCGGTGGCGTCGGCTTCCTGCACGAGATGCTCGAGATCGCCGGCGGCCAGAACGTGTTCGCCGAGGTGAAGCGTGAATCGGTTCAGCCCTCGCTCGAGACGCTGATCGCCAGGGCGCCGGAGGTGATCGTGGAGATCCGCGCCAATCCTCCGCAGGACATCGACGCCGAGCGACGTGCCTGGCTCACCCTTACGACGGTGCCCGCGGTGCGCGCGGGCCGCATTCACTTCCTCGCTGGCGAGTATCTCGTCGTTCCCGGACCGCGCGTCCCGCAGGGCGTAGAAGCGTTGGCGCGGGCGCTGCACCCGGACCTCTTCCGATGAACATGAACGACCTCTTTCACACTTCTGAGTTCTCTGTTCTCGGTTCGTGTTCAGGTTCGGTGCTGCGAAGTTCGACGTTCGAACTTCGCATCGAAGCTGAACACGAACCGAGTACTCAGAAGGGAGAAGCGTGAACGTGAGAATCTTGTTGTCGTGGAGCTCGGGGAAGGACAGCGCGTGGGCGTTGCATGTGCTGAACCAGCAATACCCCGGCGCCATTGCGGCGTTGCTGACGACGATCAACGAGCAGATGGATCGCGTGGCGATGCACGGTGTACGACGCGAGGTGGTGGAGGCGCAGGCCCACGCGGCCGGACTGCCTCTTCGCACCGTCGGCATCCCGCACCCTTGCTCCAATGCCGTCTACGAGGAGCGCATGCGCGCCGCGATCGCCGCGGCTGTCGCGGAAGGATTTACCCATGCGGCCTTCGGCGATCTGTTTCTGCAGGACATCAGACGGTACCGCGAGGCGCAGCTCGCAGGCAGCGGCCTCGAGCCATTGTTTCCGCTGTGGGAGATTCCGACGCCTGACCTGGCGCGCGAGATGATCGAGGGAGGCCTCCGTGCGCGACTCGCCTGCGTCGACACGCGCGTGCTCGATGCCTCGTTTGCCGGCCGCGATTTCGACCTCTCGCTGCTCGACGAGCTGCCCGACAACATCGATCCGTGCGGCGAGAACGGTGAGTTCCACACCTGCGCGTATGCCGGACCGATGTTCAGCAGGCCCTTGGCGCTCACGGTCGGCCGGCAGGAATGCCGGGAGCCGTTCGTCTGGGCGGACCTCCGAACATGAACACTCTCGTTTACCAGCACGGGCAAGTGTGAAGGACGCGTATCCACGTCGCATCGTGTGTTTGACCGAGGAGACGACCGAGACTCTGTATCTGCTGGGAGCGGGCGACCACGTCGTCGGTGTGTCCGGCTACACCATGCGGCCGCTCGAGGCGCGGCGCAAGCCACGCGTCTCGTCCTATCTGACGGCGCGTTACGACAAGATCGACGCGCTGCGCCCCGACTTGATCCTGGCGTTCTCCGACCTGCAGGCAACGATCGTCTCCGACCTGGTCAAACGTGGATATCCGGTGATGGTGTTCAACCAGCGCAGCGTCGCCGAGATCCTGCAGATGATCCGTATGCTCGGTGGGCTGATCGGCTGCGCCGATCGTGCCGAGGCACTCGCCTCGGACCTGACGGCGCAGCTTCACTCGATCCGTGAGACCGCGGCGCGCTTGCCGTGTCGTCCCCGCGTGTATTTCGAGGAGTGGGACGACCCGCTCATTTCAGGCATTCGGTGGGTGGAAGAACTGATCGACATCGCTGGCGGCGATCCAATCTTCCCCGAGCTGTGCAACGCGAGACTCGGCAGCGAACGAATCGTGTCGTCCGGCGAAGTGATCCGCCGCCGCCCCGATCTCATCATCGCGTCGTGGTGCGGCAAAAGGGTCAATCGCGAGAAGATTGCCTCGCGCAGCGGATGGCAGGATGTGCCCGCGGTCCGCGATGGCCAGATCTACGAGATCAAGTCCGCGTTCATTCTGCAGCCGGGACCAGCGGCGCTCACCGACGGCGTCCGTCAGCTGCACCAGATCATCAGTCGCGTAGCGCGGGGCACCTCCGCCCATACCTGAATCGCACCGCGTTACACACACCGGGATGAATCGACTAGTCCCAGAGCTCACTTCGGTTGAGTACGAACCACGAAGGTCGCTTCGCGCCGAACACGAAGATCACGAAGAATTCTTTGCCTTCGTGTTCTTCGTGAGTGCCGTAAGGCCTTCGTGGTTCACCTCAAAAAAGGGCGATCGAGTAACAAAGCACATCGCATGCGCCCGGACCAAGATTCGGAAACACGGTGTGCCGCGGCAACACGCCGTCGCGTTTCAGCCCGCACTTCTCCATCACGCGCCGCGACGCATCGTGGTCGACGTGGCAGATCGCGTAGAGGCGACCGATGCCCATCGATCGCGCCAACTCGATCATCGCGCGCAGCGATTCGCTGGCGTAGCCATGGCCCCAGGCATCGCGCGCGAACACGTAGCCGGTTGACGCCACATCGCGCGACTCGAACGCCAACCCGGTGCTGCCCAACAGCGTGCCGTTCTCGCGCGAAAACGCCAGATACGGACCGCAGCCCCATCGCTGCCATTCGCCGTCGCTGAAGCCGAGGAAGACCTCGCTGTCGGTAATCGAACGATGGCGCGGCCAGGCGAGATAGCGGGTGACCTCAGGGTCGGCGGCGTATCGATCGAAAATCGCGCGCGCATCGTCGGCCAGCGGACGACGAAGCGTCAACCGCTCGGTCTGGACGTGTTCGGGGGCCTGAATAGTGGTCATTGCGACGTCTCTTGGGAGATGAGAACGAGCCCACGATCATGGTAGCTGCATCGGAGGCGGACCACACCGGGCAGGCTGGCGTCCCCGGATTCGGACGCAATCAGCCGGCCATCGGGCGCCGCCCGTCTCAGAACCGCAGGAAGATACCCGCCGATCGTGTCTTTCAGCAAGCGGCGCGTCTCCTCGTCATCGCCGACGAGCAGCACGACACCGGCACCTGGCACGCCGGCAAGCGCGTCGACGAGTTTGCCCGAGAACACCAGTTCGTCGTGCATTTGCCAGCTGCGCGAGACCTGATACGCGCCACAGACGATCGCGAAGATCACGACGGCAGCCTGGATGTGACGCGAAGGCGACACGAGATCCAGAGATGTGGCGATCAGATGCACGGCCAGAATCGACATCCCGAAGGCGGGCAAATACAGGTACAGCTCGTTGCGCGCAACCACCGGTAACACGGGTAACAGGAACACCGCCACCCACGCCATTGCGAACAAGAGGTTCGTTGTTCGTTGTTCCGGGGCTCCGGTTGCCGGCTGCGCGTTCATGGTTCCACGTTCGCGGTCTCGTGATCGGCGCTGAAGTACGCCCGCAATTCCTACAAGGATGACAGCCGCGAGCGGCTCGGGCAGCAGGCGCCAGAAGTAATTGCGTGCGTTGCGGCCCCATCGGAACAGCGGCGTGGCCAGCATATAGTGCGAATCCGATGTGCTCGGAACCAGCGCGCCGGCGGCGATCCTCCACGCGAACGCGACCGCCGCGACGCCGATCATCACAGCCGCCATGGCCGCGCGGCGCCGCAGTGGCATCGTCGCGCCAGGCGCGACCAGCAATGCCGCTGGAAGAAGAAACGCCGTTTCCTTACTCAGGATTGCCAGCGCGTACGCCACGATCGCGGTCGCCAGCCAGCGACGACCACCCCCGCGTGTCCACACGATCCACGCCCAGGTAGCGACCAGCGCGAAGAGCGACATCAACAGCTCGCCGCGCGCCGAAATCCACAACACCGCGATCGGGTGAGCCTTCGGCGTCAGCGCGAAGATCAACGTCGCCAGCGCGGCGGCGCTCATCGCGTTCAACAGGAGCCGAGCGGTCGCGAATGCGGCAATGACCACGAGCACCTCCAGCACGACGTTGGTCAGCCGGAAGAACGGAGCCGCAGCGGGATGAATCAGCGACTCCAGATAAAGTGACGCCTGCGTGACCGGTCGGAAGAATCCGAATGCGTCGGGTGCGTTGACCACCTCGCCGCTGCCCGACGCGTGCGTCAGTCGATCGATATGGACGAAATCGTCGGTGAGGAAGCCGCCGCCGAGGAACGGAAGGTAGGCGGCGACGACCAGCGCGACGAGAACCAGCCACCCGCGCGCGCCGGTCATCACCAGCTCGATGAAAGTTCGCCGGACTGGACAAACCACCGAATTAACACGGACGCGGAGAAAAACAAAGCGTCTCCGTGACCCTCTCCGATGCCTCCGTGGTCCGGGCTCAACACAACCGAATTTCGCGTTCCGGCCGGGACAGGAACAGCGGCTGATTGACCTGCGGAATCACGCCAGCAGCGGCCGCCCGTTCGAACAGCAGCTCCACCGCGCGGCGACCGGTGGAGCCGAGATCGATCGAGTAGTCATTGACGTACAAGCCGATGTGCTTGTACATGACCTCCTCGCTCATCTCCTGCGCGTGCTCACGTACGAACGGCAGGCTCGCGTTGCGGTGCGCAAACGCGTATTCGACGCTCCGCCGCAACACGCGATTGACGGCGTCCTTGACGCTCTCAGGCAACGTTCGACGAATGACGATGCCGCCGAGCGGAATGGGCGCGCCAGTCTCACGCTCCCAGAACTCCCCGAGGTCGATGATCTTCTTCAGCCCTTTGGCTTGGTAGGTGAAGCGGTTCTCGTGAATGATCAACCCGGCATCGAATCGGCCGGCAAGCAGCGCCGGCTCGATCTGCGAGAACACGAGCTCGGTCTTGTCGGTTGCGTCCGGGAACGCGAGTCCGAGCAGGAAGTTCGCGGTCGTGTAGGTGCCGGGGATCACAATCCGCAATCGGCCGCGCGCCACTTCGTCTGGCGCGATCGAGCGCTTCGAGATCAGCAGCGGGCCACAGTTGTTGCCGAGCGCGCTGCCTGCATCGAGCAGCACATAGGCGTCGGCGCAATATGCATAGGCGTGGAAGCTCAGTTTGGTGACGTCGACGTCGCCGGCAAACGCCGCCCTGTTCAACGCCTCGACGTCGGCCAGCCGCACCGAAAACTCGAGACCCTCGAGATCGACGCGCCGGTTCACGATCGCATCGAAGATGAAGCAGTCGTTCGGGCAGGGCGAGAACGCCAGGCTCAGGCGCATAGACTCTCGACGATCGCCAGCAGCGTGGCATTCACTGTCCGAATCGCTTCAGGCACATTCCACGCATCGCGGTTACGACGCTCGACGACGTTGGAGACGGACCGCACCTGCGCGAACGGTAACCGGTGCACGAGGCAGGCATACATGAAGGCGCCGCCTTCCATGCTCTCCACCTGCGGCGAGAAGCGGTCGATGGCACGAGCGATCGAATCGTCGTTGCCGTGAACCGTGCTCACGGTGATCGCGGTGACCAGCGGCAGCGAGCGCAACACGTGACTGTCCGGCGGTGAACTGTTGACCAGCGCCCCCGCGGTGAACGGAAACTCGTTACCGTCGAGCAGCCCGAGATCGTGGATCGTCAGGAACGAATCGCCATCTTCGGCGCCCAGCTCCGCGAGTTGGTCCGTCGTCACATGGACGACCGTCCCCAACGCGAGCGCCCGATCGAAGGCGCCGCACACGCCGGCGTTCAACGCCAGATCATAATCCGCCGCCATCAGTGTTCGCGAGCACCACGTCGCGGTCGCCACCATGCCAACACCGGTCGTGAGAACGTCGATGTCGTGGGCGCCACGCCGGTACGCCCTCAGGTGCCGGTTGTGCTCGGAAAGGGGCGTGAGACGTGAAACGAGCGGGGCCACTTCGGCGGCAGTAGCGGTCACGACGAGAATACGCACAACTCAAAACTCAAAACTAAAAACTCAAAAGTAAGTATTCAAGTAGGCCTACTTGACGAGCTACTTTTGAGTCTTGAGTTCTTACCTTTTACTTCTTTCCTGGAACCATCGCATCAGCGCGGAGAAGTCCATCGCCGGAGCGCGGAATTCCCGCGGCGTCATGATGTCGAGCATCTGCTGATGCGTGGGGGCGCCATAGGGGACGGGACCGACGCGCAGATTGTCGGTCTTCGGGTCGAGGATATCGATGCGCGGCGCGGTGCCGTAGACGTCGATGATGTAGCGGATGTTGAGACCGTTGCGCTCTTCCCGCTCGGCGGACTCGCGCAGCGCGCGCTGGATACGCGACAAGCTCACCGGCAAGCGATCAACGTTCACGGCAGGCGCGCTGGCGCGGCTACCAGATCGCACGTCTTGCGCACCGGCGACGGTGGCACAGGCAAGGACGAGGAGCGCCGCTAAACCGCCGTGCCTCCGATGCATGTCAGTTGAGACGTTCTACGGTCCCTACTGGTTGTCCTTCCATTCTTCGTACCAGGCCATTTGGATGGCCTCGAGCTTCGGCTCATTCGATGCCTTCGGGTCGTCGTCGAATCCCTCCAGTCCCATCACTTTTTCGCGCAGGTCGGTGAACCGCACCGTGAGCGGGTCCAGGCTCGGGAATTTCTCGTAGAGCGCCAGGCCGATGTCATCGGCGTCGATCCACTTCACGGCCGCACCTCCCCATCCTTGTCGCGCTCTGAGGGGTTCGGATTTCCGAGTTGGATGCCGCCGCCTTCCTGGACGTAGTTGCGCGTATACATCGGGAACTGGGCAACGACGTCGCCCTTGATGATCGCCTGGCAGCCCAGGCGCGACGAGGTCGTCAGGTCCCAGGCGGTGTCGAGCCGGTCGGCCTCGTTGTCTTCCATCTCGCTGAGGTTCTGCATGCCCTGCTTGATGATCAGATGACAGGTCGTGCACGCACAGCTGCCGCCGCACGCATGCTCGAGCGGAATGTCGAAGTTCATGGCGACGTCGAGAAACGACTCGGGCAACCCGTGCTCCTGATACGGGAGTTTGCCGTGCTCGAACTCGACGGTCTTCTGCGTGCCGTCGCGGAGGATGAAAGTGACTTTTGGCATGAATCCGGGCGTCTTTCACCGCCACAAACCACGGAGACACGGAGGCACGGAGAACAAACATTTCAAAACCTCCGTGTCTCCGTGCCTCCGTGGTTCGTAAGCGTGGCTGTCGCGGCTAGACATCTTCAACGTTCCTACCGGCGAGCGCCTCGCGCACGCTGCGGTTCATGATCACTTCCGCCAGGTGCTGGGTCGCGTGATTGAGCGCGTGCGTTCGCTGATGAATGACCTCGCGATCGCTGCCGCCAATCGCCTCTTTCAGGGCGGCCAGCGCGTCGTCGATCCGCTGCAGCTCGCCTGGCTGCAGCGCCTCGGCGATCGTCGAGAAATCGGCGCGCCGCAGTGATTTCTCCGTCGCGTGGATCACCGACTCCGCCTCGTTACGCGCATCGATCAGCAGGCGTGCGTCGAAGTCGGCCTCGGCATGCTCGAACGATTCGATCAGCATGCGCTCGACTTCCTGCTCGGTGAGACCGTAGGACGGCTTGACCTCGATTGCCTGCTCGATGCCGGTTCGCAGCTCGGTCGCGCTGACGCTGAGGATCCCGTTGGCGTCGATCTGGAACCGGACCTCGATTCGCGGCAGTCCCGCCGGCAGGGGCGGAATCCCGCGCAAACGGAAGCGCGCGAGCGATCGGCAGTCAGCCGCAAGCTCCCGCTCGCCCTGCAGCACGTGAATGTCGACCGCCGTCTGATTGTCCACCCCAGTCGTGAACATCTCGCGGCCGCTCGCGGGAATCGTGGAGTTGCGCAGGATGATCTTCGACACCACCCCGCCCATTGTCTCGATACCGAGTGACAGCGGCGTGACGTCGAGCAGGAGCATCTCGCGCCGGCCGCTGACGAGAATGTCTGCCTGCACCGCCGCGCCAAGCGCCACCACTTCGTCGGGATTCAGGTCGCTATGCGGCGTCCGGTCGAATAGCCCCTCCACCATGCCGCGGACCAGCGGAATGCGCGTCGAGCCACCGACCAATACGACTTCGTCGATATGCTTGGGGAGCAGGCCGGCGTCCGACAGCGCCTGTCGCACAGGTTCCAGGGTGCGATCGATGAGCGGGTGGATCAGCGCCTCGAACTCGCGACGTGTGATCGCTCGACGATAACCGGCGGGAAGACCCGCCGACGGTGGAATGCGGATCTCTGTTTTCTCCTGATCCGAAAGATCCCATTTGGCTTGGATGACGGCCTTTCGGATCGATTGCACAAATTCGGCGGACGCACCGGCGGTGTCGGCCGTTCCGATCTCGATCTCTCGAAGAACCAGCTGCATCAGCGCGTGGTCGATGTCGTCTCCGCCGAGGTGCGTATCGCCGTTGGTCGAGAGCACCTGGAAAACGCCATCCTCGACCTTCAGGATCGAAATGTCGAACGTGCCGCCGCCCAGGTCGTAAACCGCAATCGTGCCCCGATTCTTCTTGTCGAGTCCGTAAGCGAGCGAGGCCGCCGTCGGTTCGTTGATGATCCGCAGCACCTCGAGTCCGGCGAGCCGGCCGGCGTCGCGTGTGGCGGTCCGCTGCGCATCGTTGAAATACGCCGGCACGGTGATGACCGCGCGATCGACCTCGAAGTCGAACTCGCCTTCCTGGCGGAAATGCTCCTCGGCGCGATGTTTCAGCTCGCGCAGCACGAACGCCGAGATTTCCGGCGGCGTGAACTCGCGACCGGCAATGCCGATGCGGACCACTCCACCCGCCTCACCGCTGATGGCGAAGGGCAGCATCTTCACTTCGTCTGTCACGTCGTCGATGCCGCGGCCCATGAAGCGCTTCACGGAATAAACGGTCCGCAACGGCGCCGTCAGCAGCCGACGCTGCGCCTCACGCCCGACGAAGATGGTGCCGTCGTCACCAATCGACACGACGGAGGGGACCAGCGCATCGCCGGCCGCGTCGCGGATCACGACCGGCGCGCCGTCGCGGACATACGCGACCAGGCTGTTGGTAGTGCCGAGATCGATGCCTACGACTTTAGACATTCGTGATTAGCGATTCGTGATTCGTGATTGCATGGCCTGCGTCTTATTCGCGAATCACGAATCACGAATCACGAATCCAGCAAGCTCCCGCTCTATGCTCGCCAGCAGGTTATTGATGTAGTTCCGCTCGAGCAGCCGTTCGCGCAGCGCTTCGAGCGTCCGTCGCTTTAGTTCCGGCGACGCGTCCGACGGCAACGCGTCCCACTGCTCGCTCAGCTGTCGCAGCTGCTCTTCGTGCTGTTCACGCTTTTCGTCGATCGGCTTGCGCGCCGACTCCAGGCGCGAGCGGAGCGCCGCGGGATTGGCGCCTGATTCGCGGAGTTCGCGGATCTCGTCGAGCTGCTCGTTCAACTCGAACACTTCCTCGAGTAACGCCGGGGGTCCCTTCGGGGCAGCTTGCCCGACACCCGTCGACCCGTTCTCGGATTTCGCCGGCGGCAATCCTTCGATCGCCAGCAGGTGCTCGATCCGGCTCACAGGATTCCGCAGCGCCCGGTAGGCGTCGTTCAGATACGACGTTCGCTCGAGGCTGGCCAGCCGTTCCGACGGGCTCGCGTTGTAGTAGTAATCCGGGTGGAACTTGCGACTGAGCTCACGGAAATGGCGTTCGAGCTCCTGCAGATCGAGGTTCAGATGTCGCGGCACGCCGAGGAACGAAAAGTAATCGCCGTGACGGCCGAGCGCGAGGATGCGGCTGCAGTTGGGACAGAAATGCTCGTCGACCGGCGCACCGGCGCCGCAGTTGCGGCACTCCAGCATCGATTCAGCGCGAACGGGAATGGGCTCGGGAGTCATCGGATCATTCGTGATTTGTGATTCGTGATTCGTGATTTCGATCTTTGATTTTTGATCTGTGATCTGTGATTCGAAGATCACAAATGAATCACGAATCACGATTCACGAATCGTGATTCGGCGCGTCATGCGCCGAACGAGCTGCCGCAGCCGCAGGTCTGTTTGGCGTTCGGATTGTGGAAGACGAAGCCTTTGGTGAGCAGCGCCGTGTCGTAGTCGAGTATCGTCCCGTTCAGAAACAGATAGCTCTTGCGATCGACGAAAATCTTGGCGCCGTGCGCCTCGAACACCTCGTCTCCGAGCCGCGGCTCCTTCTCCCATGCGAACGTGTAGCTCAGCCCCGAACAGCCGCCGCCTTTGACGCCCACACGAAGACCACCTTCGCTGATGCCCTGCTTGGCCATCAGCGATCGGATCTTGTCCGCGGCGGTTTCCGAGATCTCAATCATGTCAAATCCCAAATCCCAAATCCCAAATCCCAAGAAATCCCAACCCGTTGGGATTTGGGGTTTGGGATTTGGGATTTCAGGCGCTGGGCTGATCGTGCGCGCCCGCACCAACCGGAGCGCCTTTCGAAGCCTCCTGCTTCTTCTTGTAGTCGGCAATAGCGGCCTTGATGGCGTCCTCGGCGAGCACCGAACAGTGAATCTTCACCGGCGGCAGCGCCAGCTCGGCGACGATGTCGGTGTTCTTGATTGCCAGCGCCTGATCGACCGTCTTGCCCTTCAACCACTCGGTCGCCAGGCTCGAGCTCGCGATGGCCGACCCGCAGCCGAACGTCTTGAACTTTGCGTCGTCGATGACGCCCGTCTCCGGGTTCACCTTGACCTGCAGCTTCATCACGTCGCCACACTCCGGCGCGCCAACCAGCCCGGTACCGACGTTCACGTCGTCTTTCGGCAGCGAACCGACGTTACGCGGGTTCTCGTAGTGGTCGATGACCTTGTCTGAATACGCCATTTATCTGATCCTCGCTAGTGCGTTACCCACTGCATCTTCGCCAGGTCGATGCCTTCCTTCGCCATCTCGTAGAGCGGCGACATCTCACGCAGCCGCCGCACGACCGTGGTCAGCTTTTCGACGACGTAATCCACCTCTTCGTCGGTTGTCCAGCGACCCAGACCGAACCGGATCGAGGAATGGGCCAGGTCGTCGCCAGCACCAAGCGCCTTCAACACATAGGACGGCTCCAGGCTGGCGGAGGTACAGGCGGAGCCGGATGACACCGCCACGTCGTTGATCCCCATCAACAGCGATTCACCTTCGACATAGGCAAAGCTGATGTTCAGGTTGTGCGGCAACCGATGCTCCATCGAACCGTTGATGTAGATCTCATCGAGGTTCTGATGCAGCTTTTCGTTGAGGCGATCGCGCAGCGTGCGGAGCCGCACACCTTCGGTCGCCATCTCCGCCTGTGCGAGCGCGGCGGCCTTGCCGAGACCGACGATGCCGGGAACGTTCAGCGTGCCTGAGCGCATGCCGCGCTCATGCCCGCCGCCGCTGATCTGCTCCGACAGCAGCACGCGTGGATTGCGGCGCCGCACGTAGAGGGCACCTACGCCTTTCGGTCCGTAAATCTTGTGGCCGCTCATCGACACGAGGTCGGCCTTCGACTTGTTCACGTCGAACGGGATCTTACCGACCGCCTGCACCGCATCGGTGTGGAACAGAATCCCCTTCTCCTTCGCGATCGCGCCGATTTCCTCGATCGGCTGCAGCACGCCGATCTCGTTGTTGGCGCTCATGATCGTGATGAGGATCGTCTTGTCGGTGATGACCGACCGCAGCTCGTCGAGGTCGATGCGACCGTCCTTCTGTACGGGCAGATAGGTCACCCGCGACCCCTGCTTCTCCAGCTTCTTACAGGTGTCGATGACGGCCTTGTGCTCCGTCACGCAGGTGATGACGTGATTGCCCTTCTCGCGATACATCTCGGCGACGCCCTTGATCGCGAGGTTGTTCGACTCGGTGGCGCCGCTCGTGAAGATCACTTCCTTGGCGCTGGCGCCGATCAGATCGGCCACCTGCTTGCGCGCCTTCTCCACCGCTTCTTCGGCTTCCCAGCCGAAGGCGTGGTTGCGGCTCGCCGCGTTGCCGAACTTGTCGGCGAAGTACGGCATCATGGCCTCGAGCACCCGCGGATCAACGGGTGTCGTGGCGTGATAATCCATGTAAATCGGTAGTTTCATCGTCGTACTACTGCGACGGGCGCAGCCGCCGCGGGATTGTCAGTCGCCATTTCAGCCAGCGTCACCGTGTCGAGCGCCGCCACGATGCGCTCGCGAATCTGCCACAGCGGATCGCGAATGCTGCACTTCCGATACTGCTCACAATCGTTCTTCTGCGTCGAGCACGCCGTTACCGTCACCGGACCGTCGATCGCCTGAATCACGTCCGCCACGCTGATCGTCGTTGCCGGACGCCCGAGCGTGTAGCCGCCGCGAGTGCCCTGAGTCGACAGCAGCAGGCCGGTGCGAACCAGCCGCTGGAGGACCTTGGCCATCAGCTCGATCGGAATGTCATACTGCTCGGCGATCTCACGCGCGCTGGTCGATGGCGCTCCGCTCGATTTCCGAGCCAGATGCTTCATCGCAATCAGCGCGTAGTCGGCCTTCTTGGACAGCCGTAGCATTAGCCTTGAACTCCGACCAAGCTAGTCCGAGTTTATCAGATCTTCACAGGAATGAAGTATGAGGAATCCAGCGGCCTGTTTCCTTGATCAGCCCTGAATCCTGATTCCTGATACCTGATTCCTCAGTACTTGGGCTGGCTCGGATCGACCTTATCGATCCATTCCAGAATTCCCCCCTTCAGGTTCTTCACATTACTGAACCCGACCGACTTGAGGAAGTCCTGAGCCTTGGCGCTGCGGCCGCCCATCTTGCAGTGCGCGACGATCTCGCGGTCGCGCGGCAGCTCCTGATACCGCCGCGGCAGCTCGCCCAGCGGAATCAGTGTCGAGCCCGGAATCCGATTGATCTGGTATTCATTCGGTTCGCGCACGTCGAGAATGAACGGCGTCTCGCCGGCGTCCAGCTTCTTCTTCAGATCGACAGGGGTAATCTCCCATTCGTTCACGGTTGCTCCCGTCTGTGCCGTCTGTGGCTCGGGCCGAATGCCGCAGAACTGTTCGTAGTCAATCAGCTTCGTCACGGTTGGATGAGTACCACACACGGGGCAGTCCGGATCCTTCTTCAGCTTCAGCTCGCGGAACCGCATCTTCAGCGCGTCATAAATCATGAAGCGCCCGATCAGCGGCTCTCCAATTCCGAGGATCAGCTTCACGGTTTCCGTCGCCTGGATTACCCCGATGATTCCTGGCAGCACGCCAAGGACTCCGCCTTCGGCGCAGCTCGGAACCAGACCCGGCGGTGGCGGCTCTGGATAGAGGCAGCGATAGCACGGACCATTCTTCGCCGCGAATACCGACGCCTGCCCCTCGAACCGGAAGATGCTGCCATACGCATTTGGTTTCCCCGTCAGCACGCACGCGTCGTTGACGAGGTATCGCGTCGGGAAATTGTCAGTGCCGTCGAGGATGACGTCGTAATCCTTGAACAGCTCTAAGGCGTTCTGCGAGCTCAGCGCTGCCTCGTAGGTGTCCACCTGTACGTGCGGGTTCAGATCGAGTAGCCGGCTCTTGGCCGATTCATTCTTCGACCGGCCCACGTCCTTCGTGCCATGCAGCAACTGCCGCTGCAGATTGCTGTAATCGACGACGTCGAAGTCGACGATGCCGATGCGGCCAATGCCTGCCGCCGCCAGATACATCGCCGCCGGTGAGCCGAGGCCGCCGGCACCGATGCACAGCACGCTGCCCGATTTCAGCTTGCGCTGACCGTCCATGCCGACCTCCGGCATGATCAGGTGGCGGCTGTAGCGTTTGATTTCGTCCTGGGAGAGCTCAGCTACAGGCGGCACCTTACGGTCCGCCTCGACGTCCGTCGTCAGCGGCGAGCCGCCCGCAACCGAGGGGACGATGCTCAGGGAGTCGCCAGGCTTGACCGGCGTCTCCTCTTTCTGCAGGTAGCGGATGTCTTCGTCGTTCAGGTACACGTTGACGAAGTTCCGCAGCTTGCCCTGATCCGTATAGAGGTGCTTGCGCAGACCCTCGTACTTCTTCGTCAGGTCGGCGAGCAGCTCGCCGACGGTGCCGCCGCTGACTTCGACCGCTTCCTTCTTATCGGTGAAGGGACGCAGCGGCGTCGGAATGTGAATCATGTTCATAAGTCAGGTCTTCCGCCTCGAAAGCAGAGCGATCCTCGCGCAGGCGCCACGAGGTCATATCCTCTGGGACGCCGGATCGCACGGAAACGATGATGTACGAGAAGGACGGCCACGCGTGATCCAGGTCGTACTGCGACGGCCGCGCCGGGTGGTCCGGATGTGAATGATAGAAGCCCAGCAGGTCGGCACCAAGCTCTCTTGCACGTTTTTCCGCCTGCCGGTAGTCGTCGGGACGCACGAGGAATCGCCGCCGCGGCCCTTCTTCCGTCGTGTTCGGCAAGGCGTAGGTGGCGGCAACGATCCCGTCGCGGCCAATGAGCGCACCGCAGCACTCGTTCGGGTACGTCTCGACCCCATGCGCACGAATTGCTTCCGCGACGCCGGGGTGCAATACCAGGTTCATGACCGCACGCTCGCTGTCCTCATCCTTCATCCCAGAACCGCTCCGAGAGGTACTTCTCGCCGCCGTCACAGAAAATCACGACGAGCACCAGCGGCGGATCCGAGACGGATCGTCTTGCCGATTCGGCACGCGCCACACGCAGCGCGCCCGCCAGATTCGCGCCGCTGGAGATGCCGACAAACAGCCCCTGTCGCGCCAGCGCTCGCGTCAGATCGAACGCTTCCTCCGTTGCCACGCCGAGATCCTCGTCGGCGAGCGTCGGATCGTAGATCCCCGGGACGATCGCCGTCTCCATGTGCTTCAACCCCTCGAGGCCGTGAAGCGGCGAGTCGGGCTGCACCGAGATCAGTCTGATGTTCGGATTGAACTCACGAAACCGGCGTCCTGCGCCGACAAAGGTGCCGCTGGTGCCAAGGCCGGCGACGAAGTGTGTGAGGCGCCCGCCGGTCTGGTCGATGATCTCCGGCGCCGTCGTGTCGTAGTGCGATCGCCAGTTGCCTGGATTGTTGTACTGGTCCGGATAGAAGTACAGCCCCGGATTGGCGGCGTACATCTCCTTGACCTTGAGAATGGCGCCGTCTGACCCCTGCATCGGATCGGTGAAGACGACCTCGGCGCCGAACGCCTTGAGAATCCGTTTGCGCTCGGGCGTGACGTTTTCCGGAACGCAGAGCCGAACGCGATAGCCACGAGCGGCGCCAATCATTGCGTAAGCGATACCCGTGTTGCCCGAGGTCGCGTCCAGGATGATCTTGTCCCGCGTCAAGGCACCGGAGGCTTCGCCGTCGGCAATCATGCGCGCCGCGGGACGGTCCTTCACCGATCCGCCGGGATTCTTCCACTCGGCTTTCGCATAGAGCTCGACATTCCGCAGCCCGCCCTCGAAGCCAAAGAGGCGGATCAGCGGCGTGTTTCCAATCAGATCGACGACGGAGGCTGCCGTACGGAGGAGCCCGGGGGGGACGACTGGCATATCCGACTGTTACAGTCGGAAATTATCACCGATCAAAATCCCAAAACCCAAATCCCAAGGAAGGTTGAGCGGTTCAGCCTTGGGATTTGGAATTTGGGATTTGGGATTTGGGATTTGGGATTTGGGATTTTAGCTACTCGGTTTCCCGTCCGCCGACCACACCTCAACCGACCCGAGATTCAGCTTGCGGATCTCCGGTTCGATCTTGGCGCGATCGCCGACGGCGATCACGACTAGCCGATCGGGCCCCAGATACTTCTTGACCATCGCCAACGCCTGGTCCGGCGTGACGGCGTTCACCTGTTCGGCGTAGTGGCTGTAGTAGTCGATCGGCAGGTCATAGATGAATACGTTGGAGAAATTGCCGACCGCGTTGCTCGCCGTCTCGAATGCGCCCGCCAGCGAGTTGACCAGCGAACTCTTCGCATCGGCGAGCTCCTCGCCGGCAATGGGTTTGTCGAGCGCTCCGCGGATCTCCTTCAGGATCTCGTTGATCGCCGCTGCGGTCACGTCGGTGCGTACGCCCCCGGCAACCTGGAATGGGCCCGGGCTGCGCCGGAACGAGAACTGCGAGTAGGTGCCGTAGGAGTAGCCATGCTCCTCACGCAGGTTCATGTTGATGCGGCTGCCAAACTGTCCGCCAAGCGCGATGTTCATGACCTGCATCGGCCGGAAGTCGGGTGACGAGCGGGCGGCACCGATGGTGGCCACACGGACCTGCGTCTGCGGTGCGCCCGGCTTGTCCACGATGATCACCTTCGCCTGTGTCGTCGTGGGTGTGCCGAGCGCGGGTTTGGCCGGCGTGCCGCGCTGCCACATGCCAAATGATTTCTCCGCCAGTGCGCGGAGCTCGGACATCGAGATGTCGCCGGCCACCACGAGCGCCGCGTTGTTCGGCACGAAGTTCTCTTTCCAGAACTGCAGCATGTCGTCGCGGCTCATCGCCTTGACCGACGATTCGGTTCCAATCTCGACGTAGCCGTACGGATGGCGGGGACCGTACAACGCCGATGCCAGCACCACCGCCGCGAGCTGACTGGGATTCTCCCGCTGCTGCACGAGCTGCGCGAACCGGCTGGCGCGCTGCCGTTCGATTTCCTCGGCGGGGAACGATGGCCGCAACGTCACATCGGCGATCAGATCGAGCAGCGCGGGAAAGTTCTTCGTCAGCGATCGCCCGCCGACGGTGGTCGCATCCATCGAGCTGCCGGTGTTGAGTGAGGCACCCAGCTGCGCGACCTGATCGGCGATCTGCAGCGCCGAGCGCGTCGACGTGCCTTCATCCAGCATCGCCGCGACGAAGTTCGCCAGCCCCGGCTTGTCCGGTGGATTGACGTCGCTGCCGGTCTTCAACACGACGTTGGCGGCGACCACCGGCATGCCACGCCGCTCGCTCAGAATCAGCGTGAGCCCATTCGGCAGCGTCGCCGTCTGCGGCGTCGACAGCTGCAACGGCTTTGCGGCGCCGCCCTTCGGCATCTCCTTTCGCCACGGCTCGTCGGCGTTGATCGATTCCGCGCCTTGTCCCTCGGCGGTCTTCGTCGTCGGCGCCGGCGCAGGACCGGGATCGATTTGCGGTTGCCCCGGCACGGCGTACAGAACGACACGTGCGTTCGACTGGAGCTGATCCCGTGCGAACGTCTGGATGGCGGCGGGCGTCACTGCGTCGTAGCGCTGAATGTCCCTCTGCAGATAATCCGGCATCCCGAGATAGTGGTTGTAGGAGTTGAGTCGATCGGCGACACCGCCAAACCCGCCAAGATTCTCCAGCCCGCCGATGATGTTGGTTTCGATCGTGTTGCGCGCGCGATCGACCTCGCTCGCGTCAGGCGGCCGCGCGCGGAACGCGGTCAGCTCCTCCTCGATGGCCTTCTCGAGCTCCTCCGGCGTATGGCCTGGACGCGCGGTAGCCTCGATCTCGAACACCGACCCGAGCAACAACGATTGCTGCTGCGCCGACACGTTCTGCGCGATCTGCTTCTCGTAAACCAGCTTCTTGTAGAGACGACTGGATCGGCCGCCGCCGAGAATGATCGACGTCAGATCCGCTTCAGCGTCGCCCGGTTTGAAAATCGGCGAGGTGAGCCACGCCATGTACACGCGCGGCAGCTCGACTCGCGACGGCACCGTCTTGCGCCGTTCCATGGTGATCTTCGGCGTCGTCGCCGTAATCGGCGGCACGGCCGGTCCGCGCTTGAAGGTGCCGAAGTATTTCTCCACAAGCTTTCTGGTCTGCGCGGGATCGAAGTCGCCGACGATGGCGAGGCCGGCATTGTTCGGGGCGTAGTACTGACGGAAGAACTTCTTCACGTCGTCGAGCTTGGCGGCCTGAATGTCCTCATGCGAACCGATGACGACACCGTAGTAGGGATGTCCCTTCGGAAAGAGCGTCTGGTAGAGCGCTTCTTCCGCCAGACCGTACGGCTGGTTCTCAACGCTCTGACGGCGCTCGTTGCGCACGACGTCCTGCTGATTGGCAAGCGCATCCTGATCGAGCTTGTCGAGCAGATAACCCATGCGATCCGACTCGAGCCAGAGCGCCAGCTCCAGCTGATTCGACGGCACCGTCTCGAAGTAATTGGTGCGATCGAAATCAGTGGTGCCGTTGACCTCGCCACCGACCGATTCGACGGTTTTGAGGTACGAGTCGCACGGCACATGCTTCGAGCACTGGAACATCATGTGTTCGAACAGATGCGCGAACCCGGTGCGACCAGGCTCCTCGTTGGCGGGACCGACGTGATACCAGAGATTCACCGCCACCAATGGCAGCCGGTGCTCCGGACTGAGCATGACCTTGAGGCCGTTGCCCAGCGTGAAGGTTTCCACCGGGATGCGGGGAACGTCGTTCGCCGGCGCGCGGTTCTGCGCAGACGATGTCGCGAGCGCACCGGCAGCAACCGCCGCGATCAGCAGAAGACGGACGGAGAAGGGTTTGTGCATGATTCTGATCCTTGTCAACTCCCAACTCCCAAACCTCTCTCTTACCCTCGAACCAACCCCGAACGTCCGCTGGTCCGCGTTGGTAGTTGGGAGTTGGCTCAGCGAAGCGGGTTCGGAGTTTACGACGTCCTCCTCGCGCGAGCCGGCCTGTTATCGAGGCTGGCCCACAGATACCAGCACGCGATCGAGCGATAGGGCCGCCACGACTCGCCGATCTTCGTGAGGCGCTCAGGACTGGGCGCCTTGCGCAGACCGTAAGCTCGTTGCACGGCCTTGATGATGCCGAGGTCCCCGACCGGCAATATGTCGGGTCGATGCAGTCGAAACATGAGGAACATGTCCGCCGTCCAGCGGCCGATCCCCTTCACCTTGGTCAGCGCGTCGATTACCGCGTCATCGGGCAACACGCCAAGATCGTGCAGTGGCAGCGACCGATCCTGAACGCGGGAACAGAGATCACGGATGTAGCGCAGCTTCTGCGAGCTCAAGCCGCAGGCGCGCAGCTGCTGGTCGCTCAGGCGCATCGTGGCTTCCGGCGTCGGCACGCCCGACGGGAAGAGCGCGGCGAAGCGACGTTCGATCGTCGCCGCCGCTTTCGAGGACAGCTGCTGTGCGATGATCGCGTGCGCGAGCGCCTTGAACGGGTCCGTATGCTGGACGTCCGCCAGCCGACACGGGCCATGCGCCCGCATCAGATCGCGGATCACCGGGTCGCGGCGCGCCAGCACACGTCGTGCTCTGGTGTAGTCGGTCGTCGTCACGTTAATCCAAACGAATCGTCAACCCCGATCCCAATTCTCTTCCGTGGCGCCAACTCCCAACAAATGGGTGTGCGTTGGGAGCCGAAGCGAGTTGGGAGTTTACAGTGTCAATAAGCTCCTATTTGAGGGCTGCGGTGAGCGTCACGTTGGCGCGGAGCTCGATCTGCCCCGCCGAGATCGGCGGCGCCGCCTCCGCCGCCGCAATCTGTCCCTGATCGCGCATCAGCGCGCGCGGAACCGGGACGGGGACAACCGTGCCGTGTTCGTCGACGCGCATAATACGATCGATCGCACGCCCCGCGCCCGCGGCGGCTGCCTCGGCTTTGGTCCGCGCCTCAGCGACCGCCATGCGAAGCGCCTCGCGCTGCAACTTGGCGCGCTCCTTCAGATCGAAGCGAATACCGCCAACAGCTGTCGCGCCCGCCGCTCCGGCGATCTCCAGGAATTCACCCACCCGATCGATGGCATCGACGCGGACTTCAATCGTGTTGCGCGCGACATAGCCGCGGCCGACGCGGCGGTTGTTCACATAATCCCACTCATACTGCACGTCGTAGCCGACCGTCTTGATGGCGTCGGCTGCAATGCCGGCGGCGCGCAGCTTGTCCTGGACCGGCGTCATCGCCTCCGTGTTCTTGCGCTGTGCCTCGCGCGCACTCTGCGCCCGCGATTCGGCGCTGATCGTGATCCAGGCACGGTCCGGCACCGCCTGCACCACACCCTCGCCCATCGTCACGACCACGTCCGGTTCCGGCGTGGTCCGCTGTGCGAAGGCCGGCACGGATACCAGTGACAGGAGCGCGGCGGCGGCAAGCAAGCGGTTCATGGTAAGGATTTTGACGCCAAAGTGACCCCACCAGTTGGCTCGGGTGCGCCCCCTCACGCTTCTGGTTTGACGGGCGTACCGTCGCGTCCGTTCTGCAACCATGATGTGCCGGAATTGGGCGCACACGTCGAGCGAGACCCGCGGCTCAGCTACCCGGCCACCGTACGATACGGTCAGGGCAACGTTTGCAGGTTGCGTCCCGGCGTGTAGACGCGCCAAAGGAGCCGCGAGTGGAAGTCTCGCAAGTGCGGAAACGCCTCAAGAGCGCGATGGATGCCGCGCGGCGACGAGCGCAGCAGCGGCGCGAGCGCACGACGGAAGCCGAGCGCGCATATGCGTCGTTTGTGGATGGCGTGGCGACGCCGGTCGTGCGCCAGGTCGCCAATGCGCTGAAAGCGGAGGGTTATTCGTTCTCGGTGTTCACTCCGGCCGGCGGTCTGCGTCTGGCCTCCGACACGGCTCGCGACGATTTCATCGACTTCGCTCTCGATCGCTCCGGCGAGCGTCCCGAGGTGATCGCGCGCGTCAGCTACTCGCGCGGCTCGCGGACGCTCGACGAGGAACGTCCGGTGAAACGCGGCGCCTCACCGGACGCAATTACGGAAGAGGACGTGCTGGAGTTTCTGGTCGGCGCGCTCGAACCTTGGCTCGAACGCTAGAAATCCCAAATCCCAAGCTCCAAATCCCAAACCCCAATTCCGCCCGTCGTCCCGCCTGGGCACTTGGGATTTGGGATTTGGGATTTGGGTTTTGGGCTTTGGGATTTACTTCTTGGCCACCTGCCTCGACTCACCTCCCGGCGACGAGATGCCCAGTGGCGTCTGCGGCGCGCCGCGCTCGCCGATGCCGCCATGGCTGACGCGCAGGTGGTTGTGCACGTCGCGCACGCCGCTGATCGATTCGATCGCATCTTCCGCGCGACGCTTCTCCTCGCGTGACCGCACCGTACCGTTGAGGGTGACTTCGCCGTTTTCGACGCGAATCTCGACGTCGCTGGGATCCACATACGGATCATCGGTCAGCCGGTCGCAGACGTCCTCGAGCACGCGCTGATCCGAGCGTTGATATCCACGCGGCGCGCGACCGACGTATGGACCTTCTTCTGGCCCTCGCCAGATCTGCGAAGCAGCGGCAGCGGGCCATTTCCCTTCACGAAACGGGCGGAACCCGTGCTCGTAGTCGCTTTCCCGATCGCCCCAGTCGGCTCTGCCGAGCGCCGTCTCTCCGGCGAAGCGATACTCATCGTTCTCTCGCCGCCATGACTCGGGACCTCGACTCATCTCGGCCCGCCGTGGTGGTGAATACCGCTCCGGTGCTCTCCACTCTTCCCGTTCGAGCTCGCGGGGACCGGGGCGCGGCATGGGTCTGAACCCGTGCTCGTAGTCGCTCTCCCGATCGCCCCAGTCCGCACGTCCGAGAATGGTCTCGCCCGCATAGCGGTAATCGTCGGGCTGACGCGATCGGTACCCGCGATCGCGATCGTCTCGCCAACGATCAGCCATAACGACACTCCTTTCGCTAATCACCTGATCCCACTATGCAACTGCAATCCGAGCGCCGGATGATCGGTCGTCCGTCGATACCTAGCCCAGCCCTGAATCCTGCTTCGTGATTCCTGATTCCTTTTTTGCGACGTGAATTGACATCAACCCGCCGAGCACTGGCACGACACGGACGTCCGCGAAACCGTGCTGCTCGAACAGACGCGTCACACCGCGCGCGCCCGGGTAGTTGCGCATCGATTCAGGAATGTAGCGATACGTGTCCGGGTCGCCATGCAACGCGCCGCCGAGCATCGACCCGACAACGGTGAGATACACCAGATACACGGTTCGAACCAGGCGGTTCTCCGGCCGGTTGAAGTCGAGCGAGAGAACTCGGCCGGACGGCACGAGCACGCGATGGATTTCCTGGACGGCTGCGCGAAGGTCGGGAACGTTGCGCAACCCGTAGCCGATGGTCACCACGTCGAAATGCCCACCGGCAAACGGCAGCGCGAGCATATCGCCACAGACGAAGCACACACGAGTTCCCCGTTCCTGGTTTGCGCCATCGCCAAGGCTCCGGCGAGACCTCGCCGACGCGCGTCTCCCGGAGGCGGGCGAGGTTCCGCCTTCCGGCGGTTCAGCGTTCGCCGTTCGAAACTCCGGTCGACGACGCTCCGCTGCGAGCTGCAGCATCCGCAGCGTCACATCCAATCCGATGCCTGACCGCGCGCGCCGAGCGGCCATTCCGACGATGTCGCCGGTGCCGCACGCCAGATCGAGCACACGATCGTCGGGACCGATGTTCGCCAGCTCGATCAGTCGCCGCTTCCACCGTTGATCCTGGCCGTATGAGAGAACCCGCGTGATGAAGTCGTAGCGATCGGCAATTGTCGCGAAGAGGCGCCGCACGTAGCGCCGCTTGCCTTCCGGCGTGGAAATTTCAGAACGGAGAGTCAATTCATTTTCGATTTGTGATTTGTGATTTGTGATTTGTGATTTTTATCTTTGATTTTGAACCAGCAGCCGCAATCAAAGATCAAAAATCAAAGATCAAAGATCAAAATTGATTCACTGCGCGCGGAGCAGCAGAACCGGAATGCGGACCTCGTGACGAACGCGATTGACCGTCGTCCCGCGCAACAGATCGTTGAGTCCACGGTGGCCATGGGTGGACATCGCGATCAGATCGACGTGCCGGGCCGTCGCCAGCCGAATCAGCTCGGTCGCCGGATCGCCCATGGCGAGCTCCGTTGACACACGAAGGTTGTGAGCGGTCAGCTCGCCGGACAGGCGATTGAGATAGGCGCGGTCCTTCTGCATCTCCTCGGACTCGCGCAGCTGCAGGTCATTGAAATGTCGGGCGGCGAAGCCGTCCGCGACGTGGACCAGCAGCAGCTCGGCGCCGGTCAGCGCCGCGAGCTGGCGTACGTGCGTGAGGATGGTCTGATCCGCGGGCGAGTTCTCGACCGCGACCAGAATGCGTTGATACATCAGCCCGCAAAAGTTTGCCACAGGAGGTAGGCGTTGAGCGCCGCAATGATCGCGGCGACCGGCCACGCCAAGGCGCGGACCCACGCCGGACTGGCAAATACGCCCATCCGGTGTGGGTCGCCTGTGAAGATCACGAGCGGAAACACGGCGAATGACAGCTGCAGGCTCAGGATGACCTGGCTCAGAATGAGCAGCTGGCCCGTCCCGCGCTCGCCGTACAGCAACACGACAACGACCGCCGGAATGATCGCGATCAGGCGTGTGATCAAACGGCGCAGCCATGGACGGAGGCGGATGTTGACGAATCCCTCCATCACAATCTGCCCGGCCAGGGTGCCGGTCAGCGTGGCGTTCTGACCCGAACATAGCAGCGCGACGGCAAACAGAATGCTCGCCGCCTTCGTGCCGAGCAGCGGCGTCAGCAGCTGATAGGCGTCTCCGATATCGGCGACCTGTTCGTGGCCGGAGCCGTGAAACACGGCGGCCGACATCACGAGAATCGCCGCGTTGATGAACAGCGCGGACATCAGCGCCACGGAAGAATCGATCGTTGCGAACCGGATCGCTTCTGCCTTGCTCTCCACGTTGTCGAGATACTTGCGCGTCTGCACGATTGACGAGTGCAGATACAGATTGTGCGGCATCACCGTCGCGCCGAGGATCCCGATCGCGATGTAGAGCATCTCGGGATCGCGCAGAATCTCGGTCTTCGGCATGAAGCCGGTGGCGACGTCCACCAGCGCCGGCTTGGCCAGAAACAGCTCGATGGTGAATGACCCGGCAATCGCGACGATGAGGCCGACCACGAGCGCTTCGACATAGCGGAAGCCGCGGTGCTGCAGGAACAGCACGAGCAGGACGTCGAGCGCGGTGAGACACACGCCCCAGATGAGCGGTAGACCAAACAGCAGGTTCAGCGCGATCGCGGCGCCGATCACCTCCGCCAGGTCGCAGGCGGCAATCGCAATCTCGCAGATGATCCAGAGCGCGATGGTCGTCGGCTTCGAGTAACTGTCGCGGCAGGCCTGCGCGAGATCCCGGCCGCTGGCAATCCCGAGGCGCAACGCCAGCGCCTGCAGCAGGATCGCTATCAGATTGGAAATCATGATCACGCTGAGCAGCGTGTAGCCGTAGCGCGCGCCACCGGCCAGATCGGTCGCCCAGTTGCCCGGATCCATGTAGCCGACGGCGACCAGGTAGCCGGGACCCGCGAAGGCGAACAGCTTTCGCCAGAACCCCGCCGAGCGGGGGACGGCAATCGAGGCGTGGACTTCGCGCAGGCTGCGCTCCCCCGGCTCGCTGCGCCAGCCGCGGCGAGGGGCGGAGACGGGAAAGTCGGATTCCGGCGGCGGCATTTTGATGATTCAAAATTTATTGGTTTGGTATCCAAAAAGTCAACTTGGTTGTGGCAAAATAGCCCGGCGACTTCGCCCATGCTGCCTTCCAGCACCGTCGAGAACTACCTCAAGGCGATCTATCACGGCGTCGCCTCGCTCGCCCGGCCGCAACGGCTGCTGCCGATGGGCCAACTCGCCGCGGCGCTCGGCGTCGCGCCCGGCACGGCGACGACGATGGTCAAGACGCTCGCCGAATCGGGCCTGGTGCGCTACGAGCCGTACGCCGGCGTGGCGTTGACCGCGTCAGGCGAAAAGCTCGCCGCGCTCGTCTTGCGTCGTCACCGGTTGATCGAGCTGTTCCTCGTTCGGGTCATGGGCTACTCGTGGGATGAAGTGCACGAGGAGGCGGAACAGCTGGAGCACGCCGTCACCGATCGGCTCGTCGACCGGATGGACCAGATGCTGGGCCGTCCGGAGGTCGATCCTCACGGAGATCCCATTCCCAGCGCCGATGGACGGGTGAAACGTCAGACCGCCGAGAGCCTGCTCACCTGCCCTCTCCAGACGCCGGTGACCGTCACGCGGGTGATCGACCAGGACCGTGCCTTCCTCCGCTTCATCGAGAGCCACGACCTGAAGCCCGGTCAGTCAATCGAAGTCGAGCACCGCGACGCGGCATCCGACAGCGTGCGCGTTCGCGGCAGCAACGACAAGCGCGTGACGATTGGGATGCGCGCCGCGTCGAAGCTGCTCGTTCACGTGGCCAAGTTGATCGTCCTCGTCGCGATCGGTGCGGCGCTCGTCGTGGGAGCTCCTTCCACCGCCGCGGCGCAGGCTGCCGGAGGCGATGCCGGCTACCCGAACACGGGGCCGTTGTCCGGGTACATGGACTTCCACTTCAACAAGACCGATCACCAGCCTGGCGTCCTCGACTTCCACCGCTTCGTCCTGCTGATGACGCACTCCTTCACGCCCAAGATCCGTTTCGTGGGCGAACTGGAGCTCGAGCACGCGTTCGTGGAAGGGCTCGAAGAATCCGGCGAGCTGGAACTGGAACAGGCGTACGTCGACTTCCTGCTCTCGCGACGCATCAACGTGCGCGCGGGAATGCTCCTGATGCCGATCGGTATCATCAACGAGCGGCACGAGCCGCCGGTCTACAACGGCGTGGAGCGTCCGTTTGTCGACACGGTCATCATCCCCACGACCTGGTTCGATGTTGGTGCCGGCGTGCACGGAGAGCTCACGGGCGGATTTCGATACCGGGCCTACGCCGTCGCGCCGCTCAACTCGCTCCAGTTCACAGCGGACGAAGGGATCCGCGAGGGGCGACAGAAGGGCTCCAATTCCAACGTTCGTAACGTCGCCTACACGGGTCGACTGGAGTATCGGGGCGTGCGTGGACTCACCCTCGCCGCCAGCGCATGGACCGGCGACTCGAGCTTCTCGACGCCACGTCTTGATACGTCGGTGACGCTGACCGAATTCGACGCTCGGTACCGGCGCGATCGCCTCGAGCTGCGCACGCAATTCGCCGACGTCAGGATCGCCGACGCCGGACGGCTCAACGACAGCATCGCGCGCGCGGTCGGTATCCCTCCTAACGTCGCGAAGCGGTTGCGCGGCTATTACGCCGAAGCGGGCTACCGGATCTGGAACGCCGGTGCGCCGCGCGATCTGGTCGCCTTCGTTCGCTACGAGAACTTCGACACGCAGTTTCGGATGCCCGACGGCCTGCTCCCGTTGAAGGAGTTCGACCGCGACGCCTGGACGATGGGGGTGACCTACTACCCGGATCCGGACGTGGCCGTGAAGGCCGACTACACGCGCCTGCGGAATCAGAGCGGCCTGTTTGCGAATCGCCAACTGATCAACGTCGGCCTTGGATGGTGGTTCTGAGCGAAGTCATGTCTACACGCCGCTACGTCCTCGCATCGATGGCGATCCTCGTGGTCGCCTTGCCCAACGCGGCATCAGTCCGCCAGGGCGGCACTCCGCGAGTGATCGAAATCACCGCGGAGCGATTCGAATTCTGGCCACCGGAAGTCAAGGTCTCCGAAGGCGAGGAAGTGGAACTTCGTATTCGCAGCGACGACACGAACCACGGCTTTCGCATCGTCGGGACCGGCACCAACCTGCTGATCCCGAAACGAGGCAAGGGATACGCCGTCGGCCGATTCACGGGAAGCCGGCCGGGACGGTACACGTTCGAATGCAACCGGATGTGCGGCGCCGGGCACAACTTCATGCGCGGCGAGATCGTCGTGCGTCCTTCAGCCACAGGTAAGATTCCATGATCCGCCGAACTGCCGCGTCGTTGTTGTTGCTGTCGAGTCTCGTCGCGTATGAGCGGCTCACGCTGGGACAGACAGCACCTGTGCCAGTCAGTCCGCTTCCCGGACTCACGCCGCTCGAGTTCAGCGAATTCCGCCTCGGTCTGGAGGATTTCACCGAGGTGGAATCGGCCGAGGATGGGCTCGGCCCCGCCTTCAACGGCACCAGCTGCGCCGTCTGCCACAACGTGCCGTCGATCGGGGGCAGCGGCGTCATCCTCGAGGTTCGAGCGGGATACCGCGACGATGACGGAACGCACTCAGCTCTGAACAAGGCGGGAGACACGCTCATTCACATGCTGTCGACGCCGTCGCACAGTTGCCAGCCGACGATTCCAGACGATGTGAATGTGATCGCGCGGCGGGCGCCTATTCCATTGTTTGGAGCGGGTCTGGTCGAGGCCATTCCCGACGACACATTGCTGGCGCTCCAAGACCCCACCGATCGCGATCGGGACGGCGTGAGTGGACGCGCGGCTATCGTCATCGACGTCGCCACCGGGGATCGTCGCGTGGGGCGCTTCGGCTGGAAGGCGCAGCATGCCACGCTGCTGGCGTTTGCCGGTGATGCGTATCGCAACGAAATGGGCATCACCAATGACCTGTTTCCACGGGAAGGCGCCTTCGGAATCTCCGACGCGCAGATGCGCGCCTGCGATCCGTTTCCAGATCCCGAAGATCGGCGCGATCCGCTGACACAGCGGCGCGGCATCGACAACTTCGAGGCGTTCATGAAGTTCCTCGCGCCGATTCCGCGCGGAGCGGTCGACGCGACCACCACGGCGGGCCAACGGACGTTCACGGCGATTGGATGTGCGGCCTGTCACGTTCCGACGCTTGTCACCGGCCCGAGCGCCAACCCGCTCTTCGACAGGAAACCGGTGCCGTTGTTTTCAGATCTGCTCCTGCACGATATCGGCACTGGCGACGGGATACCGCAAGCAAGCGCCACCGCGGCCGAGATTCGAACGCCGGCACTGTGGGGACTGCGTCTGCGTCGACCGCTTCTGCACGACGGCAGTGCGGCGACCATCGTCGATGCGATCGAGCGTCATGCCGGCGAAGCCAGGCTGGCGCGAAGTGGATTCGCTCGGCTGACCGAACAGGAACGGCAGGAACTGCTTGCGTTCCTCCGTTCCCTCTAGCACACGGCCTTCCTCGGCCTGCGATTACTATCGGGGTCTGTACCGCGCGACGTTCGTCATGCAGACCCTTCGCGCGCTCGCGATCGTCGTCGCGGTCGTGCCAGGCGCGCGAGCGCAAACGGGCGCGGCCGGCAGCAGTAGGCCGTTTCAGATTAAGGACAACTCGATCTTCGTCGAGGAAGCATTCAATCAGGACGCCGACGTCGTGCAGAACATCCTGGAGGTGCAGCGCAACGAAGCTGGTGAGTGGCTATCGACGTTCACCCAGGAGTGGCCGCTCTTCAGCCACACACATCAGATCTCGTACACGTTGCAGTTTGCCGACGTCGGCCTCGGAGGCGGCATCGCCGACACGCTGGTGAACTACCGGCTGCAGGTGACCGATGAGGCGCCGGGACGACCCGCGTTCTCCCCTCGGTTCTCGTTGATCGTGCCAACAGGCGACGCCGATGCCGGTCGCGGCGGCGGCCGGGCGGGCGTGCAGGTGAACCTGCCATTCAGCAAGCAGGTTCGGAACACCTACCTTCACTGGAATGCGGGCGTGACGCACCAGGCGGGCGAAACCACGCCACGCCTGGCGGGAAGTGCGATCTATCGGGTGCGCCCGATGTTCAACGTGCTGCTCGAAACAGGCGTCGATTTTCAGGAGAGCGACGATCCAGCGGCCGGCCGGCACGCGGTCGGCATCATCTCTCCAGGCTTTCGCACTGGCTGGAACAGCGGACCAAAGCAGACGGTGATCGCGTTCGCCGCGCCGGTGGAGGTCTCCTCCGACGGCACGTCGTTCTCCGTCGTCGCCTATTTCTCCTACGAGCTGCCCTTCAAATAGAAGTCAAAAGTTACAAGTCGACGGTCAAAAGTAAGATCAAGTTCTGACTTCGACCGGCGGGAGCTTTTCGACAAACGCGCGCGTGCGCTCGGTGAGCGTGCTCAACCACTTCAGCTGCATCGCGCCGCCATTGCGAAAATACGTGATGTAGTCTGGTGGCATTCCAGACCAGTCAATGGCGTGAGCGCCCCAGTCGGGCCGACTTCCATCGACATCGCTGAATCCGTAGTCGTGGGCCAGCTCCCATGATGGATACAGCTGCCCGGAACGACCGATCACGTTCGGATCGGCGGCGAGGGCTGCCACGGCGCGTCCGACGAACAGCGGCGTCTCCGACTGCAGGAAATTGGAATCCCGCTTCCCGCCATCGCGCCAGTTCGCTTCAGTGACGCCGAAGTGTTCGAGCATGGCCTCCGATCGCAGGAACCCCGGCGTCACCGCAATCGCCGCGACGTTGTGTGGCTTGAGCTCCGTCGCCATGCTGAGTGCCAGTCCCTTGAGTCCGAGCTTGACCACGTGCGCCAGAGGATTGCCTCCGGCCGACAGGATGTCGCTCTCCGTCACTTCGACGATCAGGCCGCGCTTGTGTTTGATCATCATCAACGCCGCGTGCTTGGCGGTGATGATGTGCGACACGAGCGCCTGCCGCAGCACGGCGTCGGCGTTGTCCAGATTCGCCGTCCAGAACCAGCCATACTTCTTCATCATCGGCTCCTCGCCGGCGATGCTGTTGACGAGCACGTCCACCTGCCCGTGCTCGCGATCGACGTGCTGGAACAACGATTCGACCTCGGACTCATTCGTGTGATCCACGCGGACGGCGACGGCGCGACCGCCGGCAGCTGTGATCATCTCCGCTGTCTCATCGATCGTCTCAGGTCGACCGTAGGCTGACGGATTCCCGCGAACGCTGCGGCCCGTGCAGTAAACGAACGCCCCCGCCTCGCCTAACGCGCGAGCAATCCCGCGCCCGGCGCCGCGCGTGGCGCCGGCAACGACCGCGATCCTGTCTGCCAGTGGACCTGCTCCTGTTACGGCCAAACTCCAACCCTTTCGTTAACAGTCCGAACGACTCGAACGATCCGAACGCTAAACCGGCGCAACGTCGACGACGTCGCCAATCTGCAACGGCGGTGTCACATCGGGGTAATTGGGAACGTCGGCCACCAGCTCGCCGCCGCGCGCCTGCATGCCCCGCGGCAAACTCGGACCATGACACCTCCTGATTGTGTCCGGCAAGCCTACTCCGAATCGGTGACCAGAGCGGGCTATTGCTTGGTCCAGACGGACACCACGTTCGTCGGTTGTCCGGCGGGATTCGTTCCTGTCGATGTGAACGTCAGCACCCGTCCGTCGCCTGACAGCACCGATCTCGTGTTCTGAACCACCTTTCCCTTTCTCTTGAGCGTCAGCTCGATCGTCTGATCGTCGATGCGCCTCAGCGCGATCGTATCCGCGCCATTCGGCATGCCGATGCCCTTCTGCGTGTAATCCTTGCCGTCGTATTGCGCGGTATAGGAATACGCGATTTTGCTGCCGTTGCCGGCGATGCCTTCGACGCTCACCTTGATCCCGTCACCGGACGGTTCCTCCTTCCGTGTTTGCAACCTTGGCGGAGGACCAGGGCTGTACTTCGATTTGGCCACATCGAGCTTCCACGTGCCGAACCGCTGCGGGTTGACTTGCGCAGTGGTTTCGTCAGACAGCACGAGCGACGCGACGACAAGGACAACACCGGCCGTGTGGAGCAGCTTGGACCAGTTCATGTTGACCTCCTGTTGGTGAGGGTGCTCGCGTCGTAACCCAGCGGTGTAGGGCTCTATACGATGCGCTCGAACGTCGCGATTGGCAAGACAGACTGCACACCTTCACAACCACCGCGAGGCTGCTCCCCCGCCATTCGAAACCAGCCCTCCACGGGGTAGAATCCGCTCGCCATGGACTCCCCCCACGGCGACGTCACCACGCTGCTCGCGTCCTGGTCCGAAGGCAATCGGGACGCCCTCGACCAGTTGATGCCGCTTGTCTACCACGAACTGCGGCGACTGGCCCACCGCGAGCTCCGGCGCGAGAGCGACCAGGCGACGCTCGTCACGACCGCACTGGTACACGAAGCCTACCTGCGGCTGGTCGATCAGAAGCGCACGCGTCTCGACACACGCGCGCACTTCCTCAACGTGGCGGCGCAGATGATGCGCCGCATCCTGGTCGACGCTGCACGACGACGACGCGCCGACAAACGAGGCGCCGGCGCAACGCGCCTGTCGCTCGATGCCGCGCCGGAGCAGCATGTCGACGCCGTGAGCAGCGATGTGCTGGCCGTGGACGAAGCGTTGACCAAGCTGCAAGACTTCGACTCCGATCTCGGTCGACTGGTCGAGCTCCGCTACTTCGCAGGTCTGACGCTCGAGGAGGCGAGCGAAATCCTCGGCAAGTCGACGACGGCAGTGTGGCGCGATTGGAACACGGCACGCGCGTGGCTGTTCAACGAGCTTCGGAGTCGATGACATGGACGGCGCGCGTTGGCAACAGATCAAGGAGGTGTTCCAGCAGACATTCGATGTCGAACTCGGTGAACGGGCCGCGCGACTGCAGTCCCTCTGCGGTGGTGACGAGGAGCTGCAATCTGAGGTCGCACGCCTCCTCGACGGTCATCGCGACGCCGGGAGCTTTCTGGATAGACCACCCGCGCAGCTTTCAGGCGCGGGCGATTCGACGCTTGCAGCAGCGGTCGACAGCGGTCAGTCGCCCGCGCGCATCGGACCGTATCGGCTCGTCCGAGAGTTGGGGCGCGGCGGAATGGGCGTGGTCTACCTCGCCGAACGCGACGATCCAGGGTTCCACAAGACGGTCGCCATCAAGATCCTGAGTCGCGATTCGCAGCTGATGCTGCGGCGCTTCCATACGGAAACGCAGATCCTGGCGACGCTCGAACATCCGGGCATCGCGCGGCTGTACGACGGCGGCGCAACCGATGACGGGGTTCCGTACTTCGTGATGGAGTACGTCAGCGGTGAGAACATCCTCGTCTACTGCGACAAGAGTGACTGCTCGCTACCGGATCGACTGCGACTGTTCGCCGCGGTCTGCGATGCCGTCCAGTACGCCCATCAAAGCCTCATCGTCCACCGCGACCTGAAACCATCGAACATTCTCGTCACGCCCGAAGGCGAGCCGAAGCTGCTCGATTTCGGCATTGCCAAGCTGTTGAACCCGCAGCTGACCGAAGGAAGTGGCGACGAAACGGTCGTCATCACCCGGTTGCTGACGCCGCAGTACGCGAGTCCTGAGCAGGTGCGAGGCGAACCGGTGACCACGGCGAGCGACGTCTACTCGCTCGGTGTGATCTTGTACGAACTGGTGTGCGGTCAGCGGCCGTACAAAGTGAGCACCGGTACGCCAACGGAAATCGAGCGTGTCGTCTGCGGACACGAGCCGCCCTCGCCGTCCTCCGTCGCTGCGAAACGGTTCAGGCGTCTGCTGCGCGGGGATCTCGACACGATCGTCCAGAAGTCGCTGAAGAAGGATCCGCGCGAACGATACGCCACGGCTGCCGAGCTCGCAGAGGACGTGCGCCGCCACCTCGCGGGATTTCCGGTGCACGCCCGTCCCGACCGCGTCGGGTATCGCACCGTCAAATTCGTTCGCCGGCACCGAGCCGCCATTACCGCTGCAACGGTTGCGGCTCTCTCACTGGTTGGCGCACTCGGTCTGGCACTGTGGCAGGCGAGCGTCGCGCGCGCCGAGCGCGACCGAGCGCGAGTGGAGACGACGAAGGCACGCCAGATGGCGACGTTTCTGAGCGGCGTCTTCCAGGGCGCGAACCCGGTGGAGGCGCACGGGCAAACGGTGACGGCCCGCGACTTGCTGGACCGAGGCACCGCCTCCATTGCCACCGAGCTGAAGAACACACCGGACGTCCAGGCATCGCTGCTCCTCGTGATGGCCGAGGCCTACGACCGTTTGGCGATTTTCGACAAGGCTCTGGAGCTTGCCGAACAGTCGCTTGCGCTCCGGCGACAACTGTTCCCGGCACGTAGTGTTGAAGTCGCGGAGAGTTTGTATGCCGTCGGGTTGGAGGAGCGACGGCTGGGTCGGCCCGGTCGTGCCGTGCCCTACCTCGAACAGGCGCTTTCGATCAGAGAGGAGTTGCTCGGCCCGAATGATCCGGCTGTCGCTCAGAGTTTGAATTCGCTCGCGGTGGCGCGCAATAACAGCGGCCAGGCAATCGGCAACCAGGCGCTGCTCGAGCGCGCGATACGAATCCAGGAGCGGGCGACGCCGGCGAGTGCGGCGCTTGCGTCCCTGTACAACTCTCTTGGCGCGAACTTCTTCGACCGCCGGGATCTCCAACGTGCGCGGCAGGCATACGAACAGTCGATCCGGATCTACGAGAGGCTCGACGAGGCGGACCGTGCAATCATCGCCACTCCGCTCGTCAACCTGGGCGACGTCCTGCAGCGACAAGGCGATCTTCCGGGCGCGGAACGGCTGTTCCAGCGCGCGCTGGCGGCCGCCGAAAGAACGTATGGCAAGCAAAGTCAGGGTGTTGCGTATCTGCTCGCGAGTCTCGGAGATGTCGCCCGGGCGCGTGGTGACTTGCCGCGCGCACACGACCTCCTGGATCAATCGCTGGCGATGTACTCCAGGACCGTTCCTCCGGACCACTATGAGATCGCTGCACCTGCCCTGTATCTCGGTCGAACGCTGCTTGCAGAGGGAAAACCGGAGGAGGCGCTGCCTCTCCTCGAACGGGCGCTTCGCATCCGCGAGAAGACCCACGGTCCCGATCATCTCGACGTTGCGGAGGTCCTGATCGACGTAGCGAGGGCGCGCGCAGCCGCCAACGAGATCGACGCAGGCGAAACGCTGCTGCGCCGCGCACTCGCCATTCAGCGCCGTTCCCTGCCGCCGAACGATCCATCGCTGGTTCCCACGTTGACCGCCCTCGGTCAACTGCTGGCACACCGCAACCGGACCGAAGCGCAGACGCTGCTCGAAGAAGGCGCGGCGATCGCTTCCGCCCGCTTGCCCGCCCAGCACTCCGATCGAACCGAGGCCGAGAAGGCACTCCGCGCCGTTTCCCGCCGCTAACGATCATCGCGCCGGGACCCGACGGAAAAAATCCGGCCGCTCTACGCGATCACCAGGCAGGGGGATTGTGTGGTGGCGACAACTTCATCGTTCAGCCGGTTCTCGGCGCGCGCGCTTGTGTCCGGGGCATTGGTCGTTGCCGCACTGTTCGGACGCCCCGAGGTCGTCCGCGTGCAGTCGCAGGCGGGGCTGGTTACCGGCATCTCGCCGGCTGCCGGCCGGTCCGGCGACAGAGTGAGCATCACCGGCCGCGGCTTTGGTGCGTTCACCGCGCGCGTCATCATCGGCGGCGTGCCGGCGCCGATTCTCGAAGTCGGCGCCACGCGCATCACTTTCCGCGTGCCGCCGGGACTGCCGCCGGGCCTCACGACCGTGACCGTGTTCAATCCGGGCGTTCCCATCGGCAGCGTGCCGTTCCGCATCCTCGAAGGCATTCTGCTCCCCGGCAGCCCGTCGGCGCGGGTCGTCGACAGCACGGTCGATCTGCAGCCGGTGGGTGTGGACGGCACCCAGATTCGTGACGGCGTGTTCCTGACCCGCCTCGACGTGAGCCTCTACCCGTCCGCAACTGTCGGCGAATTGAACGCCGCGCTCACACGCATCCAGGGCGGGATCGTCTCGATGACGCGCGGGAGTTCGTTCCTGACCATCGCGATCCCCCCGGCGGACACGATCGCGGCCCTCGAGCAGGTGGCGACGCTGCTGTCGGCGCAGCCGGGCGTCGCCATTGCCGGCGTGGCGCACGAGGCGCGGCCGCTGCGCGTCTTCGACGGCACCAGTCTGAACGACATCACCAACATCAGCCATCTGTTGCCCAGTCGATTCCCCGCGGCCTGGAACCTGGCGAGCGCCATCACCGATCCCTCGGGCACGCTGTGCGTGCCATCGTCGGTGCCGGTGCTAATGGCCGACGACTTCGGCCCCACCCCGCCCGACGGCTTCTCCACGCTCGTGCCGGCCTTTCCCGCGCCGGCGGCCGCCACGCGCCCCCTCACGCCCGCGGAGGCGCAGCACGGCTACGACGTGACGCTGGTCCTCGGGGCGCAGGGCATCGGGGCCAATCCCATTCGGTCCTGTCTCAATCTGCGGCCCGTGCAATCGGCCGCGTTGACGCCGCTGCAGGCGCTGACGATCTTGATCGGCAGCATGCCGGCGACAGGACGCTTTCTCGTCAACTACTCGCTCGGCTCCGGCGGCGATATCTGTAAGTCCTCGCCGTGTCAGCCGCCGCGCGACGTCCTGCGCGCGCCGCTGTCTCGCGCCGCCGAGGCGCTGTACTGGAAAGCGCAGACGCGCGACCGCTGGGCGAGGTTCCTGATCGTCGCGGCCGCTGGCAACGAACGGGCGGAGGAGAGTACGGCCATCTACTCCGGCATGGGCGACTCCCGTTTCACCTCGGCGATCACCATCGCGGGCGCGAGGTCCCTCGTCACCAACTACACGTTCGTGTTCGACCCGTTACTGTGGACGCCGCCGCCGGCATTTGCCGCCGCCGGCTTCGAGCCGCTGCGATCGACCGAGTCGGAAGCGGTGGCCGTGGCGCAGGTCGCCACCGACCTCGGGCTGATCGGTGTCGTCCCCGACAACGTGATCGTCGTCGGCAGCGCGACAAGTCAGTCGCCGGACAGCGTCCTGACCGCGCACGTGACGCCGGAACAACTGGCGGAAGCGTTTTTTTCCGACGCCGGCGCGGAGGTGCTCGCTGTCGGCGAGAACATCTTCGGCCAGGCGGAGCTGCTCGGCAGCAGTTATGCCGCGCCGCAGGTGACCGGCCTCGCCTCGTTCCTGTGGGCGCTGTCACCGGACCTGCGTGACACGCAGCCGGTGTCAGTCACCAGACGCGCCATTCTGGCTAACACCCGCAATCGCGTCATCGACGCTTACGCGACCGTGCTGTCGCTCGATCCTGCCGCGGTGCCCACCGCGGCGACCGCGTCGATTCGCAGGACGCTGCTCGACGTCGACGAGAATGGCGGGTTCGACGAACGCGACGTCGATACGTTCTTGCGGCGTTTCTTCGTCGAGAACGGCTCGACCATCACACGCCAGGCGGCGCCGGGCACCATCGCGGATTTCAGCCGCTACGATCTGAACGGCGACGGCTTCACCACGGCCGGCGCCCGCCGCGAGCGCTTCGATCTCGATCGCGTCGGGTCCACGCAATACGGCGCGACGCTTTACTCCGTCGTCTCGCAGGACATCGAAGGGCAGGAGATCCGCTTCGACGAGACCGCGCTGACCGACCTCGAGATCCTCTGCTACTACGCCTACTCACCGCTGTACCAAGGCAATCCTGATGCGCGGAAGGACCTGTTGGACGGGCGATGCGGCCTGTCCATTCAACCGGCGAGTGTGACGCTGGCCCCTGGGACCCAGCAGCAGTTCACGGCCACCGCGGACGCGAGCGTCTCGTGGACGGCTACGGGTGGTACGGTCACGCAAGATGGACTCTACACGGCGGGATCGGTCGCAGGCACCTACAAAGTTCGCGTGACCAGAGTCGATGATCCCAACGCCTTTGCCGAGGCGAGCGTGACTATCGGAGGCGGCGGCGGCCTGACACTTTTGACGATGAGTGCTGCGACTGGAGTCTCGAGCAGGTTTGCGACGTGCATAAGCGGTCCGTCGGCTCCCGCCGACCCGCCGCAAATCACGAGTCCATTTGGTCTGCAGAATCCGGAGGCGGCCGGCGCGTTTCCGCCATTCAGTCCCGAACCCAACACGGGTCCCATCGGATTCGTGGTCAGTCCAATCACCAGCGTGTCGGCGAACTGCCGCACCGCACCCGGCACTCCGAACGTGGCCGAAGTTGTCGCGTCGGTAGACGCTGCAGCGGACGGGATGAGGTGGAATGCTTATCTCTCCACCAGTGGCATTATCTTTGGCACCATCGCAAGCTCAGTGATCGGCATCGGCATCGACCAACCGGGCACGCTGCGGATCGTCCTCGAACCGGGGTGGTTGAAAGGTCTGGTCAACGATCTCGGCAGGGGTCGAGCAACGCTCGTGGTCGAGGGGTTGAGTGGGGGAAACGTGTTCTGTGAGTACTTGCCGTCTCCGGACGCGCCATTCGAGATTACGACAACTTGCCCCAGCAGCATCCAGCGGTCCGTCTCCTCCGGCGAACGCATCCTCATGCAGGTCGGCATCTCGGGAATGTTCGCCTTCCAAGGCGGGCCTGGAGAGGGACGGGGTCGAATCGCGACCGTGACGCTCACACCCGTTCCTTAGGCGCGCGGGCAAATCGTCGGGTCGTTCCGTCGTTCGAGAACGGCTGAACACTACATACGACCGAACTCTTTGATGGTGTCGACCAGGGCGGCGGGATCCTCGGCAACCCACTCGGCGCCGGTGAGGCGCTCGCGCGGGAAGTTGAGGAAGCCGTAGCCGAACGCGCACAGGCAACAGCGGACGCCGGCACGCAGCGCGGTCTCGTGATCGATGGCCGAATCGCCGACCATCAGCGTGCGATCGGCCGGCGCGCCGGTACGGTCCATCACGGCAATGAGTGCCGCGGGATCGGGTTTGCGACCGTGCGGGTTGTCGCCACCGATCACCTCTGCGAACAACGCACGCACGCCCAGGCCTTCGAGGATCCGTTCGCTCGGTCGCGTCGGCTTGTTCGTGAACACGATCGCGTGTGCGTGCTCGCGCGCGGCGCGGACCGCGTCAATGATCCCTTCGTAAAGACGGGTGTGATTGAGCAGGCGCGTGTCGTAAAGGGCGAGAAACCGCGCGACGGCATTCGGTGGCTGCGGGACGCCCGCCGCCGCCAGAGCACGGCGCACGAGCACAGCCGCACCCTCGCCAACCATCGAACCGATGGCGTCCTCCGACTGCGGTTCGCCGCCGAGCTCGAGGATCAGCGCATTGGCGGCGTCGGCCAGATCGCGACGCGAATCGATCAGCGTGCCGTCCAAATCGAAGGCGATTAGCGATGCGCTCACGTGTCAACTTCCAACTCCCAACTTCCAATTCCCAACCGGTTCGAGTCGCTCCGATGTTTGGGCGTTGGGAGTTGGAGGTTGGGAGTTACGCGGTGTAGGTCGCCCACGAGGTCGGCGTTTCCCAAACAGTGACGCGTACCACCGGAAGCCCGTGCTCGCGCGAGACGTCGTACAGGAGCTGCGCGATCCGCTCGACGGTGGGATTGCTCTCCAGCAGATACATCGGTTCGCCGAGCGCCTCGAGCGACCTGGCCAGCGGATCATCGCGCCGCAGGATCATCTTGTGATCCAGCTCTCGATCGATCCAGCCCTTGATCAACCGCTTGATGTCGTTGAAGTCGACGACCATGTTGCGGCGATCGAGCGCGTCGGTCTCAATCTCGATCTCGGCGACCGCATTATGACCGTGCGGGTGCTTGCAGATGCCGTCGTAGTCGAGGAGCCGGTGGCCGTAGCAGAAGTCGATGCGTTTGGTGACCGAGTACATGCTCGACTATCGTAAAACCCAAATCCCAAATCCCAAATCCCAATGACCAAATCGCAAATTCCGACGGCGGTGCTGCTGTCTGCGGGTCTGGACAGCGCGGTGCTCGCCGCAATGGAGGCGCGCCGTGGGGCCGTGCACCCGATCTACGTCAGCGCGGGACTTGCCTGGGAGCCACAGGAACTGGCGGCGCTCGATCGTCTGCTCGCGACGCCGCCGTTGGATCGATTGGCGTCGCTGGCGCGCCTGACGTTCACCGTGCGCGATCTCTACCCGGCGACGCACTGGGCGCTGCGTGGCGAGCCGCCCGCATTCGACACGCCGGACCAGGACGTCTATCTCACCGGTCGCAACGTCATTCTCCTCACCAAGGCCGCGATCTATTGCGCGCAGCATCGCATCGGCCGCATCGCGCTTGGTCCGTTGGCCGGCAATCCGTTTCCGGATGCCACACCGGAGTTCTTCGCCGCAATGGCACGCGCCCTGTCGCTCGGCCTCGCGCATGACCTCACTGTTGACACACCGTTGGTGGAGATGGACAAGAGCGAGGTGGTTCGTCGGGGCATCGAGCTCGGCGTCCCTCTGGAGCTGACGCTGTCCTGCATGAACCCGCACGAGGGACGGCACTGCGGCCAATGCAGCAAGTGCCGCGAGCGCCGAGACGCGTTCCTCGAGGCGGGCGTGCTCGATCCAACCGCGTACGCCGTTCAACCGCTGCGGTAGTCGGGAGCGTCGCCTATTTTCAATTTTCGATTTTCAATTTGAGTGTTGATGTATCGATTTGTTCATGTAGAGATTTGGTCAAGTGAATCTGCCGGATTTGCACATGTGCAAATGGAGTTGCACCAATGCGCAAACGTCCAAATGATCAAATCAATTCTCAAATCGGAATTCGAACATTGAAAATTCTCTTTGCTATTTCGCCCTCCACACCTCCTCTCCCCCGATGAACGTCCTCGTTACGTTCAACGCGCGATCGAGGACGACGAGATCCGCGGTCGCGCCTTGCGCGATGACGCCAAATCCGGTCAGTCCCAATTCTCGCGCCGGCGTCGTCGAGCAGAGCGTCGCCGCTTCGGCGATCGACCCGCCGAACATGCCGACGATATTCCTGAACGCAGCGTCCATCGTCAATGTGCTGCCGGCCAGCGTCCCGTCGTCGAGAAAAGCGGCGCCTTCCCCCGCGCGAATCGGTCGCCCACCCAAACGAGCGGACGCACCCACAGCCAGACCGGACGCGGCCGTCCCGTCGGTAATGGCCATCACGCGATGAGCGCCTTTCGACGCGATCGCGACTCGGCACATCGCCGGGTGCACGTGGTAGCCGTCGCAGATCAATTCAGCAGCAATCTCTTCGCGCGCGAGCACTGCGCCAGCCAGACCTGGTGATCGGTGGGTAATGGGGGTCATCCTGTTGAACAGGTGCGTCGCGTGCCGCGCGCCCGCTTCGATGGCAGCAACGGCCGTCTCGAAATCCGCACCCGAGTGGCCGAGCGAGACGCGGTGACCGGCGGCAACGAGCGAGCGAACGAGGTCCAGACCGCCGGCGATCTCCGGGGCGACGGTAATGATGCCGACATCGGGTCGCGCGGACCCGATCGCGCCAAGGATGTCGTCAGCGGAGAAGTCTGCGTCTGACCTGAAGGCGGCCACTGCACCTACAGACGTGCGGAGGCAGGCGGCAGGCTGGGCGCCGCGAAATTCGGGGTTGATGAAGTTGCTTTCCAGGTGCGCAGGCAGTACACGCGCCGCGCCAGGCATTGCTTCGATGCGTGCGCGACGAACCTGGCCGCAAAAGTCACGCAGCGCGTCGGGCGCGCACGCAACGGTCGTCGGACAAAACGCCGTCACGCCGTACCGCGGCAACACCAACGCGATCGCGCGAACCGCATCCTCACCATCGAGCGTGTCGTGCCCGTGAACGCCGTGCACATGGACGTCGATAAAGCCGGGAACGACATACCCGCTACCGATCTCGATGATCTCCGCGCCCGCCGGCGCGGCCCGCGATCGGGGATCAATGGCCGCTATCTGCGAGCCTTCGATCAGCAGAGAGCCGTTCGTGATGATGCGATCGGGCAGGACGAGATCGGCGCCGGAAAGAACCCTCATCCGCTTCGACAATTACGACGACGGAGCATGGTGCCAATCGACGTGGACGTGGAGCTTCCGTCCTTCGAGCGGCAGCGGCGCAACCTCCGACGACGCTTCAGCGGGGCGGAACACTTCGCGATCGAGACGGGTGAGCAGCGCCATATAGCCCTCTTCCCGGGGCGCCATCAGCACCAGGACCCCCCCGCTTTCTTCGGGCGGAAACTTGCGATCGTCCAGGTAGTCGCGATCGAGGGTGATCAGCGTGCGGCGCAGCTGCCGCGCCAGGCGATAGTGTTCGCCATCGCGCGCGCGGCGAAGGTCGTCATGTTCGATCACGAACAGCACGTCCCAGTGCAGCCGCGAGCGCATGAACGCCACGAGCCCGGCCGGCATGTTCGCGTCGACGTACATGCGCGGCTCGTTGGCGAGACGCTCGGCGTGAGGCGCGAGTTCAGAGGCCAGGCTGCGCATGTTCGCTCATTCCCACGCCTGACACTCCCGACAAACCACGGAGGCCGGAGACACGGAGACCCTTCTCTTGTTGCTCTCGATTGAACACTAAAGATACTCCGTGCCTCCGTGGCTCCGTGGTTCGTGAGGTCTAATCACCGATGTCTTTCAAGATCGGGCATCGTCTGCAACGGCTCGGCGGGCTCCGGATGCTCGCGGCGCGCGGCGCGCGCCTGCGCGAGGAGCGCGGCCACGAGTGCATCACGTTTGTGCACCAGCTCCTTGCGTTCCCGGCGCCCGTGGGCAGACCCGACGACGTACTCACAAAACAGCGGGAACGCGATCGTCGAGTCGATATAGGCCACCACGGTGTCGGGCAGCACGCCCGGATTGACCTTGCCCCAGCTCACCGCTTCCGCGGGAGTCGCGCCCGATAACCCGCCCCAGACGACCTGGTCGGTCGTGATCTGAATGAAGTAGTCGTTGCCGCCTTTCGGAATGCCGTAGACCTCCCACAACGTGGGCTGACCCTGCAGGTAAAAGTTCTTCGGGGAGCCACCTCCGAGAATGACGCAGCCATTCTTCTTGCCGGCAAGGATGAACGCGCAGACCTCGTTCACGTCCTTGTTCGGGTCGATCATCAGCCGCGCTCCGTTCATCAGCTCGTGATAGGCGAGGTTCATGCCGATCGAGCTGTCGCCGGGTGACGAGGTGTAGATCGGAACGCCCGCCGCCGCTGCCGCCGCGACGACCGAATACTGCTCGCACCCGGGATGCCGCTCCATCAGATCGCGGCCAAGTGCGTAATGCAGTTCCGCGGTCGATATCGCGCTCTCCAGCCCTGAGCGAACGAGGAAGTCCCGGATGTAGGCGTCGGTTTCGAGGAGGACCTGCGCTGGAAACAGCACGTCGTAGATGCGGATGACGCCTTCTTCATAGAGATCGACGTCGTTGACGAACGGCGAGCCGCGATGCAGCGTGAAATTCAGCGCGTAGTGCAGGTCGTGATACAGGTTGGCGCCCGTGCTGATGACAAAATCGACCAGGCCGCGCTCCATCAGCTCCACGACACACCCGCCCAGACCCGCAGGAGTCATTGCACCGGCAATCGTCAGCGCAATGGTGGTGTCGTGCTCCGGCAGGAGCATCTTGTCCGTGAAGATGCGACACGCCTCGCCGAGACGCGCGGCATTGAATGCCTGGAATCCTTCATCGATCAAATAGTGAATGTCGGCGCTGCCGCGGGGCCGGTAATAACGAATTGGCTTGCCGGAAAGGTAATGCTGGCGCGATCGATCGGGCGCGCCCGGTGCACGGTGCGGCATTGCCGGTAGCTTAGCACTGGGTCGCTGGGTTGCTGGGCGGCGTCGCGTCGCTTCTGGGAATTTACGCGCGCGCGGATTCACCCAGCTACCCAGAACGGCACCGACCAGGCGACCACCCCACCTACAGTTCAGGTTCAAAGTGCCGATAACCCGGACGGCCCCACCCCAGAACCAGATCGATGACCAATCATCGCGCCAGCGCAATGGTGCGCCCGGACCATCCGACAAGCGATGTCGAGGCACGCTTTCGCATGCTTGTGCAGTCGCCGCTGCGGGCGGCGCTGCTCCGGTTCCTGAGTGCGCGGCCGCAGGAGGCCTTCGACATCGATGCGCTGATGGCGATCTTCGGCCGGATGCGCGTCGACGTGGAACACTGCATCAACGAGCTCGCCGATTTCGGTCTGGTCTGCCGCCTGCCCGGTTCCCCGCCTCGCTACGTGCTGGCGCAGCCCCAGCGCGAAGAGCTCGGGCGTCTGGTCGGCGCGTTCCTGGAGCGCCGCGCCGACATCACGACCGAGGATCAATCCCCATCCGTCCAGCGCTTCCGCGAAATGATCGGTCGCGACGAGAAGATGCTCATCGTCTTCGAGTGGATCCGCACCGCGGCCAAATCGGACATCTCGGTCCTCATCCTCGGACCGACCGGCTCGGGCAAGGACGTCGTGGCGCGGATGATTCACGAGCTCAGTCCGCGCGCCTCCCAGCATTTCCAGACGATCAACTGCGCCGCCGTTCCCGACTCGCTCTTCGAATCCGAAATCTTCGGTTACGAGAAAGGCGCGTTCACCGGCGCCGTCGATCGCAAGCAGGGCCGCGTCGAGTTGTCCGACCGCGGCACGCTGTTCCTCGACGAGATCGGCGACCTCACGCTCGTGGCCCAGGCGAAGCTGCTGCGCGTGCTCGAGGACCGCCGCTTCGAGCGCCTCGGCGGACACAAATCGGTGCACGTCGATTTCAGGTTGATCACCGCCACCAACCACCCGCTCGAGGAGCTGGTGAGCGACGGCCGGTTCCGCGAGGACCTCTATTACCGTGTGAACGCCTTCGCCATCAGGCTGCCTTCGTTGCGCGAACGCCCCGCCGACATTCCGGTCCTCGCCAACCGTTTCGTCGCGCGCTACTGCGCCAGCAACGGGCTTCCCCATGACGCGAAGACGCTGTCCGACGAGGCATTGGCGCTGCTTCAGGCGTACCCGTGGCCCGGCAACATTCGCGAGCTCGAGAGCACGGTTTCGCGTGCGGCGCTCGCTTCACCAGGACGTGTGATTCGCGACGCGGACATCGAATTTCTCCACGCGCACGCTCCAATTGGCGAGAGTGCCGCTCGCGCCATCCCGACACTGGCCGAGGCTGAGCGCGCCCACATTCAGCGCGTCCTCGATTCAGTCGGGTGGAACAAGAAGGAAGCTGCTCGCGTGTTGGCGATCAGCCGTGGCACTCTGTATCGAAAAATCGAGGAATACAGCCTCGATCCTGGGGACCGTGGACGGGAGCGCCGGGCACGCCGCACGCCCGCGATCATCTCGTGAACGCGGTATCGGATACCCACGCGGTCGTGGGAGCACGTGAAGTTCCTGCACATTCGACGCGGTCGGTCACCGCGCCGGCAAGCCATCCGTTAGAAGGGGCAGACGGCCAAGTGGCCGTGCGACAGGACGTTAACGGTTCCACCCCTGTCGGCGCGCACACGTCGGCAGTGATTTTGCCCCTCGAGCGACGCTCTATGTTGACGACGACGCTGCCCCGTTGCGCATGGATTGCGGCGGGCGTGATGGCGGTGTCCGCTTTCACCACTCCCGCGACCGCGGCCGGTGCCACACGCAAGATGGATGCAGTCCTCGAGGCCCGGTCGCAGCAGCTGACCGGACGCTCGCGGGTGATCGTGGAATTCGACGGGGACCCGGACGTGGGCGTCATCACGGCCGAACGGGGCGCCGTCGGACGCCGACTGTCAAATCTCCATGCACAGGTCGCCGAGCTCGACAACCGTGCGCTGGCGCGGCTGGCCGCCGATCCTCGCGTAACTCACATCTGGCTGGATCGCGACGCGTTCGCCACCCTCGAGCGCACCGGCGGCGCCGTCGGCGCAACGCTGGCGCGCGAGGACTTCGGACTGACAGGTCGCGGCGTGGGCATTGCGGTGATCGACTCGGGTATCACCTCATGGCATGACGATCTCTATGCGCCGTTCGGGACGTCCTCTCCGAATCGCGTGGTCCACTTCAAGGACTTCACCACGCTCGTCACCACCAGCCAGCCTGACGACCCATATGGACACGGTACGCACGTGGCGGGAATCATTGCCGGCAACGGCTACGACTCGTCAGGACGACGGACCGGAATTGCGCCGGATGCGCAGCTGATTGGTTTGAAAGTGCTGGACGGCGCGGGCAACGGTCACATCAGCGACGTCATTGCCGCCCTCGACTACGCCGTATCGATCAAGAACACCTACAACATCCGCATCATCAATCTGTCGATCGGATCGGCGGTCACCGAGTCGTACCGGACCGATCCGCTGGCGTTAGCGGCGCGACGGGCCGTCGATGCGGGCATCGTCGTGCTCGCGGCGGCCGGCAATCTGGGGCGCGCGCCCAACGGCAAGACGATTTACGGGGGAATCACCTCACCAGGAAACGCGCCATGGGTGTTGACGGTCGGCGCGATGAGTCATCAAGGCACAGTGCCTCGTACTGACGACACGATGGCGGGGTTCAGCTCGCGTGGCCCCACGTGGATCGACTTTGCGGCAAAGCCTGATCTGGTCGCGCCAGGTGTCGGCATCGAATCGTTATCAGATCCGTACAGCACTCTGTATGCGACGCATCCAGGGCTGCTGCTCGAGGGCACGCTGTCGTCGTGGTATCGCCCGTACATGAGTCTGAGCGGCACGAGCATGGCGACGCCGGTCGTGAGCGGAACCGTGGCGCTGATGCTTCAGGCCAACCCTCGGCTCTCGCCGAATGCCGTCAAAGCGATTCTCGAATACACGGCTCAGAATCGCGCCGGTCTGTCACCGCTCGCGCAAGGTGCAGGTCTACTGAATGCACACGGTGCGCTTCGCCTTGCCCGGTTTTTTGCCGACACGCAGTCGACGTTGGGCGCACCCGGCGACAGGATTGCAGGCGAGTGGGTCGACTGGTCACGACAGTTAATTTGGGGCAATTACCGCGTTACTGGCGGTGTGCTTTCGCCGGACGGCAACGCCTGGGCGAGAGGAACGACCTGGGGTGCGCTGCGCACGACCACCGGCGCGCCGATCGTCTGGGGTCAGACAGACGACCAGAACATCGTGTGGAGTACGGGCGGCAGCGACGATCAGAACATCGTGTGGAGCACGACCGACGACAGCAACATTGTCTGGAGCACCACCGACGACAGCAACATCGTCTGGAGCACCAGCGACGACAACAACATCGTGTGGAGTACGGCGACCGTCACCAACGTTGTGTGGGGACGCGATTGTGGAGGCGCGAACTGCGAGCGCGTGACCTGGGGCACACGAAACCCGACGGGGGGCCTTTGGGGCACGGCGACGGAGGATCAGAACATCGTCTGGAGCACCAGCGAGGACAGCAACATCGTCTGGAGCACCAGCGACGATGGCAACATCGTGTGGAGCACGAGCGACGATAGCAACATCGTCTGGAGTACCGGCGCGCGCGTCGATGAAATCGTGTGGAGCGCGCCCGTCATCGACAACCGCCAGCGGTTCGGCCGCGCGGACAAATAGGACACGAACATGAGAACTCGCATCAGAATCATCTGGCTGCCACGCACCACCTTCTAGAGAGCCCGGCATGAACCAGCCGTCCACCTGGCTTGCTGCCAGTCTGCTGCTGGTTACTGTCGTCGTGTCTCTGGCGTGGTGGATGTATCGCACGCTATCGCGTCGTCTGGAGCGCGAGCGTGGCGAGGCGCAGCAGATGGCGGCGGTGCATCGCGCCACGATCGAAGCGCTCGCACTGGCGATCGACGCCAAGGATCAGCATGCGCGCCACCATATCCGGCGCATGCAGGTTTACGCCACCGGCGTCGCCCGCGCGCTGGGCATGAACGAGCCGGAAGTGGAGGCGGTCAACACGGCCGCGTTGCTCCACGACATCGGCAAACTCGCGGTTCCCGATCACATCCTCGCGAAACCTGGACCGCTCACCGGCGAAGAGTTCCAGAAGGTCCGCATCCATCCGCACGTGGGTGCCGAGATCATCGCCGCCGTGCCGTTTCCCTCACCCGTCGCTCCGCTCATTCGGAGTCATCACGAGCGATGGGACGGAAAGGGCTATCCGGCGGGACTCAAAGGGGCCGACATCCCGCTCGGCGCGAGAATCCTCTACCTCGTCGACTACTTCGATGCCCTCACGTCCGACCGTCCATACCATCGGGCGATGCCGGTCGAGACGGCGGTGAATCTGCTGAAGCAGGAATCCGGAAAGGCATTCGATCCCGCCGTCGTCGATGCATTTATCCGCGTGATGGCCGCGCTGCGCGAGGATGCGGACCGCAATATCCCGGTAACGGACGCACCGGTATCGAGGCGTCCAGCAAGCGGCAGCCACGCGGTGGCCACTCGAGTTCCCGATGGCGTCGGATCATCGGTCTTCGACGATATCGCGCACGCGCACCGCGAGATTTATGCGCTCTACCAGGTGGCGCAGACCATGGGGACCAGTCTGGGTGTGGCGGACACTATGACGGTTGTCTCGTCCAAGCTGATGAACCTGGTGCCGTATTCCGCGTGCGCGTTGTTCCTCCACAACGAAGAGTCCGACGCGCTGTCGTGCCGTTTCGCGACCGGCACCGACTCTGAACTCATGCAGCAGCTCACCCTGCGGACGGGCCAGGGCTTGACGGGCTGGGTGGCGCGCAATCGGCGTCCACTCGTCAACGCACGGCCGAGTGCGGACCTCGAGGCCGCCGGATCGAACCTGCCCACGGCATTACAGTCTGCACTCGTCTGCCCTCTGGTATATCGCGATCGATTCATCGGCACGCTGGCCGTGTACCACGTGACGCCGAGCTTCTATCGCGACGATCATCGCCGCCTGCTGGATCGCGTCTGCGAACAGGCGGCCGCGGTCATCCACAACGCCATCGTCTTCGAGCAGACGCAGGAAGCGTCGCTCACCGATCCGCTGACCGGGATGCCGAACACGCGCTACATGTTCATTCACCTGTCGCGTGAGCTGGCGCGCGCGGAACGGTTGAAGGCGGAAGTCGCGCTGATCGTGCTCGACCTGAACGACTTCAAGGACATCAACGACAATTACGGTCATCACATCGGCGACCGCGCGCTGCGCCACGTCGGACAGGCGCTACGTGGCGCGATCCGGCCGTACGACGTATGCGTACGCTATGCGGGCGACGAGTTCATCGTCGTCCTGGCGGGCTGCAGCCGCGAGGAAGCGGAACACAAGCGCGTGGAGCTGCAGCAGGTGATCGACGGCGTGATGCTGGAAGTGCGGCCGGGACAGCGGATTGCCATGTCAATTAGCGCGGGTGCGGCCGTGTTTCCGCACGATGGCGACAGCTACGAGGCACTGCTGGCCAAAGCCGACGGCCGCATGTATCAGGAGAAGAGCGCGCGCAAACGAGACGCGCGGCGGCAGATCCTGGAACGCGCCGTCAACGACGATCTGCCCAGCGCGCAAAGCATGTAAGGGTCAAGTCAAAAGTCGAAACTTGGAACTCAAAAGTAACTCTCAAAGTACGCTGCACTTTGGACGGTTACTTTTGCGTTTTGACTTTTGAGCTGTTACTTACTACTGCTGCCCCTCGGGGATGATCTGCAGCGCGTCCTTGACCTCGACGACGCCGTTCGTCCTCCGCGCGATCGCAATGGCCTGCTCGTGTTCGGCCTGGCTCTTCACGCGACCGGACAGCGTCACCACGCCCTTGTAAGTGTCGACGTCGATTCGCGTTCCGCCGACGTTGGGATCGTTCAGCATCGCCGTCTTGACGCGGGTCGTAATGGTGGTGTCGTCAATCGTCTCGCCAATGGTCTTGCCGCAGCCCGCCGTCAGCGGAGCTGCCAGCACAAGAGCTAGCGTCAACGATTTCCAAGAGCTCAACTGCTTCATGACAGCCTCCGGAATGAGGGCTGCAAGATGGGTTCCTCCTTCCAGGCCTCACATCCCCGTGATGTGAAATCCCGCGTCGACCAACAGAACTTCTCCGGTAATTCCGCGACCAGCATCGCTCAGGAGGAATGCGGCCGCGTCGCCAACTTCGCTCGCGTCGATGTTGCGGCGCAGCGGAGCGCGATCGCGGTAAATACCGAGGATACTGGAGAAACCGGAAATTCCCGCGGCGGCGAGCGTCTTGATCGGCCCGGCCGAGATTGCATTCACGCGCACGTTCCTGGGACCGACGTCGGCGGCAAGGTAGCGCACCGTCGCTTCAAGCGCCGCCTTGGCCACCCCCATCACGTTGTAGTTGGGAAAGACGCGCTCGCTGCCCAGATAGCTGAGCGTAAGCACGCTGCCACCGCCGCGCTTCTCGAACAGCGGCAGCGCGGCGCGCGTAATGGCGATCAGCGAATACGCGGAGATGTCGAGCGCGATGCGAAAGCCTTCCCGCGTCGTATTGAAGAACGGGGCCGACAGCTCTTCGCGCGGCGCGAAAGCAGCGCCATGAACGACGAAGTCGAGACCACCGAGCTCCTGATCGACCTTGGCGAGAACGGTATCGATGTCGGCGTCCGACGCGACGTCACACGGCAGCACCAGCGGTGAGCGCTCGAGTCCCTGCGCCAGCGCGTTGACGTGCTCTTCGAAGCGCCCTTGATAGGTCAGCACCAGTCGCGCGCCGGCGCGCGCCGTCGCCTGCGCGATTGCCCATGCAATCGATCGTTTGTTGGCGACGCCGATGATGAGGCCGGACTTACCCGAGAAGTCGATCATGGATCATTGGTGGAACGCCGAGGAACTTGGAACCGGAACCACCGGAACTTGGAACCGGGAACACGGAACCTGGAACACCAGGTTCAGAAGACTACCGCCCCCGCTTCCTGCCGTGTCCTCCGTTCCGCTGCCCGCGGTGCTGGCCGGGGCGTCCGCCGCCGGTCTGACCACCGGGGCCCGATCCCGATCCGTGACGATGCGGATGACCGGAGCGCTGCCCCTGCGCCGATCCGCCGCCCTGGCGAGACCCGCCGAATCGCCCGCCCTGCGATCCGCTCTGACCCTCACCCTGCGCGTGCCGCATCGGACGATGACCACCGCGCTGACGTTGACCGGGGCGATTGCGATCGAACCCGCGTGCGCCAGGTTGGCGGACGGTGAAGTCCGGTGCCTTTCGCTCGGGGACTTGTCCTTCGGGGCGCGGCAACGTGGCGCGAATCAGTGGCCGGTGGACGGGCCATTCGTCCTCACCGGCGGTGCTGACAGGTTCCTCGACTTCGGGTGGCGGGTCCGGTTCGGCGTCGGGTTGTGAGGGCGTTTCGGGGGATGCGGCGACCAGGTCGGCAGGTTCGGCAGCGTCGAGATCGAGCGGTTCGGCCTCGTGGTCAATCACGCGTGGTTTGCCCTGATCGATGTCGGCGGCGAGTGCGCCGGCCGGCTTGCGCCGTCGCGGCGCGGGGACCTTCGCGTGTTTGTACTCGTGCTCGGCGTCACACGTCGTGCACCGGGTCTGCTTCACTTCGTCGTCTATCATCGCGACCACCGCATGGTTGGTGATGCGGCGCTCGCGCGGACAATAGTCGTCCAGAATGTCACCGAGCCGAACCCGGCGTTGCTGCATGAACTCCCCCGGAGCGTTGCCTTCAGGTGGGACGGAAGAAACTGTGCTGCAGGTGTTCAGGGAGTGTAACACGGACGCGCGTCAAGTCACGTGTTCCGGAGCGGCCTGCGCGAGCCATGCGCGACAGTCATCGAGCGCCCGTCGCACCGCGTCGGGATGGGTCGATTGCGGCGTGCGGCGCGCCCGAACGGATGCAAGCGCCGTAGTCGCCGCGGGAGCATCTGCTCCGAACATGTCGCTCGACGCGCGCCATTCCTCGGGCGTGAGGTCCGCGAAGTCGCGTCCTTCGGCGAGCAGTCGCCGTACCATCGCGCCCACGATTTCGTGAGCGCGCCGGAACGGCACCCCCCGCGACGCCAGGTAATCGGCGACGTCGGTTGCCAGCAGCAGACCGGACGCGCTGCGTTCGCCACGTTCTGCGTTGACGGCCAGTCGCGATACGACCGCGTGTGTCGCTTTCAACGACGCGTCCAGCGTGGTCTCCGCGTCGAAGACCGCTTCCTTGTCTTCCTGCAGGTCCTTGTTGTAGCCGCTCGGCAACGCCTTCATCGTGACGAGCCAGCCGGTGAGCCGTCCGATCGCGCGACCCGTTTTCCCGCGTACCAGCTCCAGGGGATCGGGGTTCTTCTTCTGCGGCATCATGCTGCTGCCGGTTGCCGATTCGTCGGCGAGCTCGAACAAGCCGTGTTCTTCGCCGGTGAAGATGATCAGATCCTCCGCAATCCGGCTCAGATGCACCATCGCCAGCGACACGGCATAGAGAAACGACGCCACGAAATCGCGGTCGGACGAGGCATCGATGCTGTTGGCGACGACGCGGGAAAACCCGAGCGTGCGAGCGAGCAGTTGCGTGTCCACCGGATAACTCGTCCCGGCGACCGCGCCCGATCCAAGCGGCAGCGCGTCGGCCTCGTCGCGGGCCACCGTCAGCCGCGCATGGTCGCGACGCAAGGCCGCCGCATGCGAGAGAAAGAAATGCGCCACCAGCACCGGCTGCGCGCGGCGAAGGTGCGTATACGACGGCATCAACGCGGCGCCGGCGCGCTCGGCCTGATCGGCACACGCCGCGATCACCCGCGCGAGCTGTTGCTGGAGCGGCGGGATGCGTCGGCGAAGGTACAGCCGGAGATCGAGCGAGACCTGCTCGTTGCGCGACCGTCCGGTGTGCAGCCGGCGACCGGCATCACCACTGCGCTCGATCAGCTTGCGTTCGACGAAGCTGTGGATGTCTTCATCCGGGCCTGCCACGAACGCAGGATCGCGAACGCCCTCGTCCAGAATCGCTCGGAGCGCCGACACGATCGCCTCGGTGTCGTCGCGCGTGAGAACGCCAGCCGCGCCGAGCGCCTGCGCCCACGCCACACTGCCGGTGACATCGTCTTCGAAGAGTGCCCGATCGAAGCCGAACGAGACGCCGAAATCGAATGCTGCGGGATCGGGAGCGGTATCGAAGCGACCGGACCAGAGCGTCACGTGTGGTTCACCAGTTCGGGATCGGCCTCGTCTGCGCCAATAGGAGTGAGGATGCCGTTGTGAAGCTCGAATCGCGCAACGCCATCGCGACCGGCAAGCGCGCCATACGCCGCGTGCAGCAGCGGCGCAGCGGGGGCGTCGAGATGCGGCAGTCGGCCGACGCCATGCTGACCGGCAATCAGCGCCAGGCTCTCGAAGAGCTCGCAGATCGTCATCGGAACGCCGTTGATGGCGACGGGCACGAGCCGCTGAATCTCGAGATCGACGTGCGCCGGAATGCCGCGCAGGCGCGCGAGGTCATTGACCGGCCGCTCGATGAGCGTCTGCCCGACATCGATTCCGGAACTCGAGGACTCCCCGACGTCGTCGGCGTCGATGACGGAGGCCGCCTGCTCGATGGCGGCGATCTCGGCCAGCTTGCGCCGGACGAGCGGAGCGGCGAGCGCGGGCGGATCCAGCGTCTCGAGCGATTCGGTCCGCAGCGCCGGCAACAGACACTCCCGCGCGAATTCCTCGCGCGCATCGAGAACGTGCGCGCGGAGCGCACCGGCCGACAGCGCCTGCTCGCGCACTTCGTCGAGATCGGATTGCCGGCCGAGATCGATCGTCACGGTGACGACCTCGACACCGGCGGCGACCAACTGTCGCAGCGCGTCGATACTGGCGGCGCCACCCGGATACCCGAGGACGACGCGGGCCTGCCCTGAGCGAGCGTCGCAAGTCGATTGGGTCACGAAGCCATCCTTTCGCCTGCCAGATCCTCGAGTCGTTTGACCAGCGCGCGAGCGCGTCGCGAATCTGGCGAGATCGCCAGTAACGTGTCGTCGCCGGCGAGCGTGCCGACCACTTCGGGCAGCGCCGCCCCGTCGAGTGCGGCGCCAAGAATCTGCGCCTGGCCCGGCCCGGTGCGGAACAGCACCATCTGCTGCACGCGCGTGATGCGGGTGACGTAGTCGGTCAGCGCGCGCTGCAGCAGCGACTTGGCACCATGGCCGTTCGGCAACACCTGCGCCGGCGCGCGGTAGGCACCTTCGGCGCCGCCCTTGACGAGGCCCAATTCGCGGATGTCACGCGACAGGGTCGCCTGCGTCACGTCGAAGCCGGCGGCGCGGATGCGGCGCCGCAGCTGCTCCTGGCTGCGCACAGGCTCGCGGGTGATGACGTCGAGAATGATCGCCTGGCGTCGCGCCTTCATCTGTCCCTTCTTCCCGACCGAGATCCACAAGCATACATCAGACTGTTGACTGATTATGCACTGCGATGTATAAATATTCTTTTGCTGGATCCACGACCATCATGGCCCTTGCCGCCCCTGTCGCCGCCGCCCGCTCCACCGCCGTCGCCGATGGCGTGCGCCCGCGCGTGGCGGTTGCCGGCGCGACCGGCTACGCCGGTCAGGAACTGGTCCGGATCCTCGCCCGCCATCCGGCGGTGACGCTGACGACGGCCATGTCGTCGGCGGCGACCAGCGCGCCGCGTCCGTTGCCGGCGCTGGCGCGTATCTGGGACGGCGCGGTCGTGCCACTCGAGATCGATCGCCTCGTCGCTGACGCGGATGTCGTTTTTCTCGCGTTGCCGGAGGCGGCATCCGCCGAGCTCGCGCCGGCGTTGCTCCAGCGCGGCGTTCGCGTCATCGACCTGTCCGGCGCGTTTCGCATTCGCGCCGACGTCGATCGCCAGCGCTGGTATCCGGCGACGAGCGCCCTGCCAACCGGCACCGTCTACGGCATGACCGAGAGCCACAAGGATGCCATCCGCGAGGCGCGGCTGCTGTCCAATCCCGGCTGCTATCCCACCGCCGCGCTCCTGGCGCTCGAGCCGCTGCAGCGCGCGAACCTGCTCGACGGATCGATCGTCATCGACGCGAAGTCGGGAATCTCTGGAGCCGGCAAGGCACCCACTGAACGCACGCATTTTTGCGAGAACCACGGCAGCGTCGCCGCCTATGGCGTCTTCTCGCATCGTCACACCGCGGAAATCGAGCAGGAGCTCGGCACGGTGGTGACCTTCGTGCCGCACCTCGTGCCGCTCGATCGCGGCATCCTCGAAACGATTTACGCCTCGTTGAAGCGCGGCACCACCGCGAAACAGGTCGCCGACGCGCTCGAAGGCGCGTACGGGGATGCGCCGTTTGTCCGGTTGACTGGCGCCAACCTGCCCGAAATCAAGCACGTCGTTCACACCAACTTCTGCGACATTGGGTGGAAGGTCGATGAGGAGCGCGGCCGCGTGGTCCTCGTCGCGGTGCTCGACAACCTCGTGAAAGGCGCTGCCGGCTCTGCGGTGCAGAATTTGAACGTGATGCTCGGCATCGACGAGCGCTCGGGACTGATCTGATGGCGACTCGCCGCATCGTCCTCAAGCTTGGTGGCGAGCTGCTCGAGCAGCCAGCAGATCTCGAGCGTGTGGCTCGTGGGATCGCAGCGCTCGCGGAGACGTCCTCGCTCGTCGTCGTGCATGGCGGCGGCAGGGAAATCGATGCCGCGCTGGCGACCGCGGGAATCGCGAAGCAGCAGGTCGATGGTCTGCGGGTGACCGACGCGCGCACGCTCGAGGTGGTGGTCTCGGTGCTCGCCGGTGCGATCAATACGCGACTGGTGGCGGCGATCCGCCGCGCGGGGGCGAGGCCGGTTGGTCTGACAGGCGTCGACGCCGGCGTCGCGACGATGAAGCGGGCGGCGCCGGTCAAGAGCGTGGCGGGACCAAAAGTCGATCTCGGGCTGGTTGGCGCGCCGACGGGCAACGGTCGGCCGCAGCTGTTGACCGATCTGCTCGGACGCGGCTATGTGCCGGTGATTGCGTGCATCGGCTCGACGCGAGATGGGCAGCTGCTCAACGTCAACGCCGACACGCTTGCGTCGCATCTGGCCGGCGAGCTCGCGGCGAAACGCCTGATCATCGCCGGCGGGACGCCGGGGGTGTTCGACGCCACAGGGCGGACCATTCCACGTCTCGACAGCAAGAGCGCCGCGCGATTGATCAAGAGCGGAACCGCCAATCAAGGGATGGTAGCGAAACTGCAGGCGTGCCGTGCGGCGCTCAAGCGCGGCGTCGGCGACGTCGTGATTGCCAACGGACGCGAGGTGTCCTTCGACCAGCTGGCGGCGGCGCGCGGCGCGATTGCCGGCTGCACACAGGTGGTGCAATGAGCCAGAAGGCCGACGACATCCGGGCGCGCGAATCCGAACACGTGCTTCAGACCTACAAACGGCAGCCGGTCGTCTTCGTGCGCGGACGCGGCTCGCGCTTGTATGACGTCGATGGTCGCGAGTATCTCGACCTGGTGTCGGGGATTGGCGTCGCCTCCCTCGGTCATGCCCATCCGGGCCTCACGGCTGCGATCGCGGACCAGGCCTCGACCTTGTTGCACGTGTCGAACTTGTACTACCACCCGCTGCAGGCCGAGGTTGCGACGCGGTTAGCAACGCTGTCGGGATTGCCGCGTGCGTTCTTCTGCAACAGCGGCACCGAAGCGGTGGAGGCCTGCCTCAAGTTTGCCCGTCGCTATTGGTACACGCAGGGCATCAGCGCGCGAACCGAGTTCGTCGCCGTTCGCGGCGGCTTCTCCGGTCGGACGATGGGGGCGTTGTCGGTGACGCATAGCGATCACTACCGCATCCCGTTTGCGCCGCTGCTTGGACCGGTGACGTTTGTCGATCCCGACTCGCCCGGTACCCTCGTCGCCGCGGTTACTGACCGAACGGCGGCGATCATCGCCGAGCCGATTCGCGGCGAGGGTGGCGTGCGCCCGATGTCGCAGGCGTTTGCCGACGCGATCGTCGAAGCGTGCCGCAAGACTGGCACGCTCTACATCGCCGACGAAGTGCAGACCGGTCTCGGCCGCACCGGCTGGCCATTTGGTTTCCAGCGGTTTGGCCTGCAGCCAGATCTGATTTCCGTCGGCAAGGCACTCGGCTCCGGCGTTCCGGTCGGTGCAGCGCTGGTGTCGGAACGGATCGCGCAGACGATCTCGGCGGGCGACCACGGCAGCACGTACGGCGGGAACCTGCTGGCGTGCCGTGCGGCGCTCTTCTTTCTCGAGCAACTGATGGATCGCGGGCTGCTCGATCATGTCAAAGAGGCCGGCGATCATCTCGAGCGGCGGCTGCGCACACTGGCGCTCACCCATCCGGTGATCGCCGAAGTCCGCGGCGCCGGACTGATGCGCGGGCTGGAGCTGCAGATCGACGCGACGCCGGTGGTCGATCACGCGCGTGAGGCGGGGCTGCTGGTGAATCGCACCGACGAGAAAGTCGTGCGCCTGCTGCCACCGCTGAACATCGAAATCGACGACATCGATCGCGGGGTGGACACTCTGGATACCGTTCTGGCAACCGTCGAAGCGGAGGTGCCGGCATGAGCGTGGTTGCTGCGGTCTTCGTCGATCGCGGGTCTGACAAGCCTCGCGCCACACGTGCTGGACGGCGACACGGTAGCGCGGGCGTTGTCGGGCCCGCGTCGGAACTCGACGCGATCCTTCGACCAGCAACGACTGGAGACGTCGACGCAATCCACGAGCTGATCACCACGCATCTGTCGGAAGGTCACCTGCTGCCGCGCACGCGTGACGAGATCGCCGCACACGTGCATCGCTTCGTCGTCGCCACCCTCGACGACGAGGTCGTCGCCTGTGCGGATCTGGCGCCGCTCAGCGGCTCTGTCGCGGAGGTTCGCTCGCTCATCGTGGCGGAGCGTGCGCGTTTCGGTGGCGTCGGTCGTTGTCTGCTCCACGAGCTGATCGCACGGGCGTCGACGGCGGGCTTCGACAAGCTCTGCGCGTTCACGCACTCGCCGTCCTACTTCGTGCAGATGGGGTTTTCGATCGTCCCGCACGTCTGGGTGCCGGAGAAGATCGCGAAAGACTGCCGCAGCTGCGCGCACTTCCGCCGTTGCGGTCAGTACGCGGTCGTGCTGCCGCTCGCACGGTCGCGCCGGTCCGACGTGCCGCTCGCCTCCTTACATGGCTGACGCCGCATCACCGGTCCGCGACGTCACGCCGGTTGCCGCCGGTGTCATGGCGCCTGCCGGCTTTCAATCCGCCGCACTGCACGCGGGCATCAAGACCGCAACAGGCGCCCTCGATCTCGCAATCATTGCCGCCGACAAAACAGCGTCTGCCGCCGGCATCTTCACCAGTAATCTGGTTCAGGCCGCACCGATTGTCGTCTCGAGGCGCCATCTCGCGGCCAGCGAGGGACGTGCACGCGCCATTGTCGTCAATAGCGGGTGTGCGAATGCCTGCACCGGCCATCGAGGCTTGACCGATGCCGAACGCATGACGGCGGAAACGGCCGCGGCGCTCGACACGACTCCCGAGCACGTGCTGGTGGCCTCGACAGGTGTTATCGGCGTGAATCTCAAGATGGAGAAAGTCGTCCCCGCCATCGGCAACGCCGTCGCCGCACTGGCGCCGGGGAAAGGCGATGAGGTCGCGCGCGCGATCATGACCACCGATCTCGCTCCGAAGGAGCACGCCGTCACCGTGCAGACGGCTCGCGGAGCGTTTACCGTTGGCGGGACGGCGAAGGGCGCCGGCATGATCGAGCCGAACATGGCCACCATGCTCGGCTTCCTCACGACTGACGCTGCTGTTCCGTCCGCGATTCTGCAACGCGCGCTGAAAGAATCGGCGCGCGAGACGTTCAACGCGATCACCGTGGACGGCGACACGTCCACCAATGACTGCGTGCTTGTGCTGGCGTCCGGCGCGTGTGGCGTGACGATTGACGAGGAGCTCTATCCGGCACTGCTCGACGGCCTGCTCGCCGTGTCCCGCGAATTGGCGATTGCGATCGTTCGTGGCGGCGAGGGCGCCACGAAGCTGGTGACCATTCACGTCCGCGGTGCGCGCACGCGCGACGAGGCGCATCGCGTGGCAAAGACGATTGCCAACTCTCCGCTCGTGAAGACGGCCATTCACGGCGCCGATCCGAATTGGGGTCGCATCGTCGCTGCCGCCGGACGGTCGGGCGTGATGTTCGACGTCGAGAGGACAACCGTTCGTGTGGGCGGCGTGCTGCTGTTCGAAGACGGTCTGCCACACGATCAGAACGCGCCGCTCGCTGCGCGGCATCTCAACGGCACCGACGTGGTGATCGAGGTCGACCTCGGACCCGGTGGCAGCGGCTGCACCGTCTGGACGTGCGACCTCTCCGCCGAATATGTTCGTATCAACGGCGAGTATCGAACATGAATACTGCCCTGCTGTCTGTGAATGCACCGAAGGACTTCCTGTCGATCCTCGACCTCGGTCACGTTGATCTCGCGCGGCTGCTGGCACTGGCGGCGGAGCTGAAGGCGGCGCGTCGTCTGCGTCTGCGAACGGCTGCCGCGGAAGCGCTCGCCGGGCAGCATGTCGCGCTGCTGTTCGAGAAGCCGTCGCTGCGGACACGGTGCACCTTCGAGATTGCCGTGCGCGAACTGGGCGGAGACGTCCTTTTGCTCCCGTCCGACCTGGCCACGGGGACGCGCGAGCCGCTCGAGGACATCGCACGCAATCTGGAGCGATGGGTGTCGGCCTTGGTCATTCGCACCTACGCGCAGCAGAAGGCGGCAACGATTGCTCACGCGGCGCTGCAGCTGCACGTCGTGAACGCGCTCAGTGATGAACAGCACCCGTGCCAGGCGTTGGCCGACGCGCTGACGTTGAGCGAGCAGTGGGGAGACTGCCGCGGACGGAGGATTGCGTTCGTCGGCGACGGCAACAATGTCGCCACCTCGCTGGCCCATGTCGCCTGCATGCTCGGGATCAACGTGCACGTCGCGTCACCATCCGGCTATGAGCTGCCCGATCGCGTCGTCGAACAAGCCATGACGGTCGCGCAGCACGGCGCCGAGATTTCTCTGTTCGCGGACCCGCGGGAAGCCGTGGCCGGCGTCGACGCCGTCTATACCGATGTCTGGACGTCGATGGGCGAGGAAGCCGAGGCCGAGGAGCGACAGCAGGTGTTCGCGCCGTTTCAGGTCAACGCGGAGCTGATGGCCTGCGCCGCACCCGACGCGGTATTCATGCACTGCCTGCCGGCACATCGCGGTGAGGAGGTGACGACGGAGGTCATCGAATCGCTCGCCTCCATCGTGTTCGACCAGGCCGAGAACCGCCTGCACACGCAGAAGGCGCTCTTGCTCATGCTCCTCGAAGCGTAATGAAACCGTGGCTGGCGCACTACGACCCTGACGTTCGCTCCTCGCTCGCTCCGTACCCGCACAAGACGCTGATTGATTACCTGGACGTGCTCGCGCGCGAGCATCCGTCCAGGACCGCGATTCTCTTCAAAGGAAACAGCGTCACATACGGCGCGCTGCAGGCAGACAGCGACGCGTTTGCTGCCGCGCTCGTCAGTCTTGGCGTCGGCAAGGGCGATCGTGTTGCCGTCATCCTTCCGAATTGTCCGCAGTTTCTCGTTGCGGAGTTCGGCATCTGGAAGGCGGGCGGCGTCGTGGTGGCTCTCAACCCCACCTACAGCGAGCGCGAGCTCGAGCAGATGCTCACCTCCACGCAGGCCGAAACGGTGGTCACGCTCACGCTCTTCTACGCAGGCATAAAAAAGGCACAGCGGCGAACACGTGTGCGAACGGTCATCGCCACCTCCATCAAGGAGTATCTGCCGCCGGTTCTCCGATGGCTCTTCACATTGGCCAAGGAGAAGCGCGAAGGCCATCGCATCACGCTCGAGGGCGGTGACCTGTGGCTGCAGGATCTCATCGCGCGACATCGACGAGAGGTTCGACCGTCTGTCACCGTCGGTCCGGACGATCGCGCGGTGATTCTGCCGAGCGGCGGGACGACAGGCACCCCGAAAGGCGTCGTCGGCCTGCATCGGCACTACGTCGCGTCAGGACTGCAGCTGTACGAGTGGACGAAGTCGGCCAAGCAGCCGTGGACCGACGTCATCATGCTGCCGCTCCCACTGTTCCACGTCTACGGCAATGTCGGCGTGCAGCCGCTGGCCTTCATCGGGCCCAACCCGCTGTCGCTGGTGCCGAACCCGCGTGACCTCAACGATCTGCTCGCGACGATCAAGCGCGTCAAGCCTCGCTTCTTCAACGGCGTGCCGACGCTCTACGCGGCGATTCTCAACCACCCGTCGGTGCGCGCCGGAAAAGTCGACCTCAGCTCAATCAAGCTCTGTTTCTGCGGCGCCGCCGCCCTGATGGCGGAAACAAAGAAGGCGTTCGAATCGGCCACCGGAGCGCGCATTCTCGAAGGCTACTCGCTCACTGAAGGCATGATGGCGTGCTGCGTCAATCCGGTGCAGGGAACGAACAAGATTGGCTCCATCGGGATGCCGCTCCCCGACGTCGACGTGAAGATCGTCGATGCGGACACCGCCACGCGCGAGCTGCCGGCTGGCGAGGTCGGCGAGATGATCCTGCGGGCGCCTCAGTACATGGCGGAGTACTGGAACAATCCGGTTGAAACCGCGGCGACGCTGCGCCTGCACGGCGACGGCCAGCCATGGGTACATACAGGCGATCTCGCCTACATGGACGAGGACGGCTACCTGTTCATCGTCGACCGCAAGAAGGACTTGATCAAGACCAGCGGCTACCAGGTGTGGCCGCGCGAGATCGAGGAAGTGCTGTCCGCGCATCCGGCGGTGATGGAAGTCGGCGTGGCAGGAGTGCCGGATGCGATGAAAGGCGAAGTGGCGCACGCGTGGGTGGTGCTGAAAAGTGGCGCGCACGCCAGCGAAGAGGAGCTGCGCACGTATTGCCGCGAGAAGCTCGCACCCTACAAAGTGCCCGCGCGCGTCGAGTTCCGTACCGAGCTGCCCAAGACCATGGTCGGCAAGGTGCTGCGTCGGATGCTCGTTGCAGAAAGCAGGTAGGCTAGACGTGCCGGCCGATCGCTGAGTCGAATCGCGTGTCGCGCATCGTGAGATAGACGAGCAACGAAATAGCAATCACCGTGGTCAGGTAGTAGTAGAACCACGTCTCGTGACCTGCGGCCTTGAACGAGAGCGCGATCGATTCGGCCGTCCCTCCGAAAATCGAGACCGTAATCGCGTACGGGACCCCGACGCCCGTCGCTCTGATGCTGGTCGGAAAGAGCTCCGCTTTCACCACCGCATTGATCGACGTATAGCCTGCGACGATCAGCCACGCCGTGGCTATCAGCAGGAAGGCGATCAGCGCGCTTCGGGTCGACTGCAGGAGATAGAGCAGCGGAATGGTTCCCAGCGTTCCCGTTACCCCGAACCAGATCAATAGTGGCTTGCGACCGATCCGATCGGACAACGCGCCGTAGAGCGGCTGCAGGATCAACGCGAACAGCAGCGATCCTGCCGTCACCGCGGTTGTCTGACTGTCCGTCAAACCGACAGACAGCTTGAGAAACTTCTGCATGTAGGTGGTGTATGTGTAGAAGGCGGTCGTTCCGCCCATCGTCAGGCCGACGACGATCAAGACCTCGCGAGGATAGTTGAGCAGCGCCCTCAGCGCATTGGTGCGTCGCGCGATCGGCTGCGCGGCGACGAACTCATCGGTCTCGTGCAGGTTGCGTCGCATGAACAGCGCGGTGACCGCAAGCAACGCACCGATCAGAAACGGAATACGCCAGCCCCAGGCTTTGAGCTGTTCCGTCGTGAGAAATACCTGCTGCAGGATCAGCAGCACGAACACGGCGCACAGCTGTCCGCCAATCAGCGTCACGTATTGAAAGCTCGAATAGAAACCTCGATGCCGTTCGTCAGCGACTTCGGTGAGGTAGGTCGCGCTTGTGCCGTACTCGCCGCCCAGGCTCAGACCCTGAATCATCCGGGCGACGCCGAGCAGCACTGGAGCCGCGACGCCAATCGACGCGTAGGTCGGCGTGACCGCGATGAGCAGCGACCCCGCGCACATCAGCAACACCGACAGCATCAGCGCATTGCGACGACCATAACGATCGGCGAGATGTCCGAACAGCCATCCACCGATTGGCCGGACGATGAAGCCAACGGCGAACAGAACGGCCGCGTTGAGTTGCTGAACGACCAGGTCGTTGCCGGGAAAAAATGCGCCTGCGAAGTACAAAGCAAACGCCGCATACGCGTAGAAGTCGTACCACTCGACGAGATTGCCGATCGAGCCGACGATGATTGCTTTCAACCGCCGCCGAACGTCGGCCAGGTCGAGTCGCTCGTCGGTGACGCCTTGCACGTTCTCGGATCGGGCGGGGACAGTCGTCATCGCAGATCCAAATCAGCGGCTTCGTATTCTTTGTGTCCTTTGTATTCCTCTGCCTGCTGCGTGTTCTTTGTGTTTGCGAGGGCCACATAGCGGCCCGAGCGCAATGTCTCGGCCGTCGATTGTGCAAACGGATCGGCACTCTCGCGCAGCAACCGAATCTCCCGTTCGACGTCGTAGGCGACGCGTCGAATCTCGACATTGTGGTCATCGACGAGCGCGTAGCTCGCTCGCGGATCCCCATCGAAGGAGGAGCCGACCGCTCCTGCATTCGCAACCGTGAACGACGAGAGCTGCCGCACAAACGGCTGATGGATGTGCCCGTACACGACGACCTTTGCGCGCAGTCCGCCATACACCGCCTCGAGATCGGTATCCGGAGCCGAGGCAGGCGTGAAGTGCCACGGATCGTCCGGCCCGGCATGGACGACGGCGAGGTCACCATTCGACCAACGAAGCGGCAGCCCTTTCAGCCACGCCAGACGTTCGTCACCAATCTGCGTGAGCGTCGCTGGAATCGTATACGACAGGATCACATCCCGGATGCGATGCAGATGCGACGCGTGCAGCGTCTCCCAGACGCGATGCGGTTTCCACAACATCTCTTCGGTGTTGCCGTATACGCCGGGCCAGTTCAGCTCGTGCACCCGATCGATCACCTCAGCGGGTCTCGGTCCACCGCTGACGAGGTCACCGCCGTGGACGACCAGATCGACGCTCGCGGTGCGCAGGTCCGCGATCACCGCATCGAGCGCAGTCAGGTTGGCGTGAATGTCCGTGACGACGGCAATTCGCATCAGCGCTCCCGGGAATCCGTGCGCGCCTCACGGACAAGCTCCGCCATCGCACGATCGGATTCTGCGCCTGTTGCACGCAGACCGTCGACAATGCCTGCCACGTCCGCGACCGGCCGATTCTGACTCACTTTCCATTTGCCGATCAGGCGCGAGATGCGGATCTCCAGACCGACGACCCCGTGAACAAGCGCGTCCACGTAATCAGTGGGCATGTCGGACATCCGCCACGGGTTGGCGCGCGGCGACTCGAAGCGCGTCATCAGACGCTCCAGCTGCGCTCGCACCCATGATGGATCGTCGATGATCCGCATCGCGCCGTGCGCGTGCACGACGACATAGTTCCACGTCGGCACCGCTTGACGGCTGTCCTGCGCCGTCGGATACCACGAGGGGGAAATGTAGGTATGGGGTCCGTGAAAGATTGCGAGCACCTCGCCCGTGACCTCGCGCCAGACCGGATTCGCTCGCGCGACGTGGCCGCGCAGGGTCCCAAAGCGTGCCGGCTCCGCGTCGATCTCGAACGGGATGTGGTTGGCGTCGAGGCCCTGCACGGTGAGCGTCACCAACGTGCCGAACGGGTTGGCGCGCATCGCCTCGTGCAACACGGTCAGGCGTGTTTCCTCGAAGGGTGACGGGAGATACATCGTGATCTGCGACAGCGTACCCGAGAATCGTCGTTCTGCCGTATTATCCGCATCGGTCCGCGGCGGGTCGGTTGCAAGGAGTACAGACGAGGCACAGCGATGGAGAAGATAACTGTCGCGTTCATGCGGGTTTTACTGGCGGCGGCATTCGTCGTCACCGTCTCCGCGCAACGCGACAAAGGACGCGACAACGAGCTGTTCGAGGCCATTCAGCGCGGCTCGATCGCCGATGCCGAACGACTGATCAAGGCCGGGGCCGACGCCAACGCAGTCAACAGCGAAGCGGTGTCAGCGCTGATGACCGCGACGTTGTTTGCCGACGTCCGGATGATGGAGCTGCTCCTGGTGCACGGTGCGGACCCGAATCGGGCCGGGCCGGGCGGCACGACGGCGCTGATCTGGGCCGTACCGGACATCGCGAAGGTACGCGTGCTTCTCGCCCGCGGGGCCAATGTGAACGCGAAGTCCGACAGCGGGCGAACGGCGCTGCTCGTGGCAGCGGCGTATCCCGGCACCGTCGAAGTGTTGAAGCTCCTTCTCGATCGCGGTGCCGATCTCCGCGCCCAGGAGGGAGCGAATACCGCCTTGTCGCTCGCCATGCGTTCGTCGGATATCGACGTCGTGAAATTCGTCGTCGAGAAGGGCCTCGATCCGAAGGCACTCACCCCCGGCGCGCTCCGCGTCGCCCTTGCGCGATGGGATCGACCGACCACCGATTACCTGATCGCGCAGCGCGTCACTCCCCCGCCGGATCTGCTGCTGACCACGGCCAACTGGGAACCTCCCGAGCTGGTTGCGCACTGGATCGATGCGGGGGCGAACGTCAATGCGACGAATCAGGCGCAGTACGCACGCACGCCGTTGCTGTCGGCCGTCGCCTCCGATGCCCCCACGAGCGTCGCGACGGTGAAGCTGCTGCTCGAGCGCGGCGCCGATCCCAACGCGCGGATGACCGAAGGCGAATCGCCTCTCGACTATGCCATCTACAAAGGCGACCGCGCCAAGATCCAGCTGCTCGAGCAGCACGGCGCGATGCGCGGTGACGGCCCGCGCCGAGTAGAAATCCCGCCGCCCGGAAAGGCCGTGGCGAGCGATGCACGAGCGGCGCTGACCAGGAGCGTGTCGCGTCTCCTCGATTCCGCTCCAGGCTTCCGTCAGCAGACCAACTGCATCTCCTGTCATCACAACGCACTGCCGTCGCTCACGGCGGCGGTGCTCGGCCGCACGGGGATCGACGTCGATCGGACGCGCGCCCACAAGGCGCTTCAGGATCTGGCGACCTTCTTCACCACCAACGTTCCGCGGATGATGCTCGGCGATCCTGCAGTCGGCGGTGAAGCGCTCACCGCCGGCTATGCACTGGTCGCGCTCGCCGCGTCCGGTCACCCACCGGATACGGCGATGGCCGCGACGACACACTGGCTCATCGCTCGGCAGATGCCGGACGGACGCTGGTTGGGAAACGGTCTCAACCGACCGCCATCGGAATACAGCTTGATCAGTCACACCGCCATGGCGGCGGGCGGCCTCAAAGCCTATTCGTTTCCGGGCATGAGGAAGGATGCGAGCGACAGCCTGCGCAAGGCACGACACTGGCTGCTGGCAGCAGCGCCTGCGTCAGCAGAAGAACGCGCGATGCGATTGATGGGACTGGTCTGGACTGATGCGCCGCGGTCCGCGATTGCCTCGGCAATCAAGGCCGTACGGGATCATCAGGAGTCCGGCGGCGGATGGTCACAGTTCGATCGAACGGCACCGGACGCGTATGCCACCGGCATGTCGCTGTACGCGTTGCATCTGGCGGGTGTACGAACGAGCGACGAGGCGTATCGGAAGGGCGTGGCCTTCCTGCTCGGGACGCAGTACGAGGATGGCGCCTGGTTCGTCCGAAGCCATACCTTTCCCGTGCAGCGCTACTTCGAGAGCGGGTTCTCCTTCGGAAGACATCAATGGATTTCGTCGGCGGGAACGAGCTGGGCGGCGCTGGCGATCGCGCAGACACTTCCCGACGCCTCCGCCAACCCGTCGACGAGACCGTTGACGACAGCCGTTTTGCTCGCGCGCTGATCTCGCGCTCAGCGCGCGTGGCGCCGCAGCCGGTCTTCCCGGCGCCGGCACACGTCCGGCCATTCCGTGGCAATGATGCTGTAGAAATGCGTGTCGCCGCTGCGTGCGAGTGCTCGAGTGGCTCGAGGCGGACTCGGTTGGCTTCGAGGGTGACCGGGCACGGATCGATCATGACCGCGTCGTTGCCGATCCAGCTCGGGCAGCTGGCTGATAGCCGCCTGCCTCGCGCCGGAATGCGATGTTCAGCCGGTTCCACGAATTGATCGCACACACCGCCAGCGTCAGATTGGCGAGCTCCGCGTCGCTGAATCGTGCGCGCGCGTGTTCGTAGACTTCATCGGGCACTTCGCCGTCGCGCAGTCGCGTGACCGCTTCGGTCCATTCGAGCGCCGCGCGCTCACGATCCGAATACTGCGGCCACTCGCGCCACGCGCTCAGCATGTACAGCTGTTGTTCGCTGACGCCTGTAGCGCGCAGATCCTTCCAGTGCATGTCGATGCAGTAGGCGCAGCCGTTGATCTGCGATGCGCGCAGGTAGATCAGATCCAGCAGCGTATGTTCGAGACCACACTGCTGCAGGTAGTCATGGACGCCGCGCATCGTCTTGTACACGCCGGGCGCGGCTTTCGCGTAACTGTTTCGTTCCATATTTCTCTCATCTGACGTCAGGGAAGACTCGACGCTAATCTAACCATAGCGACGCCCGACTCCGCGCCAATCCTCGCTTGACGCCAGCGAGACTCGTGGCAGAATTGCGGCCGGACATCGAGAGTGGGATGAACACAACGATCCGACCGAGCACGCTGACGGTCTCGTGCTCCGTGCTGTCACTCGCCATCGTCTTCGTCCTGGGGACGTGGATCGATCGCACGGCGGCGCAGCAGGCCCGCGAGACCGACGTCGAGGTCGAACAGCTGCAGCCGAACTTGTACGTGATCGGTGGTGCGGGCGGCAATATCGTCGTGCAGACCGGACCCGCCGGCGTCATCCTCGTCGACTCCGGCTCTACGGGGATGGCGGACAAGGTCCTCGCCGCGATACGCCGGCTGACGCCGCTGCCAATCCGCTACATCATCAACACCAGCATGGACGCCGACCACGTCGGCGGCAACGAGAAGCTCTCCAAGGCCGGCCTCAGCATTCTCCCTGGTGCCGTGGTCGCGGGCGCCGGGCTCGGCGACGATCTTGTGTCCAACTTCGGGGCGGCCAGCGTGCTCGCGCACGAAAACGTGCTGACGCGGATGTCTGCTTCTGCGGGTCAACCGTCGCCGATCCCGTTCGCGCTCTGGCCGACGAAGACTTTCGCATACCGGATGTACTCGATGTACCTGAACGGCGAGGGCATCCAGGTCCTGTACCAGCCAGCGGCCCACACAGACGGCGACACGATCGTGTTCTTCCGCCGCGGCGACGTCATTGCCACCGGCGACATCATCGACACCACACGATTCCCGTTCATCGACGTGGCGCGCGGCGGCAGCGTTCAAGGCGAGCTCGATGCGCTGAACCGTCTGATGGATCTGAGCATCCACAACCTGCCGCTGCAGTGGAACGCCGACCGCACCTTTCTCGTGCCCGGGCACGGCCACGTGTACGACAAGCTCGATCTGCTGGAGTACCGGGACGCGATTACCGTCGTGCGCGACAGGGTGCAGGATCTGATCAATCAAGACCGGACGCTCGCACAGGTGAAGGCAGCCAACCCGACGCTGGGCTACCGCAGCCAGTACGGGACAGATTCGGGTCCGTGGACGACCGACATGTTCGTCGAAGTGGTCTACAACGAACTGGTAGCAAAGAAGGGAAAGAAATGAGGCGCGCGGTCACGTCGATCGTCACGATCGTCGGCGTCATCGCGATCGGTCTTGCAGCACGCGTGGACGCGCAGCAAGGGAGAGGTCAGGCGCCACCGCGCCCGCCGCGCGCAGCGGCGCCAATCGATCTCACCGGGTACTGGATGTCGATCGTCACGCAGGACTGGCGCTGGCGCATGGTGACGCCGGCCAAGGGCGACTACCTGGGCATTCCGACGACCGCCGAAGCGAGAAAGGTTGCCGACGCGTGGGACCCGGCAAAGGACGAAGCGGCGGGCGAGCAATGCCGATCGTACGGCGCTCCTGCGTTGATGAGCGTTCCGGGGCGGCTGCGCATCTCATGGCAGGATGACACGACGCTGCAAGTCGAGACCGACGCCGGCATGCAGACGCGCCTCTTTCACTTCGGCGATTACAAGGCGCCACCCAACACGCCGCGGACGTGGCAGGGCGTCTCGGTCGCGCAGTGGCAGACGCCCCGTCCGAACGTGCCGCTGATCTTGCGGCCGGTCAACCGAACCGCCGACGCGCCACCCGTCCGCCCGAGCGGCGGGTCACTGCGCGTCGTGACGACCAACCTGCGCGCCGGATACCTGCGCAAGAACGGCGTCCCCTATAGCGAGAACGCCGTGTTGACCGAACACTGGGATCTCTACACGCGCGAGAACGGTGAGCAGTGGCTGACAATCTCGACGCAGGTGGACGATCCCCAATACCTTCGAACCCCCCGCGTCGTCGCGCCGCTGTTCAAGAAGGAACCCGATGCCGCCAAATGGGATCCGACTGCATGCTCGTCGCGATGGTAGCGGTAACCAATCTGGCGGAGGAACATGCGGCGCGGACCTGCATCGTCCGCGATGCACGGGGACGGACGGATATGAGCGTTAGATTCGCACGCGTTCTCGTATGGGCTGCCGTTGTCTGCGCCACGCTGCGGCCACTGCCGGCCATCGCGCAGGTCGATCTGAGCGGCACGTGGGCACGGAGCGGACAAACGGACAACAGCTACGCGCGCGAGCCGGTCGATCTGCTCGGCATGCCGCTGAACGCGGATGGACGGACGAAGGCACTGAGCTACGACATTGCATCGCTCTCGGCCACGGAGCGGCAATGCCAGGTCTACCCGCCGTTTTACGCGTTGACCGGACCGTTCCCGCTGCAGATCTCGATCGAGCAGGAGCCGATCACGCAGCGGCTTCTCGCGTGGAAGATCGCGGGCTGGGGCGACCGCGCCGAGACGATGATCTGGATGGATGGGCGGCCGCACCCGTCGCAGTACGCGCCGCATTCACATGGCGGCTTCGCCACCGGCACGTGGGAAGGCGACACGTTGACGGCGGTCATCACGCACTTCAAGCTGGGCGACATCAAGCGACATCGCGGCTTCAGCAGCGATCGCGCAACGCTCACGCTTCGCTTCAACCGCCACGGCGATATCCTGACCGTCACCGGAATCCTCGAAGATCCGGTCTATCTTGCCGCGCCGTACGCACTGACGGAAGTGTTCCGGCTGACCACGAATCCCAACAACTTTCCGCTGACCGCGTGCGAGCCGATCGAGGAGCTGCCGCGGCTGCACGAGAACCCGACGCTCGTCCCGCACTATCTGCCCGGCAAGCATCCGGCGATGAACGAAGTCAGCGACCGGTACAACATCCCGCTCGAAGCCGTGCTCGGCGGCCCGGAAACGATGTACCCGGAGTATCGAAAGAAGCTGAAGGACAAATACGTTCTGCCGCCACCCTGCAAGCAGAACTGTGGCACTCCGCCGCCTGCTGCTGGTCCCTGAACTATCGGAAGGCCATCCACGTTGACGCGGGTGGCTAACGCAAACACGGGCCGTTCATGTTTGTGTCAGCGTAGATTGGACGGACCCGCGCCGCCAACAGACCGAGCGCCGTAGCTCACGTCATTGGGCAAGGGAGCGAAGGTTGGCGGGGTGGACGGGACTCGAACCCGCGATGTAGGTTTTTTGTAAATTACTGATGACGCTGCGGTTGTGGTCTCAACCTGTTGGCCCGCAGTTAGTTACCTCGATATTCCCTGTCCACAGGAGTCTCCCCGATTTCCCACGATTCAACCACCGTCGTGGAGAAATATTGGAGACGCTTCCTTCCCCACGGTCTCCGCGCCTTACGCCTCCCGGTAGATGTTGCCGGCCGCACGAGCACCGCACGATACTGATCTGATGCCCGCGCGGTGGAACGCCTGGACCCACCTCCAGTCAGTGCAGTTCGATTACGAGAAGGAGCCGAAGCCGCGACAGGTGCGGCTGTGCGGGCCATCCCTCGTCGTCGGTGAGCCTGTCGCATCGGCGTATCGGGCGTGGAGGTCGAAGCCGTCATCGCGGCGGTGCAGGGCGGTGTTCTCGTGGTGAAGGTCCGGAGGATGCCTGCGAAGGTCGCCGCCGGTTCCGACGCAGAGCCCCGCAACACGAAAACCAAGAAAGCGTGTGGGTTAGAGGCCGGACGTGCGAATACCAGCCGCGTGCGCCCGAGCGGGATAACGTCTCCGCCACAATTGGCCGAAACGTTACCCGATGAACATTGGCCTTGCGTTCCAATTGTCGGTCGCGTCCCTCGTGGTCGGCGGTGTCGCAGCGTTTATGCTGATGAGGCGATTCGTGGCGGGCTCGCCGTCGATTGATGTCGGCTCGGTCTCACCAGCTTGGCTGATTGAACACGGCATTGGCCGCCGCAAGCGCCAGCAGTAGAACGGCGGGCCGAGACTGCTCACCCGCACCCGCGTTTGCATCGCGTCGTTGCCTTTCAGGTTGCGGCCGTCCTGCCGATTCCCGTTACGGTGACTCTCCTCGGACCAGAGGCAGCATGGTTGTTCACGCGGGGCCGGGAAAGCGTCCGCATCGTTCGCGTGTTGACGGCTGACGGGTGCGATTTGCGTGTTCTCGGTCCCGGCACCGAGCGCGAGGCCACTCGCTACGCGGACGTGCTGGAGTGCGTCTTCGCCCAGAGTCGCGTCGAGAATCGGCTTGTGGCCGAAGGTTTTCAACTGCAACGATTCACCAACGAGCGGCGCTCGGGCAGAGACCGACGACGAAAAACTCGCACCGAACGGAGACGTTGGCCAGAGTAATCGTGCGAGTCTGAGCCGTGCAGCGCATTTCCGCGCATCGGGGTGCTGCCTTAAGTGGCGGGGTGGACGGGACTCGAACCCGCGGCCTCCGGCGTGACAGGCCGGCGTTCTAACCAACTGAACTACCACCCCGAAATTACTTTTGATTTCTGATCTTTGATTTTTGATTTTTTGGATTTGCGCTCGACACGGCGATGTCGTTCCCGCGCCGGGTGATCGAAATCAAAAATCACAGATCAAAAATCCTGGTGGGCGGTGCAGGGTTCGAACCTGCGACAGCCGGCGTGTAAAGCCGGTGCTCTACCACTGAGCTAACCGCCCGCAGCGCGCCAGCGGCGCCACTGCGTTGTCGGGAGCTCGCCATTGCGCTCTCTGCTGTCACAGCGCAACAGCAAGGCACGCGCCCGCCCGCGCAAAGAATCGATTATATCGACAGGATCAGTTTGAGCGCAAGAATGGCAAAGCCGGCGAACAGACCGATGACCGCGCGGTATTCGCGATTGCGCAGCGCGCGCTCGATGGTGAAGCGCCGCCGCATCCGCTCCGCGTCGGAGCGGCGATATCGATCGTAGGTATCGCCGAACGCGCGCGTGAGATAGGCCTCTTCCTGACTGATCGCCGCCGCAATGGTGACGATCATGTAGATCGTCACCAGCAGCGCCAGCGGAACGCTGCGTGACGCGACCACGACGCCTGCGGCGATCACTGTCGAGCCGATGTAGAGCGGATGTCGTACGAAACGATACGGTCCCGAGCGGGTGACCTCGCGGCTCTTCTCCAGGTGACCCGCCGCCCAGATGCGAATGGCCTCGCCGGCCGCCGCAACGAGCAGTCCGATGCGCCAGCTCTCCCACGTGGGTCGGGCCACCATGACCGCGGCGATCGCCACGATAAATCCAAGCGGTACACGGCGCCGCGCCAGTATCGGGACGACGCCGCGCGGGTTGCGCGACCCGATTGCGTCAGCCATGTGCGGCAAAACGACGATCGATCGCTTCGAGGACTTCGTTCACGGTGATGTCGTCGATGCACGCGACGGACCGGCGACACCGTCGCTTGTGGTGACAGACGCACCTGTCCGCGCGTGATACCGAGAGGTCGGTCACGGACCATGGACCGTTGCGCTCGGGGAACGTCGGCCCGAACAGCGCGACGATCGGCGTGCCGACGGCTGCCGCGATATGCAGCGGACCCGTGTCGCCGGACACGAGCAGCCGCGCGCGCGCTGCCAGCGCGAACAGGTCCGCAACGGCGGTTGGCGGCGAGAGTTCCGCCGCGCCGTTGGCCGCCGCCACCACGGCTTCCGCCAGCGGCCGCTCCCCCGGGCCCCACAGTACGAGCGATCGCAAACCACGTATCTCGCGAAGCGCAGCAGCAATCGCACCGAAGCGATCAGGCGGCCAGCGCTTGTTCGGCCATGCCGCACCAGGGTTGAGCACGACATAACCCGCGTGGCTGAACCACGCCGAGACCGTATCGGCAACGGCAGAAGGCGGAATTACCAGTGGAAACGTCGGCGCCTCTGCTCTGATCCCAAGCGGCTCGAGCAACGCCAGGTTCCTGAAGACAACGTGCCGTGCGCCGTGCGGATCGACGTGACGCGTGTAGAAGAGGGTCGCCGCCGGTTCGCGGAGGTGCGCTCGCGTCAATCCGATCGTCTGCACACCTCCGGCTGCACGGGCCAGGACGGCGGACTTGATCAGTCCCTGCAGATCGAGCACGGCGTCATAGCGCGTCCGGCGCAGGTCGCGTATCACGCGCAGCAACACAGTGCGCGCACCGCGCGGATCGACGCCGATCCGACGGGAAAGCACGGGCACGAGATTGAGCACTTCGAGGTAGCGTGGGTCGACCAGCCAGTCAATCTGCGCAGCGCGATGAGCGGCACGCAGTGCCGCCGCCACCGGAATTCCGTGAATCACATCCCCGAGAGATCCCAGTCGAACGATCAGGAACCGGGGGCTCACCTCTGTGGCGCCGCTGCGGTTATGCGCGCGAGCAGATCGCGCGTGGAATGATCCTTGGGGTCGCCCACGATCGCGGTGCGGCCGCCGTACGCGGTGACGATGTCGCGCTCGGGCACCGACTCCACGGTGTAATCGGTCCCCTTGCAGTGCACCTCCGGCCGCAGCGCCTGAAGCAGCGGACCAACGGTTGGCTCAGGGAAGATCACGACGTAATCGACACATCGCAGCGCCGCGATCAGTTCGGCACGATCCGGCGCTGACAGGATCGGGCGCCCTGCTCCCTTCAGCTCCCGCACGGTCTCGTCATCGTTGACGCCGACCACGAGCAGGTCGGCTTCCTGGGCAGCGGCTTCGAGGTAGCGCACGTGACCGACGTGCAACAGGTCGAAGCAGCCATTGGCAAACGCGATCGACCGGCCCGCGCGCCGCGCGTGTGCCGCTCGTTCCAGCAGCTGCTCGCGGGTGAGAACTTTACCCACGGCGGTCGGACCGCCTAGGCTCGGAGCTCGCCTGTGTCGAGACCATGGAGTTCAACGGCAGTTCGCCTGAGTCGAGCCCGAACCGCGAAGGTCGCTTTGCGACAAATACGAAGGTCACGAAGGTCCCTGTATCTTCGTGTTCTTCGTGAGTGCCGCGAGGCCTTCGTGGTCGATCCACACGGGTGAACTTTGGAATGGCCCCACGCTCGCGTGCGTCGACTCGAACCACGGAGGTGTCGAACACGGAGATCATGTGTTTTTCTCCGTGTTTTTCTCCCTGTTCTCCGGGTGGGCCCTCGCTCCGTCGTGACCAACTGAAGAGAACTTCAGTCGAGAATCGGCCCCGGCATTCTCCACGTTCCCGGCAGCGGTCATCCCCGCCTGCGACTGGATCGATGCGCGCAGCTCGTCGGCGCTGACCGTGGCGGTCCCGCGTTTCATGACGACCACGCTGCCGGCATGATTCGCCAGATGTGCCGCAGCTTCAAAGCTGGCGCCTGCCGCCAATGCCAGCGCCATGGTTGCCATGACCGTGTCGCCGGCTCCTGTCACGTCCGCGATTTCATCGGAGCCGACAATCGGAATGTGCAGCGTTGGCGCGCCGGTCACGAACAGCGCCATGCCGCGGCTGCCGCGCGTGATGAGGACCGCCTGCATGGCGGTGCGCTCGAGAATCTCGCGACCGGCATTTTCGAGCACTTGCGCGTCGTCGTTGATGCGCACGCCCAGCGCGTGTTCGACTTCCGATTCGTTCGGCGTGCACGCGGTCAGATCCTGATACTCGAGGAGCTCGTAACGCGTATCCACCAGAACGGGCACGGCCCGCCCCGCGCGTTGTGCGGCGGCTCGCACACGACCGGCGAGGGCCGGCGTGATCAGCCCCGAGCCATAGTCCGATACGATCACGGCATCCGCTGACGCAACAGCGGCGATGGCAGCGCGCTCGATCGCGTCATGCGCCGCCTGGTCCGGGTCCTGACCGACACGATCGATGCGCACGACCTGCTGCTTGGCGGAATGAATGCCACCGGCGAGAATACGCGTCTTAACCGTCGTCCGCCGCCCGCGCACGCACGTGACGTGTCGATGGTCCACAGCCGGATGCAGCGACTCGAGCAGCCGCTGTGCCGGCTCGTCGTCACCAACGACGGCGGCCAGGGTCGCGAGCCCGCCAAGCGCCGCGACGTTGTTGGCGGCGTTGCCGCCCGCTCCGGCGACGACTTCGGTCGAGTCGTATTCGAGAATCAACACCGGAGCTTCGCGCGACACGCGCGCCACGCGGCCGTAGACGAATTCGTCCGCGACGACGTCGCCGATCACCGTGACAGTGCGGCCCCTCAGTGCGTCGATCAACGCGAGGAGCTGCGCAGAATCCATCCGACGGCCTCCATCAAATTGTTGAGGATAGCATCCGCCTGCACGCCGGCGTGCGGGTGGTCCTCCTCGTGACCGCCGTGACCGCTGCGCACCAGGAGTGCACGCGTCCCACCTCGGCGACCGCAAATCACGTCGAGCCAGCGATCGCCGACCGTGAATGAGCGCTCCGGATCGATATCGAGATCGCGGCACGCGCGCTCAATCATTCCGGCTGCCGGTTTTCGACAGGCACAGACCTGGCGATAGCGCTCGACGGGCGCTTCAGCCAGGTGCGGGCAGTGGTAGTACGCATTGATGCGCGCCCGTCCCAGTCGCGCGTCGATCTCGCGGTGCACGGTGGCGACGAACGTCTCGTCGATGATGCCGCGCGCGACCGCCGCCTGGTTCGTGATGACCACCGTGACCAAGCCGGCGCGATTGAGCAATCGGATCGCGTCGCCGGTCCAGGGGTAGAGCGACAGCAGCTCCAGCCGGTCGAGATAACCGTGCTCCTCGATGAGCGTGCCGTCGCGATCCATGAAGACGGCGGCGCGACTCATCGCGCTCCGGCAGTCGTCGCGTGCGGTTCAGTCGACGACCCTGTTGCGCCGATCAGGTCGACCACCGACTGAAAGACTCGCGATGGCTGCAGCCCGCGCATACAGCGATGGTCGATCGGACATTCGCGAAGCATGCACGGGCGACACCACACGGGATTGGTCAGTACATCGGCGCGTCGTCCGGCGCGCGGCAGCGGCGCCGTTTCGTACTCGCGCGTGGGACCAAACAGCGCCGCAACAGGCGCCCCTGCAGCCGCAGCCAGATGCATCGCACCCGAGTCGTTCGACACGCACACAGCCGCCATCGCGAGCACCGCCGCTAACTGTTCAAGGGTCGTGCGCCCGGTGAGATCGATGAGCTGCTCACGGACGCTCGACGACGGCGTCAACGCCTCCCTCACCATTGTCGTCGTGTCACGATCGCCCGCACTCCCGACGAGGACGCACTGCACACTCCGCTCACGCGTCAACCGCGCCACGAGATCCGCGAAATGGGAGGGCAGCCATCGCTTGGCCGTGCCGTACGCCGCACCAGGAGCCATGACGACGAGAGGACGAACGCCGTCCCAACCGGACGCGACCAACAGTTCGCGGGTAAGACGTGCTGTGTCGCCGGGGATTTCGATCGCAGCCGCCAACGGTCCTGACGCGATGCCGAGCTCGCGAGTGAGATGCTGATAGTACGCGCCCTGATGCACGCTGTACGCGGGCCGGGGAATGGCGCGCGTGAGGAGCGTTCGACGAAGATCGGTGGCGTATCCCCATCGCTCGGCGAGTCCTGCCTGCTTGACGAGCCATGCGGTGCCGAAGGAGTTGGTCAACAGGATGCTGGTGTTTGCCGCAACATCGCGAATCCGCACCACGTCTTGCTGCAGGGCCGCGCGTCTGAGCGGCTGACCGCGCCACCCGAGCGTCACGACCTGATCGATCTCGGGCACCAGGGTGAAGAGCGCAGCTACGGAGTGGCGTGCGGCGATGATCAGTCGTGATCCCGCGAAGCGCCGGCGTATGTCGTGGATTGCAGGAAGAGCCATGACGGCATCGCCCAGCCAATTGGGCGAAACGACCAGCACGTCAGCTTCAGGCATCGGCCTCCGCCTCGTTGAATGCGACGTCCGGCCCCGCCAGCGCCGGATCGCGTTCGCGCCACCGCCGATGCATCCAGAGCCACAACTCCGGGTGGCGCCTGACGTACATCTCGAGCACGTCGGTGCATCGCTGCGTGAACTCCCGCACCGGATCCGGCGAGTCGGAACGCGGAGGATCGACAGGATGCTCGTAGATCAATCGGTAGCGCCCGCGCGGCAGCGGCAGTGCGAACACCGGGATTACCGGCGCACCGGTGCGCAGTGCCAGCGCCGCGAGTGCGGACGTCGTGGCAGCTGGACGGCGGAAAAAATCGACATAAACCGCATCGGGTGTGTGCAGGTGCTGATCGATCAGCATCGCGATTCCATGGTTCAGGGCGAGCTCACGCAGCATTTTGCGAATGGCGCCCTGCCGATAGATGACCGAGTTGCCCGTTCGCGTGCGAATGCGCTCGAGCATCAGGTGCAGGTACGGATTGTCCAGCGGTCGCGCCAGCACCGCGACCGGGTGACGCCGCATCGCGTGCACGATGGCGTGCATCTCCCAGTAGCCGAAATGACCCGTGAAGAACAGGACACCACGGCCATGCTGCTCTGCCAGTCGTGCGCGCTCTTCGCCTTCGATCTCCACCCGGCGGAGGATCTCGTCGCGCGACAGGCTGCCGAACTTGATCAGTTCGAGGAGCAGTCGCCCGAAGTGTTTGAACATCTCGCGGGCGAGCGCGCGCAGCTCCTGCGGGGAGCGCGACGGAAACGCCTGCGCGAGATTCTCCAGTGCGACGCGACGATGAAAGCGGTCGACGCGGTATGCGACACGACCCAACACCGCGCCGCACCCACGTACAACAGACACCGGCAGCAGGCGGACACATGCCGCGATGGAACGTACGAGCGCGTACTCGAGCCGGTGTTTCATCGGTAAATGGGGTCGGGAGTCATTTGCGGCTGACACTGCCTTCGAAAGACGACCCCCGACCCCAATTTTCGAGGCGCGTACTCAGCCACGCAAGGAACGCTGCCCGCGGTTCGATCGACACGCGCATTGGCAGATACGCAAACGTCAGGGCCCCTCTCGACACGTCTGGCATTCGCACCGCATCCTTCTCCGTCGTCAGGATCAGGTCGACCTGAGACGCGCGAGCAGCCGCTGCAATCCGTTCCATATCAGCCGCTGAAAACCAGTGATGATCCCGAAAGCGCAGCTCGCGGACGACATCCCAGCCAAGCGTACGTAAGGCGCTGAAGAACCGCTGCGGACGCGCGATTCCTGCCAGCGCCAACACCCGGCGATGAGCGATATCAATAGAACCGTCGAACGGCGCGACGCTGCGCGGATCGCCGTATCGGCCCGTGACGCTGAACGCCGTGGAAATCTTCAGCGCTGCCGCAACACGCGTTGCTTCCTCCGCTGTTCCATCGACCAGCACGGCATGCGCTGCCGTCGCGGCTCGCAACGGCTCGCGCAAGCGGCCGACGGGTAACAATCGATCGTCCAGATCGGTCACACTCACCGTCAGCAGATCCACGTCCCGCGCCAACTGCACGTGCTGAAAGCCATCGTCCAGGATAAAGACCGTGCAGTCGAACTGCGACTGGGCCATCCGTCCTGCTGCATGACGATCGGCACCGACGACGACCGGGACGCCACTCAGCTGACGTGCCAGCATCTGCGGCTCGTCGCCACTTCGCGACACCGGCTCCAGCACACGCGCGCCATCGCTCACGATGACGACCGGCGCGTTGCGATCCGATCTCGCATATCCGCGACTCAAAATCACCGGCCGCTGTCCGGCATCGCGGAGCAGCGTCGCGAGCGCGGCGGCGATGGGCGTCTTGCCGCTGCCACCGACCGTCAGGTTGCCGACGCTCACCACTGGACGATCGAGGCGGCGAACGCGTTCGGGATGCCGGGCGTACCACTCGCGACGCAACCGCGCACCGGTGCCGTAGGCGGCGCTGAGCAGATTCAATGGACCACGCGGAAAGGCCGGACCACGGCGGTCCGCGGACGCTCGTGCGGCGGCACGAGCTCGGCAATGACGACGAGCGTCTTGTCGCAGGCGCCGCGATTGGCTTCGATCAGCGCGCGTGCCGCCGCACCCAACCGGGCGCGGCGCACAGGATCGTTCATCAACGAGAGCACCGCATCGTGAAGCTGGCGCTCGTTGTGGACCTGAATTGCCGCCTTGTTGGCGACGAACGCGTCGGCGATCTCGCCGAAGTTCTGCATATGCGGACCGAAGACGATCGGTTTGCCGTAAGCGGCCGGCTCCAGGATGTTGTGTCCACCGGATGGCACAAGGCTGCCGCCGACGAACACGGTCGTCGCAATTCGATAGAGCTGCGCCAGCTCGCCGATCGTGTCGAGGACGACGGCGTCGGCCGTGGGTTCGGTATCGATTGCCAACTCGCTGCGACGGATCGTGGAGAGCCCCTCGTGACGGCACAGCCGCTCGACTTCGGCAAACCGCTCGGGATGGCGGGCGGCGACAATCAGCAGCGCGTTGGCACCAGCCGATGTCGCACGCACACGGTTGAACGCCCGGATAATCGGCTCCTCTTCTCCACGCGCCGTACTGCCGGCCACGAGCACCGGTCTGTTCGGCGAGATTCGAAAAAAGCGCAGCACTCGTCCGGCGCCCCGCCCCGGCAGCGGCGTCGTCTGCAGCGATTCGAATTTCAGGTTGCCTGTCACGGTGATGCGCGACGCCTCGGCGCCGAGCTCGATCAGACGACGAGCGGTCTCTTCACCCTGCACGCAGAAGCCATCGATGTGCGCAAGGACGCGTCGGAAGAACGGTCGCACGAGGCGATAGCGCGGAAACGATCGGTACGAGATGCGTCCGTTCACCAACACCGTCTTGACGCCTTGTCGATGGCACTCGCGCAGCAGGTTCGGCCAGATCTCCGTTTCGACCATTACGAACAGCCGCGGCTTCACCAGCCGCAACGTTCGTCGCACCGTGAACGTCCAGTCGAACGGGAAGTAGAAGACGGCATCGACGTCGGCGACGCTGCGTCGTGCCAGCTGCTGTCCTGAGAGCGTGGTCGTGGAGAGGAAGAGGCGGAGCGACGGATAGCGTTTGCGAAGTTCCGAGATCAGCGGACGAGCGGCGAGCACCTCCCCGACCGACACTGCATGCACCCAGATCGACGGGTCCGCATCGAGGTTGAACGAGACCGGCAGGTAGCCGAGCCGCTGACCGAAGCTGCCGACGTATTTGTTGTGCCGCAACGCCTGATAGAGGAAGTACGGCGACAGCAGGGCAAGGGCAATCAGCGTGGCAACGCTGTAGAGGAGATACACGCTAACTCGTGGAAAATGTGGGCCTTACAATGCGTCATTCTAGCCTTCGCATTGACCCCATTCAACTCGGGTCACTACAATCGATGTTTGGGCATTCGGCGACGCGCGCACGAGGAGCGGAGCGCTCCGGCGCGTGCGTCCGGCGCGGGAGGACACGATGGCGGTGAAGGTCGGGATCAATGGTTTCGGGCGCATCGGGCGCAACATCATGCGCGCGGCGCTCGGGTCGAAGGACCTCGATTTCGTCGCGGTCAACGATCTCACCAACGCCAAGACGCTGGCGCACCTGCTGAAGTACGACTCGATTCTCGGCAACCTGCACGCGAGCGTCAAAGCGACCGAGGACGGCATCGCCGTCGACAACGAGGAGTTCAAGGTCCTGGCCGTCAAGGATCCAGCGCAGTTGCCCTGGAAGGATCTTGGCGTCGACGTCGTGTTCGAAGCCACGGGTCTATTCACCGATCGCGACTCGGCGGCCAAGCATCTGGCGGCGGGTGCGAAGAAGGTGATCATCACCGCCCCCGCAAAGAAGCCGGACATCACCGTGGTGCTCGGTGTCAACGAGGCGAAGTACGATCCGGCAAAGCACCACATCATCTCCAACGCATCGTGTACCACGAACTGTCTGGCGCCTCTCGCCAAGGTGATTCACGAGCGTTTCGGCGTCCGCAAGGGCTGGATGACGACGGTGCACTCGTACACCAACGATCAGCAGCTGCTCGATCTGCCGCACAAGGATCTGCGACGTGCGCGCGCGGCGGCACTGTCGATGATTCCGACCACGACAGGAGCCGCGCTCGCCGTCGGCGAGGTCCTGCCGGAGCTGAAAGGCCGTCTCGACGGGTTCGCGATGCGCGTGCCGACGCCGAACGTCTCGGTCGTCGACCTCAACGCGCTCCTCGACAAGCAGACGACGGGTGAGGAGGTGAACGCGGCATTGCGGGAAGCGGCGACTGGACCTCTGAAGGGCATTCTCGCGGTTTCCGACGATCCGCTGGTCTCGATCGATTTCCGCGGCAACCCGAATTCGTCGATCGTGGACGCCCCGTATACAAAGGTCATGGAAGGCGACTTCCTGAAGGTCCTCTCCTGGTACGACAACGAGTGGGGATATTCGACGCGTTGCGTGGACCTGCTGCGCAACCTGGTTGCTCGGGGTTTGTAGCGCCCGTTGTTGGGCGGTTGACACCGGTCACAAACCACGGAGACACGAAGTCACGGAGCTCTCTCTTTTCTACGGTTGCTCCGCGACCGGTTCGGTTCCGTGATCGAAAAATTGTCCGTGTCTCCGTGCCTCCGTGGTTCGTCGAGGGTGAAGGCTCGGTAATGGCGAAACGAACGATCCGCGACCTGAATCTGCGCGATCGGCGCGTGTTCATCCGCGTCGACTTCAACGTGCCGCTGAAAAACGGCGCGATCGGTGACGACACGCGCATCCGCGAATCGCTGCCCACGATCGAGTTCGCCCTGAATGCCGGGGCTCGCCTCGTCGTCCTCGCATCCCACCTTGGCCGGCCCAAAGGCAAGCCGAATCCGGACATGAGCCTGCGTCCCGTTGCGGCTCGGGTCGGCGAGTTGCTGAAGCGTCCTGTGTCCTTCGCGAACGATTGCGTCGGACCTGCTGCAGAATCGGTGGGGCGCGATGCACCGTCGGGCGGGGTCGTCCTGCTGGAAAATCTTCGCTTTCATCCGGAGGAGGAGAAGAACGACGCGAGGTTCGCGAAAGAGCTTGCTGCGCTCGCCGATGCCTACGTGAACGACGCGTTCGGCGCGGCCCATCGCGCGCATGCATCGGTCGAAGCAATCGTGCGGCTGATCCCTGAAGCAGGAGCCGGCCTGTTAATGGAGAAGGAGCTCCGTTATCTCGGTGAGGCGCTGGCGCATCCGGAACGGCCATTCGTCGCCGTGCTCGGCGGTGCGAAAGTGTCGGACAAGATCGAGGTGATCGACAACCTGATTCCTCGCGTCGACCGACTGCTGATCGGCGGCGCGATGGCGTATACGTTCTTCAAAGCCATCGGCAAGCCCGTCGGGAAATCGCTTGTCGAGGATGACAAGCTGGATGCGGCCCGCGACATCATCGCCCGCGCACAGCAACGCGGTTTGCGGCTGCTTCTGCCGTCGGACCACGTCGTCGCGCCAAAGCTCGAAGCCGCCGTCCCGACGGACACGATCAGCGTGGACGATCCGGCGATTGGCGATCGCATGGGTCTGGATATCGGGCCGCAGACGGTCGACGCCTATCGCCAGGCGCTCGCCGACGCCCGCACCGTCGTCTGGAACGGTCCGATGGGCGTATTCGAGATCGATGCATTTGCCCAGGGGACGATCGCCGTCGCGCGAGCGGCCGCGGAAGTACGCGGCACGACGATCATCGGCGGCGGCGACTCGATCGCGGCGATCAGAAAGGCCGGCGTCGCCGATCGGGTCACGCACATTTCCACGGGTGGTGGGGCATCGCTAGAGTTTCTCGGCGGCCGAACGCTGCCTGGCGTCGCGGTACTGCCTGATGCCTGAAGACCAGGTAACGTGCCGGGTTCGATACACCGCGGCGGGTCCTGTCGCCGGGTTGCCCCACCCGTCCTCGGCGCCGAGAAAGACGTGTCACGGGGAGGCGCCTGCGCGGCGGGCGGGGCGGCCCCACCCGGCGCCACCCGCCGCTCGCGGTCGTTATCGAACATCAGTCAGCCCGCGGTAGTATCGAAAGCCGCATGCGAACTCCTCTCATCGCGGGCAACTGGAAGATGTACAAAACGGTCCGCGAGGCCGTGAATTACGTCAAGGAGTTCCGGGATCTGGTCAAGAACATGTCGGGCATCGAGATCGTCGTGGCGCCGACGTTCACGGCGCTGCATGCGGCAGCCGATGCGGCGCGAAACAGCAATGTCGGCATCGCGGCGCAGGACGTGTATTGGGAACGCGAGGGCGCATTCACGGGCGAAGTCAGCGCCGCCATGCTGCGCGACGCCGGCGCGGAGTACGTGATCATCGGGCACTCGGAACGGCGGACGCTGTTCGGCGAAACGGATGCGACCGTGAACCGGAAGCTCGCGGCGGCCTTGACCGCGGGACTCACACCGATCGTCTGCATCGGCGAGACGCTCGATCAGCGCGAACGGAACGAGACCTTCGATGTCCTCGATCGCCAGATCAAGCAGGGGTTGGACGGCGTCACGTCAGACCATCTCGGGCAGCTGGTCCTCGCCTACGAACCGGTGTGGGCGATTGGCACCGGTCGCAACGCGACGCCGGCGCAGGCTGCCGAAGCACACGGTCATATTCGGCACCGCCTGCGCGGGTGGTTCGGCGGCGAGGCGGCCGAGCTCTGCCATGTGATTTACGGCGGCAGCGTGAAGCCTGACAACATCACCGAGCTGGTGACGCAACCCGATGTGGACGGCGCGCTCGTTGGCGGGGCCAGCCTCGATCCGCGTGCGTTCGCGGACATCGTTTCACGGAGCCGCAGGCGGGCTGTATAATGAAGTTTTCCGGTTCAGGACTGTTCTGATGGTGTATTACGTGTTCGCGGCGGTGTACGTCCTTATCTGCCTCGTGCTGATGCTGGTGATCCTCCTTCAGCAGGGCAAGGGCGGCGACATCGCCAACGCGTTCGGCGGCGGCAGCAGTCAGGCGGCGTTCGGCGCGCGCGCCGGCGCGACCGTGTTGTCGCGGGCGACGACGATCTTTGCGGTGCTGTTCATGGTCGGCGCGATTGCGCTTGGGATCCTCGGGCAACGAACCGGTGGCGGCGGGTCGGTCGTCGGCGGCGGCAATCCGCTGCGGCAGCCGAGCACGCCGCAACCCGCGCGGCAGTCGACACCGGCAACGCCAGCCCAGAGTCGAGAGACCAAGCCGGCTCCCGCGAGCCCCGCTCCGGCCCCGGCGCCGCAAAAGAAGTAGGGCGGACCTTTCAGGTCCGCCACGTTGGCGGGCTCCTCGCCCGCTCCCTCGTTGCGCGGAAGTGGCGGAATTGGCAGACGCACCAGCTTGAGGGGCTGGCGGTAGCAATACCGTGGGGGTTCGAGTCCCCCCTTCCGCACCAGTCGATTCGGCCGCTTCGCGGGCTTCCTCGTGGCGGGCCTTCAACAAGCGGGCGCATCGAGCCGTGCCCTGAGTCAGCGAAGCAAGTCGAAGGGCGTTACAAGCAATCTCTCCTGACAGTTAAACGACGAGTCGGACATCGCATCGCCGTCGGATGCCGTGGGTTACATTCTGCGGTGTGGTGACAACACGTTTTATGTGGGTCATACGAGCGACGTCGACGCCCGACCGATTGGCATCCAACTCTATTAATGCCGGCTATCATCTTGTTGATCTTTCTGATCGATGACGCCCAGCGAGCAGTCTCCGGCGGGATATCAAGGCGGCGAGTCGCTGGTGGGAAGCACGGTCGGACCCTACCGCATCGACGCGATCATCGGCGAGGGAGGCGTGGGCGTCGTCTACCACGCGGTCGATGACAGACTGAGCCGCCCTGTAGCAATCAAGTTTCTCTCTGAGCCGCTCGCTGACCCCGTCGCGCGACGGCGTTTCCAACAGGAAGCGCGCGCCGCGTCGTCGCTGAATCATCCGCACATTCTCACCGTTCACGATACCGGCGACGTCGAGGGGCGCCAATATCTGGTGACCGAGTTCGTCGATGGCGGCACATTGACTGACTGGCTGGGCCGCGAGAAGCGCGGCTGGCGTCAGATCCTGGAGCTCCTGGTGGGAGTGGCCGACGGGCTCGCCGCGGCGCATGAGGCTGGCATCGTCCATCGGGATATCAAACCAACCAACATTCTCGTGTCGAAGAGCGGCTATGCAAAGCTGGCGGATTTCGGATTGGCACGATTGGAAGCGCGTACCGACGCGGAGCAGCCGACGCGAACTGTCCCGCCCGGAGCGACGCGCCCCGGAGTGGTCGTAGGGACCATTCCGTACATGTCGCCGGAACAGGCCGCAGGCCAGCGCCTCGATGTGCGCAGCGATATTTTCTCGTTCGGCGTAGTCCTCTACGAATCATTGACCGGGCGACGGCCGTTCGAGGGTCCGTCAGAGCTGGCGGTCTTGCAAGCCGTCTTGCACCGCACGGCAGAACCACTCTGCCGTGTGCGTCCCGACATTCCACCCCGCCTGGGAATGATCGTCGACAAGGCCATCGAAAAGGACCCGGCGGAGCGCTACCAGACGATGCGCGATCTGGTCGTCGAGTTACGGCGGCTGGCGAGACACAGCGGGGAGACGCATGCAGCCGCGTCACCGGGGTCTCGTCGGTGGCTCTGGCCGGCCGTGGCAGCTTTCCTTGCGCTGGCCGCGGGCGTGGTTGTGTGGCGATACGCGGCCCCCGCGCCGGATCGTCATGGGCAGATCCGCTCGATCGCCGTGCTGCCGCTCCGGAATCTCTCTCGGGAACCGGACCAGGAATACTTCGCCGACGGCATGACCGAGGTGCTGACGACCGGCCTGGCACAAGTCAGTGCCCTCAACGTGATCGCTCGAACGTCGACAATGCAGTACCGGGGTACGACGAAGAGAGCCGACGAGATCGGCCGCGAGCTGCAGGTCGACGGACTCGTGGAAGGGGCCGTGCAGCGCTCAGGGAACCGAGTGCTGATCACCGTTCAGCTGATCGAGGCGTCGAGCGACCATCATCTCTGGGCCAAGAGCTATGAACGGGATATCGGGGATGTGCTCGCCTTGCAGAATGACATAGCGCGAGCCATCACCGACGAAATCCAGGTGAAGCTGACGCCGCAGGAGCACGCGCGTCTCGCCACTGCTCGCGCGGTCAATCCGGAAGCAGAAGAGGCCTATCTGAAGGGAGGTTTCCAAGTCCGTGTTCGTCTCATGGCAGGGCCATGGTGCCAACGATTTCCTCGTGGAAAACGCCCCCGCGAACCAGCCGCTTCCGCCCACGCCCGGCTCCTTCACGCAACCAGACGTGATTCTTGATCTGCTGGTCGTATGGCGTTGGCCCGGTCGGATACCGTCATACCGTCAAACCGCCGCCGGATCGAACCTCGATCCCTCCACGTTTGTCCATCGGATCGCGGGAATGGATTGGGAGCAGTGCGTCTTCTTCGACGCCTCGGCGCGCACAATCCGAGTGCAAAACGGCGATGCGGTTTCTCTGAACGCGGCGAATGTCGTCGTGATCGACGTGCGGGGCGTGCGCGACGGACACGTCGTGCAGATGCTCCGAATCGGACCGCGATTTCGCCTCGACCCCGCGAAAGACGAGATCGCGACTTTCATCGAGCAGTCCCCGGAACTCGCAGCGTCAGTGCGCCGATAAGCGCGCGGCTTCGCTTATGCGGACGTGGATATTCAAGACGGCGGCTACGGCAGGAGCTCCACGAGCATCCAGATGGCGCCGACGGCGAGCATCGCGACACCTGTGATGACGTTCTGTCGATACCAACGTTCGTCTGAGGATAGCGCGTAGCAAGAGCGCATCCCGTAAATGCGGTTTCGCGGGACGACGCCGAGCAGCAGCGGCACACCGAGCACGACGAGCAATATCGGCATGCGAAATGGCGATTCGGACACCAGCCACAGGAGGCCGAACGGCACCACGATGACGAACAACGCGTAGCGCGCGACGGGGTTCGATCGAACGGGCGACATCAAAGCAGTGTAGCGCCTGTCCACTTCCGGCGGTAGCGTGGGAAACCGCGCCGACGTGCCGATCTGCCCTGCGTATAAGCGCGGGCCCGGCATTCTCAATACAGCATGCGTAGCGTGTAGGTGCCCTCGGTGTGCCGAACGACGACGCGGTGCCACCGTCCGCAGTGCGGGCATCGCAGCTCGTGGCCGGGCTGGAGTGCGATGTCCATCGCGTCGAGCGTATACAACGCGGAGGACAGCGCGGGTCAGCGGCTTCCGCGTCATCCGAGAGCTAACTCGATCACGCGCCTGAATTGGAAGGCTGATACTCCAGATCCGGCAGGTTGCCATCGCGATCTTCAGGGTCACGTTCGCCCGTGCGTTCCTCCACGATGATTTCGATAGCGGCGCGGCGATTGTTGTCCATCAGCATCTCCATCGAGCTTCCCATCGCTGGACCTACGGTGCCTCCACCGCGGCGTCGAGCAACACGCCACGTCCCGAAAATCATCCAGCCGATCAACAACCACACGACACTAATTGCGTAGAGACGCATAACGTCGCCCTCACTTCACTTTGATTCGACGTGCCGTCGGGTACCCTGCGCTATGTCTTCACCGGACGACGCCAATTGTTGACGACTCACCATCCGCCCCTCTATCGCCAGTCGTGAGCGTCAATCAACTTGGCGACCCTCTCTCGAATGTCATCGCGAATGGCACGCACGGCACCAAGTGGCTGCCCCTTCGGATCATCGAGCGGCCAATCGTCTCGTTTCACACCCGGCACAATCGGACACTGGTCGCCGCAGCCCATCGTGATGAGCGTCTGCACCTGCGCCGCCAATTCCGGCGTGAGCCGGGTCGTGGCGGCGCCCGTCAGGTCGATGCCAGCCTCACGCATCACCAAGACGACTTCCTGATGCACCGTCTCACCGGGATTGGTTCCGGCCGAGAGTGCCTTTGCTTTCGTCGGATCGGCAAGTTGGTTGAAAAAGGCCGCCGCCATCTGCGAGCGCCCGGCGTTGTGAACGCAGGCGAACAATACCGTGGTCATCGGGTCGCTTCTGTTCGGTGCGGCACGATCACGTCGTCTGCGGTGGCTGGAAGCGCAGGCACGAGCCACCGGAACAAGAGGGTTGCCGCTGCTGCGCCCAGCAACTGGCTCACGATGAAACCGGGAACGTCCGCCGGCGCGATTCCCGCAAACGTATTCGTCAACGCCCGTGCAAGTGTCACCGCAGGATTCGCGAATGATGTAGACGCCGTGAACCAATATGCGGCCGTGATATACGAGGCGACCGCGAACGGCACGGCTGCCGAGCGCCGGCGTGAGCAGCCCCAAATCACCGCGACCAGCCCGAAGGTCGCGACGAACTCACTGAACATCTGCGCGCCGCCGCTACGTGCGTGTGTGGATGTCATGAACATGGGCTCACCAAACATGCCGTGCGCCGACCACACACCAGCAATGGCGCCGAAGATTTGCGCGGCAAGGTAAGCGGGCACGTTCCGCCACGCGACGCCGCCTTGCGACGCATCGGCCAACGTCACGGCGGGATTGAAGTGCGCTCCCGAAATTGGACCGAAGGTGAGGATGAGCGCCACCAGCGCCGCTCCGGTTGCCAGCGTGTTCGCAAGCAAGGCCACCGCTTGATTGCCTGCGGCGAGCCGGTCGCCCATGATGCCGGAGCCGACGACGGCCGCGAGCAGGAACGCGGTACCGGTCGCTTCCGCCACGAGTCGCCGCCTTCCCTCTACGACAGTCATTCTTTCGCGAGACGTTTTCGCATCACTACGGCGGACGCACAGCACACCGACGTAAACTCTACCGACGCCCGAACCGACTCTGGCACGTCCTCCCGCGTGATCGTCTCGAATCCGAATCGCGGGAAGAAACGCTCGGCTGTCGTCGTCAGCAGAAAGACATCGCGCACACCGTTTGACGCCGCCAGTGTCAACGCCGCGTTCGTCAGGGCGATGCCTATTCGCTGTCCCTGAGCAGCAGGGTCGACGGAGACCGAACGCAACAAGGCTGCCCCTGTATACAGTTCCAGCGCCGCCGTTCCGACGATGCGTTCCTGATCGCGTGCAACCAGCAGTGTCGCCGCGTATTTCGCGAGCCCACCGGTGGGCAAGCGGTTCCGTTCGAGGAGCGCCGTTGCCTCCGCCAGATCACCGGGGCCTGCAGGTTCGATCTGCATACCTTCCCCTCACGGTCGTGACGCGCAGCACGAACCCGCAATCGATCGACTGTCCGCAGCCACGCGCTCACCGAATGCCTTCGTAAACTGCTTGCGGTCGCGGGTCGCGGTCGGCACATGCGTCAACGCATGAACCGCCGCATCGACAACGGCTCGAACCACCGGATCAAGCGCCGTGGAAATGCGGTAGTGCATCCAGACCCCTTCGCGACGCGCATCGACGAGGCCTGTGCGCCGCAGATACGCGAGATGCCGCGACGCCGTGGGTTGCGGGACGCCCAACGTGTCGTGAATGTGGCAGACGCAGACTTCCTGATCGCCAAGCAGCGCGAGGATACGCAGGCGCGTCTTATCGGCCAGTGCCTTGAACACCGTTTCAAGTCGGTCAATGGAAGTTGTTGTCCGCATCGGCCATATTCGCCTTGACGAATGTATCACGGGTCGGTGATATTCGTCTAAGCGAATAAATGGGAGCAACCTCTAGATGACCAACCTCAAAGATGCCGTCCAGCAGCGATATGCAGACGCAGCCATCCGCGCCAGAAGCGGCAAGCCATCGTGCGGATGTGGAAGCACGGCGACGTGCTGCTCCGACCCGATCACGTCGAACCTCTATAGCGACACAGAGCTTAGGGCGGTCCCCGGCGAGGCCTTCATCGCCTCGCTTGGGTGTGGCAACCCTACCGCTCTAGCGGAGCTGAAATCCGGCGAGACGGTGCTCGATCTCGGCTCTGGCGGGGGCATCGACGTGCTGCTGTCGGCGCGGCGCGTTGGACCGGCAGGCAAGGCATACGGACTCGATATGACGGACGAAATGCTGGCACTGGCCCGCGACAATCAACAGAAGTCCGGCCTAACGAACGTCGAGTTCCTGAAGGGTGACATCGAAGAGATTCCACTGCCCGATAACTCGGTGGACGTGATCATCTCGAACTGCGTGATCAACCTCGCGACGGACAAGGACCGCGTGCTGAGCGAAGCGTTGCGCGTGCTTCGTCCCGGCGGACGATTCGCCGTGTCCGACGTGGTGGTACGCGGTGAGGGTGTCCCGGCCAGCCTTCGCCACAGCATGGAACTGTGGATCGGATGCATCGCCGGCGCCTTGGATGAATCAACATACGGCGAGAAGCTGGTTCGCGCCGGATTCGAGAACGTGGACATCGAGCCGACCCGCGTCTATCGCGCGGGCGATGCCCGCCAGTTCTTCGGGGAAGCGGGACTCGAGGCAGAGGAACTGGTCGAGCAGATCGATGGCCGGTTCATGAGCGCCTTCATTCGCGCACGAAAACCGCAGGGTAAGACGTGCTGCGCGCCTTCGTGCTGCGCCTGACGAGGAGAGGAGGAACTGCGGCGGCGGTGCCTCAGTGCACTTCGCGTTCATGGGCGTCAGCAGGCGGTTACCGCGTGCTCGCGGACCGGACGACGTGCCAGTTCCCCGGTCGGTATCGAGCACCGTCAGTGCTTGATGGATAATGATGGCCTCGAACCGACGGTGCCTCGCTTCTTTCCTGGCGTTATCGATTACGACAGCATGTCAGGCAACTACGGAGCGGGGCGAATGCTGTCAGATCAGGCTGGCCAGGACTGGACCCGGAAAATCGCGCCCTTCGTGCCGCCAGTGGGCAGTGCGCGCATACTCGATCTGGGTTCTGGAACCGGCAGATTCGCACGACTCTTCGCGCGATCGTTCCGAGCGCATGTGGTCGGGATTGAACCGTCGGAAGGCATGCTCACCGCAGCGCGACAGCAGGAGAAGCTCGCGAACCTGTCCTTCGCTGCCGGTGGTGCCGCGCACCTCCCGTTGCAGGACGCCAGCTGTGACGTTATCTGGCTCTCGCAGGTGTGGCACCACATCGCAAACAAGAAGGCAGCCGTTCACGAACTTCGCCGCGTTCTACGTGATGGAGGGCACATCCTCGTTCGAGGAACGTTCGGCGATTGTCTCGACGGCTTTCCGACGTTGTTTTGCTATTGGCCCGCAGCGCGTGACATCTGCCAGCACCTACCGACCATCGAAGAAACCACTGACGCCTTTGCGTCCGCTTTTGTTCTCTGCGCGCACCGACGTGTTGTGCAGACGACGTGCAGTAGCCTGCGCGAGTTCGCCACACGGACGAAGCTGCGGGCGGATACGGCGCTTGCGCTCATTTCTGAGGCGGATTTTATCGCCGGTCAGGCGGTCCTCGAGCACGCATCCGCCAACGAAGTCGTTCCTAGTCCCGTCGTCGAGACAATCGAATTGCTCGTGTTCCGAGCCTCTGCGTGACAACGAACAGTCACTCGGTCGCACACGTGACCGCCAAGGTCACCTCATCCTCACCGTAAGCGCGAGCCCGCCGCGCCGCTATACCGTGGGGGCGACTCGGCAGCGGAGCTGAACCTATTCTTCGCGACGCACGTTTCTTGCACTGCTTGTCTGTCCCGCCGCCTGTCTCGGCTTACCAGCCGGCATGCGAGTCACCGACTCGTCCTGGATGGAAGTCCAGTTCAGCATGGTCATGCAGTTCGGCCGTTCTCTTCGCCGCCGCTGGCTGACAGTATCCGTCATAGCGCTGCTATCCGTTGTGGCGCTCGTGTCGATAGCCACACGCGTGCCGTTCTCCTCCGAGATCCTCCGTTCACGCGTGACCGCCTCGTTGCGCGACGCACTCGATGCCGATGTCGAGATCGGCACAGTGGGGCTGCGAATCTTTCCGCAGTTTGAAGCCCGCGTTGAACACCTCGTCATTCGTCACAGGCGCCGTCGGGCTGTTCCGCCTCTGATCTCCGTCGGGACAGTAACGGTAGACGCTGACGTCATCGGGTTGTGGCGACGTCATGTGTCGCACGTAAAGCTCGAGGGCCTCGAGATTCAGATTCCGCCCAAAGACGAATCTGATCACCACAGCAGCACTGCGGGCGGGGCACAGCTGATCGACGGCCGTCAGCTTACGGTGGACGTGTTGGAGGCGCCCGGTGCCAGGTTGGTGATCCTGCCCAAGCGCACCGAGAAGCCCCCAAAGACATGGGAGCTGCACCAGCTGCGACTCGAGTCGGTCAGCGTGAACACCACCATGCCGTTCAAGGCGCTGCTCACCAACGCGGTGCCACCCGGCCAGATCGCCACTGAGGGGTCCTTGGGTCCATGGCAACGCGACGATCCTGGCGACACGCCCGTGCAAGGCCGGTTCACGTTCGAGGACGCCGATCTCGGGTTCTTCAAGGGTATCGACGGCACACTGTCGTCGGTCGGGAGTTACGGCGGTTCACTCGGTCGCATCGAGGTCCGGGGAAAGACCGACACGCCGGACTTCATGGTGAAAGTCAGCGGCCAGACAGTGCCGCTGAAGACAAGCTATTACGCCATCGTCGACGGCACGAACGGCGATACGCGGCTGGAGGATGTGCAAGCATCGTTTCTCAATACGTCGTTGACGGCGAAAGGAGGTGTCTTCGATGTCAAGGGGGTGAAGGGGCGACTGATCACACTCGATGTCGAGATCGACCGCGGGCGCATCGAAGACGTCCTGCGGCTCGCCATCGCCAGTCCTCGACCATCGATGACCGGCGCGCTGCGCCTCAGAACGACGTTCAACCTGCCACCTGGCGATCGGGACGTGATCGACAAACTGCGACTGAACGGGCATTTCATGCTCGAGCGTGGACGCTTCACCGATGCGAAGACACAGCAGCAGATCGACGGGCTCAGTCTCCGAGCCAGGGGGAAACCTGACGTCGATACAAAACGAGCTGTCGGCTCGACCTTCACCGGCCGCTTCGTTCTCGCCGATGGAGTGCTTGCGCTGCCTGTTGTGACCTTCGATGTTCCCGGCGCGGTCGTGGAGCTGAAAGGGCGCTACGCGCTCAGGAGAGAGACGCTCGCCTTCGCCGGCGAACTGGTGATGGACGCGAAGTTGTCCGAGACGACGACGGGTTTCAAGTCCTTCCTGCTCAAGGCGGTGGATCCGCTCTTCCGACGAGAGGGGAAGACGGTCGTGCCGCTTCGAGTGACCGGGACGCGGGATCAACCGTCGTTTGGGCTCGACATGAAACGCGTCTTCACGCGGAAGGACGTCGCTCAGCGTAAGTAAAAAGGCGCTCTGGAACTCACTCCGCGGTCCGCTCAGGGTGCGAGTTTGTGGGTCTTGAAGAACTGCCACATCACCGCAGTGGTGTCGATCTCCTTCCGTGTCCAGGTGTGACCGAGTCCATCGATGCGAATCATGCGGACCTCCGCACCATCGACGCATCCGTCATAGCGCATCGTCGACAGCGGGCCGGGTGGGTCCTCGAGAATCGCCTCGCCTTTGCACGAATTGTGGCGCGCCCACCCGGCGAGCGCCTCGGGAACGCTTTCCAGCCACTCCGCGCCGCGATCGGCAATGTGTCCTTCATACGTGTTCTGCGGATCAGCGAGTCCGTGGAACGTCAGCACGGGAACGGGCCGGCCGGTGCACGGCTCCGGGAATCGCAGCCCGGAGACCGGCGCAATCGCCGCGATGCGCGAGCCGAGGCGGCAGCCGAGCAACGAGGTCATTCGCGCGCCACCGGAGAACCCGGTCGCATACACCCGCGTCGCATCCGTGCACACCAGGGTCGCGACGTGCGCGATCACGTCCGCAACGTACGCCACATCATCGCCGCGACCCTCCTGCACCGGAACGTTCCATCGCGCGCCTTCCGCATCGAGGGTCGCAACGAGGAACTTTTCCGTCGCGGCCAAGGTCTCGAAGGCGCTGGTCCGGGCCTGACCTGCAGACGATCCGCCGCTGCCGTGCAGATCGAGGACGAGGGGCAAGCGCGCATGCCCGTCGTATCCCGGCGGCAGGAATAACCGGTAGCCCCGCAGCCGCTGTCCTGATGTGAGTTGCTGGGACGACACGCCAGACATTCGTGGCAAGTCACACGACGCGGCAGCGGTCGTCTGGCCACGCGCGTCGGTCGCGCAGAGGATGACGAGCGACGACGCGATGGTGAGCACCAGGCGCATGACGCTTCTCCTTCAAGTATCGGACTCGCAGACTGGACTACGGAGTGGGTCCACGTCGCCGGACGAAATTGCCGGCCACGCCGCAATCGGCGGTGCACGGTGGCGGAGGCTTGTAGGTGGACTTGATCTGCTTGCGGTACTCGGGATACAGCGTCTCGCGGTAGCCGAGCACCGCTTCGCGCGGCAGGTTGTACAACTTCATGAACTCGTCGAGGAACGGGTTCTTGTCGGGTGCAAAGTGGGGCACGCTGTCGCCGGGCTCGTGCCCCTCGAAGCCGGGAACGCAGGGATCGCGGAAGTCGAGCGGCGTCTGTGAAAGACGGAACCCCTTCGAAATGATTTCGGGCTCGACCAGATACACGGGATCGCGCGCCACCATCAACACCGTGAGCACGTCGCCATGGCGGAAGAACCGCCAATCGATCGTTGCCTGGTCGCTCAGCGGCACACCCGTCTTGCGGATGAAGCCCGCCTTGACGTGCGTCGTGTGCGCCGCCAGCGCGCCGCCCTCCCATCGGCCGGTGGTGAAACCAGCCTGCGTGTGAAGAGCGTTCTCGGAGGGATGCGGGCGATCGTCCATCCAGATCGTCATCCCCATCCAGTCTTCCCACGGGTCGATCGTGTACGACACGAGGCGTTTCGTCGCCGGGTCCAACTGCGTCGAGATCCGCAGACCGAACGGACCGAGCACCATATACGCCGCGCCCCAGCCCTGGCACTCTCGCTCGATCATCGACTTCTGCGACTCGTCGTACGAGAGCGCACGCGTCCGCGCTTCCTCTGTCAGCGCCAGTCCGAGGTAGTCCACCGGCACCGAATCGTTCTGAACATCCTCGGTGCCGACCGGTGCCCACGAACCCGCGAATTCGAACTGGCTCGGCAGCACGGTTTGCCCGGTTTGTGCGAACGCCGCCCCGGCGCCGAGCGCGACGATCAGCAGCACGGATGCAGACCGGATCACCAGGTCGATGAACATGGTGTGGGATCCCACCTGGAACCGTCAGGCTCCTTCTTGAAGTGCGGACTGACGATATACGGCGCGGTCAGGTACACCGGATCGACGACGGTCGTGGTCACAAGGAGCAGCTGACCGCCATCCGGAAGCGGAGCGACGTCGAAGTGCTCGGACACGGTGGCTTGCTCGCTGTACGGCACGCCGTTCTTGCGAAGGTAGCCGGCAAGCAGGTTCGACGTAACGACGCTCAGGCTGCCACCGCGATCAGGGGCAGCGACGCGCTCCCATCGTGCCGTCGAGTCGCCCTGCCACGAAGGCGGGCGCTTCGACGTCGACGTGCGCGCGGCAAAGCGAAAGAGCCGCGTCTGCATCCCCGCGTCGGTGTCGACGCGCAGCGTGTCGGCGTCTTGCCAGGTGATGTGGAGCCGGCCGGGAACCGTCATGATGGCGCCGGCGCCGTAGGACTTGCACTGATTGCCCGCGCGTTCGTCCGCCGCAGGATCCCATGCGTTGATGATCGGCAGCGCGGCCGGCGAGGCCGGAATGCGACGATACTCGCCCTTGGCCGGCGTCACCATTCGATACCGCCAGTTCTCGGTCACGTACGACACCCAGTAACCGGTCAGATCGATCGGCGCGGAGTCGCGGGCCGACGGTGATGACGCGCCACCCTGCCTGTCTCGAGCGGAATCGGAAGACTGCGCGTGAACGGACAACGGCACGCCAAGAGCAGCCACGACGAACACATGCGCGATGATTGCGACCAACGAGCGCCTCATGACTTCTCCTTCACGAGGCTGCGGTACACGGCTTCAACGAACGTGTCCGTTGTCCAATCACCGTCGTTGCCGTAACGCCCGGCATAGCCATGGGCGGGGCGTGCAGCTTTGACCTGTTCGACCGAGCGTCCGGCATTCACGAGCTCGCGAACGCGATCGCGGATGATGGTGATCATGTCGCGGTACTCGACCACATCGAAGTGATCACACAGCCTGCCGTGGCCTGGAATCACGATCGTGCCCGCCTCGCGCGACACAATCGGCACCGAGGGTACGGCCAGTTCGGCCAGGCGGTTGAGCGCTGCGATCTCGCCCTCGATGCTGCCGCCGCGCTCGACATCGATGACCGGAAACCGCCGCGTGTCGATCACGTCGCCGGCGACGACCACGTCCGATCGCCGGAAGAAAGCGAACAGGTCACTGTCGGTGTGCGCCGCCGGTTGGTGCAACAGCTCGATCGCTTCACCGTTCAAGTACAAATACTTCCGCGCGTAGTGAAATGATTCCGTCGGCAATCCTCCCGGCGCGCGCGCGGACTCCGCGGATGCGGCCATGTGGCGGGCGACACCCTCGGCGGCGACGATCGTCGCAACCGCTCGCACAGGGTCCTGCCGCGGCCCGGCGGGACGTGTGCCTGGGAAGAACGTATTGCCGGCCTTGGACAGGACGTCGTTGCCGCCGACGTGATCGACATCGGGCCCGGTGTCGATCACATAGCGAATGGGATGCGTGGTGATCCGCTTGATCGCGTCGATGACGTGTGGAGCGTCCGCAGCCGATCCGGCGTCCACCACCACCACGCCGTCATCGCCCACCTGCACCCCGATATTGCCTCCGGCGCCGGCGATCATGTAGAAGTTGGGCCGGACCTGCAAAACGTCGAGGACGCGTGACGTGGCGGTGCCCTGCGCCCGAGTTGCCAGCGCACCTGGTTCGACAGCCGCGCCACGATCCGCCAAGCAGAATACCGCGCACACAGCCGCGGCGGTGGCGACCGGAGAATAACGAACTCGACTTCCTCGCGCGATCCTCATCTTCTCTTGGCGGCGAAGCGTAGCATATGCTCCGGTCCGCACCTCGTTGGTATCGGAAGCTACCCTCGAACGGTCGACGAGCGGCCGAGCTGTGCGCTGTCCGAGTTGATTGATGGAATTTGCTTGCGCGGCTCACGACGTGCGATTCACGATTCTCGGGGTCGTCGTGCCAAGAACGGGGTCGCCGAACAATTCGTGGGTGGAAGTCTTTCTGTTGTGGGTGTTCGTGACGCTGGTGGTCTGGACTCTTATCGACTTACTGACTTAGTCTGCTCTTTCAGCGCAGTGACGTGAAGAGCGCGTCGAGCCAGACTTGCGCATTCCACGCTAGCCAGCCACCAAGCACCACCGTCGTGCCGACGACGACGGCGAGAAGGCGAGCGCGTTCGAACGACCGTTCATCCGCCGGTTCATCGCGCCGCATTACCACGATGTATCGGCGCTTCCAGGACTCCGCGCACGGCACCCCCGTGCCATTGGATGCACTTCACGGGGCTTCACATGCGCCCACTCCACGCTGAACGCGTTCGCCCATCAAAACCGCGTTGCCGGCGGATACAATAGCCGGGCTCTTTTTCCTGCATAACCCAGACGGCACTCTTCGAGGTCGCGGATCCGCAAGGCTCCCCCGCGCGCTCGTGGAAAGTAGTCGATGACTGAAAACGACGCGCTGCGCATTCTCAGTCTGCAGCCTGGCTGTTCCGCCGAGCAGCTGCGTCAGGCGTATCTCGATCTGGTCAAGGTCTGGCACCCGGATCGGTTTCAAAGCGACGGGCGGCTGACTGCGCGCGCCGAGCGCGAGCTGCAGGACATCAACAAAGCCTACGAGCTGCTTCAGTCCGTCATCGCGACGCCATCGCCATCTTCCTCGCACGGCTCTCCGGCGACCCCGTCCGCGCCGTACGCCGAGGCTGCTGTGTCATCGCCGACGCCGAAGGCACACACCACACCGTCGGAGTTGCCGCTCGTGAAGACGGTTGCGACAGGAATCGGACTTGGCCTGGTCATCGCCGCCGCCGCGGCAGCCGTCGTGCTGATGACCACCGGCGGCCAAGGCAGGATCAGCGGCGAGGAACCCGAAATCGTCACATCGCCTTCGATTGAGTCGAACGGTTCACGTCGGGCGGCCGAACGCCCGGTCGCCACCCACGCACGACCGCAATCAGGCACCGAGCTGCTCGTCCTGCGCCGCAGCGGAGGCGGTTCACTCGTCGTCAACAACGCCTCGCGCCGCGACGCTGTGGTCGCGTTGACAGCGTCAAGAGGTTATGAGCGGGCCGTGTACGTCAGAGCGGGCGAGCAGGTCACGCTGGCTAACGTCGCCAGCGGCACATATCTCGTGCAGATGATGGTGGGAAACGACTGGGCGGCAGATCGTTTTACGCGCGACGTCGCCTATCAGGAGCTCGAGCAGCCAGTGGAATTCGTCGAGACGAGCGATGGCAACACAACCGAGTACACGAAGCTCACCGTGTCGCTGCAACCCATCGTCGCCAACATGCGTGGGATTCGCCCGACGCAACCGTTCCGCATCGCACCACGATAGAAGCATGACGGCGATATTCTCGCTGCTCGTCGCGCAGAGTCTGGGGGAATACGGCGGCATGGGCAGCGCCCTGCAACAGGGGTGGAGCTCGCTGCAGGCGACGGTCACCAACTTGATCGGCAACACCGGCACCGGAACGTGGCTCCTCATCGGCGGCGGCGCCGTCGTGCTCTGGTTGTTCCTGCGCGGCAAACGATGAGGATTGATGCGGGCGAGTGACCGACGATAGAGGGCGCAAGTGAGGAGCCAGGAGTGCTCAGCCGCTCTCGGCCACGCTCTTACGGCGCCACCCGTCGATTTCGCCCCGACGGATCTCGATAATCAGGCGGTGAGCAGCATGGGCGAGACGGCTGCGTTCGGTGACGATCTCGATCACGTCGCTGAGCGCCGTCAGGAGCTTCTCGCGATGCTCCGCGGCTGACAAGGCATCGAGTGTGGCGCTTAGCAGTTCCGTGATACGCGCCGCTGCATCCTCGGCGTCCTTGCCCAACGCGTCCATGCGCTCGATAAGCTTCTCGAGCGACTCGAGAGAATCCGCTGTCCGACGCCGGTCTCGATCAGGCATGCTGCGCCACCAGTCGGGTTGCGCCGAGGGAGCATGGCGAATTCAGGCCGGATACCTGTGCAACGAAACGGGGGAATCCTGCACGATTGTTCGCGCGATGTCCAGCCTGATGAGCCGTTGTCATGGCACCTGATACGAGTCTTCGCTACCTGTCAGCTGCTGAGGTGCTATTCTTACCCGCCCAGCATACATGCGGTCTCGTCAACTCGGTTCAATCGTTCTCGGGATCGTTGTGTTCGCGGGCGGTCTCTCGGCGCAACGGCCGACGGCGGATCCACGGGCACTGATCGAAGCAGGCGCCTCTGCGCTCGCGGAACAGCGATTCGGTGATGCACTCGAGGCGTTCACCTCTGCGTCCAAGCTGCTGCCTCGCGATGGCAGTGTGTCGCTGGCCGCCGGCGTGGCTGCCTTTCGACTGGGGCGCAACGCGGACGCAGAGGAGTGGTTCCAGCGGGCGCTGAAGCTGAACCCGAATCTGTCGGATGCGGGAGTGTGGCTCGCTGAACTGCAATACCGTCAGGGGCGGCTGAAGGAAGCCATCGATACGCTGGAAGATGTGCTCAAACGGTCGCCCTCCGCGGAGGGTGCACGAGAACGGCTGCGCGAGTGGCGCAAAGAAGGGCAGCTGCAGGATCGGTTCTACGAGTCGCGTGGGGCGCACTTCACCGTGCTATTCGAAGGACCGGCCGACGAGATGATCGCGCGACGCATCGTCGAGCACCTGGAAGCCGCGTACTGGCGCATCGGCAGCGCGTTGACCGCGTATCCGCCGAACGCGGTGAACGTTGTCCTCTACACGTCCGAACAGTTTCAGGACATCACGCGCGTGCCGTCGTGGGCCGGTGCTGCCTACGATGGTCGTATTCGCGTACCGATTCGTGGCGCGCTCGATCAGAGCGACCGGCTTGATCGCGTGCTGGCGCATGAGTACGTGCATGCTGTCGTGGCGATGCTTGGCGGTCGCAATGTCCCGACGTGGATCAACGAGGGCCTGGCGGTGGTGTTCGAGAACGGTGGCATCGAAGACGCCGACAAGGTGCTGGCGCGGACGACGACACGGCCGCCGCTCAGGGCGCTCGAGCATAGTTTTGAGGGACTGTCGGAGGCGCAGGTACGTCTCGCGTACGCGTTCAGCGCACGCGCGGTTCGTCGCATGCTCGATCTCCGAGGCGCGCCCGCGGTTGTCACGCTGCTGCAGGACCTGGGCCGCGGCGCCGAATTCTCCAGCGCCTTTCAGCAGCGAATCTTCATGCGCTACGAGGATTTCGAGACGCTGGTGGCACGCCAATAAAGGCGGGGCGAATCTGATCTACGATTCCGCGCGAGAACCACGCCCTGTATGCGATATGCGTTGATTGCACTCCTCATCGTCGGAGTAACGTTGGTGGCGGCGGCACAACAGGCCCCGATCGCAGGCAGGCTGCCGGACCTGCCGGCGGCAAAGAAAGCCGGACCGACGCCGCGGCTGCCGGATGGCAGGCCGGATCTCGGCAACGGCAAGGGCGTCTGGAACCCGCGCGTGATCGCCAACCTGTCCGGGATGGGTCGCGGTGGGCGCGACCGGTCGCCGGTCGAACAGGTCATCGAGATCCCGATGCAGCCATGGGCCAAGACGTTGTACGAGCAGCGCCAGGCAAACCTCTCGATCGATGACCCCGAGGGCAAGTGTCTGCCGCCTGGCATCCCGCGTCTGTACTTCACACCGTTTCCGTTCCAGATCTATCAGCAGCCCGATCGCGTGATCTTCATCTTCGAGGGCGGCGCGCACATCTGGCGGGTGGTCTACACCGACGGCCGTGCGCACGTGAAGGATCCCAATCCGTCATTTGTCGGCGATGCAGTCGGTCACTGGGAGGGCGACACGCTCGTCGTCGACACGATCGGCTTCAACGACACCACCTGGCTCGATCAGGAAGGGCATCCACACACGGAAGCATTGCACACGATCGAGCGATTCACGCGCCGCGACGAACTGACGCTGCACTACCAGGTGACGATCGACGATCCGAAGGCGTACACGAAACCATGGACCGTGAGCTGGACGATCCCGTGGGCGCCTGGTGCGGAGCTAATGGAGTACATCTGTCAGGAGAACAACAAGGATCTCCCGCACATGCTTCCGCCGAAGCCATAACGTGAAAAAGGGCGGGCCGTTTCCGACCCGCCCTCTCGTTCCAACCCGCGTATTGTCCGTTTATTTCAGTACCGCATTCGGATCCGACGCGTTGCCCGCCTGACCGACGGCGTTCGGATCGACCTTGTTGAACGCGGCCAGCGTGGGGCCGTTCTCGCCGCGCGGCAACAGACTCGGGCCGGAGCGGAGGAACACCTTCTCCGGTGTGGTCGACGCCGGGAACAGGACGCCGATGAAGCAGTTGCTCATCTCGTCCCAGTTCTGAGGACCCCACACGACCTTCTTCAATGGATCCGGGTTGAAGCGGTTCGCGGTGGAGTTGTCGAAGTGCGTGATGAACTGCAGCTTCGATCCCTTCGGCAGCGGAATCGGTTCCGCGTACTGGTAGCCCATCTGCCACTCGAAGTTCCAGGTGCCCTTCAGCACCGTCTTCGTCACCGACTTGTCCGGCGTGACGACACGGAGCTCGAAGTCCTTGCCGCGCAGATGCATGTGCGGCTGCGCATATACGAGCTCGGCATTCTCACCGAAGGTGATCTCGCTCACGACTTCGGCGTTCTGATCGTTGGCCGGAATCGCGAGGTTCATCGCCGTCGGCCCGGCGTGGAAGTAGTAGCGAGTCTGCGGCGGTGCCTTCGCGAGAATCAGACCGACCTTCGACGCGTCGGCGGTCGGTTCGCCCGACGTCGTGTAGTGCAGCTCGAACACCAGGTCCGATCCCTTTGGAACGAACTTGGCGGCGCCCTGGATGTCGAACCGCTGCGCACCCAGGCCGGGATTGAACTTGCCGAGGATGTCGTTGCCCTCCTCGATGTGATTCGCGCCGATGATGTTGCGCTGCGTCTCCATCTCGTACGCTTCGCCCGGCACTGCGTCCTTCAGCCACGTCGATCCCGGCGGACGCACCCACACCTTGCCGTGATGCAGGACCTTGGGATTACCCGGTCGCATCTCGGCGGCGGTCACCCACATGTCCTCCTTGAAGTCGGCTTTCACGAGGACGTACTTGTAATTGATCGTTCCGCGTGCCGGCAGCTCGAACGCCTTCGGCATCTCCACGACGACGTCCGGCTTGATGTTCCAGCCGTCGGGGAAGTTAATCGGCGGCGGCGCCTCGGTCAGATTTCCCGACGGCGCGCCCGCATCGGCCCACGCGTTGATCGTGGCAATGTCACGATCGCTCAATCGGCGCTGATTCGCGAAGTGACCATAGTTCGGATCCGCAAACCACGGCGGCATCGCGCGGTTGACCACCGCCTTCTGAATGGCCTTCGCCCATGGTCGCGCCTGCTCGTAAGTGAGCAGCGACATCGGCGCAACCTCACCCGGGCGATGGCAGGACTGACAGTTGGCCTGAAGGATCGGCAGAACGTCCTTGTAGAAAGTCGGCGCGGAGGATTCAGCCGCGATGAGCGGCAAGCCGCCGGCAAACGACAAGGCGCCGACAAGGGATCCGACGAGCAGCAGAAACAGCCTTCTCATGCGCACGGCTCCTTCACGCGTTGTGGCCCCAATAGTATATGGGTAGAATCCGCGCCGTGAGCACAACTTTGGGCGGCCCGAAGGCACCCGCCACCGACGAAAAGATCGCCTCGCGCCGCCTGTTTCTGCAGTTCCTCGCCGGAAGCCCATTGCTGGCCGGCGCTGGATGGGCCCAGGCGCTTAACCAGACCCCGGCGCTGAAGCTGAGTGCGGCAGAAGAGGCTATCACGCTGATGGACTTCGAAGAAGCCGCTCGCCGCGTGCTTCCTCCCGCGCACTGGGGTTACATGGCGTCAGGTGTCGACGACGATGCGACGCTGCGGGCCAATCGTGAGGGATTTACCCATTTCCGGCTTAGACCGCGGCGGCTCGTGGACGTCAGCCGCATCGACATGAAGACCGAGGTGTTCGGGACCGTGTGGGACTCGCCGATCTTCCTGTGCCCCATCGGCGGACAAAAGATGTTTCATCCCGAAGGCGAGGTCGCGGTTGCCAGAGCCGCTCGAGCCAAGAACGTGGTCCAGGTGCTCTCGACGGCGACGTCGACGCCGGTGGAAGAAGTCGCGCTGGCGCGCGGAGGGCCACCTTGGTACCAGCTGTACATGCCATCGCAATGGGAAGGAACCGAGCACCTGGTCCGCAGGGTGGAAGCGGTCGGGTGTCCAGTCCTTGTCTGGACTGTCGATCTGCTCGCCGGTCGTAATCTGGAAACAGCGGAGCGCTTCAGGCGAACTGACACACGTGACTGCACCGCGTGTCACGCGACCGCACGGGGCGGACGCGCGATTGACGCGCTGCCGATGTTCACCGGAATCACCGGCGGGATGAACCCGCCTGCCGCCAACTGGGAATATCTCGATCGCCTACGCAAGCTGACGCGCATGAAGTTGGTACTGAAGGGGATCGAGACTCGCGAAGACGCGCGGCTCGCGCGCGAGCACGGCGTCGATGCGGTGATGGTCTCGAATCACGGCGGCCGCGCCACCGAGACCGGCCGCGCGACCATCGATGCGCTCAGCGAGGTGGTCGACGGCGTTGGCGGTCAGATCGCGGTCTTTGTCGATGGTGGATTCCGGCGCGGCACTGATGTCTTCAAGGCGCTAGCACTGGGCGCACGTGCCGTGGGCATCGGACGGCCGTACGTGTGGGCGCTGAGCGCGTTCGGACAGAAGGGCGTCGAGCGCGTGATCGACATCGCCCGCGCGGAGCTTCAGCTCACGATGCGGCAGTGCGGCACGCCCGCAATCAAAGACATCGCACGGACTTCTGTCACCTGACCCTCACGTTCTGCACGGTCCGGCCGATAGATACACATAGAGGTATCACTATGCTGGACCGTCGCGTCCGGCGGAAGCCGGAGCCGGATTCTGTCGGGCAGACCCCGGACCGTGCGATTCCCTCGGTTCCCCGCGGTCAGCCCCTTAATCCGGCAACATCGCGCCCGCAAACGGTGCTGCTCGTCGATGACGACGCGGCTGTTCGCCAGTTGTTCGCCCAGGCGCTACGCCTCGCCGGCTTCGAAGTGGCGCAAGCGTCGAGTGGTGGCGAGGCGCTCGACCTCTTGCGTTCGAACGCGTCGATCGGCGTCATCCTGCTCGATCTGAAGATGCCCGACATGGACGGGTGGCATTTCAGGCTGGCGCAGCGGGCCGATCCGCGGCTGGCCGCGATCCCGACCGTGATCACGACGGGCGCACCGTTGTCGGAAGTACTCGACTGCGATCTGAAGGCGGCCGACTATCTGCTCAAGCCCGTCGGCCTCGAGCATTTGATAAGCGTCGTCGCGCACTACGTCCGCCCGGTGCGGGAAGCCAGCGTTGTCTGGTAAATCTTCAATCTTCGATGTGGGGCATGCCCGGGCTGCCTTACTTCAACCATCGAGCCGAGTGCCGCGTGGCCACAGCTCCACCTGAACCGTCAGGGTCGAAACATCGATCTTTGCCTTCTCCGGCAGGCCCAGGCTCTTCATTGCGGAGATGAGCGCCCGCATCTCGATCGGCTTCTCCACGGCCACTACGCCGAGATCGGCCGCCTGCAGGGCAATCAGTTCGTCGGCGGTATCGACCATCGCGATCGCGGCAATCCCCGCGATCGGCTCCGGCTGTTGCCGCATCCATTCCAGCAGCGCGAGCCCGTGCGCCCCACTCACCTGCACACCGATGAAGACGATCACCGGCAGCCGCGACGGCTGACAATCCGCCAGATATCGCTGCGCGTCGGCAACCGATCCGATCACGCGAACCGCGTTGACCAGACCGATTCGCTTGAACAGCGCGGTCATCGACTGGACATCGGTGTAGCTGTCTTCGAGCAGGAGGAAAGGCGGGAGCACTGTAGTAGACCGTAGCTGGGTGGCAGAAGTGGAGCGACCTGGCTACCCAGCTACCCAGCGGAGCGAAAGTTCATAATACGACGTGCACGCGGCGGACGGGGACCGGGTTGCCATGCTGTGGCAACTCGCATGGGACGAAAACCGGCTGTGGTGCTCCGTTTACCTGCGCAGAGGCAAACTCGAGCTCACGGTGGAGTCGACAACGGCGACCATCGTGACGGAGCCGTTTGATCTGGAGCCGCGCGCCGTGGCGCGAGCGCAGGCGCTGCGCGAAGCGCTCAAACGACGCGGGTGGAAAGAGGCCGCGTCCGGGTAGCTGGTGGCTGGGTGGCCGCGCTGGTCGCCGGTAGATGGACAAGTGCATTGACGCACTCGCGCAGGGACCGACGCCACGCGGCTGCCCAACGGTCTATCGACGCGCCGCCTTCCGCTCGTTCATCAGATTGTGAACAGCGAGATAAGACCGAAAAGCCGCCATCGCCCAGAGACCAGCTGCTGCCGCGCGCGGCCGCGATCGACCCATCGAAAGATTCCAGGCGCTGACGGCGCCGACATCGATCGCCGCACCGAGCGACACGAGTTGGCCAGGCGACGCGGACATCGATCGCAGCAGCGGATTGACTTCCCGCACCTTGTAGTACTTCAGCGCGTGGTACGTCGTCGACCAGTCCGCAGCCGCCGCGGCGCTGGCAGCGATGGTGGGAATCTTCAGTGACACCGATTGAGCACGTGCGAGGGTCGGCAGCATGCTGAGGCACAGAAAGAGCGCGACACACCGGCCGAGGCCGGTCGGTGAAAACATGCTCATTGTCGGGTTGGACGTCGCTGATGCTATCGGATCGAACAGGAGTACGGAAGAGGGGCGCACAAAAATTTGTGATTCGTGATTCGTGATTGGGATTCCGTGGGATTAGTGATTTTTGAAGGTCGCGAGCCGATAATTCGGCCATGCCCACCTTAGCTGCCGGCGTTCGACTTGGGTCCGACCTCCTGCTGAGCTCACCTCGCCTTCGCGGTGCCCGCGTCGGCGTCGTCTGTAATCACGCATCCGTCGATCGCGGCTTCGCGCACGTCGTCGACCGGCTCGCGACCGCCGATGGCGTTCGGCTGGGCGCGATCTTCGGGCCGCAGCACGGGTTTCGATCCGATGTCCAGGACAACATGATCGAGACGCCGCATGGCGATGACTCGGCGCGGCGCGTGCCCATTTATTCGCTCTACAGCGAAACGCGCGAGCCGACCAGTGAAATGCTCTGCGGGCTGGACGTACTGGTCGTCGATCTGCAGGACATCGGCGCGCGGATCTACACCTACATTTACACGATGGCCAACTGCCTGCGCGCGTGCGCACGGCACGGCGTGCCGGTGATCGTCTGCGACCGGCCAAACCCGATCGGCGGCGAACAGATCGAGGGACCGGTGCTCGAGTCGGGCTTCGAATCGTTTGTTGGACAGTTTCCGATCCCGATGCGCCACGGCATGACCATCGGCGAGCTCGCGAGATTATTCAACCAGCGCTTCGGAATCGGCGCGGACCTCGACGTGATCCGCATGGATGGATGGCAGCGCTCGGCCTACGCCGACCAGACGGAGCTGCCCTGGGTCATGCCGTCGCCGAACATGCCGACGCTGGATACAGCGATCGTTTACCCGGGTACCGTGCTGTTCGAGGGCACGCTGCTGTCAGAGGGCCGCGGGACGACGCGGCCGTTCGAGCTGGTCGGCGCGCCGTGGATCGACGCCGAGCGCTTCGCGCGCGATATGAATGGACTCGGGCTGCCTGGCGTCTATTTCCGTCCCGCGGTGTTCGAACCGACGTTCCAGAAGCACGCGAAGCAGACCTGCGGCGGCTGTCAGATTCATGTCCTCGATTGCAGCGCGTTCAAGCCTGTGCTGACGGGCGCGGCGCTGATCGCGATGTTCAGAGGTGTGAATCCTGAAAAATTCGCATGGCGTCAGCCGCCGTACGAATACGAACACGAGAAGCTGCCGATCGACATCCTTGCTGGATCGGCGCAGTTCCGCGACCAGATTGAGGCCGCCGTTCCCCCATCAGAGATCGCTGCGAGCTGGCGCGAGGGCGAGGACGCGTTCAAGGAAGTACGCCGGCCGTACCTCTTGTACTAACTTCCAACTCCCAATTTCCAACTTCCACACACCCAGCTGTATTGGAGGGTGCGAGGTGGAGGTTGGGCGTTCAGGCCGTCAAGATCGTGTTTTTGCGATTCCTGGCGCGCGCATCTCCTGCGCGGTCGGCGGCATCAGGTGATTGTCGGTGAGATGCGCCCGCAGCAGAGCGAAGGCTTCCTGCGGCGTGTTCGCGCGCTGCACCAGGTGCATGTCGGTCGGACCGATCGCACCCCATTCGGCCATCGGCTCGAGACGAAGGATCGCATCCCAATAATCGGTGCCGTACAGAATGATCTGAATCTGCTTGGCGAGCTTCTCGGTCTGCATCAGCGTGAGGATCTCGAACATCTCGTCGAGCGTGCCGAACCCACCGGGGAAAATCACCAGCGCCTTGGCGAGATACGCGAACCAGAACTTGCGCATGAAGAAGTAGTGAAACTCGAAGTGCAGCCCTTCGGTGATGTAGCGATTCGGGCCTTGTTCATGCGGCAGCCGGATGTTGAGACCGATCGTCTTGCCGCCGGCCTCGTGCGCGCCGCGATTAGCTGCCTCCATGATGCCGGGGCCGCCGCCTGATGTGACGACGAAGCGGAAGTAGGGCGACGTCAACGTCTGCGTCCACTCCGTCAAGTTGTGGGCGAGCTGACGCGCCTCCTCGTAGTAACGCGACCACTCCACGGCTTTGCGTCCGCGCGCGAGATGCTCCTCGAGCTCCGCACCGGCGCGCGCCCCAACGCCTCGTTCGAGACGTTTGAGCGCGAGCTCCGCCTGTTCCCGGCTGTGGATGCGCGCCGATCCAAAGAACACCACGGTGTCCTGAATGTTCTGCGCACGGAATCGGCGCAACGGCTCCAGATACTCGGCAAGGATGCGCAACGGGCGTGCCTCTTCGCTGTCTAGGAACTCCCGATCGAGATAGGCGAGCGGCTGCGGCTGCATTCGTCGATTATCGAACACTTGAATCGGAACCACGGAGCCACGCCGTCGACGGAGAACACGAAGCAAACGAAATGGTGTCGGTGAGCTCTGGGTGGAGACCTCCGTGATTTGATCGTCAGACGCGCTCGATCTTCAGGAAATTGGACGGTCCAGGTGCGAGTTCGGGCGTGATGCTGACGAGCACGATGACCGAGGCCGGCGCGATGACGCGGCGCGCGACGAGATCGCGGGCAATATCAGTCGCCACGGTCTGGATGTCGTCGCCGACCTGCATCAGGATCGGGACAACACCCCACACCAGCGCCAGCCGTCGGGCGATATTCGGTTGATCGGTGGCGGCGAAGATCGGCACGTGCGGCCGCAGCGCCGACAGCACACGCGCCGTCTTTCCGCCGCGGGTGATCGCCACAATCGCCGACGCCTCGCCGCGTCCGGCAAGCGTGACGGCCGCTTCGCACAGCGCGCGGCCGTGGCCGCTGAGCAAGTGCGTATCCTGGAGCGGCAGCGCACCCACGGGAACGATCGATTCGGCGTCCCGAACGATCAGATCGAGCGTCTGCACGGCGCGCAGCGGGTACGCACCAGCTGCCGTTTCGCCGGCGAGCATGATGGCGTCGACCTGGTCATCGACGGCGTTGGCGGCATCGCTGACCTCCGCCCGCGTCGGGCGCGGCTCGGTGCGCATCGATTCCAGCACCTGCGTCGCGACGATCACCGGAACGCCAAGCACCCGCGCGCGCCAGGTGACTTCCTTCTGCACCCGCGGCACGCGCTCGAGCGGCAGCTCGAGACCGAGGTCGCCCCGTGCCACCATCACCGCGTCCGATTCGTGGAGGATTTCGTCGAGGCGCGTGACCGCCTCCGGGCGCTCGAGCTTTGCAACGACCGGGATCTGCGGCGCGCCGGCTTCGCGCAACGCCGCACGTGCCTGACGGAGATCGGCGGCACTCTGCACGAAACTCAAGGCAATGTAGTCGACGCCCGATGCGACTCCGAACCTCAGATCCTCGCTATCCTTCGCGGTGAGACTCGCCGCCGGCAGCTCGACCCCGGGAGCGTTGATGCCTTTGTGCTCGCCGAGCGTGCCCCCGTCGACGACCACCGTGTGCACTTCCTCGTCGCTGCGATCCTGAACACGCAGTTGAATCCGGCCGTCGTCGAGCAGCAGTGCATCGCCCGGATGAACGGCATGAGGAAGATCGCTGTAGGTGGTCGACACGCGACCGGCGCCGCCTTCGAAATCGCCGACTGAGATCGTCAATTCGTCGCCGCTCTTGAGCTCGACGGGCCTGCCGCCTCGCAATCGTCCCGTGCGGATCTTCGGACCGCTCAGGTCCTGCAGAATCGCGACCGCGCGTCCGGCGGCGGCCGCAGCCGCGCGAATGCGGTTGATCGATTGCGCATGCGTCTGGTGCGTGCCATGCGAGAAGTTCAGACGAAACACGTCGACCCCGGCGGCGACCATCTGTTGAATGATGTCGGCGCCGTTCGACGCCGGGCCGATGGTGGCGACGATCTTCGTCTGTCTCACGCGGTCAGCTTACAATGGGACGCCGATCGCATCGTGACCGTCAAAACCTGGTTGGACACTGCCATTCAGGACGCCGAGCGCCGCGGCCTTCCTGCCCTCCGATCGCTGCTCGAAGCGCTGGCCCGATCGACAGCGGCACTGCGCAGCGCCGACTGGAACGCCGACGCCACGGGCGCCTCCGACGGCGCCGACCTGCCGGATGAACGCTGAGCCGCAGACGATTGCGCAGATCGCCCACGGGCTGAAGGAACGCACCGTCACCGCGGAAGCGATCACCGAACGATGCCTCGAGCGCATTGTCGAACGCGATCGGTGGATCAATGCCTTCATCACCGTGCTCGCGCCGCAGGCGCGCGAGCAGGCGCGCGAAGCCGATCGCGAGATCGCGGGTGGCTACTGGCGCGGTCCCTTGCACGGCGTTCCCGTGTCGCTGAAGGACATCATCGACGTGCGCGGAGTTGCCACGACAGCGGCATCACGCGTCCGGGCCAATCACGTCGCGGCAGGAGATGCCACGGTCGTGCGGCGGCTGCGCGAAGCAGGCGCCGTGATCATCGGCAAGACGAATCTTCATGAGTTTGCGTTCGGCACCACCAACGAGGACTCCGCGTATGGTGCAGTGCGGCATCCGCTCGATCCGTCGCGTTCTCCGGGCGGATCGTCGGGCGGATCGGCAGCGTCGGTGTTGGCAGATATGGCATTGGCATCGATTGGCACCGACACCGGTGGATCGATCCGGATTCCATCGGCGGCCTGTGGACTCGTCGGCCTCAAGCCTGCGTTGCACGAAGTCCCGATCGACGGTGTCGTCCCGCTCAGCGAGACGATGGATCACGTCGGACCGATCTGCAGGACGGTCGAGGACACCGCAATCGTTTATGCGGCACTCACGAGGGATGCGGCACCTTCTTCCTCCGCAACGGCGTCACTTCGGCGCGACCAGACTGCGGCGGAGGCGAGCGGGATTCGTCTCGGCGTGCTGCGCGGCTACTTCACGGCGCTCCTCGACGCGCAAGTGGCGCAGGCGTTCGATCGCGCCTGCGCGCGGCTCAGCGATGCCGGCGTCGTGCTCGAGGACGCGACCATCGGGCATGCGGGCGATATCGCGGCCGTCTATCTCCACATCGTGCTTGCGGAGGCAGCGACCTACCACGCGATGACGCTCGACAACAGAGCGGACGATTACACGCCGAACGTCCGCATCCGCCTGGAAATGGGACGCTACGTCCTGGCGCAGGATTATGTGCGGGCGATGCGCGGGCGTGAGGTACTGACCCGCGAAGTCGATACGGCGATGGCCGGACGCGACGGATTGCTGCTGCCGACGCTGCCGGTGCCGGCGACGAAACTCGGGGCAACAACGATCCGCGTGGGGGGGTCAGAGGAGCCGGTTCGCAACATTACGCTGCGGCTGACGCAACTCTTCAACATTACAGGCCATCCGGCAATCACCATCCCATGCGGCAGGACGCTGGAAGGACTACCGGTCGGGGTGCAGCTCGTCGGCCCTGCACAGCACACCAAAGCGCTGCTCGGTATGGCCGCCGCGGTGGAGCCTTACTTCGGCCCCGGTGTGTCGCGCTGAGGATCCGGTCGATCCGACAGCGGCTGCGGTGGGATATCGGGCGGCGGTGCCGGTGCGATGTCCGGCCGCTGAGCATCGACGATATCCGGCTTCTCAGGCGATCGTGGCACGTCGGGTTTCCGGGGATGTTCGATCATGGTTTTAAGAAACGGGTTGAGATTTCGGTTGAGATGGAGGCGAATATTGAACCTGGGTTCGTAACTGCAACGACGTTGCCATGATCGCGCCTTTCTTCCACGCTTGGGAGCGCCGGCTGGCGTCGGTAACCAAGGACCGCGCGGTCCGGCCGTTCGACTGGGGCACCGCATGGCTCTCATCCAATTCCGACCACGATCCGGAGCACGTTCGTGTCGAGCGATGGATCGACGAGGTGATGCGCGACACCGACGCGTTCTTTGCAGCGCCTCCTATCACTGACTACGAGCTCACGCCTGCCGATCGGCGCGCCGCGGACAAGGGAGCAGCGGGGATACTGCGATTTCCGAGCGCATTCGTCTCACCACACCCACAGAACAACATCGTCGTCGCTCGCTGGTTTCCAGCGGCTGGCGAGGCCACCGGCGGTGCCACGTCACGTCGCGGACGTGCCCGTCGACTTCGCTCGCGGCGAGCCGTCGTGGTGCTGCCGCAATGGAATGCGGACGCCGAGGGTCACGTCGGTCTGGCGCGCGTGCTCGCGCGGTTCGGCATCTCCGCCCTCCGCCTGTCACTGCCCTATCACGATGCGCGCATGCCGCCCGAGCTCACACGCGCCGACTATATCGTCAGCTCGAATCTCACGCGTACCGTGCAGGTGTGCCGTCAGGCGGTGCTCGATGCGCGGCGCGCTGTCGGCTGGCTGCAGCAGCAGGGATTCGAGCGGATCGGCATTCTTGGCACGAGTCTCGGGTCGTGTCTGGCAATGCTCACTACGGCGCACGAGCCGTTGATCCGGGCTCAAGCACTCAATCACGTGTCACCATGGTTCGCGGACGTGGTCTGGCGCGGCCTCTCGACGCGACACGTGCGTGAAGGACTTGACGGTCACATCGATCTCGATCGGCTGCGCCAGCTGTGGCGACCGATCAGCCCATGGTCCTACCTTGATCGCATCCGCGACACGCGCACGCTGCTCGTCTACGCGCGTTACGACTTGACCTTCCCGGTCGATCTTTCGCGAACGCTGGTCGAGGAGTTCAGGCGCCGCGGTCTGCCGCACGAAGTGGCGACACTGCCGTGCGGTCACTACAGCACGGGCTCGGCGCCTTTCAAGTTCTACGACGCGTACGTGCTGACTCGATTTCTCAGGAATAATCTGTGACGCGGACCCGACAAGGTCCGCGCTGCCACATGGGGAACGAACTGTAGGGCGGACCCTGCGAGGTCCGCCTCAAAGATAGTTGAGCAAGGCGATAATGGCGTTGTAGACGACGTCCGCGAGCTGCCGGACGAGCGGCGAGATTTCGCCTTCATCCACCGCGCTCGCTACGGTTACGGGATCGCTGAGCATCAGCCAGACGGTCGCACCGGCAATTACCGCGGCGACGATGCCGACGAGGACGGCGACGCTGACAAGGCGATCGAAGCCGGCGTCGGGCTCGGTCGGTGATCTCTGGACGTCGCTCATCACATCGCCCTCACGATTCCGATGGCAGCAACTCCGGAGTGCCGAGACCCACGCTCAGCAGCGATTCGCCGACCGACGCGTGATCGCCCACTATCAATGTCGTCAATTCGTCCGGACGAAGATACCGCTTCGCAGCAGCGACGACATGCTCCGCCGACACGGCGTTCACGTTCGGGATGAATTCTCCAAAATAGGTATCCGGCAAATGGTACAAGGCCAGTTGGGCGACACCGCGGGCAACCTGCGGCGCCGTCTCGAAATTTCGCGGATAACCCCGTGTCAATGACGCACGCGCCAGCACGAGCTCGTCGCTGGATGGCGGCCGATCGGCTCCCATCCCCGCGATCTCGGCAACCGCGTCCTTGACCGCCTCCGCCGTCGCCGCGGTGTGCACGCTTGCCTGAAACACGAAGGGCGCCAATGCGCGGCGCCAGTCGAACCCGGTGCGCGCGCCATAGGTGTAACCCTTCTCTTCGCGCAGCTTGAGGTTCACGCGACTCACGAACTGCCCACCCAATATGGCGTTCATGACCAGCAGCGACGGATAGTCCGGCGTGTTGCGCCGCGCCGCCAGCTGTCCGATGCGCAACTCCGACTGCGCTGCCCCGTCGCGCGCGATGATCGCCAGCCGCGCGCGGCCGTTGAAGCTAGGGTCGCCCGCGGCCGTGGAGAAGGGCGGCTCACGACGTGCGACACTCCACGATCCGAACGCGTCCTGCGCCGTGCGCACCATCTCGCTGTGGGCCATCGGGCCGACAACAACGAGTGTCGCTCGGTCGGGGCGATAGACGGCTTCGTGGAAGTTGACGACGTCCGAGCGTGTGATGTCCCGCAAGGCGCGGTCGTTCCCAATTGGAAGGTGGCCGTACGGATGCGTTCCGTACAAGAGCCGCAGAAATGCCCGTTCCGCAACCGCCGGCGGCAGATCTTTCAGTTGACGCAACCGATCCAGCCGCAGCTGACGCACGCGGGTGAAGTCGATATCGCGCAGACTCGGACGTGTGATCAGACTCGCCAGCAACGCCGCTCCTCGATCGGCGAACCGCGTCAGCGTGGTCAGGCCGAACGTCGTCGCGTCGGCGCCCACGTCCACGTCGTAATCGGCGCCGATCCGCGCCAGCGCGTCGGACACATCGATCGCACTGAGCGAGCCGGTGCCTTCGTCGATCATGTCGGCAACGATTGCCGCCAGTCCTTCTTGATGCGACGGATCGGCACCGGACCCGCCGTCCACCTGCACGATGAAACTGATGACGGGAACGCCCGGATGCTCGACGGTCCGAACCTGCAGACCGTTGTCCAGCCTGTGACGCACGATGACGGGAAAGGCAAAGTGCGGATCCGGCGCGACTTCCGGAAGACGGGAGCGATCGACAGTCACGACACGGCCACCGCTTCGGCGCCAGGCAATGACAGCGCCTGCTGCCCGCGTGGAACCACCGTGAGCAGAACGCGCTGATCGAATTTCAAATGCGCCTCTGCCGCGGCACGCACGCCCTCGCGGGTCGCCGCGCGGTAGCGCTCGAGATCGCCAGCGAAGTACCCCGGATCTCGCCGCAGCACGTTGTAGGCATTGAGCTGATCGGATTTCCCCCCGAACCCGCCGACAGTCTGCAGGCGGTAGACGAAGTGCGCTTCCGCCTGGGCCATCGAGCGCTCCAGCTCGTTTCGTGTCGGCCCATCGTCGATCACGGCCTGTATTTCGTTGTCGATCAGCGAGGCGATTTCACTGAGCGGGTGGCCGGGTGAGGCGGTGACCACAATCAGGAAGAAGCTGCCGACCTCGCGCGAGCTCTGATACGCGGACACATCCACAGCAATTCGCCGCTCGTAGACGAGCGTGCGATACAGTCGCGACGTCTTGCCATTGGCCAGCAGATCGGCGAGCAGGTCCATCTCGGCATCGCCGGGCGCGAACATCGCGGGCGAATGCCACGCCATGTAAATCCGCGGGAGCTCGACTCGATCTTCGAACATCAGGCGATGCTCGCGTAGCAGCGCCGCGGCGGCACGCACCGGAGCCGGCTTCTGCCCTGCGGGAAGCTCGCCGAAATAGGCCTCTGCCAGTTCGAAGCCACGTTCAGCGTCGATATCGCCGGCAAGCACCAGCGACGCATTGGCCGGGTGATAGTAGGTTCGGAAGAACTCCTGCACGTCCTCGAACGCCATCGCCTGAATGTCTTCCGCGGCGCCGATCGTCATCCAGTGATAGGGATGCTCGGGCGGAAACAGCGCGGACAGGATCGCCATCAGCGCAAGGCCGTACGGGCGATTCTCGTAGTTCTGCCGACGCTCGTTGAGTACCACGTCACGCTGCGTCTCGAAGCGCTCGCGAGTGAGCGCCGGCAGCAGGTATCCCATGCGATCCGATTCCATCCACAACGCGAGATCGAGCGCGCTGGTCGGCACCACTTCCCAGTAGTTGGTGCGGTCGGTGTTCGTCGATCCGTTGAGCAGCGCACCGGCGCGCTGCAACGGCGCGAAATAACCGGCGTTGTGGTGCGCCGAGCCCTCGAACATCAGGTGCTCGAACAGGTGGGCGAATCCGGTGCGTCCGAGGCGTTCGTTCTTCGAGCCGACGTGATACCAGATGTTGACGGCGACGATCGGGACATGATCGTCCTCGTGGACGATGACGTCGAGGCCGTTGCCGAGCGTGCGTTTGGTAAAGGGGAGGTCGACGGCGGTCACTGCGAGCATCGTAACGCACCGGACGAGCCGCGTCCGAACGACGTCTGCCGATCAGCTGGAGGTTGCCTCGCGTGCCGCAGAAGGAACGATCCGCGACCGATGTTCGTCGCGAGTGGCCGCCGCCGGTGTCTGGTTTCTCGCGAGCCGGCGCGCGCGACCGGCGGCGTAGACGTGAGCGGCGACCGCCACAGCGGACGAGAGGCCGATCATCCAGTGGATGATGCTGATCACGGGGCGCGCGATCTCGCTGCTGACGTAGTACAGCCCCCATCCGGTCGCGACCAGTGTGACACCCGCAGCGACCAGCACCGCGCCTGACAGGCGATTGCGCCCGATGTTCCAGCCGACGCGAATGTGCCCGCGCATCAACGACCCAAGCATGAGCAGCGAGAGCATCGCGGCGAACCCGTGTAATCGCATCCACCACGGCTCGAGCGGGTGCGGCGTGTCGCCGAACTCACCCGGCACCCGCAGGAAATAGTGGAACAGGAGCCACAGCGCACCTGTTGCCCACAACGCGCCGCATATCGCGTACAACAGCCGCTTATGCCGCCGACTCAAGCAGATGCCTTCACGCAGCATGGCCATCCAGCGTTCTCGTGCGGCCGCTCCCGGTGATCACGACGGCAGACGCCGAGAACTTGTGAAGAATGGGCGCCGCGCGGCGCTCGTCGAGCAGCACGACCTTGGTCAGCGCGTCGGCCACGACACAGCGCGCCGCAATCACCGACACGCTCGATCGCCTCCGGCATGGTGCGGCGCGTCGCGGATCGATGATGCGCGATGTGAAATAGCTGGCGGAGGTCGCCACCGCCGCCTCGCGCAGCTCCGCCAGTGGAAGACAGACGTCCGGTTGTCGCGGGTCGCGGACGTGAACGCGTGTGGCCGTGTCTCCGAAGACACGGAGGTCGCCGCCTGCATTCACGCTGCCGCACGGCACACCGCTGTCGCGCAGCGCCTCGACGGCGCAGTCCACGGCGAAGCCTTTGGCGATCCCACCGAGATCCAGCTGCAGCGGGCGCGCGAAGCGAACGCGTCCGTTCGGATGGAGCCGCAGGTCCGATAACGTTCCGTAGTCGTGCCCGGCGGGCGTGTCCGTCTTGCGCGACGACACGGGGGAAGTCGGCTGGTGCGGGAGGTGTCCCCCTCGCATCAGCAGCGGAGCCACGGCCGCATCGAACAGGCCGTCGCTCACACTGTGAATGTGACGAGCGAGCGAGAGGACGGCCCAGGTATCCGCCGAGACAGCGACGTCGCGCCGCAGCGCCTCGCGATTGATCCTGCTCAGCTCGCTGGCCGGATCATGAAAGCTCATGAGCCTGTGCACGTCGGCCACGCGTCCGAACGCGCGGTCGATACCGGTCATCAGCCAGTCAGACGTGGTGCCCGCCGCACGAATCACGACGAATGTGCCGAGCAACGGACGGACCCGAACAACTTCACGCATGGCCGAAGAGGACCGCGAAGGTGGCCAGCAGGCGCTTGACCCCGTCGGTGATGTGACGGCACGAGAGCGTCGCGCCGGAGATGTTCTTGATATCGCGATCGAGTTTCAACGGGTCGCCGTTCTTCTTGCCCACGAACTGCGCCCGCCATCGTGCATTTCGCACTTCCCCACCGTAAGTTTCCCTGTACTCCAGAATCTCGAGGCCGCGGACGGTGCCGTCCCCGTTCACGCCAAGCGCCCACGTGATGTATTCGTGTTTGCCGAGGACCTGATCGACAAAGAACACGCCACCGCCAGACGCTTTCCACGCCTGTACCGCTTTGACACGCACGTTAATCCCGGACGCTTTTTCGATCGCCTTCACCTGGTCCGGCATCAGCATGACCTCCGCTGTCACCAGCCGCTCACCGGGAAACAGCACGCGCTGCGCCTCCTCGACGGAGAGGTAGATCTCGCCGTAAGCGCCGCCCGCGCTCAGCACGATTGCGGGAGGAATCAGCCAGCGGTGCCAGGCTTCCATGCAGCGTCAGAAGTTGTAGCCAATCTTGAGGCGCGTCTCCAGGCGCTCATGCTCGCCGAGGAACAGGCGCTCGGAGTTCTCCTGCGGGCGGCCGTGAATCTGTGGCAGCACCGTCACCGTGAACCACCACTTGCGGCCGCCATAGTGCAGCGCGGGTCCCAGAAACCACGCCCGATGCTCTTCGTTGCCGAGATCGGCATCCGGGTATTCGGAATGTGTCCGCGCCTCGGCACCAAGAAACCAGTTGGGACGGAAGCGGTAGTTCAGGCCGGCGGTCGCCTCGAGCGCGATCTCCTGCTCGAACTCTTCTTCTGCAGGGCCGCCCTCTTCTTCCGTCGCTTCCTTCTCCCACTCATGTTCGTAGGTGAGGTTCAGCACCGACACCATGCGATCGTCGAGAAAATTCTTCTGCAGAATCAGCTTGGTTTCGACCGCGAGTTCAGTGATGTTCTGTCCGCTGATCTTGTCGCGGCGGCTATATTCGGGCTCGACGTACAGGGCCACGCCGAGACCCTGCTTGTACGGGCTGGTGAGCGCGTACTTGAACGAGGTGCGCACTCCCTCGAACCCGAACGAGCTGTTGTCGGCAAATTCCGGGTTGCGCTTGATGCGATGCCCGCTGCTGTTCGCGTAGAACGCCACCTGCAGGCGATCGGTGAGTCCGTGCTCGAACTCGTTGAAGTTGTCCCACGCGTGATACGTGCCCACGCCCTTACCGATTCGGCTCGTCAGCCATAGGTAAGCTTCAGAGCGTCCTTTCGGGAGCGTCTCCGATCCGTACGAGTACCCGAAATAGTTCTCATCGGCTGACACGACGGCCGGCGTCATCACGACTCCCATCCACAGCCCCACACCCGCGATGGCGCCACGGCGCCCTCCCCCCATTCGCTTCATGTGCCTCTCTCGCTCGTCCGGTCATCGCCGCCCCCTTCGTGCCCGGGTCAGGCTTCGCCAGAAGTAAAAGTAAGACTCAGTCTCAATTTCATCACGAGGATAGTGAGGGCGCCGCGACTCTGTCAAGCAGATCGACGGTGGGTGGGCGAAACGGCGGGCCTGAACCGGCGCGCGCGCCGACTATCGGACCGGGATCAGCGGAATCTTGCCCCTGTTCGCCTCGGCAGTCCTGTGCGCGGCGATTGACACCTGCGCCGCCGTGCGCTCGGCGACCGTGAGAAACGCGCGCGCGGCCGCCGACGCAGGTTCGGCGAGGACCAGCGGGACGCCGGTGTCACTGCCCTTGCTGATCGGTTGATACACCGGCAGCCTTCCGAGAAACGGCACCTTCATCTCCGCGGCCAGCGCTTCACCACCGCCATGGCCGAACACGTCCGACTCGTGGTGGCAGTTCGGACACGAGAAATAACTCATGTTCTCAACGATGCCAATCGGCGGGATGTTGAGCTTTTCGTACATCCGCACCGCGCGACGACTGTCGGAGAGCGACACCTGCTGCGGTGTAGTGACGACGATCGAGCCGACGACGGGAACGGTCTGACTGAGGCTGAGCGCCACGTCGCCGGTTCCCGGGGGCATGTCGACAATCAGGTAGTCCAGATCCCGCCAGGCGACGTCGCGGAAGAACTGCTGGATCGCGCCGTGGAGCATCGGGCCGCGCCAGATGATCGGCGAGTCGTCACTGGTGAGAAACCCGATGGACACGATCTGAAGACCGTACTTTTCCGCCGGTACGATCTGTTTGCCATTGGTCGTCAGCTGCGTCGCCGTCAGCCCCAGCATGATCGGCACGTTCGGGCCGTAGACGTCGCCGTCGAGAATGCCGACGCGGCTGCCGCACTTGGCAAGTGCCAGCGCCAGGTTCACCGCCATCGTCGTCTTGCCAACGCCCCCCTTGCCCGCGCCAACCGCAATCACGTTTTTCACACCGGGAAGCGGAGGGCGACCCGTTTCCGGCTGCGAGGCGGACCTCACTTTTGCTGCGAGCTGTACATCGACCGAGGTCACACCGGGAAGCGCGCGGACGGCCGCGGCGGCCTGCTCGCGCATCTGATCTTTCACCGGGCAGGCGGGGGTGGTGAGCTCGATGGTGAAGGAGACGCGGCCGCGATCGAGCGCTACGTCCTTGACGAAGCCGAGTGTCACGATGTCGCGCCGAAGATCGGGATCGACGACCACCCGCAGCGCGTTCAGTACTGCGTCGCGGTCCAGCGTAGCGGCCATATTCGATGATTCTACCGTGGCGCCGTGGCGTGAGCCGGCTCGAACAGCCGCCGGCCGTCGTTGGTCAAGAGCGTCCAGAGCGCGTACACGCCTAAAGCGGTGCCGATGGGCAGCATCAGCAGATTGACGACGCCGAGACCAAGCATGAGCACGCGTCCGAACGGTTTCCGTTTACGGAGGAGGATCGCCGCCCAGAGATGCGCGCCGCCCCAAATCAGCGCAAACGCCGCGACCAGCAGGAACAGGCCGGCGGTGAGCGCTGCGGCGAGCCCGGCCGAGTCGGCGACCTCCACGAGCGCGCCGATCGCCATCAACAACATCGACACGCCGACGAGCAACGCGAGCGCTCCCCACAATGACGCGAGGATGCCGAGCAGGTGGACGTGGCGCTCCACGCGTCTTTGACGACCTTACGCGACTTGAATCCGGAGCTCGACCCGCGTGGGAGGGTTGTGCCGCGCAGTCACTGCGAAATGGAAGCGCGCGCCGTTGAGGACGCCGGCCGGAACGGTAACCTGCAGTTGATGACGGAACAGTTCGGTGCCGGAGCCGGCGCAGCGCTCGCACCGTTCCGGCCACGTCTCGCCGCGGCCACCACACGCGCGGCAGGTACAGCGCACGGGCACATCGAGCGGCATCGTCACGCCTTCGCGCGCCTCGTGCGGTGTCAATTGAATCGCGGCACTGAAGGTCGATGGCCGCTCCGCGGCCAGGAACGCGCTGCGGATACGATCGACAGCAGGCGCGACGGAGGGGAAATCGACGATCACTTCGTCGGCAAAACAGCTCGCGGCCTGGCGACTGTCGTCACCGGTCATCACCGCGATCGAGTCGCCGCCGAAGGGCCGAAACGTGTAGCCACGCATCGCGCTGTGGGTACGATAGGGGTCGATCGAGGAGAAGTCAATGGCCGCAAAGGAGTGTCCAATGTGCGGTGAAACGATGCAGCTGCGTGAACGCGAGGTGACCGATCGCGTGCCAGGCACAGCCCAAGTCAAGACGGCTAAATTTCGTGAATGGGTGTGCCCGGAATGCGATTACTTCGAGGAAGTCGAGGACGGGGAAAGCTGAGGGTCGACACCAGCGCCATGCCGGCGTGCCCGATCGTCAATCAGCGCGCACCGAGGGTGAGCAGCAGTTCCTTCCGTACGCTTTCGTCGATTTCGTCGAGATTGAGCGCCGTCTCGCATTCATCACACAACACTTCGAGCACGTTCGGCCGGCCTTCCTCGGACACTTCCACGCGCGAATCTTCCAGGTGCACGACGTGCATCTGCAGCGTTTTCACGAGAAAGTTCTGGTCGTTCCCACAACTGGGACAGGTCAGCGCCACGCGCGTCTCCTCTTTCGTCGTCACCTAAGTTCTCCTGAGAATCGATTCTATGGGACGGATCCGCCGTGCGCAATGCAGAAGTGGCGGAAACGTCGTGGCAGCTGCCTGAATAAGCACGACGTGTCCGGCTGTCCCGCCGACTGAGTAATGTCGCGCTGTGTCGCCTCGCAGTGTCGGCTGCAGCCGGACCGTTCAGACGAGCGGTTCTCCCGTATCGGCCACCATATTCTCGGGCACACCGAGCCGCGTGACATGGCCGGTGCGATGCCGCGAGAACACGCAATGCGGCCCTTTGGCTTCGACAAACTCCACTTCGACCACCGTGGGACGCGCCTGGTAAATGCCGGCCACGCACCCGCAGGGGAGGGTTTCGAGCGCCAGCAGCGTCATCGCCGCCGCACGGTGGCCTCTGGTCAGGGCTGGATTGGTCATGTCTGCCTTTTTAGACTGCGCGACCAAGTGAATAGTTCCTAAAGAGGCCGTGGTGAATGCCGGCACGGCCCCGACAACACAGAGAACTCGCCTAACGCTGGTCTGAGGCACCGACAATCGGGCGCGTTCCCGCTGTCTCTGTGTCTCGATCGAGAAACCCGCCTCGGTGTCCTCGCAGCCCGTGAGTTTCGCCACGGGCCGCTAAACGAGAGCCGGGTAGGTCACCGATACTTCCACGACGCGTGCAAACGGCGTCAGCTCATGTCGCGGCGCTTCACGGATCGACATGATGTGACGCACCTCGAGTCCGCGCGCCACCAGCGCGTCGGCAATCAATTGCCGGTGGCACTGCCACCACTTCGCCTCGGCGCACATCACCGCAATGCGCCGATCTCCGGCCCAGGCCAGCAACGCGTCGAGCGCAGCGGCGAACTCGGCCGACTGCATGTGATCCGCGTAGCCGCGGAACCCGTCGTGGCGCCAGCCGCCGTTGATCGAATCCGACCGCGGCCTGCGCAACCCGCCTAGCCCGGCGAAGTGCTCGTACACAATCCCGTGGTCGGACAGGAACGTGGCAAGCGCGTTCCGTGCAAAGTGCGGGTGCCGCCGCGAGCGCGGCACCGTCCGCACGTCAGCAATCCCCTTGACCCCGTGAGCCTCGAGCAGCGACAGGAACTCGTCGGGCGATCGCGTCGAGTGGCCAATCGTGAACAGCGTCAGACGCTCGCCTCAGCCACGTAGACCACTCTGCACTCCACCGCGGCGCCCGGAAAAATGGCTTCGGCCGCTTGGCGGTAGAGCTTGGCCTGCCGCTCGTGTTCGAGGCGCGGCCGGCCGGTCTTGAATTCGAGGACCGTTACGCGGCCGTTTGTCGAACGAATCAGGCAGTCGATCGTGCCGCGGACGATCGTGCCGTCGAAACGCATCGTGAATGGAACTTCGTGCAGCGCCTCGCCCGAGAGATACAGGTCACGGACGTCGGGCCGCCGCCGCAGCGTGTCGCACCCGCAGATTACATCGTTTTCGAACGCGATGCGATCACTAATATCGGCGGCTTCCTCCATTTGCACCAGCCGCCACATGGCATCCGCCAGTTGTGACCGATCGATGTCACCTCGGAAGGCGACCCGTTGTAAGAGACGATGGACCATGGTGCCAACGAGGCGATCGTTCTGCCGATCTCCACGTGTGTCGAGCAGATTTTGCTGTGAAGACCCGCCATTACTGCCGTCGTCACCAACCAATACGGCCACCGATCGCCGTTGGATGCCACCAGCGGTGACGAGCCGGAAGTCGCTCGATGGCGCCGCCTCCGACGAGGTCTCGCGCGCGACTTTGCCGGCGGTTTGCACAGAATCTGACGCCGGCCTGCACACGACGAACTGGTGATCGATGCCCGAACCTGTGCGCCATGTGACGCGGTCACCCTGCGAGGCGTGCGCCAGCAGATCGATGAAGGATGCGGGCAAGACGTCGGCGAGGCTTCCGCGTCCGACGACGAGATGACCGTCCTTCAGTGCCGTGCCGAGATACAGCCGATCGCGTGCGCGCGTCAGCGCGACGTACAAGAGCCGTTTCGTCTCTTCGCGATCGCGCGAGGCGGCGTCCTCGTCGGCGACGGACTGGAAATCACCCACGGAGACCGACACCGCGTCGGCGGCAGGGTCGGCGGCGATCCGAATGGGATGGCGGCGGTTGCCGGTGCCACGCGACAGGTTCACGACGAATACGACCGGGAATTCGAGCCCCTTCGCCGCGTGCACGGTCATCAGATTGACCGCATTGGTGGCATCAATCGCGGCGTTGGCCTCGTCGCCGATTGCCAGGCGATCGAGGTGTTCGACGATGCGGGACAGAGTCGTGTAGCCGCGATTCTGGATGCGACGGATCAGTGCGCGCAGCTTCTTCAGGTTCTCGCGTGCCTGATGAAACCGCGCGCCGCGGAGCTCGACGCCGTACCCCGACTCGGTGAGCACCCGGTCGAGCAGCTCCGCAGGCGGCAACCGATCGACGAGCGTGAGCCAGGACGCCGCGGCCTCACGCGCCGCAGCCAGCGCGCGATCGTCCGCCTCTGACAACAGAAGATCGCGCGAGTGATGGCGATCGCCAAGCGCGGCTGCAACGTGGGGCGCCAGACGCCGCAGTCCCTCGTCCGACACGCGGACGAACCGCGAGCGCATCCACGCCGCCGCGCGAAGATTCGACGCCGGATCGGCCAGATACCAGAGCAGTGCGAGGACGTCCTTGATTTCGTCGGCGTCGAAGAAGCCGAGCCCCTTGTAGACATACGCGGGAATACCTCTCCGCTCGAGCACCGCTTCGAACTCGCGATGACTTTCCCGCGTACGAAACAGAATCGCGATATCGCCCGGCGCAACTGCTCGCCTGATTCCTGTCTGCCGATCGCGGATGACGGTTCCCTTCGCAAGGAGCCGCGCGATCTCTTCGGCCGTTGTTTCCGCGCACGCCTCGGGTGTCTCGCCGGTGATGAGCCCGAGAACCGGCTCCTCGCGCCGGTCGTTGGCGACCGGGAATCGATCGTCCTCGTCATACTTGAACGCATCGGGCCGCGCGGTTTTGTCGATCTCGCTACAGAGATCGTTGACGAAGGCGAGCAGCGGCGGCACCGATCGGAAGCTGCGCGAAATGGTTCGGCGCACGTCGCCACCAGGCCGCAGCCGTTCGAGGTGGCGAACGGCGTCCGCGAACAGCGACGGATCGGCGTCACGGAAGCTGTAGATGGACTGTTTGCGGTCGCCGACGATGAAAACGCTGGGCGGCAGAGGACCGGAATGCGCCACCCCCGCGCCTTCGCCCCAAGCCTGCACGAGCAGCGAGATCAGCTCCCATTGGGCGCGACTGGTGTCCTGAAATTCGTCGACGAGCACGTGGTGGTAGCGCGACTCGAGCCGGTAGCGGCTTTGCGCGAACTCCTCCATCTGCCGCAGCAGCGCCAACGTGCGCGACAGGACGTCGGGAAAATCGAGCACGGCGTGTGCCTCGAGCGTGTGGCGATACTCGGCCTCCGCAATCCGGAACATCCGACGAACACCGCGTGACACGAGGACGTTGAGATCGCGTCGGTAGCCGGCGAGCGCGTCGCGAATCGCCGGTGCATGCGCCACGACCAGATCTTTGTGGCCGCGCCAGTGTGCCTCGGATGGAAACGCGGCTTTCTTGTATGAGCATTGCACGCGAGGCTGTCCGTCCTGCGTCAGGAAGTGCTCGCGGACGTTCACGCACGTCGCCTGCAGCGCGGCCGGATCGACTGTGCCGTCGCGTACTGCTGCGGCGAGCGCACGCAGGCGGCGAGCCAGCAGCACGAAAACCGGATCGGGTGGGCCGGACGCAAGAAATGCCTCCAGGCCGCCGGTCATCGACGCGAATACATCGAGCAGCGCTCGACCGCCGCGGCGCGCCGTCTCGGCGGCAGTGAGATCGCGTGGCGCGCGATCGAGATAGCGCGCGAGCACTTCGGGCGCGACCAGCCGCCGATTCAGCAGCGACGCCAGGCCGGCGCGCGCGCGTCGATCGCCGAGTTGCGCGAATACCAGCGCAACGTGTTCGTCCTCACGCGCGACGGCGCGACAGATGCGCAGCGCGCGATCGAGCGACTCGTCGACGAGCCGTGGGACTTCCGTCTCGTCGGCCATCGCAAAGCCGGGATCGAGATCGGCTTCGAGCGGAAATTCTCGCAACAGCGACAGACAGAACGCGTCGATCGTGCTGATCATGATGTCGCCGCTACGATCGCGCAGCTCGCGCCATCGCGACGCGGGAATTTCGCCGCGCTCGGCTGCCAGCGTCAGGCTCGCCAGGATCCGCTCCCGCATCTCGGCGGCCGCCTTCCTGGTAAAGGTGATCGCGAGCACATGCGACGGATCGACGCCCGCCTTGAGCAGATTGAGATAGCGATCGACGAGCACACGGGTCTTGCCCGTACCGGCGGAGGCCTCGAGCGCGACGTTGTATCGCGGATCGACGGCTCGCTCGCGTCCGGCGCGATCGCGCTCGTCGAGGCGCGACTCCAGCGACTCCGCTGCATCGAACGGCAGCAACGGGCCATCCGCATGGAGACGCGAGCCGCTCACGCCGCGCGCCCGCTCACGGTTCATCCTCACCAACGTAGTCCTTCCGGCACACGGCTGGGTACGAGCAGTAGCCGCACATGATGGGATCGTGCGGCCGGACGGGGAACTCTCCGCGGCTGATGGCATCGAGAATGTCAGTCACGCGGCCGCGCGCGTCGGCGAGGACCTCGGCGTTCTCCAATCGACGGCCGTTGACGACGTCGACAACGGGTCGCCTGGCGCCGAACGCGATGTAGGCGGCCTGATCGATCGTCCAGTGATCGCCTCCGTCGTTGAGCAGCTCCTGCGCACACAGCGCGTAGATGCGCACCTGCAGCGCCCGCTTCGGGTTCGGTGCCGATCCGGTCTTGTAGTCGATCACGCGAAGCCGGCGGCCGTCGAGCAGATCGACGCGATCGGCAACGCCTTTCAACCGAAACCGCTTGTCCGCCGTCGCCTTGGCAGAGCCCGCCTCGCTCGGGCCTGCGGTGAGCGCTGTCGAAAGGCGCAGAGAAAACGCACCATCGAGGCGCCGTTCGAGCCATCGTTCCTGCACATCGGCCGGGCGCGCCACCTCGAAGCCAAGCACGATGTCGACCAGGCCGACCGAAATCGCAGACCCGAAGAGACGCGTGCGTTCGAGCGCGGCGTCCGCCTCGGGCAATGAGGTGAGCATTGGTTCGGCTACTTCGGCAAACAGCTGCCGCGCCACCTCGATACGATCGGAAGTGATCGGTCCACACGCTCGTTGATCCCAGGCGGCAAAGAAGCGCTGCAGCACCTCGTGCATGAATCGGCCGCGCGCTCGAGGCGTCATCACCGATTCGTCCTCCTCTGCCTCCTCGAGTCGGAGCACCTCGCTCGCAAAAAACCGGAAGGGACAATCCTGATATCGTTCGAGCGCCCCCACGGAAAACGCGGGCAGCGCGAAAGGCAGCGTCGTTCCGCGGCGACGCGCCTCGTCTGCTGCCGCCAGTTCTACGCGCAGCTCCGTCCACGCGCGCACGGGTTCGGGCAGTACTGAAAAGACGGTCGGCTGCAGGCCGAGCGCCTCATACTCGAATACGCGGGTGACCGGTGGTTCTGCCTGTTGCTGCATCAGCCGCGCTGATCCGATTTCGTCGACGAACGTCGACGGCGCAACCATGGCGTCGGCTTCGAGGGTGAAGGCCGATACCAGCAGGCGCTCCGCCGGCAGACGCAGCAGATCTCGAAACCCGGCGCGAGCCCCGTCCTGGTGTTCGGACTCCGCCGGCCACCCGAGCTCGCGAAGCACGCCGGTTGAGTAGAAGATGCTGCGGCGTGGGCGTTCCGGCCACTCGCCGTCGACGAGACCGGCGATCTGCACGACGTCGAAGTCGCCAAACGGCGCACTGGCAGCGTCCAGCACGTGCACGCCCGAATCGCCTACGCGAGGCGCAAAGGTGTGATCTTCAATCCACCGCCGCACCAGCGCCGCCACATCGTCGAATGCGACCGGCCTGTCGTCGAACCGCGCGTAAGCGTCACGGAGCGAGTCGATGATGCCGAGCACCGCTCCACGCGCACGCAGCTGCCGCTGTCGGAGCGGATCGTCAGGACCGGGAAGACGTTCATGGTCGATGAGGAAGTCCTGCAGCAGCGATAGATGCAGGGCTGCAGGTTGCGGCGTTCGGAGCGGCTGCAGGTTGCGCGCAATCGCGAGAAGCGTTTCTCCTGCGGACAACGCGTCTGCGATCTGAGCGCGCGCGGCTCCGGACTCCCTCCACGACGTGATCAGCAATTCCAGCGTCTCGATGCCGCCGAGATATGCCGCCTCGTTCAGCGCCCGATCAAGCGCGCGAATCGACGGCCCTTTTCGCGCGCGCATGAGCGACTCGAAGCCGAAATGCGGCGAACGGAGGAGCGCTATAGAGGGGCGGCGCGCGAAGTCAGCGGCCACGCACGAGCACACGAGATCAAACGCCGCCGCAAACGGTTCCGCCGCAAGCGGCAGTGCATCGGTCATCTGACACGGAATGCCGCCGGCCCTGAAGATCTCCTGCGCGATGTACACGTACGGCAGCGGTCGCTGGACCACGAGCGCGATGCGATCGAGCGCAACGTCACGCTCGCCGCATTTGACGCGACGCACGAATCCAGCTACCTCCTCCTCGCGATCGCGTGCGATGTGCAACGCCGACGATGAGGACGTCATGAGGATTGGCGACGTTTTGGCGCCTTCTTCGATTCGACGCTCCTCGATGTCCGGAAGGAGGTGGTGAATGCGCTCGTGGAGCGCGCCCGCGAGCATCGTGTCGGTGACGACGAGGTCGAGGCGCTCGAGGCCGGGCACGCGTGCGAGCAGATCCCAATCGGCGGGGGCCAGGCCGTACGGATCGAAGGCACGGTCGGTGACCGCGAGGACCACATGCCGGATCGGACACGCAACAGGCGTTCGCAGCAGACGATCGCGCAGCCCGTGCTCGTCGACGCCGACGTTAGCGCAACGCTGCTCGAATTCGCGGAACGCGGCAACCAGAAATCGCGTCTGTTGCACCAGCCGCGCGGCACCGCGATCGACGTCGGCGCCCGGTTCGAGCAGCCCGAGTGCGAGCCGTTCGAAGGTGTCGACCTCTTTTTGATTACGCTTCAGCGTGTCGTAGAAGCGGAGGATTTCGGCAACCAGTCCCGGTCGCAGACGGAACGGTGGCTGAACCCCGGCGTGCTCGACGGCACGGCAGGCGCACGCCAGCAGGATCTCGCGCTCGGCATCGCGCAGGAAGCGACGATCGAGCGGCAGGCGTCGTGCCAGGTGAACGACCAGCTCGCCCGAGGTGATCAGATCGGGCAGCACCAGGGCGCGTGCGCCATGTGCAGGGCTGGCGCCCTGCAGCACACGGTCTTCGATCGCGCGCGTCAATTGTGCGGCGGCGGCGCGCGTCGGCACGACGACCACGCGGTCGCGTGCGTGCAGCGGCCAGCCTCTCGACTCCGCTCGGGGCCAGCCCTCACAGGCGAGGGCGACGAGGGCAGCGCGGAACGCGTGAAGATCCGCCGTGCGCACGAGTGTGGTCGTGCGCGCGGTAATCATTGGATGCGTGGCGGATCGATGAGGGTACGAATCTCCTGTTGCGCACGCGACAGCAGCATGAGCGCACCGGCGGCGGCCGACGATGCTTCCCACGCGGTGCCGACGTTGCCCGAGGAGATCGCGTTGTAGCGACTGTCCAGCGCGTGCTCGGCAAACCGCCACGCGTTGATGAGCAGATCGAACGGCACCCGCAGATCCGCAGGCATCGAGACACGCTGCAGCCGATCGGCTCCGCCCGACAACCGGCTGCGCAGGGTGGCCAACCGCGCCGGCGTCGGACCCTCCAGCTTCCGGATGGCTTCGAGCGCGGGCTGTGCCTTCACCAGTTGCAGCATCTGCGCCTGTATCGTGCGCTCGTAGTCGCCATACAGGCTTCGCCGCACCTGCCACTGGTCGCGCAGCAGCCGCGCGCGCCTGGCGGATTCGAGCTGCGCCTCGACGGCATGTCGCAGCGACTGAATGGCTTCGGGACGACGCTCGCCGAGGCGAACGTCCTCGCGACGAATCTGATCCAGGACGCGCTGGACGTCGGCCACTCGCCCGGCCACGGCCGCACGCGCGGCAATGGTCGCCAGCCGCTTCGACAGCTCCGCATAGCGTGTATCGATGGCGGTTTCCTGAGCGATCTGTCGCTGGAGGGAGCGCCGATAGGCCTCGGCATCGACGACGCTCAGGCCGGTTGGGGCATCCGCCAGGATCGCCAGGGCCGACTGCAGCAGCGCGACGCGATCGGAGGCGCGCTCTGTGACTTGCGTCAGCTTCACGATTTGATCGACCTGTTCGCGCGGTGTCGGCATGGTCGCCAGCGGCTCGAGCGGCAGTTGCGGCGTCGAGGCAACCAGCGCCAGCTGGAATTCGTTCGGGGCGCGGACGCCTTTCAGCCGCGCGATCGATTCGTCGATCAGGCCGACAATCTCACGGACCTCGTCCTGTCGGTATCCATAGTGAGCGCGCGGCCACTCGGCCAGCGTCCGCCGCGCCTGCTCCGCGACAGCGAGCGCTCGATCGCGGTCGGTGGTCAGCGCGATGTCGTTCAGCACGCGGGCGACCTCGTTGCTGAGCAACTGGAAGTCCTCGTCGCCGCGCGTGGCCGCGTACTGCTGATACCGCGCGGAGTTCGCGTAGGCCTCGGTCCGCGTCCAGTCCACCAAGCCCGCATTGAGGGTGACCACGTGAAGCCGCGGGCGATCGGCCGACCCGCCGGCGGGCATGGAGAAGATCACCTGGTCGTTGACGCGCGCATATTCGCCGTAGCTGACCAGGGTCGTTCCATCGGAAAGGTAGATGCGAAACAACGTGGCATCGGCTCCCATCGCTACGGCAGACGGAAGCAGCGCCACGGCCAGCGCAAGGACGGCAAGTCTTGGCCCACGAATCATCACACGCGCTGATGCATTGTACTCATCGCCTCGATGCCGCTTGGCAGAGGGCACCGCATCGAGGTTATCGGCGCTCCTGTGGAAAACCTGTGCACCGAACGTGAAAATCCTGTTGAGAACCACGGGCACATATTTTTTTTTCGCGGTGATCCCGAGAGTACTCCGTGACCGATCGTCCACATCCCTCGCCTTCGCGTGCCGCTTCGCTTGCGCGCGCTCCGCCGCTCGGTAGAATCACGTCCCGGCTGGCACTTCTTCGCGGATAAGATCACGTGACCGTTCATCGATTCGAAGAGATCATTGGCGGGCGCTCGTACCAGATTGAGGTCACGCCCGTCAGCAACCGATGGCGTGCTCAGTTGCGGAGACGGCCCGGCGTACCGACAGCCATGATGCCCTTTTACGGGCAGACGCCGGATGAAGCCGCACGGCAGCTGGTCCAGTGGCTTGCGCTGGCGCACCGCCGCAAGCCGTGATCTCGCCACCAGTCCGCACCTGACGATACGATCGCGGTGTGACAGCCTGGGTCTCACGTCGCGATCGGAGCGTCCTTTGACACATCTGAGCGAGCCGGTAACGGCTCTGACCGATTATGCCGCAGCGCTGGTGAGCTTCGGCTTTGCTTTCGCCATGTATCGGCGTATCGGGCCGGGGAATAAGGTGGTCGCGTGGTTCTGGTGCGCGGCGTTCCTGGCATCATCGGCGGCCGCGATCGCCGGCGGCACATTTCATGGCTTTGCCGGCACACTCGCCCGCGGAGCGCTCGACACGCTGTGGAACCTCGCGATCTTTCTGGTCGGCGGAACGACGGCGTTCGTGACCGCCGCCATTCACTCGGCGCATGTCAGACGTGTCGACGGCACGGTGACGTGGCTGGCCGCGGCAATCGGCGTCACGATCGTCGGGCTGTTGGTGCAGCAGAGCGATTTTCCACGGACGGCCACCTTCAACCACAACGACGCTTACCACCTGATTCAGATCGTCGGTCTGTCGTTGTTCTTTCGATGTGCCCTCACGACCCGGGATCGCGGGTCGTTTACCGCGACGGTCAATACCTGATCGCACCCTCAGCGCGACGGATTCGAGCTCGTGGCGCGGCGATGCAGAGCATCGAGACGTCTGAAGAGTTCCTGCAGCGCCGGTGGCGTCTTCGCCAGCGAGTCGACGTGGACCTCGTGCGCTTCGCCTCGGATGAGGACAGTCAGATCCGTCACGATTAAGTCTGCCGCGTTTGGTGTGACATATCGCTGCTGCAGACTCTTCCAGTCCACTGCCGCGACAGCGTTGTTCAGTTCGGACAATTCCTGATCGGGCAGCGTGAGCGTGGCGTTGGTTCCGTTTCGAGTTCTCGCCTCGACCCTCCCGTCACGGGTCACACTCAACGACTTGCCGGTGCCGCTCCCGGCGAAGCCGCCGCTGTCGCTGTATGTGATCTGGTCGAACGCTGTTGCCTGCGCACGGGTCGAGGCGCCGGCCGCATGTGCCGCCGTACCCAACGCAACGGTGGCAATTGCTGCAGCGATCACGCCCCTGACGATCCGCATGGCGCAGAAACCCTGATGCTATGGCAGTCGTGAAGCGCTTGGCAACCGAAGAAGGTCGCGATTGGTTGCGATGATGAGTTTGGTGCGTTAGGATGATGTGTTCAGCATTCCGACCCATGTGGGCCAGTGGCGCAGTTGGGAGCGCGCGTGAATGGCATTCACGAGGTCAGGGGTTCGAATCCCCTCTGGTCCACCAACCTTCGCTCGCCTGCATTCGTGAGCGAGCGACGCTGGCAAATCCGCTCATGCTTGCCAATGAGCGCGTGAACTTCAGTCAGCGCTCTTTGCTTCCGCGCTTCGTCATCCTCGCGGCAACTGTTTTCTGTTTCAGCTCCATCTCAATGATCGCAGACGAATGGAGTCCGGAGCGTGCGGCGAGATACCTGGACGGCCGCCTCGAACAGTGGTTCGCCTGGAAACCAGCGGCGGCACCGGAGGGACCGTGCGTCTCGTGCCACACAGGCATGACCTACCTGTTCGCGCGGCCTGCACTGCGCCGGCGACTCGGCGAGGCGCAGCCGACTCGATTCGAGCGGGGTCTGCTGGATCGGCTGCGCGCGAACGTCGGTGCAAAACCGGAAGGGTATCTCCAGGGTGTCGAATCGATCTTCGCAGCCTTCTTCCTCTCCGAGCAGGACGCGGGCAGATCGATGAGCGCCGATACACGCAAGGCCTTCGAGCAACTGTGGACGTTGCAGCGTCGCGACGGTCCAGCGAGCGGAAGCTGGGACTGGCTGATCGTCAACCTCGATCCGTGGGAGCAATCCGGGTCGACGTACTTCGGCGCCGCGCTCGCCGCGCTGGCGGTCGCTAACGCTGGTCCCGCATATGCCAGCAGTCCGGCCGTCGCTGAACCAGCTGCGAGATTGGCGGCATATCTTCACACGCCGGCTCCTCTTCCGCGGCCGCTTCACGAACGCGTCGCGTTCCTCTGGGCCGCGTCCCAATGGTCGCAGCTGTCGACTCCTGCTGAACGCGAGTCGATCGTCGCGGAGCTGTTCCGCCGCCAGCAGGCAGACGGAGGCTGGACCACCGCGTCGCTGGGTCCGTGGACGACGCATCCCGACGCGCCAACAGCATCGGGCACAAACGCGTATGCAACGGGATTCGTGAGCTATGTTCTGTTGCGCGCCGGTATCGCACCCGCCGACCCGCGCATGGCACGCGCACTGACTTGGCTTGCCGACAATCAGGACCGCGAAACCGGCGCATGGTTCGCTGTGTCGATGAACAAGCGCTACCCCGCCGCTTCGATGGAGTCGCTGTTCATGCAGGACGCGGCCACCGCATTCGCATCGCTGGCGTTGATCGAAGGTGGGCGATAGCGCTACTGGTTGGGGCGCGGGTGCAGCAGCATCCACGACGTGCCGAAGCGGTCCCTGAACATCGCAAACCTGAACGCGAAGAACGTCTCCTCCATTTTCATGAAGATCTCCCCGTCATCCGTCAGGAGCGCGTAGATCCGCTCGGCTTCCTCATTGCTGTCGACGGTCAGCGACAGATACGCGCTGCGCATCGGCTGAAACCGGTCGCGAGGAATATCGGCGCCCGACAACTCGGTCCCGCCCAGGCTGATTCGCGCATGAAGAACTTTGCCTTTCCAGTCGGGCGGAATCTGCGGATTGGGAATCGGCTCCTCGCCGTGCCGCATCAGCATCGTGATCTTTCCACCCAGATGCTGCTCGTAGAACCGAAACGCCTGCTCGCAGTTGCCGCCATAGTTCAGATACGTGTTCAGCCGCACGTCGCCCTCCTACAACATCGTCGAAGGGAGCCGGCCAGGATCGACACCCAGGCGCCGGCCAATTCAGTCCTTCGAGCCACTGTCGGTAAACACCGACGGCTGTGCAGTCATATATACCGGGCAGACTCACAGACCGCCTCTCTCGAGCTGAACCACACTCGCAATCCGAATAAGGAGGCACGCATGCTGCTGAGAACGATGACGGTGGTCGCGCTCCTCGGGCTCGTGCTCGCGGGAGGCACCTCCGCACAAAACACCAGCACTGTCGTCGCTGCCGCCTCGAAGGCGATGGGCGTCGACAATCTGAATTCAATCACCTACTCGGGATCCGCGCGGAACGGCGCTTTCGGTCAGAGCAAGAGCATCGGTGACCCGATGGGGCCGGTGAACGTTACGCAGATCGCGATGTACACGCGGACGATCAACTTCGGACCGTCGTCCGATCAGATGGCGCTCGTCTCTCGTGCGACCGGCCGGACACAGCCACCAACGGTGCCCGGTGCGCCGCCGCCCGCGCCGGGAGAGTTCAACCAGAACATCACCGGGATGCAGGCCGCGACCAACTGGACGCAGGGGCTGAACATCTGGACGACGCCATGGGGCTTCCTGAAGGGGGCGGCCGCAAACAATGCCACCGTCCGGCAACAGGGAGGCCAGCAGGTCGTGTCGTTCTCGCCGGCAAACCTCAAGTCACCGTCGGGACAGATGTACACCGTCACTGGATACATCAACAATCAGAACCTGGTGACGAAGGTCGAGACCAAGGTCGATCATGCGGTGGTCGGCGACCTGCCAGTCGAGTTCGAGTACTCCAACTACCAGAACATGAACGGCGTGCAAGTACCAACGCGCATCGTTCAGCGACAGGCTGGGATGACGACGTTCGACGCGACGATCACGTCGGCCACGCCAAACCCGCCGAATCTGACGGCCCTCCTCACGCCGCCGGCGCAACCGGCGCGTGGCGGCGGCCCCGGCGGCGCCCCTCCGCCGCAGCAGGCGGCTGGCCCCCCGGCCGCCGAACGCATCGGTGACGGTGTCTTCAAGATTCCCGGCAACTACACGTCGCTCGCGATCGACATGGGCGATCACATCCTGGTGATCGAGAGCGGTGGCAGCGACGCGCGCGGGCAGGCGGTGATGGCGGCCGCCAAGCAGGCGATCCCCAACAAGCCAATACGGTTCGTCGTCAATTCACATCCGCACTTCGATCACGCCAGCGGGCTTGCCGCGGCGGTCGCGGAAGGGGCCACGATCCTCACGCATCGCAACAACGAACCGGTGCTCGAGCGGCTGCTGTCGCAACCGCGCACGCTGACCGGCGACAGCCTGTCAAAGGTGACGAACCGCCGGACCAATTTCGTCCAGCCCGTTGGCGATCGCGAGGTGCGCAAGGGCGCCAACGGCAAGGTGGTCGAGCTGCACCGCATCCCGAACGAGCACAGCGACGGGCTGCTCGCCGTGTATCTGCCAGCGGAAAAAGTGATGTGGACCGCCGATGTGACCGTCGTGAATCCGAATCCCGTTCAGCTCGCCACCGTACGCGCCGCTGTCGATACGTTCAACAAACTGAAGCTCGATTACAACACCTTCATTCCGGCCCATCCGCCGAACCCGGACAGGCCGCTTACCAAGACGGACGTGACGGCGGCGGTCAACGTCGCCACCAACTGATCGAACGTCGAGCGGGTAGCCCGGAGCCGCTGTGGCTCCGGGTTCAACGCTCAAGTCAGACGACGGTAGTCATCAGGCGTGTCGACATCGACGAGCGAGCCCTCGTCAGTTACCGGAACATTGACGAGGGCGTCGCGGTGCGCATGCACGACGCGTTTGGCGCCCTGCTCGAGAGGCGCGTGGCGCAACTCCTCGAAGACAGCACGATCGAACAGCACCGGGTGTCCGTGACGGTCACCGATCGCAGGGCGGACGATCGGCGCATGGGTGCGGCGCCATGCAGCGATCACGGCGCGAATCGTTGCCGGCGCGACCGACGGCACGTCTACGAGGGTCATGAGAATCGCCTCTGGTGATCGCTCCATGACCGCGTCCATCCCGGTCCATAAGGAGGACAGCTGGCCGCGCGACGGATCTGGGTTGCGCGTGAGGCGGACCAGATGGTCCATGCCGGCCGATTGAATGGCCTGCTTGATGAGATCGTGATGAGGACCGGTGACGATGACGACCTCGGATGCGCCGGCTTCGAGCAAAACGGACGCGACGCGAACAACGAACGGACGACCATCCGGCGCGCGCAGAATCGCTTTCGGCGAGCCCATACGGCGCGATTCGCCCGCCGCAAGGACGATTGCAGGAAGCACGCCCGATGCTACGCGGGCAAGCCTTCCATCGGCAAATGTCGGAAGGCGAAAGGGTTCGGGCATGCCTTGACTTCCCCATCCGTACTCCCTACACTGGCCCAACTTTTTAGCCGACGCGTGCCGGATCGCCGGGTCCACCTGGCTTCATACGCTCCGCTACCGTCAGCGGTCCGGGAAGCGCCTGGGATTGTCTCAGGCTTCTGCGCGCATCGGAGGACAACGGCTATGCCGACCGGCACAATCGCACGTCTTCTCATCGACAAGGGGTTTGGATTCATCAGGGATGAGAGCGGCATCGAGCACTTCTTTCATCGCAGTGCAGTACGAGGCGCGGTTTTCGAACTGCTCCGCGAGGGCCAGCGGGTCGAGTTCCAGGCCGAGGAATCGACGAAGGGTCCGCGTGCCGGTGACGTGCGACTGATCGAGGGCTGACGTCGCCGGGTCGCCCGGCCCCAGCGGGGGCCGGGGGCAGCGTTTCCGTGTTGGCGTTCGTTTCTCCGCAGTCACGCCGTTGGGTTCGGCGTGCGGCCGTCCTCATCGTCGCGCTCGCCGTCGCTGGCGCGTCTGTCACCTGCTTCGAGCTTGGCCGCTTCATGGCGGCCGAAGATCCTCTCGACAAAGCCGACGCGATCTTCGTTTTCTCGGGTACGCGCGTCGAACGACCGCTCGAAGCCTACGACCTGTATCGCGAAGGTTATGCACCGCGTGTCGTGGTCACCAAAGCGGTGGCCGAGCAGGCGATGTTCTTTGCCGAGCGCCGCGGCGTTCGCGTGGCCTCCGACTTCGATTTGAATCGTGAAGTATTGCGCCAGCTCGGGCTGCCCGATTCGGCGTTGATCGCGCCGGAGCGCATCCACGACAACACGGCGCAGGAGGCGCAAACGCTGCGCGCGCTGGCGACGCGATACCACTGGCGCAAGGTGATTCTGGTGTCGTCGAAATATCACCTGCGCCGCGTCAGCCTGGCGTGTCGTCGCGAGATGAGAGGGACAGGGGTGCAGTTGATTCGCCGCGGCAGTCGATATGACCAATCGACGCCGGAGCGGTGGTGGCGCAGACGCAGCGATATCCGCTGGTTGCTGTCGGAAGTCCCGAAGCTCGTCGCCTACGAGCTCGGCTTGGGCGCGTAGCGGTGGCTGTGCCAGGTGGATGGGTCGCTTCGCTTCTCTGGGAAAACACCCAGCTACCCACCCGCCCAGCTACCAGCGACCACTAAGCCTCAGTGCGAATGTTTCCCGCTCGCGGTCCTTTCTGCGACGGCTCTTCGTCGAAGCTGACCCGCTGTCCCTCGTTCAACTGGTCGAAGCTGCCAGCTTTCACGGAACTACGGTGGAAGAACCATTCCTGCCCGCCATCATCGCGGATGAATCCGAACCCGCGATCCCGCACCAGCCGTTTAATCGTGCCGTTCGCCACGTCGACTAACCTCCGCGGGCCGTTCCAAACGGCCCTGTCGAAAAGAAATCAAGTTCTGTTCCCTACTCGTAGCGGGGTAGCTGGGCGGACGGGTAGCTGCCGCTTGACCTATCTGCCTAGCAGCCTGGTTACCCAACTACCTTGTTTCAGAACGCCCGTCGCCGGCTGCAATACGTAAACGTGATCGGCGACGGCCGAGGCGAACGCACGGTCACTGGTCATAAGCACCGACGTGAGTCTTCGGTCGGCAATGATGCGGGACAAGTCTGCGGCAAATGCCGGCGTATCGTCCGGAGACAGCATCGCATTGGGATGTTCCGCGAGCAGAATCTGCGGCTTGATTGCGAGCGCACGGCCGAGCCGGACTCGTACCTGAGTCGCAGCCGAGGCCTGCAGTACAGGTAGCGAAAGCTCGGCCTCGTCGATGTGAAGCTCCGCGACCAACGTACGTACCTGCGCGCGCAAGGAGGGCGGCATGTCCTCCACCTCGAGCGACAGCGCGAGCGCAAGATTCTGCTCGACGTTCAGTTGTTCGATCAGGCTCGTGCGATTGCTGAGCAGCCCAAACTGCTCCAGCCAGTTCAACCACTCATCCGCGGTCGCAATAGACGTCGTGGCGCGGCCGAGAACGCGAGCTTCGCCGGCATCCGGGAGCGTGGCGCCGGTGATGACGCTGACCAGGACTTCGGCCGCGTCCGCATCCAGACCCATGAGGGCGATCGAGTCGCCGTGCTGCAGCCGCAGATCGTGAATGCGCAACGGTCGCAGCGACCGGTAATCCTTTGAGATGCCGCGAAGCTCGATGAGCGGCTCGCGGGACTCGTTCATGAGTGACGCGCTTGGCCGCCGTGGCCGTCACGAAGGCGGCCGCGCAACCGCTCCCACTCCTGGAGCGGAAGCGTCGATGAACCGGGCAAGAGATCGCGAGCCGGATCGCCGTGGTAATCGGAACCGCCAGTCACGAGCAGATTGTGCTGCTTGGCGACGTGCGCGTAATGCGCGATCGCCACCTCGTCGTGGTCGGAGTGGTACACCTCGATCGCATCGAGACCCGACGCCGCGAGCTGCGGAATCAGGTCATCGATCGCCGTTCGGCCGGGATGCGCTATTGCGGCAAGACCGCCCGCCGCCTGAATGAGCGCGACCACGTCCGACGGCGGCGCACCTGGCCGTTCGACAAATGCCGGCCGTCCGCGGCCCAACCACATCTCGAACGCCTCGCGCGTATCAGCAACGTATCCCTGCGCGACCAGCGCCCGCGCGACTTGCGGCCTCCCTACCGAACGATTCGGATTCCGCCGCGCCTCGAGCAGAATGCGCTCGACATCAATCGGCATCCCGAGTTCAGTGACGCGTTCGGCGATCGCCTTGACCCGCTGCAGGCGCGTCGCGCGCTGCGCGGCGAGAAACGACGATAGTTGCTTGTCGTCTGGATCCAAGAAGTAGCCGAGGATATGCACGTCGACGCCCTCGTGCACCGACGTGATCTCGATGCCGGAGATCGCGTCGATGCCGCAGGCGGCTGCGTATTGGCGGACGTCGACGACCGCCGCTGTGGTGTCGTGATCGGTGACCGCCATCACGCGCAGACCGACCTGACGGGCAAGGTCCACGAGCTCGCGCGGTGTGCGGCGGCCGTCCGAGGCAGTCGTATGTAGGTGGAGGTCGATGGACATGGTGGCGCGGACCTTGTGAGGTCCGCGAATCACCGGGCGCTGACCCGCGTGGCGGCGGCCATGCGAGGAGCGCGAGGCGGTCGGCCCTGCCGTTTCACAAGCGCGCGATACTCGCGCAGCAGCAGATCGAGGTGGTCGCGTTCCTCGTCGGCGAACTCGAGGAAGATCTGCTTGCCCTCCGAATCCTCGAAGCGCTCGCCGTATTTCTTGAAGAAACGATGCGAGCCGCGCTCGCAGCGGATGCCGATCATCAACGCCTGCTGATCGTTGACGCCGCGCAGCAGCCGCTCGGCGCCTTCGGCAAACAGACCGTTGGCGGCGCCCTTGAAGAACAGGAACGTGGGGCGCGACTCGAGCTGCGGGTCGCGCTTCAGCAAATCGGCATACCGCCGTTCCAGCTTGCCGAGGTGCTCGCGCTCCTCCATGGCCAGGTCCTGAAAGATCTTACGCCCGCGGACATCGCGCGTGACCTTGGCCGCGCGCGTGTAGAACTCGAGGCCGCTGCGCTCGGTGGCAATCGCGATTCGCAGCGCATCGCGCGCGAAGACGAGATCGGTATGTCCCTCGATCGCTTCGTTGGCCGCCCGTCCCGTCCGACACGCTTCGCACGTGCCGTAGATCTGCACGACGCTTTGCGACGCGGAGAAGCCGCGGGCAGCGGCGACTTCCTCGACCGACGCTTCGATGTCGGAGCTGAGAAATTCGAACGACCGATGACAGGATTTGCAGATCAGATGAAAGTGGCGCGGCTGGCGGTACGACGGCTCGAACCGGAAGCGGCCTTCACCGAAATCCACTTTCCGTGCGATCCCCGCGTCGACCATCCACTGCAGCGTGCGGTAGACGGTCGCGCGGCTGATGCGTTTGTCTTCGCGGCGGATGAGATCGACGAGGTCGTCCGCGCTGAGATGCCCTTCCTGCCGCAGGAACACGTTGACGATTTGTTCCCGCTTCGAGGAGCGCTTTCCGCCCTCCGGTTTGAGCTTCGTGAGATCGGGAAGCGCGGATGCAGTCAAGGCAACCGTCGATCGCTTACATGCTGAAGGACTGGCCGCAGCCGCAGGTGGACGTCGCGTTCGGGTTCTTGATCGTGAAGCCGCCGCCGGTGACGGTATCGACGAAATCGACCTCGGCCCCCTTGAGATAGCTGATGCTCACGGGGTCGACGAAGAGGCGCACGCCGTTGGATTCAAACATCTGATCGCCAACGCCACTGTTCTCTTCGATCATCAGGCCGTATTGGAAGCCCGAGCAACCGCCGCCCTGCACGAACACGCGCAGGCCGCTGCCGGTCTTCCCCTCTTCCGCAAGCAGCTCGTTGATTTTCGACGCTGCCGTAGGGGACACGTTGATCATCTGTTGGACTCCTCGAAAGTCTGTCGAAAAATTATAAGCTCCGCGGGGGGGGATCTTCAAGCGCGGCCGCGCGCATACATTGCCTGCATCATACTGATTTGCATGGATTTAACCTCAACTTGCTGCCGCGGTAACCCGCAGAGTTGGCAATCGTGGAGGCCGCCTTCAGTCCACTATCTCATGCGCCGATCGCGCTCAGCTCTCGCGCCGACTCCTGTTCGACCTCCTTGTGCAGGCTGTTGCCGTGAGCGTCCATCGTTACGATTGCCGGGAAATCCTCGATGCTGAGGTGCCACATGGCCTCCGGCGTACCGAACTCCATCAATGAGACGCCGTCGACCTTCTTGATGGTGCGCGCATAGAACTGGGCGGCCCCGCCGATCGCATTCAGATAGACGGCGCCCGCCTCTTTCAGGGCCGCAAGCGTCTTGGCGCCCATCCCGCCCTTGCCGACCACCGCGCGCACGCCATACCGTTTGATCACATCGCTCTGATACGGCTCTTCGCGAATGCTCGTCGTCGGACCGGCCGCCGTGACCGTCCAACCGTCACCAATCTTCTTCACCACCGGTCCACAGTGATAGAGAACCGCGCCGCGAAGATCGACCGGCGGCTCGTGCGACATCAGATGATGGTGCACCGCATCACGTCCGGTATAGGCGCGGCCCGACACCAGCACCACATCGCCCACCTTGAGTGAGCGCACCTGCTCCTCGGTCAGCGGCGTACGCAGCACCACCTCGCGTCCCGTGCGCTGGAAGCCCTGCTGATCGGCCATCGCAATAACCGGCCTCGCCTCGTCGCGATAGAGCCAGTGTTTGATCGCGCCGGTCCCCGCGTCGAGGACGACGCCGAGTCGTCGGAACGCCCAGCAGTTGTAGGCGACGGAAACGAAGAAGCTCGCAGGCAGACGGTTCTGCGCGGTGATCTTGCAGCCGATGAGTGACACGCGCCCGCCGAATCCCATCGTGCCGATGCCGAGTTTGTTGACCTCGCCCATGATCGACGCTTCCAGCTCCGCCAGTCGCGGATCGGCGTTCACGTCATCCAGCGTACGGAACAACTGCTCCTTGGCGGCCTGATACCCGGAGGTGCGATCACCGCCGATACACACGCCGATGGCGCCGGGCGCGCAGCCCTTCCCCTGCGCGTTCCACACCGCGTGCAGGATGCACTTGCGCACGCCGGCGAGCGACCGATCCGCTCGACCGAGATTCGGCAACTCAGTCGGCAGCGAATACTGCGCGTTCATGTTCTCGCAGCCGCCGCCTTTGAGAATCAGCTTGATCTCGATCTCGTCGTCGTTCTCCCATTGGTCGAAATGAATAACCGGCGTACCCGGACCAACGTTATCGCCCGAGTTCTCCCCGGTGATGGAGTCCACTGAATTCGGCCGCAGCTTCCCTCGACGCGTCGCCTCGGCAATCGCCTCGCGTATCTGCCGTCGCATGACGATCTGATTCGCGCCGACGGGCGTCTTCACCTCAAAGGTCGGCATGCCGGTGTCCTGGCAGATCGCCCCTTCGTCGGCGGCTGCGAGATCGACGTTCTCAGCGATGATGGCGAGCGCCTGAGCTGATTGGGTGCCGGGCGACTCGTGCGACGCGGCAGCCTTCATCGCCACGCGGACGTCAGGTGGCAAATCGGTCGACGTTCGGACGATGAGCGAGACGACGCTGTCGAGGAAAGAAGGGAGCATCTCGTTATACTAAGGGCTCGAGGGTATTTCGCGCATGGCTACCAGGACCGAGCGCGACCCGCTCGGCGAAAAAGCCGTTCCTGCCGACGCTTACTACGGTATCCAGACCGCGCGCGCCGTCGAGAACTTCCCGATCAGCGGGCTTCACGCCCCGCCGGATCTCGTCACGGCGACCGTTCTCATCAAGAAGGCAGCCGCGCAGGCCAACGTCGCACTGAAGCGGCTCGATGAGCGGGTGGGGGATTCGATCGTCCGAGCCGCAGACGAGGTCCTCAATGGCGCCATGCGCGACCAGTTCGTGGTGGACGTCTATCAGGCGGGAGCCGGCACGTCGCACAACATGAACACGAACGAGGTGCTCGCCAACCGCGCCGCGGAACTGCTCGGCGGTGCGCGTGGCGAGTATCGTCTCGTGCACCCGAACGATCACGTCAACATGGGACAGTCGACCAACGACGTCTTTCCGACGGCGACTCGTCTGGCCCTGTTGCTTGGCACGGGCCGATTGGTCGATGCGGCGCGCGCACTTTCCGCATCGCTGCAGCGCAAGGCCGATCAGTTCGAGCACGTCCTCAAAGTCGGTCGTACGCATCTGCAGGACGCGGTCCCGATGACGCTCGGTCAGGAGTTCGGCGGCTACGCCGCGTGCGTCGAGCGCGCTGCCGACGATGTCGAGCATGCGGCGGCGCAGCTCGAGGAACTCAATCTTGGCGCGACGGCGGTCGGAACAGGGTTGAACGCAGGCGACGACTACACCGAAGCGGCGATTGCGAACCTGAGTCGTTATACCGGCTTCAATCTCGCGCCCGCGGCCAGTCGCTTCCGCGTCACGCAGAGCATGGGCGACGTCGTCGCCTATTCGGGCGCGATGCGACGGTTCGCGGTGGAGCTCGCGAAAGTAGCCAGCGACCTGCGCCTCCTCAGTATGGGACCGCGCGCGGGCCTCAGTGAGATCGCGCTTCCAGCAGTCCAGCCTGGCTCCTCGATCATGCCGGGAAAGGTCAACCCTTCTATCCCGGAAATGGTGAATCAGGTCTGCTTCCAGGTGATTGGCTGTGACATGACGGTCTGCGTAGCAGCGGAAGCGGGGCAGCTCGAATTGAACGTGATGATGCCGGTCATTGCCTGGAACGCGCTGCACTCGTCGACGATTCTCCGCGAAGCGATGATCGCGCTGCGCACGCGGTGCGTGGATGGTATCGAAGCGGACCAAGCACGCTGCCGCGAGCTGCTCGACCGCAGCACCGCGGTCGCAACAGCATTGAGTCCGTATATCGGCTATGCCAGGACGGCGGAGATCGCGAAAGAATCAGTGACTACCGGTCGCAGCATCCGCGAGCTCGTGCTCGAGCGCGGGCTGATGAAGGCGCGAGAGCTGGACGAGGTGCTGTCGGCCGAGAAGATGACGCGCCCCGGGATCGCTGGAGAAGGGGTCACGCGATCGTGACTTCGAAAAGCCACGGACACAACTCCGTGGTTCTCGCCGTTCTCGTCGCGTTCGTTTTGGGGTGCGGACATCTGTACGCGCAAACGCAACAGCGCCACGGCCGCTTGTTTCCGCCGCAGGACCTGGGGCTGCTCGAAATTCCCGACCGCGCCGCGTGGCAGAAACCCGACCAGATCATGGACGCGCTGGGGATCGCCGACGGCTCGACGGTCGCTGACATCGGACCGGGGGCCGGATGGTTCACGATTCGCCTGGCGAATCGCGTGGGGCCGCGCGGGCTGGTCTATGCGGAAGACATCCAGCAGGAGATGCTCGAAGCGACGCGTCGCCGCGCTGCCCGCGAGGGATTACGTAACGTCGAAACGCGCCTGGGCACGGGCACCGATCCCAACCTGCCCGATGGCCGATTGGACGCCGTCCTTGTGGTCGACGTCTATCCCGAGGTCGATGACCGCGTGACGTTCCTGCGCAATCTGCGGAAGGCGATCACGCCAAGCGGCCGCATCGGCATCGTCAACTACAAGCCCGGTCGCGGCGGGCCCGGACCCGCGCCGGACGAGGGTGTTCGCGTGGACGCCACCGTCGTCGAGGCGGACGCACAGGCGGCCGGGCTGCGCATTCTGAATCGACAGAACTTACCGTTCCAGTACTTGCTGGTCTTGGGGAACTAGCGACCGAAGTTCACTTCAGTTGATGATCGAACGACGAAGGTCGCTTCGCGACAGACACTAAGATCACAGCGCGGCGAAGCCGCAACCCAGTGCCGCGCTGTGATCGAGATCCTGTATCTCCTGGTGACACTAACGCGCCCTGGAGAGTTGCGCAGAAAAGCAAGCAAAGTCTCGCGCGTTAGTGTCACGACGAAGCTTTGGTCAGCCGCCACAATGCAGGCATGATTGTCGCCGCGAGGAGCACCTTCAGGATGTCGGCGAGCACGAAGGGATAGAAGCCGACGTCTAGAGCAGCGCTGATTCCAATCGGTGCTGACGATGCTGTTCGGACGAACAGTCCAAGCCAGAGGACGCCACAGGCGTAAATCACGATCAAGCCGACGAGCATGGCGAGGACCGACGTGATGTGCCGCCGATCGAATCCACGTTCGGCGAGATACCCGGTAACCAACGCCGCGACCGGGTAGGACATCAGATAGCCACCGGTCGGACCGAGGAGTCGGGCTGCTCCCATCGGCAGCGTCGCCGATATGGCGAAGACCGGCGCGCCCAGGATGCCCGCGGCGAGGTACAAGAGCTGACTGACCAGCCCGAGTCGCGATCCGAGTGCGAGCCCCGCCATCAGCACGACCATCGGCTGCAGCGTGAACGGCACCTGCGTGAACGGTATGCTGAAGCTCACCTGCGCGGCCGCCGCCGTCAGCGCCGTCATGAACACCACGCCACCCGCGCGAATCGCCCATTGCACCTGCCGCGACGCGGCGCCGGCGCACAGTGCGTCCATCAGCGTCAGGGAGGGCGCGGAACTGGGCGAACGCAGCGTGTTGGTTGGTCGCACCATGAATGGATTGTAATGAGATGCGAACGGCACTGACAATCGCGGGCAGCGACTCGGGAGCAGGTGCGGGCATTCAGGCCGATCTGAAGACGTTTGCCGCGCACGGTGTCTACGGGACGACCGCCATTACCGCGATCACCGCCCAGAACACTCGCGGTGTCGTCGCTGTTCATGCATTGCCACCGGAACTCGTGCGTGCTCAAATCGAAGCCGTCCTCACCGATTTCGATGTACATGCCGCGAAGACCGGCATGCTCGCGACCGCTCCCACCGTCAGTGCGGTCGCCTCCGCCATGCGTCAGTTCAACATTCCGTTCCTGGTCGTCGATCCCGTGATGCGATCGACAAGTGGCGACTCCCTGGCGGATTACGGTGTGCTGGGAGCGGTGCGCGCGGAGCTGCTGCGGCACGCCTTCGTGGTCACGCCCAACCTTCCCGAGGCGGAACACCTCGCCGGTATCACCATCAGGACGAGCGAGCATCGCCGCGAAGCGGCACGGATCATCCGCGACTTCGGCGTGCAGGCCGTGATCATCAAGGGGGGCCACGACCCGGGCGCAACGATCAGCGATCTCCTTTACGACGGAAATCAGTTTGCCGACTTCCGTGTCGAGCGTGTGCCGGGCAATCAGACACATGGCACCGGATGCGCGTTTGCCGCCGCGATTGCCGCCCACCTCGCGCACGGCCGCAGCCTGCCGGAAGCCATTCCGCTCGTTCAGCAGTACATCACGCGCGCGATACGGAACGCTCCGCGGCTCGGCAGTGGGAATGGTCCCATGAACCATCTCTTTCGGTAGGGTCCGAACTGACGCGGCGACCGAGCCACCTCAGCGACCTAGCTACCCAGCCACCTAACTGCCTATACTGAGAGGATGGCGGTGCCGCTTGTTGCGATCACATCAGCGCCGCTCGACCTGCAGGCGCTCGTCAACGAGATCGCGGCGGGTGCCAGCGGCGACGGTGCGATCACGTCGTTCGCCGGCCTGGTGCGCGATCACAACCAGGGTCGGCGCGTCTCGTTTCTCGAGTACGAAGCGTACGAGCCGCTGGCGGTGCGCGCGCTGACGCGGATCATCGACGAGGCGCGGCAGGCCTGGCCCCGGGTTCGCGTCGGCGTTCACCATCGGATCGGTCGGCTCGAGATCGGCGACGCGAGCATCATCATCGCGGCCGCGTCACCACATCGTGCCGACGCGTTTGCCGCCTGCCGCTACGCGATCGAACGAGTGAAACAGATCGTCCCGATTTGGAAGCACGAGCACTTCGAGGGCGGGGACCTCTGGCTGGAAGGAGCGACCGCCGATCCCGACAACGACGAAGCGCGGGAGGCGGCGCGTCGAATCGCATGCGCGTGAACGTTCGATTGTTCGCTCGGCTTCGGGATCTCGCCGGCACGGGAGAGCTGGTGCAGGAAGTGTCCAGTCCGGCTACCGTCGCCACCGTGTGGAACTCGCTGGTGGCGAACATGCCCGAGCTGCGCGACTACGAACGAACGATGTCGGTGGCGGTGAACGCGGACTATTCGCGCATGTCGGCGGCGGTGCACGAGGGCGACGAGGTTGCCTTTCTTCCGCCCGTATCTGGTGGATGATCCGATTCATTCGCGATTTGTGATCGTGATTCGCGATTTGTAGCTGGTACCATCGGGACGGCGCGAACCGAAATCACGATTCACGGATCAAGAATCACGAATCATGTTCGACAAACTGGTCAGCGTTGAAGCGCGCTATGACGACCTGATGACCCGGCTCGGGACGACAGAGGTGCAGTCGGACCCCGCCGAGTACAAGAAGGCCGCCAAGGCGCTGTCGGATCTCGAGCCGCTCGTGCAGAAGTTCCGCGAGTACAAATCCGTCGAGCAGGACATAGCCGGCGCGCGCGAGCTTGTCGCCAGCGGCGATGCGGAAATGAAGGCGCTGGCAGAGGAGGAGCTCGCCTCGCTCGACGCGCGGCGCGAAGCATTGCTGCAGGAGCTCAAGATCCTGCTCGTGCCCAAAGATCCCAACGACGAAAAAAACGTCATTCTCGAAATCCGCGCCGGCACGGGCGGCGACGAGGCCGCCCTGTTCGCGGCCGATCTGTTCCGGATGTACAGCCGCTACACCGAGCGTCAGGGCTGGAAGCTGGAGGTGATGTCCAGCAGCGAGAGTCCCGGGGGCGGCCTCAAGGAAGTCATCGCCTCGATCACCGGGCGCGGCGTGTACAGTCGCCTGAAATACGAAAGCGGCGTCCACCGAGTGCAGCGCGTGCCCGTAACGGAAGCAAGCGGTCGTATTCACACGTCCACGGCGACGGTGGCGGTGCTGCCGGAAGCCGAAGAAGTCGACATTCAGATCAACGAGAAGGATCTGCGGATCGACACGTTCTGCTCGAGCGGACCCGGCGGACAGAGTGTGAACACCACCTATTCGGCGGTCCGCCTCACGCATATCCCGACCGGGCTCGTCGTGTCGCAGCAGGACGAGAAGTCACAGATCAAGAACCGCGCGAAGGCGATGAAGGTCCTGCGCGCCCGTCTCTATGAGATCGAGATGCAGAAGCAGCAGGACGCAATCGCCAAGGAGCGGCGCGGGCAGGTTGGGACGGGCGAACGCTCCGAGAAGATCCGTACCTACAATTTTCCGCAGAGCCGCATCACCGACCACCGGATCAACTTCACGACGCATCAGCTCACCAGCGTGCTCGATGGTGATGTCGGTGAGCTGCTCGATCAGGTGAGCGCCTACTACAACGCCGAGAAGCTGAAGGAGGCAACGGGGATGGAACAGCCGCACTGAAGCCGTGACTCTCCGTCAAGCGCTCGCCGCCGCGCGGGAGCGTCTCGTCGCTGCCGGCGTTGCGCCACAGGAAGCCGCCATCGACGTCGACCTCTACGCGCGAACGATTCTGGGATGGGATCGTGCGCGGCTCCTCACCGAACAACAATCACCGGTCCCGGCGGATCTCGAACCGCGCTTCTCCGAATGGATCACTCGTCGCGAACGCCGCGAGCCGTCAGCGTACATCGTCGGCATCCGTGAGTTCTGGGGCCTCGACTTCATCGTCACGCCCGCCGTCCTCATTCCTCGCCCTGAAACCGAGTTCGTTGTGGAGGAATCGCTCGCGTTGGTGCGCGCGCTGGCGGCACCGCGCATCGCGGATATCGGGACCGGCAGCGGATGCATCGCGGTGTCGCTCGCCCATGAGCTACCGCTGACGCACATCGTCGCATCGGACGTCTCCGCCGAGGCGCTCGACGTCGCGCGTCGCAATGCCGAGCGGCACGGCGTGGCGGATCGCATCGAGTTCGTGGCCGCGTCCTATCTCGGTGGGGTCGAGGGCGACTTCGACCTCATCGCCGCCAACCCGCCATACGTCAAGGACGGCGACAAGGCTGCACTTGCGGCTGATGTGCGGTATGAACCCGACGTCGCGCTCTTCGGCGGAACTCGCGGTCTTCGTGATATCGAGGGTGTGCTCGACACAGCCATCGCCAAACTGCGCCCGCGTGGCTGGCTGGTCATGGAGTTCGGGTTCGGTCAGGAAGACGACGTGCGCGCGCTCGCCGCGAGCCGACCGATGCTCAGCGTGGTACGGGTACGTGAGGATCTGCAAGGACTCGCACGGACCGCTATCATTCAGAAAGTTGCTGCGCAGATGGGCTGTTAGGTGGCTGGGCAAAAGCACCTGCGCTTTTGCGAGCTCCTCAGCTATCCAGCCACCCAGCTACCTATATGACTGATTGCCTCTTCTGCAAAATCATCGCGGGGCAGATCCCCGGCTCGATTGTTTACGAAGATCGGGAGCTCGTCGCCTTCAAGGACATCAATCCGCAGGCGCCGGTGCACCTCCTCATCGTGCCGCGACGCCATATCGACACGTTGAACGATCTTCGCGCGGAGGACGATGAGTTGGTGGGATCGATGATACGGTGTGCGGCGGCGCTCGCGAAGAAGGCCGGCTTCTCGGATCGTGGGTATCGAACGGTCCTCAACTGCAATCGCGAGGCTGGGCAGACCGTGTTTCACATTCATCTGCACCTGCTCGCCGGCCGTGGTCTGACGTGGCCGCCAGGATAAACGTTTGGATCGTTCGGATCGTTCTGACGCTCGATGACGCGAACGAACGATTGAACGCGAACGGTTCGAACGATCCGAACGCTACGTGACCCGCGCGAGCAGCGGCAGCAATTCCATCAGGCTGCCGATGACCGGCACACCGGCGTCCGGCGCGGGGTCCGTCGACCTGTGCACGAGCACGCCGCGCATCCCGACGGCGATCGCGCCTTGCACGTCGTGGGCGAGACTGTCGCCCACCATCACCGCGTCGGCGGCGGCCACGTCGAGCAGTTTCAGTCCCGCCTCGAAGATGCTCGGGTGCGGCTTCATGTAGCCGTGTTCGGCTGATGAAATCGCGCCGTCGATTAACCCTGCCAGCGCGAAATCCGCTCCGAAAGTCGACAGCGAGCGATGCGTGTTCGAAATCAGACCGATCTTTAACCCTGCTGCAGACAACGCGCGCAGCGCCGGCTCGACGTCGTCGTACAGCTTGAAGTGATGGCAGGCCGCCCACTCCTCGTAGATGTGGCTGGCACATTCGATGACGCGTTCACCGCGGCCGCCCATCTCTTCGATGATGCGGGCGATATACCGCACGAAGATGTCGTCGTCATAGATGTGCTCCTGGACGGCGTCCAGCACAGACGATGCCTGACGCACCGCCGTCGCGTAGCAAGCGGGATCGACGTCCATGCCGTAGCTGGCGCAGAACCGCTGGTACCCTTCACCCTGAAAAGTCGGACCCGGATAGATCAACGTGAAATCGACATCGAAGAAGACGGCCGACAGCTTGCCCTCAACAAAGTCGAAGGAGGTCATCGAAGCGGACCGTCGTACGGTCCGGCCACGGCAATGACGGCGCGCTGCGGATCGAGAACTGCCTGCGCGCCGGCGTGCACATCCTCCCTGGTAACCGCCTGCAGGAGTCCCGGCACCCGCAGGTCGTAGTCGAGGCCAAGGCTGAAGAACTCCACGGTCTGTAAAAAGTTCGCGATGCCGATGTTGGTTTCCAATGTCCGCGGCATCGATCCAATCAGGTACTGCTTCGACTCCGCGAGCTCCCGATCCGTTGGACCCTCCGCCGCGAATCGCGACAGCTCCGCGTCGATCGAGGCAATTGCCCGTTCGACGTTGGCCGGATTGATACCGGCGCGAATCACCAGTGGCCCCGGAATCACGTTCGCGTCCAGGGAGCTGAACACGTAGTACGCCATCCCCTGCCGTTCGCGAATGCTGTCGCCAAGCCGCCCGCCGATGGAGTATTGGCCGAGGATATTGTTCATCAGCCAGTACGCGTAATAGGCAGGATCCGATCGCAGAATCGAGACGAAGCCGTAGGCCACGTCGGCCTGGACCTTGTTCATCATCGGGATCACGCGCACTCGTCTCTGGCGGCCCGGCTCAGGAACAGGAAGCGTGATTTCCGGCGGCTCCGCCCCTCGCCAGCTGCCGAACGTCCTGGCAGCCGCGTCAACCGCCCGTTCCGGCTCGACATCGCCGACAATCACCAGACACAACGCGCCGGGGACGAACCACGTCCCATGGAACGCCTGAAGGGTGGAGCGCGTGATGGTCTCCACCGTGTCAGTGGTGCCACGCGGCCGACGCCCGTATGGATGCGCAGACCCGTAGAGGATCTCCATCAGCGCTTCGGTCGCGACAGATGCCGGGTTGTCCTCGTCCTGACGGATCGTGGTGATGATCTCGCGCCGTCGCGTCTCGACTTCCCCCTCGGGAAACACCGGGTGCCGCACGATATCGGCAACAAGCGACAGGATGCTGTCGAAATCCTCCACCAGGCAGGTGGACACCAGAGACAACGCGTGGCGGTTGACGGAGGTGGACAGCGACACCCCTCGACTGTCGAGCTCCTCGGCGATTTCGTCGACGCTCCGTGTCATCGTTCCGCGATCGACGGTTCGGGAAATGAAATGCGCGACGCCGGGTTGCGACGGGGGATCGCAGATCGTGCCGGCGTACACGGTCGCATGGATCGTGACGGCTGGGGTCGTCCGCGATTCCTTCGCGACCACACGAACGCCATTGGCCAGGACGTCGCGCACCGGCGCGAGCCCCGCGTGCGTCGTCGTTCTCATGACAACGGGTCGAACCAGCCGATCGTCCGGTTGGAGGGCGTGAGGCGTCGTTCCGCCACTTCGGCGACCTCGTTCAGCGTGACGGCCTCGACCCTCTGCGCGATCGAGCCGACAAAGCGCCAGCTGTTGATGGTCTCGAAGTAGCCGAGCTGATGGGCAATGTTGGTGATGCTGTCGTTCTCGAACACCAGACGGGCGCGCAACTGATTCTTCGCCTTTCGCAACTCCTGCGCCGTCAATCCCTGACGACGGACGATCTCCAACGCGGCAAGCGTCGCTTCTTCCACCCGGGCCAGCGGCACGCCTTCGGTGGCGGTGACTGAAACGGTGTAGACGAAGGGGTCCTGGGTCGGCATGAGCGCGCCGCCGACTGCCGACGCCAGCCCGGTGTTCACCAGCGCCTGATACAGCCGCGCGCTTCGCTGCGGCGGCGGCGTGCGAAAGCTCGCCCACATGTTGATTCCCTTGGCGCCGCTCAGCATGGCATCGAGCAGCAGCATCGGGAAAAAGTCAGGATCGCCGATCGCGGGCGCGTGATACCCGAGCTTCAGGTAGGCCGTCGTGCCCTCTCGCCTGATCGTGACGCGGCGTTCTCCGAGTTGCTCCGGCTCTCGGGTGTGAACGGGACGTCGTATTTCGCCGGAGGGAATGGCGGCAAATTGTCTGGCGGCGCTCTTCAAGGCCGCGTCGGTGTCGATGTCACCAACCATGACCAGCGTCGCATTGTTGGGAAGGTAGAAGCGACGGTAATAGCCGTACAAGTCCTCACGCGTCATCGTCTGCAGATCCGACAGCCATCCAATAGTCGGATGGCGGTACGGATGGGCCTGAATCGCCGTCGCCGTCAATTCCTGATCGAGCAACTGGTCCGGGTCGTTCTCTCCGCCCTGCAACTCCGAGATGATGACCGTGCGCTCGGACTCGCAGTCGGCAGGATCGTACAGACAGCTCGCCATGCGCTCGGCCTCGATGAACAGCATGTGGTCGAGCGCGTCGCGCGTCGCCGTCTCCGTGTAGGTCGTCTGGTCGACCCAGGTGTATCCGTTCCAGTACCCACCGTACTGCTCGATGATGCCTTTGACCTTGTCGCGAGGAATGTTGGTCGTACCTTTGAAGTTCATGTGCTCGCACCAGTGCGACACGCCGGTGAGGCCAGGACCTTCGTCGCGCGATCCGACGCGGTACCAGCACCAGACGGAGGCGAGCGGAGCGGTGTGAACTTCCTGGATGAGAACCCGCAGGCCGTTGTCGAGGACCTCCTCGTGGACCGCCGTGGCGGAGGCGGACTGCGGGGCGAGGGTGGCCATCGGCAAATTATAGGTCGCGCCTACGAGGTACAATTCGAAGATGCCGCCCCAAAACGGAGCGGTTCAACCGGGCTTTGCCGCGGTTTTCACCGGATCCGCAGGCAAAGCCGAGCTGGTTCCAACGTCAGGTCCTCCGCAATGCCCGACTGGAAAGACACGGTAAACCTGCCGCGAACAGGTTTTCCGATGAAGGCGAACCTCCAAACTGCTGAACCCGAAGCGCTTGCGCGCTGGCAGGCGATGGACCTCTATGGCCGAATCCGGGAGAAGCGGCGCGGAGCGCCGAGCTTCGTCTTCCATGATGGTCCGCCATACGCGAACGGCCGGATCCACCTCGGCACTGCGCTCAACAAGATTCTCAAAGACCTCGTCATCAAATCGAAGTCGATGGCGGGGTTCGACGTGCCGTATATCCCCGGCTACGACTGTCATGGTCTTCCCATCGAGCTGAAGGTCGATCGCGAGCTGGGCCCGAAGAAGCGTGACATGTCCGTGGCGGAGATTCGTCGTGCCTGCCGGGAATATGCCGCGCGCTTCATCGATGTGATGACCGACGAGTTTCAGCGCCTGCTCGTGTTCGGCGACTGGAAGCGCCGTTACCTGACGATGGACTACCGGTATCAGGCGGATATCGCACGTTCGCTTGGCAAGTTCGTGGAGCGCGGGCTCGTCTACAAAGGGAAGAAGCCGGTTTACTGGTGCATCCACGATCAGACCGCGCTCGCCGAAGCGGAGGTCGAGTACGAGGACCACGCGTCACCGTCGATCTATGTCGAGTTCCCCCTGAATCCGAAGAGCGCCACCGAGCTCGCGTCACGTGTCCCGGGCCTCGCCGGTCGCGAGGTCTCCGTTCTGATCTGGACGACGACCCCGTGGACGATTCCGTCCAATCTCGCGATCGCGTTTCATCCGGCGTTTGACTACGCGGCGTACGAGGTGGACAACCGCGCTGTTATCGTTGCCGAAGGCCTGGCTGAAAAGGTCAGTGAAGTCATCGGCCGACCGCTGACCCATGCAATGGCGCGGATCAAGGGTGCGCAGCTCGAAGGGATCCGCTTCCGTCACCCGCTCTACGACCGCGACTCGGTTGGCGTGCTCGCCGAGTACGTCACCCTCGAGCAAGGCACCGGTGCGGTCCACACCGCGCCCGGTCATGGTGCGGACGACTTCCTGACGGGAATGAAATACGGGCTCGATATCTACGCGCCGGTCGGACCCGCCGGTCATTTCCTGGACAACGTCGAGCTGTTTGCCGGACAGCGCGTGTTCGATGCAAACCCGCACGTCGAGGAGGCGTTGAAAGCGCGGTCGCGCCTCTGGCATCGGGAGACGCTGTCGCATCAGTACCCCCACTGCTGGCGCTGCCACAACCCCGTGATCTTCCTCGCGACCGCGCAGTGGTTCGTGCGCATGGATGGCGAGCCGGCGATTACCGGAGCGGACCGCGAGCAGCGAACGCTGAGGCAGGCGGCCCAGCATGCGATCGACGATGAGGTGAAGTGGATTCCGGCGTGGGGACACGATCGTATCTTCAATATGGTGTCGAACCGGCCCGACTGGTGCATCTCGCGCCAACGCGCGTGGGGCGTCCCGATCCCGGCGGTGGACTGCACGAAATGCGGGGAGGCGATTCTGACTCTCCAGCTGATCGACAAGGCAGCGGCCGTGTTCGAGCAGTACGGCGCCGATGCCTGGTACGAACGGCCGATCGAGGAGTTCCTGCCGGCCCGTCTGACGTGCCCGGCCTGTGGTGGCAGCGAATTCCAGCGCGAGCGCGACATTCTCGACGTGTGGTTCGACTCGGGATCGAGCCACGAAGCCGTGCTGGCGCGCTATCCGGAGCTCAGGTGGCCGGCCGACATGTATCTCGAAGGCAGCGATCAGCACCGTGGCTGGTTCCAGAGCTCGCTGCTCATCGCGCTCGGCACGCGCGAGCGGCCGCCGTTCCGTGAAGTGCTGACGCACGGATTCCTGATCGACCTCGAAGGACGAAAGATGTCGAAGTCGGTCGGCAACGCGATCGCCCCGCAGGACGTGATCAAGGAAAGCGGAGCCGAGATTCTCCGGCTCTGGGTCGCGATGAGCGACTACAGCGAAGAACTGCGCGTCAGCAAGGAAATCCTCACGCGGGTCGTCGATGCCTATCGGAAGCTGCGCAACACCTGCCGCATCCTCGCCGCCAACCTTTACGACTTCGATCCGGCGAAGGACATGGTGCCGGTCGAGAAGCTGCCGGGCGTCGACCGTTACGCCCTCGCGCGCTACGCGGAAGCGGCGCGAAAAATGCTGACGGCGTACGCGGCCTACGACTTTCCGACCGTGTTCCAGACGCTCAACTCGCTGGCCACGGTGGATCTCAGCGCGTTTTACGTCGACGTCACCAAAGACCGGATGTACACGTTCGGGGCGCGCTCCTTCGAGCGGCGAGCGACGCAGACGGTGATGTATCTGATCTGCGACGGGTTGGCGCGACTGGTCGCTCCGATCCTCCCGGTGACGGCGGACGATTTGTGGCGCAACTTGCCGGGTTCCCGGTCGGCTTCTGTTCATCTGGAGGACTTCCCTCGCGTCGATCGATTCGTGGACGAGGACACGGTCGCCACATGGGAGCGGCTGCGCGAAGTGCGCGAGACGGTGAACGCGGCGCTCGAACAGAAGCGCAAGGACAAGATCATCGGCAACTCGCTGTCGGCACGTGTGGTGGTGACGGCCACTGGTCCAATCACCGCGCTGCTCGAGCGTTACCGTGACGACCTGCCGATGCTGTTCATCGTCTCGGATCTGGCGCTCAATATCGGAGCGGCCGACGGCGCCGATCAGATCGGCGTCGACGTCGAGAGATCGTCCGGCGTGAAGTGTGAGCGCTGCTGGCGCTACGTCCCGCGCACGCGCTCGGAACCGGAATGGGCTGGCATTTGCGACCGGTGCGTCGAGGCACTGGCGGAACCGGTCAATCGCTGACGTGCTATCCCATCGCACGCTCCAGGTCTGGATCGCTGCTGGAATCGTCGTCCTCGATCAGGCCGTCAAGGTTCTCGTGCGCGCGAAGCTTGGTTTATACGAGAGCGTGACGGTGATCCCCGGCTTGATGGACTTGACACGCGTGCACAACACCGGTACCGCCTTCGGGTTCATGAACCTGGTCGATTTTCCCTTCAAGACTGTCGTCGTGGCGCTGATGGCGGCGACCGCGCTTGCTGCGCTTGCTCTCTATGGTTCGACACTATCGACCGAGCAACGTCTCAGCCGCCTCGGCCTGTCGCTGGTGATTGGCGGCGCCGCGGGCAATCTCATCGACCGGTTGGCATCGGGGTACGTCCTCGATTTCGTGGACGTCTACGTGCGCAACTGGCACTTTTGGGCGTTCAATGTCGCCGACGCGGCCATTTCCGTCGGCGTGGCTCTGATGATTCTCGATCTGCTCGGATTGGGACGTTATCGTGTATCCAGAGCTGTTTAGCCTCGGTCCGGTCACCGTCTATTCGTACGGTGTCCTGCTGGCGGGGTCCTATCTGCTCGGCCTCTGGCTTGCCATGCGCCGGGCGAAGCGGTGGGGACTCGATTCAAAGCAAGTCCTCGATCTCGGTATCTACATCATCATCGCGGCGCTCATCGGCGCGAAGCTCCTGTTGCTGGTCGTCGACTTCGATCAATTCCGCCGCGCGCCGCAGGAGCTGTTGTCGCTGGCCCGATCGGGCGGCGTCTTCTACGGAGGCCTGACCCTCGCCGTGGTCGTGGCGTTCTGGTACATCGCCAAACATCGCATGCCCTTCTGGCTGACGTGCGATGTGTTTGCACCGGCGATAGCGCTGGGCCACGTGACCGGTCGGCTCGGATGCCTGGCGGCGGGCTGCTGCTATGGCCGGCCAACGCACGTGCCGTGGGCGATTACGTTCACGAACCCGCTGGCCGCTTCCAACGTCGGGACGCCGCTCAATATCCCGCTGCATCCCACGCAGCTCTATGAGGCTGGAGCCGAGCTGCTGATCTTGGTCGTGCTGCTGGCGACGGAAAAGAAAGGGCGACCGTTCGCCGGTCGGACGTTCTGGTTGTACATGTTCCTGTATGCCGTGTCCCGCTACGTCATCGAGATCTACCGAGGCGATCCGCGCGGGATGGTGTTCGACACGTTCTCGACGTCGCAGTTCATCTCGCTGATCCTCGCGCCGCTGGCAATCCTAATGCTGGTGCGGCTGTCGCGACGATCGCCGGAAACGCCAGCGGTGCCGCGGCGCAAACGAGCTGCTGCGTAGACGCTTTGCAAAAGCCGGAGCGACAGCCATCCATGACGACACTCCGCCCGTCGGCTATCGCTCAGGGCACCCCGAGCAACGTCGAGGGGCGAGGCGGTGAGGCAACCACCTTCGCGTTCCGCTACGGCGGCCAAGCTGTGCGGCCTGCCCGCCGAAGCCTTGGCGCAGGCGGGTGCCTCAATGTGTCGTGATCGAGACTGTGGAATTCGAAGTACCACCGGAATTCGAAGGTTACCGGCTCGACAGATTTCTTGTCTCGGTCCTCGGAGATCTTTCCCGCTCGCAGATTCAGCGACTCATCACCGACGGCCACGTCAGTGTGGCGAATCGCACTGCCAAGGCGAACCTCGCGCTGCACGAGCGCGATCGCGTCAGCGTGGACATGCCCGAGCCTGTCTCCTCGTCGGTGACAGGCGAGGAACTGCCGCTCGAGATCCTGTATCAGGACTCCGATGTGGCGGTGCTGAACAAGCCAGCAGGCATGGTCGTGCATCCCGCCGCTGGTCACGCCTCGGGCACGCTGGTCAACGCGCTGCTGCATCACCTCACCGATCTGAGCGGCGTCGGCGGTGAGCTGCGTCCCGGTATCGTGCATCGGCTGGATCGCGGGACGTCGGGCGTAATGGTCGTGGCGAAGAACGACCTCGCACATCTCGAGCTGTCGCGCCAGTTCCACGACCGCGAAGTGGAAAAGGAATACATCGCACTCGTCTGGGGCGTGGTGCAGGCGGGGCGGCGCATCGACGCGGCGATCGGGCGCGATCCGGCCAATCGTCAGAAGATGTCGGCGCGCGCCAAGCACGCGCGCAGCGCCGTCACACGCATCACACGCGCACACCACATGCCTGGTCTGACGCTCTGCCAGGTGGCCATTCACACCGGGCGTACGCACCAGATTCGAGTGCACCTGAGCGCGATCGGCCATCCGATTGTCGGCGACGCGATGTACGGCGGCGTCCATCGGCGGGTAGCGGGGGACATCCGCGCGGTGCAGCGCCTCGAGCGGCCGTTCCTGCACGCCGCGCGGTTGGTCTTCCATCACCCACGCGACCAGAGGCGCCTGGAATTCATTGCCCCGCTGCCGGACGATCTTCAGTCAGTGTTGGATGATTTACCCAGCTGGCCCCCGGAGCAGAAGTGAACGCAGGTATCAGGAATCGGGTATCGGGATTCAGGGCTGGGCCAGGGATCAGGCGAAGGCCATCAGGATTGTAGCCACTGGAAATTCCTTGATCCTCCGACCCGTCATCCTGAATCCTAGCCCAGCCCTGAATCGTGGATCCTGATACCTGAATCCTATGAGGCAGCCAATCATCGCCAAAGAGATCAAGACCATTTACACGGGCCGTATCTTTACACTCCGCGTCGAGACCATCGATCTGCCAAAGGGAGGCACGCTCCACGCCGACATCATCCGTCACCCGGGATCGGTCGTGCTGATTCCGGTCACCGAGGCTGGCGACGTGATTCTCGTTCGCCAGTACCGGCCGGCGATTGGTCAATGGGCCTGGGAGCTCCCCGCAGGAACGGTCAAGCCTGGCGAGGACCTCGACAAGGCGGCGATGCGCGAGTGCCAGGAGGAGATCCAGATGATCCCTGCCCGCCTCGAGCGCCTCGGCTCGTTTTTTCCAACGCCGGGCTACTGCGACGAGGAGATGAACTTCTACCGGGCGACCGGATTGCGCGTCCCCGGCGACCACGACGAAGCGGCGCACGCGGACGAAGACGAGGATATCGAAGCGCGCGCCTTCTCACCCCACACGCTGCAGTCGATGATCGCGGCGGGGGAGATTATCGATTTGAAGACCGTGGCAGGGCTGGCGCTTTTAACTCAAAACTGAGAACGGAAAACTCAAAAGTAGGTTTCCAAGTACGACCTACTTGAAAACTTACTTTTCAGTTTTGCGTTTTGCGTTTTGAGTTTTGAATTACTGCAGCGGCGGCTGCACCCTTCGCTCCTTTCGGTCGCCCTGTGTCTTGAGCATGGGCGTCAGCGCCAGCAGCAGCACCTCCTCGACCGTCGAGACGAAATGAATCGTCATGTCGCGGCGGAGCTCGTCGGTCAGGTCCTCGTTGACGTTCTTCTCGTTCTGACGCGGCAGGATCACTTCGCGGATGCCCGCGCGTCGCGCCGCCAGCACCTTCTCCTTGATCCCACCAACAGGAAGCACGCGCCCCGACAGCGTGATCTCACCGGTCATGGCGATGTCACCGCGGACCGGACGGCGCGTCAGTTCCGATGCGAGCGCAGTGGCAATGGTCACACCCGCCGAGGGACCGTCCTTGGGAATGGCGCCCGACGGTACGTGCAGGTGAATCTCGGAGTTCTTGAAGAAATCCGGATCGGCGCCGTACGCCGCCGCGTGCGCGCGGAACCAGGACAGCGCGGCCCGCGCCGACTCCTTCATCACCTCGCCAAGCTGACCGGTGAGGGTGAGCGTGCCCGGGCCCGCCATCCGTGACGCCTCGATGAAGAGCACATCGCCGCCCGCCGGCGTCCACGCCAGACCGATCGCCACGCCGGGCTCCTTCGTGCGCTCCTCCATCTCCTCGTCGAGGAAGGTCGGCGCGCCGAGCATTTCGGTCACGACGTCCGGTGTGACGGTGAGCGGAGTCTCGTTTCCTTCCGCACGGCGACGCGCCGCCTTCCGGCACAGCGCGCTGAGCTCCCGTTCGAGATTGCGTACGCCCGCCTCACGGGTGTAGCCGCGAATCACGCGCCGTAGTGCGTCATCGGTGATCGCCAGCGTCTCGGTGGTCAGGCCGTGGTTCTTGATCTGCTTCTGGACCAGATGATCGCGCGCGATCGCCAGCTTCTCTTCTTCGGTGTAGCCGGGGAGCTCGAGCACCTCCATGCGGTCGCGCAACGCCGGCGGAACCGGATCCAGCACGTTGGCCGTGGTGATGAACAGCACTTCCGAGAGATCGAACGGCACGTCGAGATAGTGATCGCGGAAAGTGGAGTTCTGCTCCGGATCGAGGACCTCGAGCAGTGCCGACGCCGGATCGCCGCGGAAATCGTTCCCCAGCTTGTCGATCTCGTCGAGGATGAACACCGGGTTCTTCGATTCCGCGCGCCGGAGGCCCTGAATGATCTGCCCTGGCAGCGCCCCGATATACGTGCGGCGGTGGCCGCGGATCTCCGCCTCGTCGCGCATGCCGCCAAGCGAGACGCGCACGAACTTGCGACCGAGTGACTGGGCGATCGAGCGTGCCAGCGACGTCTTGCCTACACCTGGAGGGCCTGCAAAGCAGATGATCGGTCCTTTCAGCTCCGGATTCAGCTTGCGCACCGCGAGGTACTCGAGAATGCGATCCTTTGGCTTCTCCAACCCGGAGTGGTCCGCATCGAGCACCTGTTTGGTCTTCTGCAGATCGATCATTTCGTCGGTCCGCTTCTGCCACGGCAGCGTCACCAGCCAATCGAGATAGGTGCGCGATACTGTGTACTCCGCCGCCGCAACAGGCATCTTCGCCAGCCGATCGAGCTCGCGCGTGGCTTCTTTCTTCACCGCCTCCGGCATGCCGGCCGCATCGATCTTTTCCTGGAGCTCCTCGATCTCCTTGGTTTGATCATCTCCCTCGCCAAGCTCCTTCTGAATCGCCTTGAGCTGCTCGCGCAGGAAGTACTCGCGCTGGTTCTTGCCGACCTCGGACTGGACCTGCGACTGAATCTTCGAGCCGAGCTCGAGGACCTCGAGCTCCTTGATCAGAATGCGGTTCAGCGCGTCCATGCGGGCGCGCACGTCGAGGGTCTCGAGCACTTCCTGCTTGACCGGCGTCGCGATCGTCGTCAGGCTCGACGCGATGAAGTCTGCGAGGCGACCCGGTTCGGTGATGTTGGACGCCAGCGTCTGCAGGTCGTCCGACAACAGTGGCGACAACGACACCACCTGCTGGAAGTTGGTCTTGATGTTCCGCAGCAACGCATCGATCTCCAGGCGATCGTCCTCATTCAAGGCTTCCGCCGCGGGGCTCACGCGAGCGCGAAGATATGGCCGCGATTCCGTGACGCGTTCGAGCGTCAATCGCGTCAGCCCCTGCACGATCAACCGCAGGCTGCCATCGGGCAGCTTGAACATCTTGTGAATGTGACTGGCCGTGCCGACGACGAAGAGGTCTTCCTGCTGCGGTTCCTCGACCGAGGCGTCGCGCTGTGTGAACACGCCAATCAGCTTGCCGCCCGAGATCGCCTCGTCAATCAGCCGGACCGAGCTCTCGCGCGCCACTGCCAGCGGCATGAACGAGTTGGGGAACAACACCGTATCGCGCAGCGGAAGAATCGGGAGCTCGTCGGGCAGCTGCAGCGGGCGCTCGCCGGTCGAGAGCTCTTCGAGGTCAAGCGTGTCGTCGCGTTCGGCCATGGTGCGGATGTTCTCCTACTTTGGTGAGACGCGAAAGAGCGAACTGAAGACCCGCGGGTGTCAAATCCCAAAACCCAAATCCCAACGTCCAAAACACAAGCGCAAAAAAAATCCCAAGTCCCAACCTGTTCGAGTTGGGCCTTGGGATTTGTGATTTGGGATTTGGGATTTCGTTAATTGGACATATCGAAGAAGAGAGCCGAGGAGCCACGCTTCTGCGCCATGATGCGCTCGCGCTGCTCCGCCGTTTCGCGTTCCTCCTCGCAGTCCTTGCAGCGCACCGCGAACGGCAGGGCGCGCAGGCGCGCTTCCGAGATCTCCTCGCCGCACTCGAAGCAATTGCCGTAGGTGCCTTCCTCGAGACGCCGCAAGGCGGCGTCAACCTTGTTGAGCGTCTCCGACTTCATCTGAATGAGTGCGAACTCGATGTCTTCCTGGATATCGACCTCGGAGCTCTCGCCCTGATCGAGGACCTCGCGCTCTTTCCCTTCCGCGGCGCGCACGTCGCGCATCTTTCCCTGCACTGCGTTCATTAATTCGCGGCGGCGGTCCTCGAGCATCTTCCTGAGCTCGGTATAGCGGCTCGTCTTTGCCGCTGCCTTTGTTTTCGTCGTCGTCGCCATGATGCCTGCCGCTCCCTTCACGACGCCTCTATGCCAGGCGTGTCTATGATGGCGCCCCTTGATGCAACTCGAATGCCGGATGTGCCTGTTTGGGAAGATTGCCGGGTCAGCCGAGGTGCTCTGGCAGGGTCGCCGCGCGACCTGGAACTGACAAACAGCTACAAGTCGCAGTAGTTGTGGTATTTATGCCGTTTGACCGTATATCACGATTCGAATTCAAGCCTTTAGACGCCGGACATCGACCAAGGGTTCTGGGGATGGCAATGGCTGCTTTGGAGGACAGAGGTGGTGTGCGTGTCGTGACTCGGCAGCCTCACCGCGGACTCCGCCGAAACGGGAGGACGACACCGCGACGCTCCACCGGAGCGGTCGCGAATTCGCTGATCAGGCGTCTAAACCGCGGCGCATACACGACTTCGTAGGTAGCCTCGCCGTCGGGAAACAGGTCGAGAATCCGCTCGCGGACGTTTTCAACCAGCAGCTCGGCGTCCGGCCGCGACAAGCTCGACTGCATAATGAGATTTGTCGCTATGTCGACAATATGTCTAACTTTCCGCGCTCGACGCGCCTCGTCGGCTAACTGCTCGGGAGTGGCCACGTGGTCTCGTTGCCGCAGGCTGCCGACCGCTACTGAATGAAGCGGTTGCCGACCGAGGCATTGGGAACGATGCCGCGCGCGACCAGCAAGTCGCCGCTGCGTCGGCTTCCGGTCCTCAACCACTTCTCGTACAGCCGGAGCAGGTCGGTGTTCGAGGTGAGCGAGGTCCGTTCACTGACCTCGCTCAGAACATCTACGAACTCGCCGAATTTCTCCGAGAGCTCGTCGAACACGTCGCCGAATGTGTCGCTCGGCGCTTGGCGAGCCAGCGATCCGTACGCGCACCCTCCAAGCTGGATGTAATAGTCGACATCGACCAGGCTGCGCGTGAGACTGTCGGAGAAGAAGCCGGAAATAAAGAGCGAGAGATCGCCAACCTTGCGCAGTCCGTCGCGTTGGGCGATACCCGCGGCCTGAAGCGCCTTGGCAAAGGTGACGGCAAGCGGCTGGTCGCTGGCGCCAGCGGGGTGATCGAGGTGAATGAATCCGGTGAGCATGTTGACCACATAAAAGGAGGTCAACTCGCCGGCGGCCACGCCCTGATGTTGCATCGCGGTTTCCACCAGCTCACGGAAATACTCGGTTGGCGACTCGCTCCGGACCAGGCGCTCCGTCATGCGTCCCCCATCCACCGATCGGGGCCTCCGCCCCGTGTGCTCAGGCGGGGCTGCAAAGCGTATTCCGAAGAAATGTGCCTAATTTGCGCGGAATTATAGAGTATGTGCGAAGCTGAGGTATGTCTTGTCCGATTTGTCGTCAACGAAAGGCACGTCGTCACTGCCCGGCACGACGCGACGAGATCTGCTCGGTCTGCTGCGCCACCAAACGCCTCGTCGAGATCGCCTGTCCTGACGATTGCCCGCATCTTGCTGCGTCACGTCAGCATCCGCCCGCCGCAACGCTCCGACAGCAGGAACGCGATCTCGCTGCGTTGATGCCAGCGGTGCAGCATCTGAACGAGCGGCAGTATCAGCTGTTCGCGCTGTTCAATGCGCACATCGCGCGCCACACCCCTGAGGGGTTCGTCAGGCTCGTTGACGATGACGTGGCGGACGCCGCCGGGTCGATGGCGGCGACGCTTGAAACGGCGGCGCGCGGCGTGATCTATGAGCATGCCCCGCAGTCGCTGCCCGCGCAGCGTCTGGCCACCGAGCTCAAGGGATTGCTCGAGCAGATGCGCGAGAAGGGCGCGAGGATTTTCGACAGCGAAGCCGCCGTTGCCCTTCGCGCAATCGAGCGAGGCGCGCGCGAAACGCGGACGCGAGCGGAGGGTGGCGATGTCGCCTACCTGCAGCTGACTTCCCGGCTGATGCAGCTGAATCGCGCGACCCGGCACGACACGGAGAGCGCGGCGCGGCCGGCGAGTTCGCTGATTATTCCCTGATATAATGTGGAGTTTGTGCCCGACATGGCGGACCTGACAAGGTCTGGCCCACGGCATTCTGTAGGGCGAGCCTCGCCGACGCGATTTTCGCAAAGGCGGGTTACGCTCGCCATCGAAGGAATTTCATGGCAAAGCGATGTGAAGTCTGCGGCAAGGGTCCCGTTGTGGGACGGACGGTTTCTCACGCGCACAACGTGGGACCGCGGCGATTCGAGCCGAATCTTCAGACGGTTCGCGCCGTCATCAACGGCGCCACCAAACGGATTCGCGTCTGCACGCGCTGCCTGCGGGGCGGCAAGGTGATCAAGGCCGCCTGACGTGGCAGACCGCGACGATTCGGCGCGCGTGGCTATCTCCGCCGCCGACGCCCCGAAAGCGATCGGTCCGTATTCACCGGCGGTCCGCGCCGGCAATCTGGTGTTCGTGTCCGGTCAGGTGCCGCTCGATGCCTCAACCGGAACGGTCGTCGACGGCGACATCCGCCTGCAGACCGATCGCGTCATGCGGAACATCGGCGCGCTGCTGACCGCCGCCGGCTGCGGCTTCCAACACGTGGTCCGCACCACGGTATTTCTCGCCGACCTCGACGACTTTGCTGCGATGAACGAGGTCTACGGTCGCTACGTTGGCAATCCGCCGCCGGCGCGCGCGACGGTGCAGGTGGCCCGATTGCCGCGGGATGTACGCATCGAGATCGACGCAATCGCGGTACTGCCCTAGGCCCGCGCGCTCCGCTCCACGCCAATCACGCCCTGCACGGCCTTGATCGACTTGATCACCTTTTCCAGGTGCTTCAGATCCTTGATCTCCACCGTCATGTCGATACGCGCCTGCTGATCGTCGCCGGTGCGCGCTTCCATGTTGGTGATGTTCGTGTTGATGTCCGACACCTTGGCACTGATCTCCGCCAGCATGCCCTTCCGATCCTCCACCTGCATCGTCAGGCGGACGGTATACGGCGCGTGATCGACACCGTCAGTATCCCACTCGACGTCGATGCGACGCTCGGGGTCGAACATCAGATTGATGACATTCGGACAGCTGGCGGAGTGCACGGACACACCCTTTCCGCGCGTGATGTAGCCGACGATCCGTTCACCACGGATCGGGTTGCAGCACTTTGCTCGGAACACCATCACGTCGTCGGTGCCGCGCACCTTGATCTTGTCGGGCGTGCTGCCTGACCGCAGCACGCGTTTGACGACGGAGACGACGGCCGAATCGGGAGGCTTCTCCTTCAGCTCGGACGGCGGAACCGCCTTCTGGATGATGGTGCGCGCCGCCAGCTTGCCGTAGCCGATGTGCGCGAGCAGCTCCTCGGAATTCTTCGCGCCATAGTCGGCGGCAAATTTCGCCACGCCGTCGCTGTCGAGCAGCATCGCGGGATTCAGTCCAAACCTGCGCGCCTCCTTGTCGAACAGCCGGCGACCAAGCTCGATGCTCCGCGCGCGTTCTTCGCCCTGGAGCACATGCTTGATTTTGCTGCGCGCACGGGACGTGGTGACGAAGGCAAGCCAGTCGCGGCTTGGCTTGTGCCCGGCCTGAGTGAGGATCTCGACGATGTCGCCGTTCTGGAGGCGCGTCCGCAGCGGCACCATCTTTCCGTTGATGCGGCCGCCGACGCACTGATTGCCGACGTCGGTGTGAATCGTATAAGCGAAGTCGACAACGGTGGCGCCGCGTGGGAGCGATCGGACCTCGCCCTTCGGAGTGAAGATGTAGACCTCTTCCGGGTACAGATCGATCTTCAGGTTCTGCAGGAACTCCTGCGGATCGCGAACCTCCTGCTGTACCTCCAGCAGCTGTCGCATCCACTGGAAGTAACGCTCGTCCCGATGATCGCCGACGCGTCCCTCCTTGTACTTCCAGTGCGCCGCGATCCCTTCCTCGGCGCGCAGATGCATTTCCTCGGTCCGGATCTGCACCTCGAACGGGAAGCCGTGTTCGCTGATGACCGAGGTGTGCAGCGATTGGTACCCGTTGGGCCGTGGCATCGCGATGAAGTCTTTGATGCGCCCGGGGACCGGCGACCATGTCTGATGGATGATGCCGAGCGCGGCGTAGCAATCCTTCACCGATTGCGTGATCACGCGCAGCGCGACGAAGTCGTAGACGCGCTCGAGATCGATGTTCTGCCGTTTGAGTTTGAGGTGAATGCTGTAGAGACGCTTGGTGCGGCCGTCGATGCTGGAGATAGGGACCTGTGCTTCCTCGAGCTTGGCGCGGATCGTCTTGATCAGCCCGTCGATGACGCCCTCGACGGTCTTGCGTTTCGAGTCGACCCGCGCGCGCAGCGCTTCGTACGCCTTGGCCTCGAGGTACTTGAACGACAGTTCCTCGAGCTCGTTCTTCACCTTGCTCATCCCGAGCCGGTTGGCGATCGGCGCGTAGATGTCCAGGGTTTCCTGGGCAATCTTGAGGCGGCGGTCCTCCGGCAGGTGATGCAGCGTGCGCATGTTGTGCAGGCGATCGGCCAGCTTGACGAGGATGACGCGAATGTCATCCACCATCGCCAGCAGCATCTTGCGGAAGTTCTCGGCCTGGCGCTCTTCTTTCGACGAGAACGGAATCGCGCCGATCTTGGTGACCCCCTCGACGATGTGAGCGACTTCGCCGCCGAAGAGCTCGGCGATTCGCTCCGGTGTGGTCAGCGTGTCCTCGACAACATCGTGCAGCAGCCCGGCCGAAACGGCGACCACGTCGAGCTTCATGTCGGCGAGCAGATCAGCCACTTCGAGCGGGTGCACGAGGTACGGCTCGCCCGAGTGACGGACCTGTCCCTTGTGCTCCAGCGCGGAGAAAACATACGCACGCCGGAGCAGCTCCAGGTCGGCCTCCGGACTGTAGCCGCGCACCTTTTCGAGCAGCGATTCGAAACGAATCATGAAATGCGGTGTCTAACCAGCCGAGGGGATCAGTCCCCTGCTCGCGGACCTGACAAGGACCGCGCTACCAATCTGAGACGCGCGCCGGTAACGAAGCGGTAAACGTCGAGATCTTCATGATAGCCGCACCCTTGACTGCCCGGAAAACCAGTCACTATACTGGCGCGCTTGCGCTGTTTGCGCGGGCCGGAGCATCGGCACGGCGGCCGCGAGTTTCCGCCCGTCATGCAGCTGGAACGCGAGTGTCGAGTCCGCGTGGATCGACCGCGTGGCGGGCCGGCGGGCGACGCGCGCCAAAAGGTGCAGGACAGCGTGTGTAAGGGGGATACGATGCGGAAGTTTTCGTCGGCGGCCGCGTGCATCGCGACTGTCGTACTCGCGGTGGGTGTTGCCGGCTGCAGCCAGGTGAACATGCTCAAGGCGAAGATGGCGTTCAAGGATGCCAACGCCTTGTATCAGGGCCAGGACTACAAGGGCGCCGCGGCCAGGTATGAGGAGGCGGTGACGCTCGACCCGAACCTGGGCGATGCGTATTTCTTCCTCGGCAACAGCTACGACAACATGTATCGCCCCACCAAGCGCGGCGATGCCGCCAATGACGGCTACCTGACGAAGGCGATCCAGTATTACGAGAAAGCGTCGGAATCGGCGAGCGATCCGAAGATCAAGAAGCTGTCGCTCGAGTACCTGGTGGCGGCGTACGGTCCCGACAAGCTGAACGATCCGACCAAGTCCGAGCCGATTCTCCAGAAGATGATCTCCATGGACCCGAAGGAGCCCAGCAACTACTTCGTGCTCGGCAAGATCTACGAGGACAACGGCGACTACGAGCGCGCCGAGCAGACCTATATGAAGGCACGTGAGATGAAGCCGAACGATCCGGCGGTCTACATGACGCTGGCGGGCTTCTACAATCGCCAGGGCGAGTTCGACAAGACGATGGAGGCGCTGAAGGCGCGGGCGCAGCAGGAGCCGAACAATCCAGAGGCGTACTACACGATGGCCACCTTCTACTGGGAGAAGGCGTATCGGGACTTCACGACGCCGGAGCCGCAGAAGGTGCAGTACGTCCAGTCGGGTCTCGAGTCGGTGGACAAGGCGCTGCAGCTCAAACCCGATTACTTCGAGGCGCTGACCTACAAGAACCTGCTCCTGCGCGTCCAGGCAAATCTCGAAAAGAACCCACAGAAGCAGCAACAGCTGCTGCGGGACGCGGACAAGTTCCGCGATAAGGCGCAGGAAATCCGCAATAAACAGCGCGCGTCCGGCGCCGGCGAATAGAAGCTTCAAACGCAGTGTCCGGGTTGGGCCGGACGAAGAACGTTTCAGAACTGTTACGCCGAACGGCCGTTGCCTGACGCAGGCGGCGGCCGTTTTTCTTGTACAATTCATCCCATCCACCAGCAATTCCAACTATGACCCCTCGGCTCCGGCTGACTGCCGCGAGATGTGTTTGGAGAACATGATGAAGTACATGCGTTGGACGGCCGTGTGCCTCGCCGTCTGCGTCCTTGCCTCGCCCAGGCCCGGATTCGGGCAGGGTGTGACCACAGGGTCGATTGCCGGCCTCGTCACCGATAACCAGCAACGCCCCGTTGCCGGCGCGAGCGTCATCGCGATTCATGAGCCTTCGGCTACGACGTACGAAGGGACCACGCGCGCGGACGGACGATACGTCATCGTCGGCATGCGAGTCGGCGGGCCGTACACGGTGACGGTCAATTTCGTCGGACAAGGAACCGCGTTTGAACCAAAAACCGTCGAGAACGTGAGCGTCAATCTTGGCGTCCCGACCGACGTCAACGTCGAAGTGACCACGATCGCCGTGCAGGAGCAAGTGACGGTGACCGCAGTCGTCGACCCTGTGTTCAGTTCCGGCCACACCGGAGCGGCGACCACCGTCAGCCGTGATCAACTCGCGGAGTTGCCGACGCTGAATGGCCGCATCAACGATGTGACACGCCTCACGCCGCAGTTCTCGGGTGGCGGCAGCTTCAACGGCATGGACAACCGTCTGAACAACATCACTGTGGACGGATCGTCCTTCAACAGCGCGTTTGGCCTCGGCGGCCAGCCTGGCGATCGATCTGGTGTCGCACCGATCTCGCTGGAGGCGATCGAACAGATCCAGGTCAACGTCGCGCCGTATGACGTGCGACAGGGTGCGTTTGTCGGCGCCGGCGTCAATAGCGTCACGCGCAGCGGCAGCAACCGTGTGAGCGGTGCCTTCTACCATCGCTTCCGCGACCAGGACTGGGTCGGGACCGAAGCGAAGGGCCAGCCGTTCAACCCGGGAACGTTCAGCTTCCGCAACACGGGAGGGTGGGCTTCGGGGCCAATTCTGCGCAATAAGTGGTTCGCGTTCGGCAACTACGAAAACGAGCTCGACAAGCGGCCGCTGACCACATGGCGCGCGCGCGAGGGGGGAGACCCGATCGCCGGCCAAACGACACGGGTGCTCGCGTCGGACCTGACCGCGTTGAGCAGCTTTCTCAAGACGAATTTCAACTACGACACCGGTCCCTTCAACGATTATCCCGACGAGACGCCAGCAAAGCGCTTCCTGCTGCGCAGCGACTACAACGTCAGCAACTCGCAGAAGGTCAGCTTCCGCTACAACCATCTGAACTCGTTCACCGACGTCGGCATGTCGAATTCCAACTCGGCTCTGCGTGGTCGAAACGCGGGCAGCTCGAGCTTCCTGACCTTCCAGAACACGAACTACCAAATCCTCGAGAACATCCGCTCGGGTATCGGCGAGTGGAACGCGCTGTTCGGCACGACGATTTCGAACTCGCTGCAGGCTGGCTACACCTACCAGGATGAGAGCCGCGCCACGCGCAGCAACAGCATCTTTCCGTTCGTCGAAATCTATGAAGGTGGCACGTCGTATACTGCCTTTGGCTACGAGCCGTTCTCGTACAACAACGGCCTGATCTACAAGACATTCCAGCTTCACGACCACATCACGAAGTACACGTCCAACCACTCGATCACGGGCGGCGCCTACGTCGAGAAATTCCATTCCGACAACATTTTCTTCAGCTGCTGTCCGCAGAGCGCGTACTCGTACAACTCGCTCGCCGACTTTTACGCGGATGCGAACGGTTATCTGGCGAACAAGAACCGGACGGCCTCACCGGTCACGCTGGCGCAGTTCCAAGTTCGATACAGCAACATCCCTGGAAACGAGCGCGCGATTCAGCCGCTCGACGTCTGGTATTGGGCGGCGTACGGTCAGGACGAATGGCGTGTGCGCAGGAACTTCACCGTCACCGCCGGCGTCCGCGTCGACGTCGCGCACTTCAAAGACACGGCGTTCCCGAATCCGGCCGCGGATGCGCTGACGTTCCGCGACGAGACCGGCCGTCCGGTGCAGTTCCAGACCGGCCAGATGCCCAAGGCGACTCCGCTCTGGTCGCCGCGCGTCGGTTTCAACTGGGACGTCCTGTCGAATCAGAAGACGCAGATTCGCGGCGGAACGGGCATCTTCACGGGTAAGCCGGCGTACGTCTGGATCTCGAATCAGCTCGGGAACACGGGCGTCCTGATCGCGGAAATCAGAAACCTCAACCCCGGAACAGCGTTCCCGTTCGACCCGAATCCGGATCGATACAAGGCGGCGCCGACCGGGACCAGCTCCGCGAGCTACACGCTGAACGTGACCGATCCCGATTTCAAATTCCCGCAGGCGTGGCGCAGCAACATCGCAATCGACCACCGCCTTCCCTCCGGCATCGTCAGCACGACCGAGTACACCTACGCGAAGAACATCAATGACATCTACTACGTCGACGCGAACCTGCCAGCCCCGCAGACGGCATTCACGGGCGTCGACGCCAGACCGCGGTGGACCAACAGCCGTTTGAACACTACGCCGGGCAACGTCGTGAACAATGCCTTCGTGCTGAAGAACGGTGAGGGCGGCAGCTCGTGGAACATCGCGGAATCGCTGTCGCGCACGTTCCCGTTCGGTTTGAACATTCGCGGAGCCTACAGCTACGGCGACTCGAGGACGCTCGTCGATCCCGAGTCGACGGCATCGACGACCTTTGCGCGGCTGGCGCATCACGACAACGAGAACACCGCGGGCGTGCAGCGCTCGATGTGGTCACCGGGCCATCGCGTCTACGGCCTGGTCAGTTACTCGCACGAATACTTCAAGCTGGGGGCGACGACGGTCTCCGCGTTCTGGGAGGCGCGACCGAGCTTGAACACGAACAATTCGTCTGTGCTCAGCTACGTGTTCGCCAGCGACGCGAACGGCGACGGACTGACCAACGACCTGATCTACATCCCGCGCGATACGAGCGAGATGAACTTCGCGGAGTTCACGGTTGGCAGCCGCACCTACACGGCCGCCCAGCAGGCGGCGGCGTTCGAGACCTACATCAAACAGGATCCGTATCTGAGCAAGCACCGGGGCGAGTACGCCGAACGTCACGGCCTCCGCTTCCCGATGCTGCGTCGGATGGACCTGAGCGTCGCGCAGGAGCTGTTCCACAACGTCGGCGGCCAGCGCAATGCGTTTCAGATTCGGGCGGACATTTTCAATTTTGGGAACCTGCTGAATCACAACTGGGGTGTCGGTCAGCGAACCGTCGGGACGACGAATACCAACAGTCAGTTGCAGATCCTCACCAACCCTGGCGTGGATGCGCAGGGCCGCTTGAACTACCGCATGGCGCTCGTCAACGGTGAACCGATCACGCAGACATTCGTGCCATCGACGTTTACGTCAGACGTCTACCAGTTCATGATCAGCCTTCGCTACTCCTTCAACTGACGCGATCGTGAATCGGGCCGCCTTGCACGTTGGGCGGCCCGATTTGCGTACGAGCTCGTGGGTGCAAGTACTCCCTTACGCTCCTCGGTGCAATGCCGCTCTTCGCCTGTTGGTGCAATGCATCACTTCGCCGTCAGTGCAATGCTCCGTTCCCGGTCGGTGCAAGCCTGCTTCGCGGTCGGTGCACCTGCGTGCGCGAGGCGTTAGCGTCGCGAACGGAGGATCTCGTCGAGGAGTGCGGGCGACGAGCCCGTGCGCTCGAGACGTGGGTAGCGCAGACCACCGCGATAGTCGATGACGATGGTGCGGTACACGTCGCGGTTGCGAATCTGAAGTTCGATCGGATGCGCGCCGGTCTTGTTATCTGTAATCGCGGTCTTCAGGCCCTCCGCGCGATATGCGATGCCGTTGACCGACACGATCTGCACGCCGCGGGCAAGGCCAGCCTTGAACGCCGGACTGCCCCAAATCACCGTGCTGACCTGGCCGTTGGGCGCGATGCTCAGACCCAGCGAGTAGCTGAAGTCGCTCGTGTTGTTGTTCGCCTCGACGTTGCGATAGTAGCTGGTTGGTGATTCCGAATACGTCAGCGTGTAGCCGCCCCGTGCCAGGCCGTCGAGCGGCGCTCCCGGTCCGTGTCCCTCGACGCGCGCCCGCAGGAACGTCGCCCAGTCGTTGGGCAGCACGTCGTTCAACACCCGCACGACGTCCTCGAACTGATACGTGACCGGAGTAGAACTGCCGCTGTGGATCTCGAAGAACGCTTTCGCGAAATCGTCGAGCGACCGCCGCCCGTGCGAGCGCTCGCGGATCAGCGTGTCCACGTCCAGCCAGATCAGCTGTCCTTCCCGATAGTAATCTTCGCTGCGCTGCCAGCTGTTCCATGCCAGCGGACGCCGCGAGGCGGTAATCGGATCGTTGGTCGTGTCCTGCAGCGACCTCCACTCGCGTCCGGGTCGCAGCTCATCGTAGGTGGCGGCGACGATGGCCAGACCGTCGAGCGCCTCCTGCATCGACAGCAACCCCGCTCGCGCAGTCAGGACGATGCCCCAGTACTGCGTCTGGCCTTCGTACACCCACATCAGGCTGTCGCGCATCGGCACGTTGAAGTTCGGCGTCCACAGATCCGCGGGGCGCCGAAACTTTCCGTTCCACGAGTGTGTGAATTCGTGCGACAGGACGTCGCGATTGTTGATGTGCCTGTCCCAGTCCGTGAAGTAGCTCGTCGCCTCTCCGATCTCGGTCGATTGATGATGTTCGAGCCCGATGCCGCCGACTTGATCGGTAAGTGCCAGCAGGAAGTCGTAGTGGTCGTAATGGTGCGAGCCAAAGAGCCGATAGGCTTCCTGGACCAGCGCGCGATAGGCATCGAGCCGTTCATTCGGGATGGCGATCAGTTCGGGTCGATCACCGACGACATTCAACCGCACCGGCGGGCCGTCCTTCGCGTCGAGATCGAACGTCCTGAAATGCCGACCGGCAAAGACGGGCGAATCGACCAGCATTTCCACGGTGACCGGCTCGAACGAGATCACACCGGTCGCGTTCGTGGCGCGCTCGAGCGCGGTCGCGAAGCTCCACCCCGCCGGGAGCTGCAGCCGCGGCTCGACCAGTATCTGCCTCGTGAAATAGCCGGCCGGATACAACATCACCTGGTTCCACTGCAGGTCGAGCAGCTCCTGTCCCATCACGACCCGCCCCTGACTCGTGTCGAGGGGAGAATCGAAATCGAACTGGACGTCGAGCGCCGCCGCTCCCGTTGGCGGGCGCACGTGGAACGCAAAGACGTCGACGACATCACGCGTCCAATCCACTCGCTGGCCGTTGGCGAAGATTTTCAAGCCGCCCAGATGGTCGACTCGTCCGCGCGGCGCATGGTTGCCAGGCAGCCACAATGGATAGAGCAGCGTGAGCGGTTCACCGCCGCGGACCGGAATCGTTTCGGTGACCCGGAAGATCCGGCGTTCGACATCGCTCGCATCGACCCGAAGCTGAATGGTGCCCGGGTACGGGATGTCCCGTGGGGCAATAATCGGCGGCGGCATTGGCACCGGCTGTGGACCGGGCGACTGCGCACCAAGGCCGACCGCCACACCGGCGACGCTGCAGAAGAGGATGAAAAGAGCAGACGGACGAGAAGTCGTCATCGGAGAGCGCCCGCATTTTACGTTACCAAGCACGGTTGAGCTGTCGAAATGAAGCTAGCTCGTTCGACAAAGGCATGAGAACGCGCAACATCTTGAAGGGGGCTACGATGCGCTACATGCTGCTGATTTACGAAGCGGAAGCGAACTGGCAGAAGATGACCCAGGAGGATGGGGCCAAGGTGATGGGCGAGTACATGGCCTTCACCGAAGACATCCGCCGCGGCGGACAGTATGTCTCGGGCGCGCCGCTGCAGCCGACGGGGACGGCGACGACCGTGCGCGTCAGCAACGGCAGGACGCTGACCACCGACGGCCCGTTCGCCGAGACGCGCGAGCAGCTTGGCGGCTACTACCTGATCGAGGCCACGGATCTCAATGAAGCGATCGCGTTAGCATCGCGTATCCCGGCGGCTCGCACCGGATCGGTGGAGATTCGGCCGCTGGCGGAGATTCCGGCGCAAGCGTAAGCGGAATTCACCACCCCGCCGCCTGCCCGTCCTTGCGGTGATCCGAGCCCGCCCGGTAGACGCCGTTCACCGGGTGGTCCTCGGTCACCGCGCGCCGATCGAAGATCGGATCCGTCATCGCCGGATCGCGCGTGAACAGGATCCCCTGATAGCCGCCGACCGAGCCGCCGTCAACCGGTCGCGCGCGATGGCCTTTGGCCGTCAGGGCGGCGCCGACCTTGTCGAACAGATGCTGCTCGAGGGACAGGACGTTGGTCGTCTGATTGTGCGTGAACCTGGCGACATCGGTCGTCATCTGCACGTTCATGCCGAGGTCGATCAGGTTCACCATGTGCTGGGCATGCGTCTCGGGCTGCACGGTGCCACCCATGTTGCCGAACGTCATCAGCGGCTGCCCATCTTTCATGACGAAGCCGGCGATGATTGTGTGGAACGGACGTTTGTGCGGTGCCACGACGTTGGGACTGCGTGGATCGACGGAGAACCACGCGCCGCGATTGTGCAGCACGAAGCCGAAGGGCGCCACGGTGGCGCGGCTGCCATACTCGCTGTAGACGCTGTGGATGAGCGACACCATATTGCCCCACCGATCCGCCGTCGTCAGATAGATCGTGCCGCCCTGCGGCCGCCGCTCGGCAGATGCCGATGACGACGCGTTGCGATCGAGCCGCACGCACAGGGTGCGCGCGTACTCCTTGGAGATCAGTTTCGCGACCGGCACGTCTGCGAACTTCGGATCCGCATTCATCGCGAGCAGATCGGCGTAGGCGAGCTTCTTGGCCTCCACCAGCAGGTGCCAGTACATCGCATTGGTCGGACCGAGACCCGCGAGGGTCACTCCGAGCCGCGGTGTGCAGACTTCCAGGATGTTGAGCATTTCCAGGGCGGCAAAACCCTGACCTGGTGGAGGCAGCTCGTAGATGTCGTACCCGTGATAGTTGGTCGAGATCGGCTCGACCCACTCGGGTTGGAACTCCGCGAGATCGGTCGCGCTCATCACGCCGCCATTCGCGCGCACCTTGCCAATGATCGCTGATGCGATCTCCCCTTTGTAGAAGGCATCACGCCCCTGTTTCTGTATCAGGCGCAGAGCCCGCGCGAGCCCGGGATTGCGGATGATGCTGTAGAGTGGCGGCGCCTGATCGCCGACCAGAAACGTGGCGCGCGAATCGGGATCGCGTATCAGCGCACGAACGACGCCGCGCAGATCGTCGTGCCGCCGCTCCGCCTGACCCCAGCCTTCCTCCGCGATGCGAGCCGCCCGTTCGAATGCCTCGGCGAACGTCAGCGTGCCGAAACGCATCAACATCGCGTCGTATCCGGCTACCGCGCCAGGCACGGTCGCCGCGTTGACGCCTTCGGCTGGAACGCCGGTGAGTCCAAGAGTTCGCGTGAAGAACTCGGGCGTCCAGCCGCCGGGGGCCCAGCCCGCAGCGCTCAAGCCGTACAGTTTCTTGTCGCGCGCGCTGTAGACCAACGCGAACAGGTCACCGCCGATCCCGGTGTCGTTCTGCGAAGTGACATCGAGCACGGCGCCGGCCGCCACGGCCGCATCAACGGCGTTGCCGCCTTGCCGGAGGATCTCGAGACCCGCTTGGACGGCCAGCGGATCGCTCGTCGCAACAATTCCGTGGCGCGCCAGGACCTCCGACCGTCCCTGTTCTTTCCAACCCTGTGCGCGGGACCCACCAACGGCGGAGATGCGCGCGCCGGGCTGGGGGTTATCGGGCGTCGGCGTCCCGAATGCGTTTGGTGATTGCGCGGCATCGACCGCAACCCACCCGGTCGCCGCCAGCGCCATCAGCAACGCAATCGAGAAGAAACGCGTCGTCGTGCTGCGTGCCATGGTGCCTCGCGTACAAAGAAAAAGGCCGAGTCCTGCGGTGGCAAGACCCGGCCATTATGATGCGGCCCGACTACAGCCGGACACTACGTGAGGAGGAAATAATCTACTCGGCTCCGCCCTGAGCCGCCTCGCGGCGCATACCCTCGGTGACGATGCCGACCTTTTCGACGCCGGCGCCCTTGGCGGCGTCGATGACGAACACGATGTCGCCGTAGCGCAACGTGCCCGCACCGGCGATGAACATCTGCTTGTCCTTGCGCTCCTCGAAGATCTCACGCAGCTTGGCCTCGAGCTCACGTGGCTGCACGTCCTGCTTGTTGATCGACATCTTCCGGTCGGCCGTGTATTCCAGCATGATCTGGCTCACGTCCGGCGTGTTCTGCTTGGCGCTCTTCGTTTCCGCAGGGAGGTTGACGTCGAGTCCGCGCTGCGACAGCGGCAGGGCGGCCATGAAGATGACCAGCAGCACGAGCAGCACGTCGATCATCGGCGTGATGTTCATGTCCGCATTGGCCTGCGGGATCTCGGCCTTGAAGACGCGCTCGGCGCCGAAATGCTGATGGGCGTGCGCCATGACTACTCCCCTCCTCGCGACAGCGCGTTCGCGTTGCGCCGCGTTTCGGTAATCAGGCCCATGTCTTCGATGCCGGCCTTGCGCAGGTTGTCCATCGCTTCCATCACCGCGCCGTACTCGACGTCCTCATCGGCCTTGATGATGACGAGCTTTTCCTTCTTCTGCTCGAGGATGTCGACGACGCGGCGCTGCATGTCGTCTTTCGGCACCTGCACGGCGTTGACGAAGTAGCGTTTGTCCGCCGTGATGGCCACCACCGTCTGGTTCTGTGTTTCCGGCTTCTCACTGCTGTTGGCGGCCAGCGGCAGACGCACGGGAACGCCCTGCTGCAACAGCGGGGCGACGATCATCATGATGATGAGTAACACCAGCATGACGTCGACCAGTGGGGTGACGTTGATGTCGGACTTGATGCCGCCACTGCCACCCAGTTGCATTGCCATAGGTCTGACTCCACTCGGTTTTTGATCTTTGATCTTTGATCGTTGACTGAAATCAAAGATCAAGAATCAAAGATCAAAAATGATTACGCCGTTTTCTTGATGAAGTAGTCGACGAGCTCCGACGATGAGTTGTCCATCTCAACGTTGAAGTACTCCAGACGCGCGGTCAGGAAGTTGTAGAACCAGACCGCCGGAATCGCGACGAACAGGCCGAGCGCGGTCTCGACCAGCGCTTCGGCAATACCGGCCGACACGGCGCCGATGCCGCCCGACCCGGTGGAGGCGATACCGGTGAAGGCGTTGATGACGCCGACGACGGTGCCGAGCAGTCCGACGAATGGCGCCGTTGAACCGATGGTAGCCAGCGTGCTGACGCCCTTCTTCAGGTCCGACGCGGTCAGTGCCGTGGCGCGCTGAATCGAGCGGCGCACCGTGTCGAGCACGTCTTCACGATTGAGCGAAGCGCCGCCGCTTTCCTGCTGGAACTGGTACTCCTGCAGGCCGGCGAGCACGACCTTCGCCAGATGGCTGTAGCGATAGTCCTTCGAGGTCGAGAGCGCGATCGCTTCCTTCAGTCGCCCGTCCTTCAGATGCTTGGCGACCTGCGGCGCATACAGCTTCGACTGCTTGCGCGCCTGGGTGTAGGTGTAGATGCGCTCGATGGCGATACCCACGGACCAGAACGACATGATGAACAGCACGACGGCCACGGCGATCGCAATCGGGCCCATGGACGAAAACAGATCGATGAGATCGAGGCCGCCGCCCGCTGGCGCTTCCGCCGCCTGCGCAAAGGCCGGCGATCCCAGCGCAACCATCGCGGCGCCGGTAAAGGCGATCTGTCCAAGCTGACGCATCTTTCCAACGCTCATTACTGCATCCTCCGCATCGGGGAACCGGTTGACGTGAACGTGGCGGGCCCGCGCCGCGGCACCCGCCTTCCATAACTTGGCGGGTCCGCTTCGCGGCACCCGCCCGACCTGCGGAACCCGGCGTCCGCTCAACTGAGCGTGAACTGCACGGTGACCGTCATGATGACCGGCACCGGCACGCCATTGAGCAGCGTCGGCGTGAACTCCCACTGCTTGACCGCATCGAGCGCCGCCTGGTCGAGCAGCGGAATGGAACGGAGGACGCGCGCGTCCTGCACTTTCCCGTTTGGTCCAATCGTGGCTTCGATGATCACCACTCCCTGCACACGCGCCGACTGAGCGATCGCCGGGTAGACCGGCGCGACGTGCTTGGTCTTGGTCGGCGGCTTGATGTTGCCGCCGACACGCACCGGAGCCGCGGGCGGTGGCGGCGGCGGCGGCGGCGGCGCCTCCGGCAATCCGCCAACCACGCCACCGATCACGCCGCCGGGTACACCACCTTCGACACCCCGTCGCTCGAAACTCGTGTCGACGGGGACTTCCGGCTTGATCTCGGCTGGTGCTTCCGTCGGGGCCGCGTTGGGATTGACGACCTCGATCGGCTTGGGGGCCTCTGCCTTGGGCGGCGGTGGAGGTGGCGGCGGTGGTGGTGGCGGCGGCGGGGCGGCGACAAAGGCCATCATCGACGGCGGCGTCGGCAGCACATCGGCCGCCATCAGCGGGATGATGATGATGGCGGCGATGATCACCGTCTCCAGGACGATCGTCGCGAACACCGAATACCCCTGCTTGTTGCCCACCTTCACGGATGGGTCGACGATATCGCCGAACATGCGTTCTTCGCGTGGCACCGGTCTTCTTCCTCCCTACAATCGTCGGCGTCGGCCGCAGAGCGGCCGATTATAGCCAGCCGAAAAAATCAGTGTCAACGAGCTTAGACACCGCATCACGCAAAGTGCTCCGACGCTCGTGAGCGCGCGCGACCGGGCATTGTATCCCGGTATCCCGGAATTCAGGCGCTGAGTTCGCGATCCGACCGTGCAAATTCTCGCCAACACGACAACGGCGCGTCCCGGGGAGTAACGAGGCTGTGCCGATCACACTAGAGGTCCGCGCCGGGTGTCACAAAAGGTTCACACAGCGGCGACTAATCGGCTCGGCCTCCGGCGATACGCATCCCGTAAAACGATCGATAGACGAAGAACACCGAGATCGCCAGGAAGAGCGCCGCCAGTCCGCTGCTGACGGCGGTGCCCATGTCTGCGGTCAAGCTCACAGCGAGCTCGACGGCCAGCAGGCCGAACAGCGTCGTGAACTTGATTACCGGATTGAGCGCGACTGACGAGGTGTCCTTGAACGGATCGCCGACGGTGTCGCCCACCACCGTTGCCGCATGCAGCGGCGTGTTCTTCATCTTCAGCTCGGTCTCGACGATCTTCTTTGCATTGTCCCACGCGCCGCCGGCGTTTGCCATGAACACCGCCTGATACAAACCGAAGAGCGCGATAGAGATGAGATAGCCGACGAAGAAGTACGGCTCGACGAACGCAAACGCCAGGGTGGCAAAGAACACGGTGAGGAAGATGTTGAACATCCCCTTCTGCGCGTACTGCGTGCAGATCTCGACGACCTTCTTGCTGTCGGCGACCGACGCCTTCTCCACACCCTCGAGCCTGATGTTCGCCTTGATGAATTCAACGGCGCGATAGGCGCCGGTCGTCACCGCCTGCGTCGAGGCACCGGTGAACCAGTAGATCATCGCGCCGCCTGTCACCAGACCGAGCAGGAACGGTGCGTGGAGCAGCGACAGGTTCTCCACGTTGCGCGTCAGTCCCGAGGTCAACAGCACGATGATCGAAAAAATCATCGTCGTGGCACCGACGACGGCGGTGCCGATGAGCACGGGCTTGGCCGTCGCTTTGAAAGTATTGCCCGCGCCGTCGTTCTCCTCGAGCATCGCCTTGGCCTCTTCGAACCTCACATCGAGGTTGAAGTCACGCTTCAACTCCTGCTGGATTCCGGGAATCCCCTCGATGACCGACAGCTCGTAGACCGACTGCGCGTTGTCGGTCACCGGTCCATAGGAGTCGACGGCAATCGTGACCGGACCCATGCCGAGGAAGCCGAATGCCACCAGGCCGAACGCGAACACCGTCGGCGCCAGCATCAGGTCCGACATCGACGTACCCATCACGCTGACGAAATAGCCGATCGTCATCAGCGTGATGATGCTGAGACCGATCCAGTAGCCGCTGAAGTTGCCGGCCACGAAACCGGAGAGGATGTTGAGCGATGCCCCGCCTTCTCGTGACGAGATGACGACTTCGCGCACGTGGCTCGATTCCACCGACGTGAAGACCTTCACCAGCTCGGGAATGATCGCGCCCGCCAGCGTGCCGCAGGTGATGATCGTCCCCAGCTTCCACCACAGCGTCCCGTCGCCCAGATCGCTGATCAGGATGTTGGAGACCAGGTAGGTCAGGATCACCGACACAATCGACGTCAGCCAGACGAGCGAGGTGAGCGGCGCCTCGAAGTTCATTTTCGACACGGAGCCGTAGCGCGCCTTCGAGATCGCCTCGTTGAGCAGATACGACCCGGCGCTGGCGATAATCATCATCACGCGCATGACGAAGATCCACACGAGCAGCTTGACCTGCGTCGCCGGCTCGCGCACCGCAATCATGATGAAGGTGATCAGCGCGACGCCTGTCACGCCGTAGGTCTCGAACCCGTCGGCGCTGGGGCCGACCGAATCGCCGGCGTTGTCGCCGGTGCAGTCGGCAATCACGCCTGGGTTCCGCGCGTCGTCTTCCTTGATGTTGAAGACGATCTTCATCAGGTCGGATCCGATGTCAGCAATCTTCGTGAAGATGCCGCCCGCGATACGCAGCGCCGCGGCGCCGAGCGACTCGCCAATGGCGAACCCGATGAAGCACGGGCCGGCGTAATCACCGGGGATGAACAGCAGGATGAACAGCATGATGAACAGCTCGACGCTGATGAGCAGCATGCCGATGCTCATGCCCGCGCGCAGCGGAATCGCGTACACCGGATAGGCACCGCCTTTGAGGCTCGCGAACGCCGTCCGTGAATTGGCGTAGGTGTTCACGCGAATCCCGAACCACGCGACGCTGTAGCTGCCGAGAATGCCGACGACGCTGAAGAGCAGAATGACGAGGACGCGCAGCACGTCGTACCCGGACAACACGCCGAAGTACAGGACGATGATGACGGCGATGAAGACCTCGAGTACCGCCAGGAACTTGCCCTGCGTGACGAGATACGTCTTGCACGTCTCGTAAATCAGCTCGGAGATCTCCCGCATCGACCGGTGGACGGGCAGGTTTTTGAGCTGCGTCAGGATGACGAGGCCAAACACGAGCCCGAGAAACGCCACGCCCATGCCGACCATCAGCAGCGTGCGGCCGTTGTATCCGCCGACGTCGACCTGAGTCAGATCGGGGAGGACGAGGCTGGCTTCGCCGCCGCCGGCTTCCGGAGCCGCCGCCTGCGCTGGCTGTGTCTGCAGCCGCTGCTGGGCGACGGCAACAGCCGGCGCCAGCGCGAGCAGGACGGTTAGGGTCACCCCGGCAACGGCGGCACCGCGGCGCAGTGCCTTCAACGACTCGCTCATCACTGTGTCTGCTCCTCTTGTTCCTTTTGATCGATGTGACCCGGCAGCGACATCCCGCCGGTCAGAAAAATCCTGATGCCCTCTTCCACCGTCAGCTCGGGAAAGAACGCCCGCGCCCTGGGGTAGATGGCAATGTCGCCCAGGTACAGATGATTGGTCGGCACATACACCGCCATCAGCGGCTCTCTGCCGTGCCCGCGGTCGATGACGAATTCCTTCGTCAGGAATCCCATCACCCAGCCGCGTGCGGGATCCTCGACCATCACGACCCGCTTGAACCCGTACTCGTTATCCGGCGAAAACGCTGCGATGAGCTGCTTCACCGGTGCGTAGATCGCACGGAACACCGGGATCAGCATCAGCCAGCTCTCGGCCCGTGCCAGGATGCGCCGCCCGATCACGTTGGTGGCGACGACGCCGACAGCGAGCACCACCATCGCCGTCAGAAGAATCCCGAGCCCCGGCACGGAACGCCCCAACACCCGCTCGGTCAGCGGCGCCGTGAAACTGTCAATGATACCGAAGATCCAGACCAGCGCCGCGACACTAACGATGAGCGGCACCGTCAGGAAGAAGCCGGCGATGAACCGCCGCCGCAGCCATTGAATCATCGGGAAAACCCAAATCCCAAATTCCAAATCCCAAAACCCAACGCCGATTTCGCACGCGAAATCGCTCCTTTCTTGGGATTTGGGTCTTGGGATTTCGTCATTGGGAGTTCACAGGAGACCCGCCGCGACCGCAGCAAAGATCGCGACTCCCGCAAGGATTCGATACCACGCAAAAGGAGCGAAGCCCGAGCGTGCGACGAAGCGGAGAAACGGTCGCACCACCGCGAGCGACGCCAGAAATGCCATCACGAATCCGATCGCAATCTCGATCGCGCGATCGGTCGTCAGCTGGTGTCGCACCTCCAGCAGGTCATGCGCGAAGGCCGCAGCCATCGTCGGCATCGCGAGGAAGAACGAGAACTCGGCCGCGGTTGCGCGATCGAGTCCCATCAGCATGCCGCCGACGATCGTCGATCCCGAACGCGACACGCCCGGAATCAGCGCCAGCATCTGGAACAGCCCGACACCGAACGCGCGCGGCGTCGGCGTCCGTTCCGCATCGCCGATGACCGGGCGTGGCCGGCGACGTTCGACCAGCAGCATCACAACGCCGCCGATGATGAACGCCCAGGCGATGACACGCGGGCTCTCGTACAGCACGCTCTTGACGAAGCCGGCCAGCAGCGCACCGGCGACGAGCGCCGGAATCACGGCCACCACGAGCATCACCACGAACCGGCGTGCGTCCGGATCGGACGGCAGGCCGCGCACGACCGCGATCAGCTTGGCTCGGTACAACCACATCACCGCGAAGATCGACCCGAGCTGGATCATCACGGTGAACACACCACCTGGATCGGAAAACCCGATCGCCTGTGAGGCGATCAGCAGGTGCGCCGTGGACGAGATCGGCAGAAACTCGGTGACGCCCTGCAGCAGGCCGAGCAGCGCCGCGAAAACGTAGGTCACCGAGCAGCTACGACGCGCGCGCCTTCCGCTGCTTGCTACGACGCGGCGGTTGCGTCGCCGCCGCCTTGGCCGCCGGCGCCTCGGCCGCCGGAGTGGTAACCGGACGCCGCTTCTGCCGCCAGAACGTGACGATGGCCGCGGCCACGAACACGCTCGAATAGGTGCCGGTGATCACGCCGACGATCATCGTGAACGCAAAGCCTCGCAGCACCTCGCCTCCGAACACGAACAGCGCAATCGCCGACAGCAGCGCCGTTCCAGCCGTCAGGATCGTGCGGCCGAGGGTCTGATTGATCGAGAGATTGATGATGTCGTTCAGCGAATCCCGTCGATGCGAGCGCATGTTCTCGCGCACGCGGTCGAAGATCACGATCGTGTCGTTGGTCGAATAGCCGGTCACCGTCAGGATGGCGGCGATGACGTTCAACGTCATGTCGTAGCGGAAGAATGCGAGAAACGCGAGCGTCACCAGGATGTCGTGAATCGTCGCGACGACCGCGCCGACCGCAAAGGAGAATTGGAAGCGGAACGCCAGATAGGCAAGGATGCCGACCAGCGACAGGCCGAACGCCCACAGCCCCTTCTCCTCGAGCTCCCTGCCGACGGCCGGACCGACGATCTCGGTGCCCACGACTTGGAAGTTGCCGAGGTTCGCTTTGCGCAATGCATTCTCAACCGCCTGCGCCGTGCTGCTGAGTGAGGCTCCCTGTTCGGCCCCGACCTGGGGCACGCGCACCATCACCTGACGCAGCGACGGGTCGCCGTATGACTGCACGACGGCGTCCTGACCACCGCCCGGGTAGAACCGGTTGAGGGCGTCGCGAACCGCTTGCACGGACGGCGTCTGGTCGAACTGCGCGATGACCGCGGTTCCGCCGGCGAACTCGATGCCGCGCGGCAGCCCCTTGGTCGCGATCGTCGCCAGGCCGGCGATGATGATGACCCACGACAGCGCGACTGCGTGCCACCGCCATCGCAGGAAGTTGTAGTGAGCGTTCTTGAAGAGTCGCATGTTCTTATCCGCCTAGATGGAGAGCGCCGCAACCTGCTGGCGACGTCCCAGCACGAGCTCGAAGAGCGTCTTTGACACGAACGTCGACGTGAACAGGTTCGACACGAGACCGATCGACAGCGTCAGCGCAAAGCCGCGGATCGGCCCGGTGCCGAACTGGAACAGGAACGCCGCCGCAATCAGCGCCGAGATGTGCGTGTCGAGCAGCGTCAGAAACACGCGGCTGAAACCGGCATTGATTGAGGCTCGCACGCCGCGGTTGGCATCGAGCTCCTCCTTGATGCGCTCGAAGATCAGCACGTTGGAGTCGACACCGATACCCATCGTCAACACGAAACCGGCGATGCCAGGCAGTGTCATGACCGCGCCGACATACGCCATCAGACCGAGCAGGATGATCAGGTTGAAAATCAGCGCCACGACGGCGTTCACGCCCGACAGTTTGTAGTAGGCCAGCATGAACAGCACGATCAGGACGAGGCCGACGACCGAGGCCGTCACGCCGGAGCGGATCGAATCGGCGCCGAGGCTCGGACCGATCGTCCGCTCCTCGAGATACGTCAGCGAGGCCGGCAGCGCGCCGGAGCGGAGGATGAGCGCCAGATCGTTGGCCTCCTGCGGCGTGAAGCTGCCGTAGATCTGTCCCTGGTCGGTGATGCGGCCGTCGATGCGTGGTGCGGAGAACACGCGGTTGTCGAGCACGATCGCCAGATAGCGGCCGATGTTCTGCTCCGTGACCAGGCCGAAGCGACGGGCGCCGTCGCCGCTCAACGAGAAGCTGACCGCTGGACGATTGTTCTGATCCAGCGACTGCCGCGCGGTGCGAAGATCGCGTCCCGATACGGTGGCCACGCGACGCAGCACGTAGTAGACGGTGCTGCCGGCGGCGCCGTCACCGGACCCGGCAGTCCCCGGCAGGACCTGCAGATCGGGCGGCAGATTGTTGTTGTAGGCCCGCATCGCTTCTTCCTGCGTCGCAAATGGGCCCATCTCGACCAGCTTCAGCTCCAGCAGACCGGTCGACCGGATGATCTCCTTCGCGCGGTCGACATCGGTGACGCCGGGCAACTGCACCAGAATCTGGTCGCCGTTCTGCCCCTGCTGCGCGATGCTCGGTTCCGCCACGCCGAGCTCGTTCACACGACGCTCGATCGTCTGCCGCGCCTGCACGACCGATTCGTCGCGCAGGGCCCGCTGCACGTTCGGCTTCATCGTGAACGTATAGGTGCCGTTGGTGCCCGAGCTGCGGTCGAAGTTGGTCTCGGCGTCGACGACGGCCTGGCGGAATGCCTGGTCTCTATCCGGCGGAACGCCTTCGACTCGAAACTGCACCGCGCTCGGCATCGTGATGTTGCCGGCCGTGATGCTGGCCATCTGCAGCGCTTCGCGCGTCCGCTCCATCGTCGTTTCCGTTTCGACGCGAAGGGCGTCTTCGGTTTGCACGCGCAGCACCAGATGTACACCGCCCTTCAGATCGAGACCGAGCTTGAGGTGCTTGGCCATCAGCCACGACGGCCAGTTGATCCCGGCGTACGACGCGACGATGGGATAGACGCCAACCGCGGTGAAGATAACCAGCACAGCGGCCGTGGTGATGACTTTCCAGCGAAGGTTCTTGTTCATGACTGCGATTGCCCTTCAGGGACCACCGGTTCCTGTCCCTGATATCCAACGATGGCGTTGCGTGACGCCTCGACCCGCACTTTGTCTGCGATTTCGAGCTGGACCGATTGATCGGTCAGGCGAGTGATCTTTCCGTAAATGCCACCGGAGGTCACGACCTTGTCGCCGACCTTGAGCGTCGACAGAAACTCCTGGACCTTCTGCTGCCGCCGTTTCATCGGCATCAGGATGACGAAATAGAAGATCGCCAGGACCAGCGCGAACGGAATCAGCTGGACCAGTGGGTTGGCGCCGCTCTGCGCGGGCGCACCCATGGCTAGCAGGAAGGAGTCAGAGGTCATGCATCGCTAGGCAGGCGGGATACCGAGCGGAGGAACTCCTGCCTGAATTCGTTGAAGGTGCGAAACACTATAGCGTCCCTGATCCTCCGCATCGTGTCAAGGTAAAAGCTCAGATTATGCAACGTGTTAAGGGCGCCTGCGCTCATCTCGCCGGCCATGTAGAGATGGCGCAGATACGCACGTGAATGGTGTCGACACGTGTAACACGAACACCGCGCATCGAGCGGCGCGTCGTCTTCCGCGTACCGCGCATTCTTGATGTTGACGCGACCTTCGCTGGTGAAGAGCTGACCATTGCGCGCGTTGCGGGTTGGCATGACGCAGTCGAACATATCGATGCCGCGCGCCACGCATTCAACCAGATCCTCCGGGGTGCCTGCTCCCATCAGATATCGAGGCTGGTGTTCCGGCAGGCGCCGGGCTGTCGCTTCAACAACAGAGTACATAGTGCCGATCGGCTCGCCGACGCTGAGCCCACCGATGGCGTAACCTTCGAACCCGATAGCCGTGGTCGCGTCAGCGCTTTCGTCCCGCAGATCCTGGAATGTGCTCCCCTGGACGATCCCGAATTGCGCCTGCCCCGGATTAGTCACCATGGCGGTCGCGTCCGCGTTCAGCCGCACCTCGCCCGCCGCCGAGCAACCCGTTCGCAGCTGCGTCAACCGATCGCGACAGCGGCCCGCCCAGCGGAGGGACCGCTGCATCGAGGCCGCCGCCGCATCGTGCGTGACCGGATACGACAGGCACTCGTCGAGCACCATCGCGATGTCTGATCCGAGTCGCGCCTGAATGTCCACGGCGCGCTCCGGCGTCAGAAGATGACGCGAGCCATCGAGGTGCGACTGGAATTGGGCGCCATCTTCGCGGATCACGCGACGCTCGGCGAGACTGAACACCTGGAACCCGCCGCTGTCGGTGAGGATTGGTCGCGACCAGCCGATAAAGCGATGGAGACCGCCGCGCCGCGCGATCAGCTCGTCGCCGGGCCTGAGATACAGGTGATACGTGTTGCCGAGGATGATCTCGGCACCGATCTCCTCGACATCGCGAAAGAGGGTGGCCTTGACCGCGCCCTGCGTTCCGACAGGCATGAAGGCGGGCGTCTGAACGGTCCCGTGCGGCGTTTCGAGTTGCCCAAGGCGCGCGCCCCCATCGGTGGCGCGCAACGCGAACGAAAACGTCACGGATAAAATTGTACGTGTGTCAACTTCCAACTCTGTTACCGCCTTCGACGTTGCTCAGGCTGGCCCGAGCGAGAGTCGAGGGCACTGAGTCCAATTCCCGACTCCCAATCATCCGGGCGGCTTGGAAGTTGGGAGTTGGAAATTGGGAGTTTGTAGGATGCAGAAAATTCGCGTCGGCGTGATCTACGGCGGCAAGTCCGGCGAACACGAGGTGTCGATCGCCTCGGCGGCATCAATCTTTAAGTATCTCGATCGCACCAAATACGAGACCGTTCCGATCCTGATCGGCAAGGACGGTCGGTGGGCGCTTGCCGCGCGAGCGCCGGAGCTGATGTCGGCCGCCGATGTGCACGCCGCATCGGGCGCGACCAGTCAGGCGACCGCGGGTACGACTGCATGCGCCTTGCAGGTCGTCGAGCCGACGACGGTGCTCGCCGATACGCATATCGACGTCGTCTTTCCGGTGCTGCATGGACCTTATGGCGAAGACGGGACGGTTCAAGGGCTGTTCGAGTTGGCCAATGTGCCGTATGTCGGCGCCGGCGTGCTCGGATCCGCGGCCGGCATGGACAAGGCGGTGATGAAAACGCTGTTCCAGGCGCGCGGTCTGCCGGTCGGACCGTACCTCGTCGTGCTTCGTCGCCAATGGGACGGCGATCGGACGAACATCACCGCCCGCGTTGCCGGCGAACTTGGATATCCCGTCTTCGTCAAACCGGCCAACCTCGGATCGAGCGTCGGCATCTCCAAGGCAAAGACCGACGAGGAGCTCGCCCAGGCGATGCGCGACGCGCTGCAGTTCGATCGCAAGATCGTGATCGAGGCCGCCGTGCCGCGCGCGCGCGAGATCGAGTGCGCCGTACTCGGCAACGACGATCCGCACGCGTCCATCCCAGGCGAGATCGTCACCAGCCACGAGTTCTACGACTACAGCGCGAAATATCTCGACGCCGACGGCTCGACCTGCGTGATCCCGGCGCCGCTCGATCCCGAACAGGCCGGCAGCATTCAGCGGCTGTCGATCGAGGCATTCCGCGCGGTGGAGGGGTCGGGCCTGGCGCGCGTGGACTTCCTGATGGCCGGCGACACGGGCGAGATCGTTGTCAACGAAGTCAACACGATGCCGGGGTTCACGACGATCAGCATGTATCCGAAGATGTGGGAAGCGAGCGGCCTGCCCTATCCCGACCTGCTCGATCGACTCATCACGCTTGCGCTCGAGCGCCACGCGGAAAAGCAGCAGCTTCGCACCAGCATTACATGAGCGGAGTGGGGATGCGGCGCGAACCGGGCGCCGGGCAGCGCGACGCTTGCGCGCTGGGGTGGCGGTGGTTCGCCAGCGCGATGATCGCGGGCGTTCTTCTGTTGAGCGCCGCGCCTTCCGCACAAAAGACCGGCCTTACCGCGCCCGCGGAGATCGCGCGCGCTTCCGCCGCCATTCTCGATGCGCGATTCGATGACGTCCCGCCGATGCTGGCGCAGACGTGTCTTCCAAACTCCCCCTCCGCCACGGCGACGGCGGACACGCGATCGACCTCCGCACCAGCCGAGGTGTGCCAGCTGCTCGATCTGGTCTCGCTGTGGTGGCAGATCCAGCTCGATCCGTACAACCGATCGCGCGATGCCGCCTTTCGCATGCGCGCCGAATCGGTCGTCGACGCAATGGAGGCGTGGACCATGCGCGAGCCGAAGCGCGCCGAGGCGTGGTTCTACCTCGGGGGTGCCTACGGCGCGCGAGCGCAGTGGCGGGTGCTCCGCGGCGAACGCGTCGCGGCGGCACGGGACGGCAAGCGAATCAAGGACGCGCTCGAGGAGGCGCTGGTGCTCGACCCGGGACTGCAGGACGCGTGGTTCGGTATTGGCCTGTATCACTACTACGCGGATGTGGCATCGACGGCCGCCAAGCTCCTGCGCTTCCTGCTCCTGCTCCCCGGCGGCGACAAGGTTGCCGGCCTGCAGGAGATGCTGCGCGCCCGCAACGGTGGACAACTGCTCCGCGACGAAGCCGACTACCAGCTCCACTTCATTTATCTGTGGTACGAGAAGCAACCGCAGCGCGCGCTCGACCTGGTTGGCGGTCTGCGCGATCGCCATCCGCGCAACCCGCATTTCCAGCAGGTCGTCGCCGAGATCGAGGACGCGTATCTGAAGGACAGCAGAGCAAGCCTGCGCTCGTGGCAGTCGTTACTCGAGGCCGCGCGCGCGGGGAGGGTGGCCGCGCCCGCTGTTGCCGAAACGCGCGCGCGTCTCGGCATTGCTCTGCAACTCGATCGTCTGTGCGACCTGGCGGCCATCGATCAACTGCGCGCGGTGATCGCCGCGAAACCAGTCGCGCCTTATGGCGCCCTCGCGCAGGCGCATCTGCAACTGGCAGACACACTGGCTCGTCACGGCCGTCGCGAGGAGGCGATCGTTGAATACCGCGCGGCGATCGCCATCGCCCCCGCCGATGATCCGCAGCAGATCGCCTCGCGCGCGCGCCGCGCGACGCGATCGCCGTCGCGCGCGGCGTGCTCGTGACGCGTCGACGCACGAACACGGAGTTGTTTTTTTGATTGCTGTCTCCGCAACTCCGTGCCTCCGTGGTTCGTGGGTGTGGAAGATCGTTCGACTTGACACCAGCACCGCGAATGGAGTTGGAAATGACGTGGCGCGGATCATAAATTTTTGACAGCGAATGCGATTTTGTGCTTGACAGGAAATCAATCTCACCCATAATCTACATCTGGTATGAGGGTGGATGGCTCAGCCCACCCGTAGTGACGGCCAAGCGGTCGTCGGAGGCTGAGTCGCTAATCCTGAGGAGAAGACAATGGCGAAGAAGGCAGCCAAGGGCGCCAAGAAGAAGGCCGCGAAAAAGCGGTAGGTCTTCGAAGCAAGGCTTCGGGGGTGCTCACACCGGGCACCCCATTTTTTTTGTCCGCCTCCGCCACGGCTCCGGCGCGACTGCGGCGGAACATGAACTGCGAAGGCGGTCTTTGATCCTCACGAATTGCTGCACTCTCCACGAGTGCCTACGAAGCGAGGTCGCCGACACCCGGGCCGACGTGCCAGGCGGCAGAGTGCGCCGGTTGCTGCGGCGTGACGCTCGCGCAATCCAGACCACCACGGTCGAAGGGGGGGATTCAGATGGCGAAGAAAGCCAAGGGCTCGAAGAAGAAGGCCGCGAAGAAGAGATAACCGCGCTCTTGCTTCACCCGGGGTCACTGCGTCGCAGTGACCCCATCCCAGATCCGCACCCGTTGAATCACGTCCCACTGCGTAATCCGATCGACCACCTCCATCCCGTTCACCACCGATCCGAAAACCGTGTAACGTCCGTCCAGATGCGGCTGCGGTGAGTGCGTGATGAAGTACTGACTGGCGCCGGTGTCCTTGCCCGCCAGCGCCATCCCGACGGTGCCGCGCAGATACGGACGCTCGTTGATCTCGTCGCGAATCGTGTAACCGGGGCCGCCTTCCCCATCGCCGCGCGGATCGCCGTCCTGCACGACGAAATCCGGGACGACGCGATGGATGGCGATGCCGTTGAAGAACCCTTTGCGCGCCAGCGTGATGAAGTTGTTGACGGTGAGCGGGGCATCGAGAATCGCCAGCTCGATTTCAACGGTGCCCTTCTCGGTCTCGATGAAGGCATGCGGGGAAAACGGTGGCGACCCGAGTGCGACCAGCGCCGGGTCGTCCACCGGGCGCGGTGGTGACGCAGGACGGATCGTTTGCGTCGTGTCGTCGGTCGCCCCCTGCGCCTTGAGCAGCGCCGCCGCTTTCAGTCGCAGCGCCCAGTCGCGATCCTTGAGCGCCTCCTGCAGAAGCGGTCGCGCCGCGGCCGGATCGATCGTGTTGAGCGCATCGAGGATCGCTTCTCGTGCCGCGTATGTCTCGTCGGCCAGCGCTATCTTGTAGGCATCGGTGAGCGCCGGCACGGCTGCCGGCACCTTCAGTTCCGCCAGCGCACTGGCGGCAGCCGCGCGTGTCATGAAATCGGGCGCGCGCAGTCGTTGCAGCAGCAGCCGATCGGCCTCGGGAACCTTGGCCGCGGCAATGGCGCTCACGACCGCTGGAATAACGCGCTGGTCGCGATCCTCGAGCATCGCGGTCAGCCGCGCCGTCGCCACGTCCGCCGGCAGCGTGCCGAGGGCGGCCGCCTGCGCGGCGCGGACCGTCCAGTCGCGATCGACGTCCAGACCTGCCAGCGTCGAGATGAACGCCTCCGGGTTCACGCGCGCCAGCGCTCGAAACGCGGCGGCACGAATCGCCGGAGACGGATCGGAGCTCAAATCGAGCAGGAGGTCCAGATGATCGCCGGTCGCCAGCGACCCCAACGTCGTCATCGCTTCCAGACGCAGGGTCGGATCGAGCTCGGGGTCGGCGACGATCTTGATCAGAACCGGCGTGGCGCCGACGTCGTGGATCGTCGCCAAAGCTCGAATCGCCTCGATGATCACGGCGGGATGCGCGCGACGCTGCTCGACCATCGATCTGAGAAGTGCCCCGGCCTGCGTTGCCTTGGTGGTGCCCAATCCCTTCACCGCGAACGCGGCCGTGTAGCGGCCTGGTGTCTCGACGAGCGCGGTCAGCGCCGCAATCGCACGCGCATCCGCCATCCGCTGCAGCGCGTAGGCGATCGGCCACCAGCGCGAACGCGGCTGTCCACTGCTATCGAGCACCGTGGCCGCCAGCGCCTCGTACGATGCGAGGCGCACGAGGGCATAGATACCAAGCCGCGCCGCTTCAACTGCTGGTGCGAGCGGGTAGTTCAGAGCGTCAGGCTCGATTCCATCGAACGCGTTGGCGTCGAGATGCCGCCGCACCATCGCACTCACCGCATCGGCGTCGGCGCGATTGGCGATGTTTCCGAGTGCCTCTGCGGCGCGGCCCTGGACGATCGGTTCGGGATCGTTGAGCGCGGCCAGCAGCGCAGGGCGCGCCGCCGCATCGCCGATCAGGCCGAGCGCAAACGCAGCCATCTGGCGAACTTCGACGTCCTGATCGCCGGCGAGCAGGCGTGACAGCGGCTCGATCGCTTCGCCCAATCCGACCCGACCCAGCGCCAGCGCGGCTCGTCGTCGCGTGCGCGCTTCCTGATCGTTGAGCAGAACCAGCAGATCGGAGGGTGCCGGCGGAGCCACGATCGCCGGCTCGCGCGCCGTTGCCGGACGGAGCACCGTTGGCGATGGCGGGTTCGGATCGCGAATCAGACGTTGATCCTCGAGCCGCATCATCCAGGCGAGCTTTTGCTCCCAGGTGACAACGGGGATCGCAGGAGCAATGGCGGGAGGACCGGCTGTCGTGGGTACTGTTTTGCAGCCGGCGCAGAGAATGAAGAGGGAAAGCCCAAATCCCAGATTCCAAATCCCAAGCCCCAATCGACCGCCATGCCTTGTGATTTGGGATGTGGGTTTTGGGATCTGGGATCTACCTTCCTGCATCGGTTCGCGATGATAGCATGCTGAAACTCCCAACCCACTCCGCTGGAGCCGACTTCCAAGTTCCAAAACCATGCCCTCCACGTGGCAGTTGGTTCGAGCGTAAACGAGTTGGGCGCCGGGAATTGAGAGGATGTCCTTTCAATACATTGCCATTGAAGGGCCGATCGGCGTCGGCAAGACCGCGCTTGCCGAACGCCTTGCCGCTCGCCTGGACGCAACGGCCGTCCTCGAGGAAACGGAGAATCCCTTTCTCGCGGACTTCTACGGTGGACGTCCTGGGGCCGCGCTGCAGGCGCAGCTGTTCTATCTGCTCAACCGTCATCGTCAGCAGCTCGCGCTGCAGCAGACGGATCTGTTCGCGCAAGCGACGATCTGCGACTACCTGTTCGACAGAGACAAGATCTTTGCGTACCTGAACCTCGACGACAACGAGCTGTTCATCTATCAGCGCCTCTTCGACCTGCTGGCGAAGGACGTCGCCGCTCCCGATCTCGTGATCTATCTGCAGGCACCCACGGATCTGCTCGTCCGCCGGCTGCGCGATCGCGCCAGCGAGGATGTCGACGGGTTGCGCCCGGGAGCGACCTACATCCGTGAGCTGAACGAGGCATATCACCACTTCTTCTTTCACTACTCGGCCACGCCGCTGCTTGTCGTGGAAACCTCGCAGCTCGATCTGCAGGGTAGTGACGAGGCGCTCGAGGATCTTCTGCGACAGATCAGCACGATGCATGGCGGCACGCGGTATTACGTGCCGCGAACGTGAGCGCACTTTTGCCTTTCGAGTTTTTGGCGTTCGACTTTTGCCTTAACTTTTGAGTTTTGACTTTTGACTTTTGACTTGAGTTAATACACCCCGATGGCGTGGTTCAAGAAGGCGCGCAAACCCATCGCCTCGTCCACGGCTGAAAAGCCCAGCCGCGTCCCCGAAGGGCTGTGGGTCAAGTGTCCGGGGTGCACGCAACTCATTTACAAAAAGGAGCTCGAACAGAACCTGAACGTCTGTCCGAAGTGTGCCCACCACTTCCGCATCACCGCCGCCGAACGTCTCAAGGCGCTGTTCGACGGCAGCAGCTACACCGAGCACTTCCCCAATCTGGTCTCGACCGATCCCCTTCACTTCAGCGACACCAAACCGTATCGCGAGCGTTTGCAGAAGACGATCGCTGACACCGGTCTGAAGGATGCCATCATCGTCGCCACGGGACGGATCGAGGGCCTGGACGTCGTGATCGCCGCGATGGAGTACACCTTCATTGGCGGCAGCATGGGCGTCGTCGTCGGTGAAAAGATCACGCGAGCGATCGAGATGGCGCTCGATCGCCGGCAGCCGGCGGTCGTCATCTCGTGCTCGGGCGGCGCCCGGATGATGGAAGGGGCGTTGTCGCTGATGCAGATGGCCAAGGTATCGGCGGCGCTGGCGCGGCTCGATCGCGCGCGCCTGCCATTCATCTCGGTGCTCACCGATCCGACGACGGGCGGCGTCACTGCCAGCTTCGCGATGCTCGGGGATCTGAACATCGCCGAACCGAAGGCGCTCATCGGATTCGCCGGACCGCGTGTCATCGAGCAGACGATCCGGCAGAAGCTGCCGGAAGGGTTCCAGCGCAGCGAGTTCCTGCTCGAGCACGGCATGCTCGATCTCGTCGTCGATCGTCGCGAGATGAAGTCGACAATCGCCCGCGCCCTGCGATTCATGGGTGCCACGCCGGCCGCGGCGACGGGCGCCATGGCCGTCGCCGTTACCGCGGACGCCTAGCAGTTCAGACAGTCCGGCACCAGTGAGCGATACGCTCGAGAGGCTGTTTTCGCTCGAGACCTTTGGCATCAAGCTCGGTCTCGAGAACATCACGCAGCTGTGCGCCGCGCTCGGGCATCCCGAACGCAGCTTTCGGTCGCTGCACGTCGCCGGCACCAACGGTAAAGGCTCGATCGCTGCACTCGCGCACGCCGCGTTGGTCGCCTCCGGCGTACGTGCGGCCCGCTACACCTCGCCTCACCTGACGCATCTCACCGAGCGGTTCGTCATCGATCGCCAGCCCATAGACGAGGCGACCCTCGAGGCGGTGACCGCCGACCTGTTCGCGTGTGTGGATCGGTTGCTCGCCGACGGCACACTCACGGTGCTGCCGACGTTCTTCGAGATGACGACGGCTGTCGCCTTCGAGCTGTTTCGTCGCGCTGGAGTGGAGGTCGCCGTCATCGAGGTGGGCCTCGGCGGCCGGTTCGATGCGACCAACGTCATCGCCCCAACAGCAACGGCCATCACCACGATTGGCTTCGATCACCAGCAGCATCTGGGATCGACGCTGCGCATGATCGCGTTCGAGAAGGCCGGCATCATCAAGCCGCACGTGCCGGTGATCACCGGCACGCTGCCCGTGGACGCGATCGAAGAGGTGCGCACGGTGGCGGCGACGCGAAGTGCGCCGCTGATCGAAGCGTCCTCTGGTGTCCACGTCCAGGCGACGCTGCGTGATGGCCGCGCCGAGCTCACCATCTCCACCGGCGCCGGCCGATACGGGCCGCTGCTGCTCGGCCTGCGCGGCGAGCACCAGATCGGCAACGCCGTTGTCGCCATCCGGCTTCTCGAAGCGGCACGCGCTGCCGGCATCGCGATCACGCACGAGGGCATCGAGCGCGGATTTGCCGAGGTCGATTGGCCCGCGCGGCTCGAACTGTTTCAGCTCGCGGGCGGGAAACGCGTCCTCCTCGACGCCGCCCACAACGAGGATGGCGCCGAGGCGCTCGCCCGCTACCTCCAACGCTGGCATCCCGAGCGACCGACGCTCGTCGTCGGCATCATGCGCGACAAGGCTGCCGCCGACATCCTGGCGCACCTGCTGCCGGTCACCTCTCAGGTGATTGCGACCGCCGCGCCGACGCCGCGAGCGCTGCCGGCGGCGCAATTGGCGGAGAAGGTGTCGGCGCTCGTTCCCGATCGCGAAGTTCGGGTGATCGCCGACCCCGAAGCCGCAATCGATCGTGCGCTGCAGGTCACCGATTCGGTGTGCGTTGCGGGGTCGGTATTCCTCGCCGGTGCCGTCCGTCCAGCGCTCAGGCGCCATGCTATCCTGCAGTGATTCGCGGACCTCAGGGTCCCGCGCCAGTGACTCGATGGCCCGCGGTGTCGTTTTTTCCTTTCTCTTCTGCCTCCTGATCGTTGCCCCGGTCGCGGGCCAGCAGCCCACGGCGCAGGCTCCGGCCTCCGCTCTTCCGGGAACGGGTGGCGCGTTCAACGGTAAAGCGGGTCGGTGGATACAGGTCGACCGAGGGCACTGGCGCTACGAAGAGCGTGTCGACTTCGAGATCGGCGGTGGCGTCAAGTTGTTCGCCGATCTCGTCGACTACTACGTCGACGACAGTCGGCTGGTCGCCTCCGGCAACGTTGTGTTCACCAACCCTGAGGGACGCCTCTCGGCCGAGCAGGTCGAATTCAATCTGATGACGCAGGCCGGCGTGTTCCGCCAGGCGTCCGGCATCATGACGCTCGGATCGCAGGTCGATCGCGCGCAATTTGGCGGCCAGGATCCCGACGTCTACTTCTACGGCGAGATCATCGAAAAGGTCGGCGCGCGCAAGTACAAGGTGACCCATGGCGGCTTCACGACATGCGTGCAGCCGACGCCACGGTGGGAGATCGTCAGCGGCAGCGTGGTGCTCAATCTGAACGACTATGCGCTTGCCCACAACACGCTGCTCAAAGTGAAGGGCGTGCCGCTGATGTATCTGCCGATCGTCTACTACCCAATCCAGGACGACGACCGGGCGACGGGCTTTCTGCTGCCGACGTATGGGGCGTCGACGGTGCGTGGGCAGGCGATCAGCAATGCCTTCTTCTGGGCCATCAATCGCAGCCAGGACGCCACGTTCTTCCACGACTGGTTCACGCGAACGGGGCAGGGTGAGGGCGCCGAGTACCGCTACGTCGCCGCGCCGCAATCGCTCGGCAACTTCCGGCTGTATCGCTTTCAGCAGCGGCAGTCTCGGTTCACGCAATCAGGGCGGACGACGACGTTGCCGGCGAAGAATATCCTGCAGGCGACCAGCGCCGTCACACATCAGCTGACCAATGCGTTGCGCGCGCAGGTCAACGTCGACTATTTCTCTGATGTCTTCCTGCAGCAGCTCTATAACCAGAACATCTACCAGGCGACGCAGGCGCAGCGGCGCATCTCGGCAGGTCTCAGCGGCGCCTCGGGACCGCTGTCGGCAGGCTTGTACTACTCGCGGACCGAGGTGTTCGGCAGCAGCACCTCGTCGACGTTGTACGGCACGACGCCGCGCGCGACGGCCGCACTGGCACCGCAGCGATTGTTCGGAACGCCGATTTACGGCGGTGTCAACAGCGACTTCAGCTACGTGCCGAACAAGCAGTTCTCGGAGGACGCGGTCACCGGGATCCGGAAAACAACCTCGGACCTGTCGCTTGGACGCTTCGACGTCGCACCGTCGCTTCGCGCTCCGCTCTCGAAACTGACGTTCCTCTCCGTCAACACGACTCTCGCCTATCGCACGACTATCTATTCGCGAAGCCTGAGCGGCAACGGTCAGTTCGTTCCCGAATCGCTGCGGCGGCAGTATCTCTCCACGCGAACCGAGGTAGTCGGGCCGGTATTCACCAAGATCTGGGACACACCGGGCCTGGCGACGATCCAGCGCATGAAGCACGTCATCGAACCGACCTTTGCGCTCGAGTACATCACCGGGTTTGCCCATCAGTCGAGCGTTCCGCGCGTGTCGGTCGACCCGGCCGACTTCGTCGTAGGCAACTCCACGCGAATGACTTACGGGCTGACGAACCGCCTGCTCTACCGGAGTCGCGACGCCGAAGGGGGCGCACGCGGAACCACGCGAGAGTTCGTCACGGTCGGGATCCAGCAGACCTATTACACCAACAGTCAATCGAGCCTGTACGATTCGTCATACGTGACCGGTACGAACCGCTCCAGGCCTGTCTCGCTGTCGCCGGTTGCGCTGGTGGCGCGCGTGTCGCCGTCGACCGGGTTCGACTCGAACACGCGTATCGAGTACGACGTCAACGGCAACGGTCTGCAGTCGTTCACGACGGGGACCAACGTCTCGTTGCGCGGCCTGTCGGCGAACACGAGCTTCAACCGCCAGCATTTCAGTTCCACGTCGAAGCCGACATCGTATCTGTCCGCGTCGACGAGCACGAACGGACGGCAGTTTCGCGCCACCTATGCGCTGCAGTGGAATATCGCCCTGGGGTACGTCATGAGCCAGAGCCTCATCGCGTCCTACATGGCGCAATGCTGCGGGCTGCAGTTCGAAATCCAGAACTACAACTACCCGCCGAACTCGGGTTACCCGGTCAGGGCAGACCGCCGGTTCAACTTTGGGTTCGTGCTGGCCGGTCTGGGAACGTTCTCGAACTTCTTCGGCGCCTTCGGCGGCGGCTCGGTCTCGGTGCGCTGATGAAAGGATTGATTCTCAGCGGCGGCAAAGGCACGCGCCTGCGTCCGCTCACGTACACCAGCGCCAAGCAGCTGGTTCCGGTCGCCAACAAGCCGGTTCTGTTCTACGGCATCGAGGCGATTGCCGCCGCCGGTATCCGCGAAATCGGCATCGTCGTCGGCGACACCCAGACGGAGATCCGCGAGGCCGTCGGCGACGGCTCACGCTGGAATGTGCGCATCGAGTACATCGAGCAGGACGCGCCGCGCGGCCTGGCTCACGCCGTCAAGATCAGCGAGCCGTTCATCGGGCGCGACCCCTTTGTGATGTATCTGGGCGACAACCTGCTGAACAAAGGGATCACGCATTTCGTGCAGGAGTTCGAGCGCGAGCGGCCTGCAGCCCAGATTCTCCTCGCGCGCGTGCCGGATCCGCAGATGTTCGGCGTCGCCGAACTGCGCGACGGCACGGTGGTGCGACTGGTCGAGAAACCGAAGGAACCGATGGGCGATCTCGCCCTCGTTGGCGTGTATATGTTCGGTCCGCAGGTGTTCGAGTCGGTCAACCGGATCACGCCCAGCTTCCGCAACGAGCTGGAGATCACCGACGCCATTCAGGATCTGATCGACCGCGGCTTGACGGTGCGCCCGCACATTGTCGACGGCTGGTGGAAGGACACCGGAAAACTCGAGGACATGCTCGAAGCGAACCGCTTGATCCTCGACACCCTCGACCGCCGCATCGAGGGTTCGATCGACGGCGAGAGCCGTGTAGAAGGGAAGGTCGTCATCGAGTCGGGAGCGGTCGTCGAACGCTCGGTGATTCGCGGGCCGGCGATCATCGGCGCCCGCGCCAGAATCATGCACGCCTACGTCGGCCCGTTCACGTCGATCATGAACGACGTGAAGATTCAGGATACTGAAATCGAGCACAGTATCGTGCTCGAGGGCTCGTGTCTGCGCGACCTGGCCAATCGCGTGATCGACAGCCTCATCGGGAAGAACGTCAAGATCTATCGCGTGCCCGTCAAACCCAGCGCGTACCGCTTCATGTTGGGCGACAATTCAGAGGTCGGCATCAGATGGTAAAACCGGCGGCGTACACGCCGAGCGTCACCAGACATCCACGCATCGCCGGCGTGAAGACGAAATCGCTGCGGCTCATTCCTGACGAGCGCGGCTGGCTGATGGAGATTCTCCGCGTCGACGACCAGGAGTTCTTCACCAAGTTCGGACAAGTCTACATCTCCGCCACGTATCCCGGTGTGGTCAAGGCGTGGCATTACCACGAGCAGCAGATCGACAACTTCACCTGCATTGCCGGCATGGTGAAGCTGGTGCTGGTGGACACGCGCCCCGATTCGCCCACCAACGGCGCCATCAACGAGTTCTTTATCGGCACGCAGAACCCGAGCATCGTTCAGGTGCCGAACCTCGTCTACCACGGCTGGAAGTGCATCAGCACCGAACCGTCGATGGTCGTCAACGTGACCACCGAGCCGTATCACTACTCGCAGCCCGACGAATACCGTCTGGATCCGCACGACACGCTGCCCTACGACTGGACGCGCAAGGATGGTTGACGTTCTCGTCACCGGCGGCGCCGGCTTCATCGGCAGCAATTTCGTTCGCTACGCGTTGCGAACGCACCCGGACTGGCGCGTCACTACCCTGGACAAGCTCACCTACGCCGGCCGGCGCGAGAACCTGCACGACGTGACCGACGATCCGCGCCACACGTTCGTGCATGGCGATATCGCGCACGCGGCCGTCAGCGCACCGCTGGTCGAACGGTCGAACCTGGTGGTCCACTTTGCCGCGGAAACACACGTCGATCGCTCGATTATGGCCGCCGGCGACTTCATCAAGACGGACGTGGAAGGGACGTTCGTGCTGCTCGAAGCAGCGCGACGCGCGCCAGGGTTGACGCGCTTCGTGCAGATTTCGACCGACGAGGTCTACGGCAGCGTCCTCAGCGGAGCCAGTACGGAGAGCGACGAGCTCAAACCACGCAACCCGTACGCCGCGAGCAAGGCCGGCGCCGATCGACTGGCCTACAGCTATTGGGCGACCTATGACGTTCCGGTCATCATCACGCGTGCGTCCAACAATTACGGACCCTATCAGTTTCCGGAAAAGGTCATTCCGCTTTTTGTGACCAATGCCATCGACGACATCCCGCTTCCGCTCTACGGGGACGGCCGCAACGTTCGCGACTGGCTGCATGTCGAGGATCACTGCCGCGCGATCGATCTGCTGATCGAGCGCGGCGCGAACGGCGAGGTCTACAACATCGGCGGAGGCAACGACGTGATGAACGTCGACCTGACGCACCGTATTCTGCACGGTCTTGGCAAGCCGCTCTCGCTCATCAAGCCGGTGCCCGATCGCCTCGGTCACGATCGACGCTACTGTCTCGACACCACCAAGCTGCGCGCGCTTGGCTGGACGCCGCAAGTGCCGTTCGAGAGCGGGCTGCGGCAGACGATCGAGTGGTACCGCCGCAACCAGTGGTGGTGGCGGCCGATCAAAGAAGGCGACCCCGCCTACAAGGCGTATTACCAGGCGCAGTATCAAGACCGGCGGTGAGTGACGTCGTTCTCGTCACGGGTGCTGCGGGTTTCGCCGGTAGTCATCTCGTCGAGCTCCTCGCTGGATCGGCCGATCTGGTCGGCTGGTCACGATCGCCACCGCCGCCTGAGCTCGCTCATCTCGCTCGATGGCAAGCCGTGGATCTCCTCGATCGCGATCGCGTTCGCAGCATCGTGCGTCAGCTGCGCCCGCAGGCGGTGTATCACTGCGCCGGATTGCCGCACGTCGCCGAATCATGGGGCGCCAGCGGCCGCTCGCTGGAAATCAACGCGCTCGGCACGCATCATCTCCTCGACGCGGTGCGTCGCGCCGAATCGCCGTGCCGCGTCCTGGTTGTCGGCTCGGCCACGGTGTATGCGCCGTCCACGTCGCCGCTCACCGAGGACGCACCGATCGCCCCGCGGAGTCCTTATGGTCGCAGCAAGCTCGCGCAGGAGTTGATCGGCCTCCGCGGCTCGATCGAAGACGGTGTCGACGTGATCGTCACGCGTACCTTCAACCATACGGGCCCGCGACAGACACCTGCCTTTGTGGCCCCGAGCATCGCCAGGCAGATTGCGTTGATTGAGCGCGGTCGCCACGACGCGGTCAAGGTGGGCAACATCGACGCGGTGCGAGACCTCTCCGACGTGCGTGACGTCGTCCGCGCCTATGCCGCGCTGATGGCGCACGGCACGCCTGGCCTCGTCTACAACATTGCGTCGGGCGTCGGGCACTCGATTCGATCCGTGCTCGACACGCTGGTGGCGCGGGCACGAACACCCGTGCGCGTCGAAAGCGACCCCACCCGCCTGCGCGCGCACGATACGCCACGTGTCATCGGCGACGCGACGCGGCTGAAGCAAGCGACTGGATGGCAGCCGGCCATTTCGTTTGAGCAGATGTTTGGTGATCTGCTCGAGTACTGGCGTGCGCGGATTGCCTGATCCGCGGGCCGGACAAGGCCCGCACTACCGCGTTCATTTTCCTTTTCGGGCACGAGCGAACGCGGGATCAGGCTCCGCTGAGGTCGAGCGTTGTCAGGCGTGCCCCGTGATACGATGCATGGCGAAAATTCATCGAATCTCGACGGTTTGTCGATGGAAACCGCGCCACTGCTCTTCGACCTCGGCAAGTCACGCCCCACCACTCGTCAGATCGCCGACCTCGTCAAAGCCGGGGGCGCCGACGCACTGACCGACGCGATCCGACGCGCGGACGCGGCTCGCTATCAGGAGGTGCGTTGCCGATCGGCGCTCAACCCGGTGAAAGGGATGCCGTTCGAGTGGACCCTCAACCCGTATCGCGGCTGCACCCACGGTTGTCATTACTGCTACGCGCGCCGCTATCAGACGCAATTCGAGCTCGGGTCGGACGACGAGTTCGCGTCGATCATTTTCGTGAAGACAAATCTCGTGGAGGTGCTGCGGCGCGAGCTACAGAAGCCGTCGTGGACGCGCGAGTACGTCGCCGTCGGCACGGCAACCGACTGCTATCAACCGATCGAGGGCTATTACAAGCTCACGCGCCAGTCGCTCGAGGCGTTCCGCGACTTCGACAATCCGGTCGGCATCGTGACCAAGGGGCCGATGGTCGTCCGCGATCGCGACGTGCTGGCCGATTTGACCGGCGGCGCCGGCTGCACGGTCTACATCAGCGTTCCGTGCGTCGACGAGGGGGTGTGGCGTTCGCTCGAGCCGGGCACCGCGCATCCGATGCAGCGCCTCCGCGCGGTGCGCGAGCTCGTGGATGCGGGCGTCCGCGCCGGGGTGCTGATGAATCCGATCGTCCCCGGCATCTCGTCGAAGCCGTCGCTGATCGAACGCACTGTAAAGGCGATCGCGGAGCACGGTGCGGCCTTCGTCGGCTGCAATGTGATGTTTCTCGAAGGAGGGACACGCGACCACTTCATGCGCTTCCTGTCGGACGCATATCCGCACCTCGTCGACGGATACGCACAGCTTTATGCCGGCAAGTACGCGCCGTCAGCCTATCGGAAAGAGGTACACGCCGTGATCGACGCGGCGCGCAAGAAGCACGGCATCGCGGAGCGGGAGCGGCCGGAGAGGGAGGACGATCGCCAGGAGGAGCGCACTCCAGAACAGAGCATGCTGGAGTGGAAATAAGTCATTGTGATTCTTGATCTTTGATCTTTGATCTTTGATCTTTGATTCTGAGTCCTACCGCGTATGCCGCAGCTCCGGATCCCAAGCCCCAAGTCAAAGATCAAAAATCAAAGATCAAAAATTACCTACACCGCGATAGCGTCTGGATCGGAGGTCGCAATCAGCCGCGGGCCCACCGCCTCGATGACGATCTGATCGTCGCGCACGGTCGCCGTAAAGCTGTTGGCTTCCTTCCACCGCTGGCTGAGCGGCAGCTTGATCCGATCGTCGATCACCCGCTTCAGGAAGCGCGCGCCGTACGCCGGGCTGTAGCCATCAGTGACCAACTTGTCGAGCGCGTCAGGTTCGATCGTCACCGTCTTCCCGAATCGCTTGAGTGTGCTCGTCACCTGGTCGATATACTTCAGCGCGATCGCCCGCACTTCGTCTTTCGTGAGCGGCTCGAAGACGACGACCTGGTCGATGCGGTTGCGGAACTCCGGCGGGAAGCGCCGTTCCAGCTCGCGATTGACGTCCGACTGGACCTGATCCATCGGGATCTGACCGGAGCGGAACCCCATCGGGCTTTGCAGCTTCTTGAAGTGTTCCGACCCCGCGTTCGACGTCATGATGATGATGGCGTCCGACAGATACACGCGCTTGCCGCGACCGTCGGTCAGCCAGCCTTCGTCGAACGCCTGCAGGAACAGATTCAGCAGCGTCGGGCTCGCCTTCTCGATCTCGTCGAGCAGCACCACCGTGCACGGGTTATCCTTCAGCTGATTGGTCAGGATGCCGCCGCGCTCGCTGCCGACGATGCCGCGCGGCATGCCGATCAATTTGTCCACCGACACGCCACCGTCCTGATACTCGGACATGTCGATGCGGATCATTTTCTTTTCGTCGCCGAACAGGAACTCGGCGACAGCTTTGGCGAGCTCCGTCTTGCCGACACCGGTCGGTCCGAGGAACAGCAGCACGCCGTCGGGACGATCGAAACCGTCCTTGAGCGGCCCTTTGTTCAGCACCAGACGATGCGCCAGCGCCTGGACGGCTTTCTTCTGACCGATGACGCGCTTGCTGAGCCGTCCCTCGATCTCCTTGAAGCGATCGCCGACATCGCGGAACACCATGTCCTTGGGAATTTGTGAGGCGTTGGAGATGACCTCGATGACATCCGACGCCCGCACTTCCCAGCGGCGATCGATCTCGGCGCGCACGGCAGCGGTATCGAGCCAGCCGATGACTTTGTCGGGCAGGTGCAGATGGCGCTGATACCGCGGCGACATCTCCAGCGCCGTCTCGATCGCATCGTCCAAGAGACGCACCGAGTAGTTGCGCTCCAGCCGCGGCCGCAGGTTGTAGAGAATCCGCCGCGTCTCCTCGACGCTCGGCTCCGACACCTGGACGGTGCGGAAGCGACGCGCCAGCGCCTCGTCTTCCTGGATGTATTCCTTGTACTCGCTCAGCGTGGTGGCGCCGATCATGCGCACCTCGCCGCGTGCGAGCACCGACTTGAACACGTTGGCGGCGTCCGACGGCGCGCCAAGCGCGGAGCCGGCGCCGACCATGGTGTGCGCCTCGTCGACGAACAGGATCAGATTCGGTCGCTCTTTGATCTCGCGGATGACGTTCTGGATTCGGTCCTCGAACATGCCGCGCAGCATCGTGCCGGCGACCATCGTGTTCATCTGCAGGTTGACCACCTGACAATCGCGCAACCGCACGGGTACGGTGTCGGGGTCGAACTCGATACGTCGGGCGAGTCCTTCGACGATCGCCGTCTTGCCTACCCCCGGCTCGCCGATGAGCATCACCGAGTTGGATCGCTCGCGATGGCAGAGGATCTCCAGCACCTGCTGAATCTCCTCGTCGCGCCCATATACCGGCGCGATCTTGTCCTGCCGCGCCAGTAGATTCAGGTTGGTGGCAAAGTGCTTCAGGAATGGGGGGAGCTCGAAGCGCTTCCGCAGCCGCTCTTCGCGCAGCTCGTTGTCCCGCATCCTCGTGGCGATCCGCGAAACGAGCACGTCCGGTTCGACGCCGTGCCGGCGAATGATGGAAACGGGAACGCCCTGGCTTTCCTCGAAGATAGCGGAGAATAAGTCCGACGACTCAATGGTCTGCCGTCCGGCGCGACTTGCCTGATGGAACGCCAGCTTGAACACGAGCTTGGTGGCAGGTGCCACGCGCAGCTCACGTCCCGAGAATGTCGGCAGCACCTGGAGGTGCTCCTCGAGCCCCTGCAGAATCTCGTGCGGATTCAGCTCGAGATCGCGCATGACTTGGGAGAACGTGTCCCACTCGACCTGTGCGAACGCGAGAAAAATGTGTTCATTGGTCAGCAACGCGTGGTCACGGCGACGTGACTCCTCGATGGCGCGGTCTACGACGCGTTGGGCCGATTCGCCGATCTTGCTTTGTGCGATATCGAAGTCGTCCACGGAACGTCTCCTGTCGGACCCGGCCTGCCCTCCGGAGCGACTCGAGTCACCCACCACTATGGCAAGAGACAGGCCAGCTCCATGGTCCAGAATCGATGACGGCAACTGTCGTCCAAGTCACGTGAATGTCGCGCCTTACAGTCGAGGCAGACTTGAGCGATTTCGTGCGACGTGTTCCCGGACCGTCGAACGGCCGTGCCTGACGGGAACCCGTCCGCGCTGCAAACCGGCCTGCGCGGGAAGAAGTGGGAACCGTCTCTCTATAATGACGCTATGTCGAGTTCAGTCGGTGGCAGCCTGATACTGATCACGATCGCATCGGCGGTGCTGGCGCAAACGCCGCAGCCCTTTCCGCGGCCCGGCGCACAGCAACCGCCGCAAACGCCACGGCCGAGCGCTCCGGCACCACAAGCGCCACCGCCCACGGCGACGCCGGCGCCTGTGGCGCCTGCGCCTTCGGCGTCAACCGATTCGAGTGAACCGACCACCGCCTCGCTCGGGATTCCGGTGTATCCGACAGCCCAGTTCCTCGCCTCGTACGACGCCGGCCGCGGCCAACGCTATTACATCTTTGGCACGACGGCACTGTATGCGGAGCTGGTCGCCTATTACCGCGGGCAGCTGAAAGAAAAGGGAGACGAGGTCTTCGCACAGCCGCCCACCTACATGTTTCAGGTCGGCAGGTTCAGGGAAGAGACAATGGCGTTTCCACCTGGCGTGACCATCAAGGACTGGACGTGGGGTGGATCGCAAGGCTATCCCAACCCAAAACGCGGCGCCGAACCAGCGCGGTTCCCGACCGTCATCATGATCGTTCCCGCGCCGCCGCCGGCCACCGTCGCGCCGATACGCTGATCGGCGTATATTCGCTCCCTCTCCCACGGCACGCCCGCTCGGGCTCGGGTGCCGAGTCGCCTCAAGGAGGTAGCGATGACACGCCGCGTACGCCTCTCAACAATCGTCCTGTTGCTCGCCTCCCCACTCGCGGCAGGAGTACTCGCCGACGTGAAGGTCACCGATCAGAGCTACGTCAGACACGACGGTGGGACCGATCCGGTCATCATCACGTGCGGGAGCGACGCCACAACTGAAGCTCCCGGCGGTGACGCTGGAGGCAATCGACAGCAGAACGAGCCGACCGTTGCCGTCAAACCTGACGAACCAAATTTCATCGTGGCCAGTGCGAACGACTACTGCACGGTGCCGCGAACCGCAGACGCGTGGCAGGGCATCTATGTCTCAACCGACGGCGGATCGACATGGATCAACTCGTTGCTGCCCGGATATCCCGGCGACACGAGTACGGCCGGCGCTTCCTCGCCGCTGTCGACCAACTCGGGGGATCCATTGCTGGACTTCGATAACGACGGCCATCTGTTCGCGGGTGGCATCACCTTCAACCGTACGGTAACGACGGCGAATGGTCGGCATCTGGCGAGCAATGGACACATGTACGTCGCGCGCTACACGAGAGACCCCGCGGCGCCGCTCGGCATGAGATTCGACGGCACGGTAGTCGTCGGTGAAGGCACGCCGGCGCAGTTTCCCTTCGGCGGACGTTTCAACGACAAGCCATCGATGAAGGTCGATGACTGGGCGTCGAGCCCGTACGAGGGGAATGTCTACGTCGCCTGGACCCTGTTCCCGGGCTTCGCGGGCGCAGACCAGATTCTGTTCTCGCGCTCGATCGATGCCGGCCTGACGTTCTCGAAACCGATCAAGATCTCCAAAGGGGTCGCCAGCGCGCAAGACAGCACCATCGCCGTGCGCCCCAATGGAGAGGTGTACGTCTTTTGGCGCCAGTTTGAGTCGCGCGCTGCCCGTGTCGTCAACGCGATCGTTTTCGTCAAGTCGACCGATGGCGGGGTTACGTTCAGCGATCCGGCGACGGTGAGGACGCTCGTTCCTTACGAATCACGCGATCAATACGTGTCAGGCGGGTCGGCGCGCGACTGCGGCGATGGTCCCGATCTCTGCGTGTCGAACTTCGTGTTTGCGAGAAACGGAACGGCACCCGCTTCTGTTGCCGACACGAACGGCAACCTCTACGTCTCGTACGAAGAGCTGATCCCGGCGGCGTCCAACGGCGATACGTACGAACCGGATGGACAAGCGCACGCAGTAGTGGCCAAATCGACCAACGGCGGTGCGACGTGGTCGAAGGTCGTCATCGACCCGCAAGCAGTCGGGCATCAGTTCTGGCCGACCATCACCTACGACAAGGTGACCAACAAGCTCGCGGTGATTTATTACGATTCGCGATCCGACCCGGCGTACTCGGTGAACCGGCCCATTGGCAACGACGTCGGCGGCATCAGTTCGTGCGGCGCCGCCCCGTCGCCGATTTGCGAGGTGCTCAATACCTATATGGCCATTTCGACCGACGGCGGTGCGACATGGTCACCGGCCAAAGTGTCGAGCCTCGGGAATCAACCGCAGTACGAGACGTTCGACAACCGGGATGTGCCGTTTTTCGGCGACTACATCGGCATCGATGCAGGCGGCGGACGCATCTTCGGTGTGTGGACCGACAATCGCGATATCGTCCCGGGAACAGATCCGCGTGAGGAAACTCAGGACGGATTCGACGTCCACCAGTGTCGCGTGCAAAACACGAACGGATCGTGGTCTGCGGATAATTGTCCGAACGCAGGAGGGCTGAACGCGAATATCTACGGCGCCACGCCGTAACGCCCAACACCCCAACTCCCAACCCGCTGATGCCGAACCAACCTCCAACGTGGCCGGCGTTGGGAGTTGGGCGTTGGCTCCGACGTCAGAGGTCGGGAGGTGACCGCGTCCTGTTCAGTTACGCGGTGGTCACTGCCACGGCGTCACGGATTGCCTTGAGCGCGATCCGCTCTTCGCGGTTCGGATCGTTCACCACCTTGCACTCTTTCCCGAAGATCATCGTCGCGCGATCGGTAGTGTTGAACGCCGGCCACGCGGGCAGATCGGCAAGGTTCGGATTGCCGCTGCGCGCGAACGCCGCCCATGCCGCGCTCATGCGGTGCGCCAGCAGGTAGCGATCGTTGCCGGCGCCGGTCATCGACGCGGCGACATCGATGTTGTAGAAGGCGAACGGGATGTCGAGCGTGTGATACGCCTTCATCTGCCCGTTGTGAACCGGCGAGCGCCAGGTGAAGTAATAGAGATAACTCGCCGCCCTGCCCTGCGCGGCTTTCAGCTCGCCGAGCGTCTGTGCGTTGGCGCGTCGCGTGTTGTCCGCGTTCATGATCAGCCACACGTCGGTGTTGCTGATCCCAGGGTGTATGCGGCGATACAGCGCCACCATCTCTTTCGCCTTGGCCTCATCATTCCGCACGATCCGCTTGACGCGGGTCATCATCTCGTCTTCCGACATCTGGAGGGGCGGCGGCGGATCGCTCCATGCATCCTCGGTTTCGACTGACCCCATCATCAGCGGCACCGTCGCCGACGCATCGGGCGCCGTCGGCGTCCATGGATCGCGCGGCAGGAACTTGCCGTCAACAACAGGCCCGCCGGCCAGACCCTGAATACCGGGGCGCTCTTGATAGGCATCCTCGAGCTGCTGCCACGGGATTTGCTGCAGTCGATCGACCTGGTTTTTCTGCACGCCGAACTTGGCCAGCAGCTTCTCGGTGGCCGCGGTGGCGTTCTCGCGCGTGGCGCCACGAAGCGTGGACCCGCTCTGGGCGATGGCACGATGAAAGAGGCCGCGCGCCGACGGCATCGCCATCAGCGTGGTGACTTTTCCGCCCCCGCCCGACTGCCCGAAGATCGTGACATTGCCCGGATTGCCACCGAAGGCGGCGATGTTCTCCTTCACCCACGTCAACGCGGCGACGATGTCCTGCATGCCGAGGTTGGTGGAACCGGCCCACTTCTCACCGCCGCCGAGCTCGGACAGATGCAGGAAGCCGAAGACGTTCAATCGATGCGTCACGGCAACGACGACCACGTCTTCTTTGCGGGCGAGGTTGGTGCCGTCATACAGCAGCCAGTTGCCGGAGCCGCCGGCGTATCCGCCACCGTGCAGCCACACCATCACCGGCCGATTCCCCACTCCCAGTGCCGGCGTGAACACGTTCAGGTTCAGACAGTCCTCGCCCATCGGCTCGCGCCGATCGAGCGAGAAGACTTCGGAGATGGGACCGTCTTCGTCCTGCGGCGCACGGTTGCCGACCTGGACGCAATCGCGTACGCCGGTCCACGGCGCCGGCTTCTGCGGCGGCATGAAGCGGTTGGCACCGGCCGTCGAGGCAGCGTACGGAACGCCGTAGAACTGGTTTACTCCGTAGCGCACCAGCCCGCGCACGCGACCGGCGATGGTGGTCACCGGCGCGCTCATCCCCGCGCCGCGGGCGTCCTGCGCCCACGCGGGAAGCCACAATCCGTCGAGCAGCGTGGCGGCCGTGGCCACTGTGCTGCAACCGAGAAACGATCGGCGATTGATATGAGCCATGAAAGGCCTCCGGATCTTTGATCTTTAATCTTTGAATTCGTTGCCCGTCGTATGAACGTCGAATACCACATCAAAAGATCAAAGATCAGAAATCAAAAATACCGCCATGTCCAGTAGTATCGGCCCCGTGCTCGACGGCTATGTGCCGCCGCTGCTGATCGCGATACTCGCGCTGCTGCTGATCGCGGCCCGACGCACGCGCGCGTTCGCCCGTCGGCGCGTCGTGTTCGATGCGGCCGCGATCGTGATTCTGCTGATTGTGGCGGCCGGAATCGAGCGCGCCATGGGACGCCCGCCGACATACGCCCGCGGTCCAGTACGTCTGTGGTCAGCGGACATCAACAGTGCGGAGAACTCGCAGCAGCTGTTCGACCCATATACCTTCACGCACGTCAGCCACGGGGTGGCGTTCTATGCGCTGACGCGGCTGGCGCTGGGACCGCAGGCGGTGAAGCTGCGCGCCATCGTGGCGATCGCAGCGGAGGCGGCGTGGGAAGTATATGAGAACACCGACGAGGTCATCAATCGGTATCGCACCGCCACGATCGCGTTGGGCTACTACGGCGACAGCGTGATCAACTCGGTCTTCGACATCCTGGCCTGTGGTCTCGGCTTCGTACTCGCCCGGAAACTGCCGCCACGTGTCACCGTTGCCGGCGTGATCGCGCTCGAGATCGCACTCGCGCTCACGATCCGCGATAACCTCACGCTGAACATCGTCATGCTGCTGCATCCCGTGGATGCGATTCGACGCTGGCAGCTCGGGGTGTAATCACGAAGCACACGAAGACGGACGTAGCCACGAAGGACGCGAAGCACACAACGGCTCGACGCGGCGCCGCGTAGCGGCGCGCCAGGTCCGCACAAAAGGTGTCGAATCAGCGCGATCTCTTTGTGTCCTTTGTGGTTAAAACCGTCTTCGTGATCTTCAGGAGCGCACGTAGATCTCGCCGGCCTTCTTGAACTCGGCGGACTTCTCCTTCATCCCTTCCTTCAGCGCGTCGACGCTGGTGAGACTGCGCGCGGCCGCGTAATCGCGCACCTGCTGTGTCAACTCCATCGAGCAGAACTTCGGGCCGCACATCGAGCAGAAATGCGCGAGCTTGGCGCCCTCGGCGGGCAGCGTCTCGTCGTGGTACGCGCGCGCCGTCACCGGATCCATCGCCAGGTTGAACTGATCCTGCCAGCGGAACTCGAACCTCGCCTTCGACAGCGCATCATCCCAGGCCTGTGCGCGCGGATGACCCTTGGCGAGATCGGCCGCATGCGCCGCGATCTTGTAGGCAATCACACCCGCCTTGACATCGTCTCGATTGGGCAGCCCGAGGTGCTCCTTAGGCGTCACGTAGCAGAGCATCGCCGTTCCAAACCATCCGATCATCGCCGCACCGATCGCCGAGGTGATGTGGTCGTAGCCCGGCGCGACGTCGGTGGTCAACGGACCGAGCGTGTAGAACGGCGCCTCGTCGCACCATTCCATCTGCTTCTCGACGTTCTCCTTGATCAGATGCATCGGGATATGCCCGGGCCCTTCATTCATGACCTGGACGTCGTACTCCCACGCGATTCGCGTCAGCTCGCCCTGTGTCTTCAGCTCGGCGAACTGCGCTTCGTCGTTGGCGTCGGCGATCGATCCGGGACGCAGGCCGTCGCCAAGCGAGAACGACACGTCGTAGGCGCGCATGATTTCGCAGATCTCGCGGAACCGCGTGTACAGGAAGCTCTCCTGGTGATGGGCGAGACACCATTTCGCCATGATCGAGCCGCCGCGCGACACGATGCCGGTGACGCGACGCGCCGTCAGCGGCACGTAACGCAGGAGCACACCCGCATGGACGGTGAAGTAGTCAACGCCCTGCTCGCACTGCTCGATGAGCGTGTCGCGATAGATCTCCCACGTCAGGTCTTCGGGTCTCCCGCCGACCTTCTCGAGTGCCTGGTAAATCGGCACCGTTCCGATCGGCACGGGCGAGTTGCGGATGATCCACTCGCGCGTCTCGTGAATGTTCTTCCCCGTCGACAAATCCATGACCGTGTCGGCGCCCCACAGCGTCGCCCACTGCAGCTTCTCGACCTCGTCCTCGATCGACGATCGCACGGCGGAGTTGCCGATGTTCGCGTTGATCTTCACCAGGAAATTCCGACCGATGATCATCGGCTCGAGCTCGAGATGCCGGATGTTGGACGGAATGATGGCGCGGCCGCGCGCGACTTCGCTGCGCACGAATTCGGCCGGGAGACCCTCGCGCGCCGCCACGAACGCCATCTCCGGCGTGATCTCGCCACGCCGGGCGTAATACAGCTGGGTGCCGACGTGACCGCTCGCGCGTCGCGCCGCAATCCACGGCTCGCGCAGCTTCGGCAATCCCGCGCGCACGTCGTGACCTTGCGGCCCGCTGGTGTCGTAAAGCAGCAGCGGCGGCTCGCCTCCACTCAACGACACTTCACGAGCCGGAACATTGAGCGTCAGCTCAGGCCCCTCGCTGGTCAGCCGCGCGACACGTTGTTCGTACACCTTTCGCGAATTCGGGTAGGCAGTGGTGAAATCAATCATGGTGCGTTCAGGCGGGATCGCGTGGACCTTCGTACGTCCCGGAGTGGGACCACCTCGCGACACCAAGTGCCGCTCCGCGAGAATGCGGAGAGCGATCGCGAGGCGTGGGAAGGGATAACGACTCGATCGCCGCGCTTCCTCCGCCGGTTTGAACCGGATCAGGTTCCAAGGGTCTCTCTCAATCCGGGCTACCCCAGATACCCCTGGCGGCCGCGGCAATTATACTGCGGTCATGCGGATGTTTCTGCTGCTCAGTTTGGTGCTTGCGGCGACTCCCGCGTTTCCGCAGGCCCCTGCACCCACGCCCCCGCGGACCGGACAGACTCCGGCACCCACACCGCCTCGTCCCGCGCAGCCGCGACCAGCGCCGCGACGCACGGAAGCGTCAGGACGCGCCGGCATCGCGCTTACCGTCACCGACATGGACGGCGCACCACTGCCTAACATCCATGTCGAGTTGAGCGGACCGAGCAGCGACGCCAAGAACACGACGGAGGTTGGCCAGACGAATTTCCCCGGGCTCCAGGCGGGAACGTATCGACTTCGGTTCAGCGGCGACAGCGTAGCCACCTTCGAGCGTGAAGTCACGGTGCGCGCCGGACAAATCCAGACGCTGTCGATTCCGCTCACGCGCGCCGCACCACGGCCCGCACCGCCGCCACCAACTCCCGCGGCGCCACGGCCGCCCCCAATCGGCCCGCTCGGTCAGCCGCAGCTCGGATCGTTGACCAACCTCGCCGAGCGCGAACGCAATACCAAGGAGCGGCGTGAAATCCTGCTGTCGTGCAGCGCGAACACGCGCAACATGCTGGTGGTGCTGACCGACGAGCAGCCGCAGCGCATCTACGAGATGGCCGAGTCCACCTACTATGTCGTCGGCGGTCAGGGAAGCGCGAAAATCGGACCGCTGCAAAGCGTCATCGGTGCTGGATCGTTCATCGCCGTTCCGCGCGGCACGCCGTTTTCGTTGGCACGTCAGGGAAATCGGCCGCTCGTGATGCTGTGGACGCTCAGCGGTGAACCGTGCGAGCAGGCAAGATGAGGCCGGTCTACGACAGTGAGGCACCGAAGCACCGAGGACCTAAAGGGTTTGCCCCCAGAGCCTCACTGCCTCGGTGGGTCGTGTTCCGGGTGACGAGCGTCGCGACTATGATTTGCGAGGCCGGCTTATGATGATGATGCGCCTCGACCAGAGCGGCGTCATTGTGAACTGTGCGAGCTGCAATCGCGCGAACCGGCTCGCGTTCGAAGCGCTCGGCCGAACGACGCGATGCGGGCAGTGCAAAATGCCATTGTCGCCGCCGGGTGCGCCACTGGAAGTCACCGACTCAGTCACGTTTGATGCTGCAGCAGGCAAGAGCGCGCTTCCGCTGGTCGTCGATTTCTGGGCGCCATGGTGCGGGCCGTGTCGGATGGTCGCGCCGGAGCTGGAGCGCCTCGCTCGCGCCACGGCAGGCCGCTATCTGGTCGTGAAAGTCAATACGGACGCGGTGACGGATCTCGCCGCTCGATTCAGGATCCGCTCCATTCCCACGATGGCCGTCGTTCATGGCGGACGTGAGCTGGCACGCGCCGCCGGCGCGCGATCGGCGGCCGACATCCAGGCGTTTATCGAACAGGCGGTGGCGGCCGCCGACAGACGTGCATCGTGAATTGCAGCAAGGCTGATCGCTAACTGTGGATTCACTGACGAATACTCGACTGGCGAATGTCGAATATTTCAGAATCATTCGCCAGTCAGCCTGTTGATGATTCGTATTTTGAATCCGCCTTCGTCAGTCTGCCTTCTGCATGACGCATGGCCAATCCGCGCGAAGCTCTCCAATCGTCTGACGCCCTCCTCATCGTCGATGTCCAGATCGATTTCTGTCCCGGTGGCGCGCTTCCGATCGACGATGGTGATGCCATCGTTCCGCCGTTGAACCGATGGATTGCAGCAGCAGTCGCTGTGCGCGTGCCCATTTTCGCGTCGCGCGACTGGCACCCGGCCGGACATCTCAGTTTCAAGGAGTCGGGAGGCAGGTGGCCGCCGCATTGTCTCCAGGACAGCAACGGCGCGGCGTTCCATCCTGATCTCCAACTGCCTTCCTCCGCCATTCTGGTGACCAAGGGCGTTCGCTTCGACAAGGACCAATACTCGGCGTTCGATGACACCGGCCTGGCCACCGAGTTGCGGAAGAAGGGGATCCGGCGTGTCTGGATCGGTGGACTGGCACAGGACGTTTGTGTGCGCGCCACGGTCCTCGGGGCGCGAGAACACGGATTCGAGGCGGTCGTCATCGTGGACGCGACACGGCCAGTGACCTGCGCCGGTGGCGAGTCAGCGAACGATGAGATGCGGCGCGCTGGAGCCCGCTTCGAAACCACCGATCACGAGTCGCGATGAGCGACTTCCTTCGACTCGGCTCGGAGCGGGACCTTCGACTCCGCTCAGGGCAAGCGCACCGCGGCGGCCTGGCGCTCTTCACCGACCTCTATGAGCTGACGATGCTGCAGGCCTGGCTCGCCGAAGGCCTGACCGATACCGCGGTCTTCACGCTCTTTGTCCGGCGACTGCCCAGGGAGCGAAATTTCCTGCTCGCCTGCGGCATCGATACGGTGCTCGACTATCTCGAACAACTCACGTTCACTGATGAGGACCTCGCCTACCTGCGCGCGCTCGGGCCGTTTACCGACGACTGCTTGCAGTGGCTGCGCTCGTTCCAATTCACCGGCGACGTGCATGCGGTGCCCGACGGAACACCGCTCTTCGCCAACGAACCAATTCTCGAGATTGTCGCGCCGGTGGTGCAGGCACAGCTCGTCGAAACGATCGTCATGAACCAGATCCACGCGCAGACGGTGCTCGCATCGAAAGCCGCGCGTATCGTGGCCGCGGCCAGGGGCCGCAGCGTGATCGACTTCGGGACGAGAAGGGCGCACGGCATCGACGCCGCATTAAAAGGCGCGCGCGCGTTTTCCATCGCGGGCGTGCAGGCGACGTCGAATGTTCTCGCCGGGAAGTTGTACGGGATCCCGGTCTCCGGCACGATGGCCCACAGCTACGTGCAGACACATGCCGACGAACCGGAAGCGTTTCGAGCATTTGCGCGGATGTTTCCGGGTACCGTGCTGCTCGTCGACACCTACGACACTCGTCGAGGCATCAAGCGGGCGATCGACGCGATCCGGAGCGCGCCTGAGGGAATCAGCGTCAGCGCCATTCGCCTCGATTCAGGCGACCTGGATGCGCTCTCGCGAGAGGCGCGACATCTGCTCGATGCCGCGGGGCTTCAGCGCGTCCGCGTTTTTGTCAGCAGCGATCTGGACGAGTATGTCATCGAACGCTTGCTCCACGCCGGCGCTCCCATCGACGGTTTTGGTGTCGGCACCGGAATGGCGGTATCGGCTGATGCCCCGTCGCTCGATCTCGTCTACAAGCTGGCGGAATATGGCGGCCGCGGACGAACGAAGCTGTCAGCTGAGAAATCGATCCTGCCGGGGCGAAAGCAGATCTTCAGACGGTACGACAGCGGAAAGGCGCTGGGGGACGTGATCGGCCGCGCCGACGAACAGCTCGCAGGCGACCCGCTGCTGCGACCGGTGATGCGCGGCGGCATACGGGTGGACGTTCGCCACGAGCTCAAATCGATCCGCGACTACACGGCCGAGCGACTAGCGAGCTTGCCCAGTACCGTTACCGCTCTCGATCCCGCCGACCCACCTTACCCCGTGAGCCTCAGCGACGCGTTGCGCGACTATTACGGGCGTGTGCGCGCCGACGTGGGCGGCTAGCTGTCGCGTACCTGATCGCGCCCCCGCGTGGTGGCTGGCCCATTCCCACGCGCCAGCAGTTACTGGCGACCGTCGGGATCGAATGGCGGTCCGACGTACTCCGGCGGCTGGTCGGGGCGCAGCAACAGAGTGGTGAACATGAACGTCATCGCATAACGACCATCGTCGAGTCGCCGCGCGTCGGGACGCTGCTGGTGTTTGAGGTGCCAGTCGTAGATCCGCTCCCAGATGCCGATTCCCACCTCGATGAAGTCCGGATACTTTTCGCGCGACGCGAGCCAGGTCCGCTGCACGGTACGGATCCGAGTGATGTGAGTGCAGGGTCCCAGCTCACAGGCGTCGAACTGCTTCTCGAGCGTGTCGCGGAGTCGGTCGACGGCCGCCGCGGTCCGACCATCGTCATCGGCCGCCACCGCGTTCACCGCCGTGGACGCGCCGAGCAGTCCGGTTACTCCCGCCATCACGCTACCGCCAATCACGCGTCGACGCTCCAGCATGATGCGCCTCCTTCACGGCCTGGTAATTTCAAGCGTCGCGCGGTACTCCTGTGGCGCGATCGTGCGGCTGCTGAACGGATAGGGCTGCAATTGGACGAGCGAAAAGCGAACCGAGCGAAAGATCGCGGACGCCAGCGCGGAGTTGCCCGTGTGGAGCTGGTAGTCGGCCGCAGCGTTCCCGCTCGACGCGCGGATCTGCACCAGCGCGTCGCCGCCGAGGATGCAGACCGCATCGGTGGGACAGCGTGAATCGCCGCTGACGCCGACGAACTGCAGGTGGACGTCTGCGCCGTTGACCCATGCCGCTCCTCCGGGTGCGAGCGTGATTTGCTGATTGAACGAAACGGAAGGACCGGTTGGACTCTTTTCGTCACAGCCTGTCACGGCGAGGAGACAGACGGTCAGGGCGAACACTCGCATGTGGACCCGCGGAGCAGAGAGTGTACCAGCCCCGTCACGCGGAGCTGACAAGGCCCGTGCTGACCCGGGCGGATCGTCGGTAGAGCGAGGCGTCTCAGGCTCGCCGGTGTCACCAGCCGGGTCGCAGCAACATCGCGACGGTCCATCCCGTACCGGGACGGTCGAACGGGCGCGCCGCGGTCATCTCGAACACAATGCCGCCAAGGTTCGCCCGTCCCCCGGCGCCGACGCTGCGGAAGCGATCGTAATCGCGTCCGCCGGTGCGACCGCGTGTGGACAGGAACCCGGCGTCGGCGAAGGCGATCGCCTCGATCGGCAGTTTGCCGTAGTCGAGGCGGCCGGTGAGCAATCCTATGACCGGCGCGCGCACTTCAAGGTTGAAGACGTCCATCCGGCTGCCGGTGAGCTCGTCGACGATCGAACATGACGTCGCTGTGCGGCCGCATTCAGCCACGGCAAACGTCCGCAGATCGTAGCCTCGCACCAGCGTCTCGAAGCCGACGAGCAGCGGCGTCAATCGCGGATCGGCGGCACCGGATCCATAGCGACCGGTGTGCTGAATGCGCGCGGCAATGGTGATCGGCTGCAGCGGCATCAGGTACCGTCGCGCGTCGATCCGGACGTCGGCGAAATTCACGGCGCCAAACACCGGCTCGATTGCGAGGCGCAGCCGCTGCCCTGCGAGCGGACTGGTTGGCCCCAGGACGGCCGTGTCGTAGACGAATGCCGCCCGCGTTTCCGCCAGATGCAACGGCGGACCGGCAGGTGTTTCCGACAGGACGCGGCTGACCACCTTCTGCGCGCGTGGATCGCTCACACGCGTCACCGTCTGCCACTCGAAGCCGGTCCGGCGCAGACCGCCGCCCAGCTCGATGCGTCGCGCGCGATCGATGTTGTAGTGCGCCGACACACCACCCCATTGATGCGAGTAGCGCAAGTTCGTCGTTTCGCGTGTCACCAGCGACCCTTCCGTCGCGATGGCGCGTCGCGCGCCGTAGAATCGAGCCGGCAGAAATCCCGCGCCGAGGCCCCAGTTCCAGCGCCCGCCTCGATTGGCATACGCCACCTGCGCGGCGAAATCGTCTGCGTCGGTGCCGACACGAACGGCGGTCCGCAGCTGCCGATCGCGCAGCGTGTCGCCGAGAGTGAAGCCAAGGGTCGTCTGTATCAATCCGCCGAACGCGTTACCGGTCGATGCACCGATGTACGGCTCGACAACCGACTCCACATGCAGCCGGTCGTCATACTTCGCCGTGGTGAAGCCGTCGCTTGACGGAAGACCCGTCAACGGGTCGGCGATCAGGTTCGCAACGGTTGCGGCAGCATATCGATCAGGAGTCCGGTCGCCATCGTCAGGAGTTCGCGCCGCCTCGTCGCCGCTTCCCACCGGGGTCGCGCCCGCCAGAGCATCATCTTCGGCGATCGCCTCAATCTGATACCGCCCGGCGCGATAAACCGAGAACGCGAGCGCGCCCGACTGCGAGGCGACGGCCAGCGCCGGGCTGGTCGCCGTGATGCCGCTCACACCGCCGGCAACTTGTGTCAGCTGACGCAGTTCGCGCCCGGCGAGATTCATGCGATACACGTTGCTGACGCCGTCGCGATCGCTGACGAAGTAGATCGCCCGGCCATCCGGCGCCCACTGCGGGTTGATCTGCTTGGTCGATTGCGCGTCATCGAGCAGCGGCTTCACCAGACCCGTTCCGACGTCGAGCAATCCGATGTGCAACGCGCCAAATCGCAGCGACTCGAGGTCACTGGTGAAACGATCGGTCGCAAACGCAATCGTCTGGCCGTCGGGCGACCACGCCGGATGTAAATCGGCGAAGAGGTCAGCGGACAACGGCCGAAGCTCGCCGGTCTGCAGCGTGTAGAGATAAAGGTCCGACAGGCCGCCCTTCAACGCGGAAAAGACAATGCGCGAACCGTCGGGCGACCAGCTCGGGTTGTAAATCTCGCCCAGGTCGCGCAACGGAATCTCGCGACGTCTATCGCGCCCGCCCGTATCGACGATGACCAGCACCGGAATGCCCTTACTTAGAGCAGCGATGGCGAATCGCTGGCCGGACGGGTCCCACGCGCCGGACGAATGGATGTACTGCAAGCTGTCGAAGTGCGGATCGGTCGCCGTGCTGACCACCTTGCGCACGACGTGGCCGTCGTTGGTGGCGGCGACGAAGAGATCGAGCGACAGACGATCGCGCTCGGAGAGGAACATGACCGAGCGACCGTCGGGACTCAATGCCGGCGACACTTGAATCCGGCTGTTCCCGCCAATCCGGCGCGCGCCTGTCAGCTTCGTCTCCGTGGATGCTTCGACCGACGCATGCCAGTCAGTCGTCAGATCGGCAGCGCGCAACCGGGTCACTTCTTCGACACGCGCGACGACACCGCGCCTGCTCGACCGCAGCACGGCGGGAATGATCTGATCGCCGAACCGCGCGCCGAGATAGGACCACAGCGCATGACCGAAGCGGTACGGAAAATAGCGCGGGTCGTTGAGCTGCTCGAGCGACGGCAGCTGATGATGGAGCGCGGCGTCGCGCATCCACATCGAGGTATTGGCATTCTCCGGCCCGAGCGACAGGTACTCCGCCATTCCCTCGATGAACCATCGGGGAAGCGCAAACGCGTTCTGTTTCGCGCGACGAGCGATATCGATCTGGAATGCGTGCGCAATCTCGTGGCCGAGCACGTGATCGGTCTCCCCGAGACCGGCGGCAAACGGCAGCGCAATTCGCCTCTTCACCTGTTCGGTGAAACCGCCCGTCCCTTCATTGACGGCGCCCGGCGTTACGTTCGTCTGTGTGAAATCAGGATGGCTGGCGTAGAGGATCAACGGCTGCCGCTGTGCGAACGTGTGAGCAAGCAGCGTGGAGTAGCGCGCATACCACCGTTCCGCCATCCGTGCGGCCTGGCGCGTCGCGGTCTCCTCTTCCTGGTAGTAGTAGATGTCGAAGTGCTCGGTCTGGAGTAGCCGGAACTCGAGATGGTCGTAGTGAACCTTGTTGCGACCGAAGTACTGCGCCTCCGCCCTGCCCGCACCGCCCACCACGGCGCAGACCATCAGCGACACCACCGACCACCGCACCATGCGCAACCCCAAGGGAAGGTTGGAAGGGTGGCTACTCTATCACGTAAACGAACGAGATCGTGTCGGCGCCGTCGCGCAAGCCATGAGCGGCATCCACGCGCAGCACGCCGGGGAAGGCGAGGACCGAGAATCGCGCGCCGACGCCGATGTCGGTATCGGCACGGGACGATCCGTTCAGCAGCGCGCTCACGCGCGCGGTATCGACGAAGGTCGCGGTGCCGATGCGCACGACTGGCACGGCGCTGCTCCACCAGTGCTGTGCCTCCGCGGTCGCGTGCACGATCGTGCGTCCCAGTCGATCTGCTTTCAGCCGTCCGTCGCTGACGATCGGGTGCGCGCGCAGCAACGTCGGCCGCACCCAACCGGTATCGCCGCCTTGCCACAAATCGGGCGGCGTATCGACCGACACGAATGCGGCGCCAGACATACCGGTGAATACGAACCCCTGTCGCACCGTCGATGAGCGGAGACGAAGTGTTCCCGCTCCGGTCACGAACGGTTGCGCCCCGCGCCATCCGTCGGCATCGAACCTGACATCCGCCCGGTTGCCCTTCGACGTGAGCCGCAGTGTCCCGCCGACGGTCGGCGCGACATGGACCGATTCGGCCGGCGCGGTCGCGGTCGGGGCGCCGCGCGTCCAGCGATCGAGACCTCCACGAACAGTCACCCGTGCGAACGAGGTCACCCAGTTCCCGACGATGAACCGTGCTCCGGCGCGTCGCACGGTGCGAACCGATGCGTCGGTGAACGGCTGCTCCTCGAAGACGGCTCGCGCGCCCCATACCCCCCCGAACGGTGCAGGCGACTGCACGCCGACGCCGATCGCCGGTCGATACGGCCAAAAGCGCCAGCTCACGTCAACGCTCTCGCCGCTTCCAGTGACCGACCCGATCGTGCCGGTCACCGACCGTCCCGCGATGGCTGAAAGTCCGAGCGCGCCCAACGTCCACGTATCGTGCGCGAACAGCGGTCGTTCGTTGACGACGGCGTGCACCTCGGCCTTGCCGGAGCCGACGGCTGTATAGCTGATGCGCGTCGACGAGGCGGCCGGCAGATCGGCCAGTCGCCTTTCCGCACGCCGAAACCCGGCGGGAGTCAAAACGTCGCCGGTCGAGATGCCAAGCATGCGCTCGACGACGCTCGCACGCGTCGAGACCAGGCCGTCCACACGCACGAGATCGACGCGGGGCTCGCCGATACGATTCCACGCCTGGAGCGCGGAGAGCGGTTGATCCCGCAGGAACTCACTCGTCCCCAGCAGCCGCGCCGCATATTCATCATGCGGATCCTCGGCGAGCGCGGTCGCCGCAAGGTCCGCCGCCTCGGGCCAGCGTCGCTGCAGCGCGCGTACGCCGGCCAGCTCGCGCCATCCTGCAGGACCGGCGCATCCGAGCGCGCCGGTCAGGACGCGCTCGGCTCCTTCGAGATCGTTGCGTTGCGCACGCGCCACGCCATCGGCCACGAGCGCGTCGCAGCCGCTATGTTCGGTCGAGGGCGTTGCCGCAATAGCCGCAGATCGCGTGTCCTCAGTACTCGCGTGGAGACGTTCAGAACGGGTCGCGGGCGCGATCACCGCCATCCAGTGATCCGTGGCGTTCCACCGCCGTTCGAACTCGTCGTGTCGCATGACGCGGAAAGGGGATCGCGCCGGGTCGTGAAAGATGATTGCCCGTTCCTGCGCGCCGACGATGACGACGTAGTGGTAGATGTGGGGGCGATCCTCGATGAGCGCCAGCACCGGCCGGCCGGCAGTCAGCTCCGCCGCCGCTGCGGCATCGCTGCCTTCGATGGCGTGCGCCATCCAGCCGCGCTGCGTGAGGTCGTCGATGAGCGTGGTCGTGCGGATGCCTGCGGCCGTGCGATCGACGAGACCGGCAAACGACTGTGCATCGATCCCGCGCTCGCCCCAATAGCGGAGGACCATCGCTGCCGCGGCGCCACCACACAGCGCTTCGGTTTGGGAGATGTACGGTACGTCGAGAACGCTGAGCGGAGCGGACTGCGCGCGCAGCAGATCGCCGCTGCCCGCGAGAACGAGTATCAGGCTGCTGATCACCTGGGCCGCCCGAAGGCGGCCCCTCGATCTCATACGCTCAGTCCACCGCCACGATGATCAGGATGACCACCAGCAACGCGATGATGATCGTCGTGGTCGAGATCACCAATGTGGATGCCCCGCCGGCAAGCGCCGCGTCGGCCTGACGCGCGTGCGCCGCCACCTGCGCGAGATCCTGATCGCTGAGCGTGGCCACCGCACCTTCTGCGCGGCGGAGATCGATGCCCATCTGTCCCGCGACGTCTTTCACCTCGCTGCGTTGCAGCACGCGCAGCACGAGCTCGCGATCGCGTGCGGCCTCTGCCGCATGCTGCCGCAACGCAGAATCGAGCGCGGCCTGAGGCGCGGCGTGGGCGGTCTGCGCCTCGGCGCGTGGGACAGCGGGAACAAGGAGTAACACAACGAGCAGAATCGAAACGGACGTTCGCATGCGGGCGTCGCCTCCTGACGAGAATCGTAGTGACAGGCAATCTCGTCGGCACAGCCGCTTGCAAAATGCCGACCCAGTGAGCTCTCTTAGCTCGGCGGTGCTCACCATCCGCGTGCTGTCATCAGCATTGCATCGGCTTCGGTAGAGACAGTCTGCTGGACGGAGGAATCTATGGATGACACGATGGCGCAATCTGCGGGCGTTTCGCTGCTTTGGACGGCACTCGCCTCGGTTCCGCTGTTGATGCCGGGTGGACGCCGCCGCTACGGCACTATTGCGGTGGCGCTGGCGGCGTTCGGGTTAGCGCGTGAATTCTGGCGATGGATGGAGGCGCGCCGCGCAGCCCGTGAATTCGCGCGTGCCGCGCGCGATCCCGACATCAGCAGGACGCCGCACCTGCGCGCGCATCTGGAATAAGCCGGACCTCGAAGCGAGTGTTCGGTTCATCGAGCGTGACCTCGAACAGGCGGTCGAACCCTTCCTCATAGGTCGGCGTTTCGAGCTTCTTCCGCGTGGCGAAGATGGCCACGTCTGGCACACGCCACCGCCCTTCACGCGCCCGATTACGTCGCAGCGCGTCCGCCGCCTCGGTTCTGAAGAAATATCCGACCACCTCGGCGCCATTGGCGCGTGCCAGCGCGATCAACGGCGCCCGAACCGCCACGGCAGGATTCGTGTTGTCGACAACGACTGAACGGCCTTCGCCGAGCGCGGCGGCGATCAGCTGCTCCTGACGCCGTTGCGGCCGCCGGTTGTGACGCATCACATCCTTGCTGACATGATCGTGCGTCGCGGCAAACCGCTCCCGATAGAAGGTGCTCTTCCCTGACGCGGGCAGGCCGATCAGAATGACGCATTCCGCCACTCCGGACATCTTCGCCGACTGGCTGGCGGCGCTGGAAGCGCGACATCTTGCCGACCTGCGGATGCAGGAGGTGACGCGGGCGCTGCGCGCGCTCTCCTCCGCGTATGTCGAACGGCGCCACAAAGTGGCGCACGGGACGACGCTCGACAGCCGCGGCAAGCGGGCGGCGTTCGCGTTGTTCTACGCTCCGCTCCACTTTCTGGCGACCTATCACATCGTTCATGCAATCGGCGCGATCGCCCCCGCGCCGTCACGGATCGTCGACATCGGCTGCGGAACGGGCACCGCTGGTGCCGCATGGGCGATTGCTTCGGGCGCGACGCCAGTGCTCGGCATCGATCGACACCCATGGGCCGTCGAGGAGGCGCGATGGACGTATCGCGTCTTCGGCCTGAATGGGCGCGCGCATCACGGCGACGCGACGCGGCTCCCACGTCTCCCGGGCGGCAGTGGACTGATTGCCGCGTACGTCTTGAACGAACTGCTGGACGCGGCGAGGGAACGCCTCGAAGCGTCGCTTCTCGCCGCCGCCGATACAGGTGTTCGCGTGCTCATCCTCGAGCCGATCGCGCGCAGTGTCACGCCGTGGTGGGATGCAACTGCGAAACGTGTGATCGGCGCCGGCGGTCGGGCGGATGAGTGGCGCATCCCAGTGGATCTGCCGCCGATCGTCGATCGGCTTGCAGGCGCCGCCGGCCTCAACCAGCAGGAGCTCAAACTCAAATCCCTGTACCTCGGCGGGCCCGCCTAGCGAACCGCGCGCTTCCACACCGCGGGCGAGCGAAGGCTGGCGGGCTGATTGCTCCGGTATGAGGTTTTGCCTGTGCGCAGGCCAGATGTGCCAGCGCACGGCATTACGAAGGAGCGATAACCGTGTCGACGGAAACCAAACCTCAAGAAAAAGAACCAAAGCCGCCCTTCCCGCAGGGCAAGATCGCCAAGCCGGGCCTCGAGTCCGAGCTCTCGCCGCGGCCTCTTTACAAGGCGCCGGAGTACATGCCCGCGGGAAAGCTGAACGGAAAGGTCGCGCTCGTCACCGGCGGCGACTCCGGTATCGGGCGCGCGGTCGCCGTGCTCTACGCGCGCGAAGGTGCCGACGTCGCAATTACCGGACTGCCGGCGGAGCAGTCCGACTCGCAGGAGACCCGACGTGCCGTCGAAGAGGAAGGGCGCCGCTGCATCATCATCGAAGGGGATCTTTCGTCCCGCGAGTTCTGTCGATCGTGCATCGAGCAGACCGTTACGAAGCTCGGCCGGCTCGATGTGCTGGTGCACAACGCAGCGCACCAGAACCACTGGGACGCCCTCGAGGACGTGCCCGACGAGGAATGGGATCGCACCTTTCGAGTGAACGTCTACGCATACTTCTGGCTGGTGAAAGAAGCGCTGCCGCACCTCAACCCTGGGTCGGCAATCATCGCGACCGGTTCGCAGACAGGTATCGCCGGGTCGGAGGGGCTGCCCGCCTATTCGAGCACCAAGGGCGCGATCCACACGTTTACCAAGACGCTGTCACAGATGCTGCTCGATCGCGGCATTCGCGTGAACTGCGTCGCACCGGGCCCGGTGTGGACGCCACTCAATGCGGCTGACATCGGCCGCAGCGATCAGGAAGTCGCGACCTTTGGTGAGAACGCGCCAATCGGTCGACCGGCGCAACCGGAAGAAATCGCACCCGCCTACGTCTTTCTCGCCTCGGACGCCGACTCGCGCTACATCAGCGGCGAAGTCCTGAACGTCCTCGGTGGCACGACAACGGCAGGCTGATCATTTGCGATTCGTGATTGGTGATTCATCGGTGATTTTCCGATTGGCGAGCGGTGAACTTGTGAACCACAGATAGTTCGCCGATCACCAACCGCAAATCACCGACGAATCACACATCGGTAATCACCACTCACGGATTAGTATTTGGATTTCCCCAGCCCCTTTCGCGAGTCGTCGGTCTTCGGCGCGATGTTGCCGGCCGTTGTGTTCCGGCGGTTGTTCTGGAGCTTGTCCTTGATCATCTTCGCTTCATCGAGGTGGTGCTGCACCGTCGGCAGGGTGTTGGCTGCCCACTGATTGAGTTGCGCCTCGAGGCGATTGTCGGCCTTCTCCGGCTTCACGTTCGTATTCCGATCGGAGCCGCCGGTGCCCTTCGTGATCCGGTCGGTGGTGCTGCCGTTGTAGTCCGTACGGCCCTGCAAATCGTTCACCGCGTCCTGATGGTCGTCGATCATCCGGTTCATGAACTCGCGGTCGAAGTCGGCGCCGCGCAGTTTCGACAGCTTGTCCATCGCGTCGTTGTGGTCATCGGCCTTCTTCGGATCGGGCTGAATGTTGTATTGGGCCGCAATCTGCTTCAGCTGTTCGCCGGCTTTCGTGTGGTCCTGCACCATCATCTCGCCGAACCGTTTCACATCAGGGCTGGCGCCGCGCTCAGCCGCCAGCTTGCCGAGCTGCACTTCTGCGTCGCCGTCTGCCAACAGATCCTGAACGAAATTCTTGTCGCCCGCACTGACGGCATTGTTGTCGACGCCCGACGTGCCGATGGTCGACTGATTGACGTCATTGGTTGCCCGATTCTCGGTCGCATTCCTGTTGCACGCCATGGTGACGACGGTCAGGAGCGCGATCGACAAAACGCCAAACCTGTTCATGTGATCCTCCTCCGTTGAGCTGTGACGTCGCGTATCCTGGCCCGGAGAAGGTGCAAATCGTGTGACCTGAAGTGGCGGTCCGGTCGAGATCGCGACCGGGCGGGAATCGCTTAGGCGCTCACGAGCGTACGAATCTGCTCGACGTGATGACGGAGATGTTTGACGTAATCGTCCATCAGGAACGCGAGCGTCACGCCACGCTCGCTGTCGGGACCGATCGCTTCGCGCGCGGCAACATCATCCGGGACACACGAGATCACGTGCGCGAGGTGACGGTTGTATGCGGTCCACAAGGTGACCAGATCCCGCCACGGCACTTTCTCGTAATGCTGCCGCGCCACCCAAACCTCCTGTTCGTAGCCATCGTATTTCGTCAGGTCGCTCGATTGTCCGAGGACGAAACGACGGTGGTTGTTGCACGCCGAGTCGATCAGATGTCCCAGGATCTGGCGCGCGCACCAGCCGCCGCCAGGCTTGACCCGTGTCGTCCGTGTTTCGTCCACGCCCTGGAACAGCTGCAGCGCCTCACCGATCGCTTCGTGCAGACGCGCAGCAGTCTGTGCAGAAGTCATTCGCTCATTCTCGCTCATCCGGCGTGGTATTCTCGCGATTTCGGATGGACGAACACGGTCCAGCGGCCGACAGCGGCCGCAGCAGCCTGCTCGCGCTCACGCTCACGACAATAGGCGTCGTTTACGGCGACATCGGCACGAGTCCGCTCTACGCCGTCCGGCAATGTTTCCTCCCCGAGTACGGCGTGCAACCGACGCACGAGAACGTGCTCGGCGTGCTCTCCCTGATCATCTACGCGCTGCTCGTCGTCATTTCGATCAAATACATCGCCATCGTGATGCGCGCCGACAACCAGGGCGAGGGCGGCATCCTTGCGCTGACGGCGCTGGTTCCCGCGCGCAATGGCGGTCGTCAGGGCGGACGCCAGGGCGCCGAACGACTGACGGTCAGTCGTCCAGCGTTGATCCTGCTCGGCATCTTCGGCGCCGCGCTTCTCTATGGCGACGGCATGATCACGCCGGCTATCTCAGTACTCGGCGCTGTCGAAGGTTTGAGCGTCGCCACGCCGCTGTTCGACCCGTTCATCGTACCGCTGTCGGTCGGCATTCTGGTGGTGCTGTTCGTCGTGCAGAAGTTCGGCACCCACCGCGTCGGCAGACTCTTCGGGCCGGTGATGGTCCTCTGGTTCGTGACGATCGCGGCGTTGGGAATACGATGGATCGTGCGGGCGCCGGCGGTGCTTGGCGCGGTCGATCCGCGGCACGCGCTCAGGTTCTTCAGCGCACATGGGATGACCGGTTTCGCCGTCCTCGGTGCCGTGTTTCTCGTCGTCACCGGCGGTGAAGCGCTCTATGCGGACATGGGGCACTTCGGCAAGCGGCCGATTCGGCTCGCCTGGTTCGCTCTCGTTCTGCCGTCGCTGCTGCTGAACTACTTCGGGCAGGGCGCGCAGCTGATGATTACGCCCGCAGCGGCCGAGCAGCCGTTCTTCATGATGGCGCCGGCCTGGGCGCTCTATCCATTGGTCGCCTTGGCTACCGCCGCCGCCATCATCGCGTCGCAGGCGTTGATCTCGGGTGCGTTCTCGCTCACCCGCCAGGCCATTCAGCTTGGCTACGCACCGCGCCTCGACGTCGAGCACACCTCGTCCATGGAGATGGGGCAGGTCTACGTGCCGCAAGTCAACGCCGCGCTGGCCGCCGGCACGATCCTGATCGTCGTCGGCTTCAGCTCCTCGAATGCGCTCGGCGCGGCGTATGGCATCGCCGTCACGATGACGATGGTCATCACGGCGCTGCTGCTGCACGTGGTGGCCACCGAGCGATGGCGGTGGCCGGTCGCGCTGGCCACGTGCGTCACCACGCTGTTTCTCAGCGTCGACCTGTCGTTCTTCGGTGCCAATCTTTTGAAAGTGTTCCACGGCGGATGGCTGCCGCTGGTCGTCGGGGCACTGATCTTCACGTTGATGACGACGTGGAAGACTGGACGCCGGATCATGGCCGAGCGCGTGAACGCGCGTGCGCTGCCGCTCGAGGACTTCATGGCCGCTGTCACCTCACAGCCGCCGATTCGCGTTCCGGGAACCGCCGTCTTCATGACCGCGCAGCCGCGTGGCACGCCACCGGCGCTCGCTCACAACCTGCGTTACAACAAGATTCTTCACGAGCACGTCATCGTGCTCACCGTCTCGACGGCACAGACGCCGTACGTCGGCCCTGAGGATCAGATCGCGGTGAACGCCCTCGGTCATGGCGTCTTCTACGTGCGCATCCAATACGGGTTCATGCAGGACCCGGACGTGCCGGAGACGCTGATGCGGGCGCGAGACGCCGGCGCCGAGCTCGATGCCAACGATCTGACCTACTTTCTCGGTCGAGAAACGATCATCGTGACGCGGCGTCCGGGCATGGCGATGTGGCGCGAGAAGCTGTTCGTGCTGATGTCGCGCAACGCGGTCCGCGCAACGGCCTACTTCCGCCTTCCGCCCGAGCGGGTGGTCGAACTGGGGGTACAGGTCGAGATGTAGGCTGCCTTCGCTTGTCGGTGCATGGCTTCCCTTCGCCGCCGGTGCGATGCACCTTCAGCGGGACCCGAGGTCCGAGGTGCAATGAGGGCATCGGGTCGCGCGAAGTGGAATCGCCGACGCGCAGTACGGACATTCCTTTGTCGCCGGCGCCGCGGCGGGGGGAGGACCTTCCATCGTGTCCTTGATCTCGTTTACGACCCGCACGAGCAGGAAGACCGCGACCGCGACGATCAAAAAGCCGATCACGTCGTTGATGAACTGCCCGTAGGCGACGACTGGAATCCCCTTCGTCTTCGCATCGGCCAGCGACGCGGGGATTCCCTTCGAGCGGTCCAGCACGATGAACAGACTGGAAAAATCGATGGGGCCGAACAGCAGGCCGATGGGCGGCATGATGACCCCTTCGACCAGCGTCGTCACGATCTTGCCGAACGCGGCGCCGATGACGACGCCGACCGCCAGGTCGATCACATTGCCGCGCGCGATGAATTTTCTGAATTCGTGCCACATGGGCGGCGATGGTAGCGCAATCCCGGCTCGACCGCCTTACCGAGTGGGATCGTCGCTGCCACCGGCGACTGTGGCGTGTGTGTGCGCCAGAACCGTCGATGAGCCACTGGCCATCGATTCGTAGTAGCCGACGAAGCGCTTCGGCTCCGCTGCGTCGTACGAGCGCAGGTTCTGCGCCCAGCGGAAGCTGATCGGCTGATAGAGAAGCTCCACTTCCACGGCGAACGGGCCTGCCGACGACCCGGTCGCGACGTTGTAGCGCACGCGATCACCACCGCCTGTGAAGTTCGCATCCTGCTGCGCGGTGCCGCGAACCGCGATATCCGGTTCGGCGCTCGCCTTATCGAACCCGCGCGGGAGCAACCGGTTGTCCTTCACGAAACTGGTCGCCTGCAGCAGACCCGTCGTCGGTACACCGCGCGCATCGGCCATCACCGACTCGTAGATCTGCACGGCATCGGCGTCGCGAATTTCCATGTAATGGGGCTCGACCCGCGCGGGATCGTCATCATTGTCATTGCCGCGGATTCGCCCGTTTGGCTCGATGGTCCCGGACTCGAAGACGGTTCGACCCTGTCGATCGTGCACGAGCACGTGCAGCCACGCGCGGCGTGAGGGATACCCGGTTGGCAGCTTGTGACCCGTGATGTTGGTGACGGCGACATCGAATTGCAGCCGGCCGGCGGCAAACGACTGATTCGCGATGGCAATTTCCGCTGCCTGCGATCCGAGCTGCTGCACCGTTCGCATGGCGGCCGTATCGAGCTCCTGTACCGGCGCACGCACGCCGAGATCCTGGCGGTACCGGTTGAGCATCCGCAGCATGAAAAAGTTGCCGCCGATGAACGTGTGCTTGTGCAGACCGCCGCGCGGTTCACCGGCGACCGAGGCAATGCGCGTCTCGCCGGTGACCTCGGGCATGTGGCACGACTGGCAGCTGCGCTCCTCGCGATAGGCGCTGTGTCGCCACTCCTGATAGGGCACCTGCTCGGGAATCGATCCGATCGCCTCGCCGTTCGCCCCAAGCGCCTCGGTGACCAACGTGTGGCAGGTGGCACAAAGCTCAGACTGTCGCACGTGCTCGCCTTCGGTCTGCTGGTGGCCGGTCACCGACTTCATGATTGCGGTTCGCCCGCGATCTGGTTCGAACGGACCGAACATCCGCCGTGCGCCGCCTTCCGGCGTGGCAAGCACGAAGCGGCCGACGAAACTCTCCCGCGTGCCGAAGCGCTCGTTGGTAATCTGATGGCAGAGCGTGCACGACACGCCGTCAGCGGCCAACTCGTCGTCATCGCCCCCGCCGCGCCCGATCGGCAGGTGCGCGAACACCTGCGCCTTCCGACCTTCCGCGTTCGCCTGCGCGCGGACCATCGGCATGTGGCAGATGGCGCACTCGTCCTCGATGGCGGCCGCGCGCGTCGGGTGATCGACGGTCTCGCGACGAACCGACGCGTGCCAGTACGGATCGCGCGAGGAGTTCGCCATCATCGAGGCGCGCCAGGCGGTACCAATCGAAACGTCCTCGCCGCTCGGCGCGACGAGGCTGTTGTGACATGCCATACACTCGCGCGAGGACGAGAACATCGAACCGGCATGCCCGGCGGGCACGATGCGCTTTGCGCTGCGCGCCGCAATGGTGCTTCCGGCGACGGCGAACAGCGCCGCGAGCCACAAGACGATCGCCGGCAGCACCAGCACGGTCCGCCTAGCGCCAGCCATCGAGCAGACCTCCCTCGTACCGATCCCACATGACGTGCTGACGCTTGCTGACGGCGCAGACGAAGCCGATGATGAGAAGACGATCGCGTGGCATTGATGAGTGCTCTGGCCGCGATGCACCGTAGCACGCTCGCTGGCACCGGGAAAGAGAAACGACGTTCTGCAACCAAGACTGAGTTTCAGTCTGTCTGTCGGCGTGCGCTACGATCATCGGATGCGCGTGTGGCAGCCAGCTCTTCCTGTGATCGTCTCGCTCGACCACAACGCGCCGTGACAGTCGGCAGGAACCGACACGGAAAGGAGCAACGATGAGAATTGTCTCTGGTGTTGCGATTCTGGCGCTGACCTTCAGCGTGGCGTGCGGCAACAAATCGAAGACCGCATCGACACCGCCGCAGACACCACCGGCGGGAACCACCGCCGCCGGCGGATCGACGGCCGGCGACGCGCGTGCGGGCGGTGGCGGCGGTACGACCGCTGCGACAGGTGGCGCAGCGACAGCCGGCGCGCCACGTGGTGGTGGCGCGGGAGCGCAGGCGGCGGCACGTCTCACACCCGACGATCTGCAGGCGCGCATGCGCATCATCGGTCCGACGAACGGGACGCTGCGGATGAAGCTGATGAACAATCAGCTGCCTGACGCCGCCAAGGATGCACAGACGCTCGCCACGGCGTTTGGCGACGTCGAGCGGTTCTGGCAGCAGAACAACAAAGCCGATGCGGTGATGTTTGCGCAGACGGCGCGCATGGCGGCCACCGAAGCGGCCGGCGCCGCCGCCGCCGGCGACGGGATGAAGGCGCTCGCCGCCGCCAACACGATGGCCGCGCAGTGCAAGCAGTGCCACGGCATCTATCGCGAGGGCGACGCACAGACCGGATTCAGGATCAAACCGGGAGTGCTCTAGGTCGCTTGGTAGCTGGGTTGCTAGGCAGCCGGGTCGTTGGGTCATTTGGCAGTTCCTTTCCGGATTAGCGCAAGTGTCGTTACCCAGCTACCCATCCGCTTAGCAACTTAGCTGCTTATGTCCATCGACGACCTCTGGTACAAGAACGCCGTCATCTACTGCCTCGACGTCGAGAAGTACCAGGACGCCAACGGCGACGGTGTCGGCGACTTCGAAGGGGTGATGCGCCGGCTCGATTACCTGGCGGGCCTCGGCGCCACCTGTGTCTGGCTGCAGCCTTTCTACGGGTCGCCCAACCGCGACAATGGCTACGACATCAGCAACTACTACGCGGTTCATGAGAACCATGGATCGCTTGGCGACTTCGTCAACTTCATGAATCATGCGAAGGCCCTCGGCCTTCGCGTGATCGTCGATCTCGTCGTCAACCACACCTCGGTCGATTCACCCTGGTTCCGGCAAGCACGTGAAAGCGAGAAGTCGTTCTATCGCGATTGGTACGTGTGGGCGGACGAGCGCCCGAAGAATCACAAGCAGGGGATTGTTTTTCCGGGACAGCAGACCTCGACGTGGTCCTTCGATCGCCGCGCGCGGAAGTACTACTTCCACCGGTTCTACAACCATCAGCCGGATCTGAACACGTGGAATCCGTACGTGCGCGCCGAGATCCAGAAGATCATGGGCTTCTGGCTGCAGCTCGGCGTGTCCGGTTTCCGCATGGACGCGGTGCCGTTCCTCATCGAGAAGAAAGGCGCGGGCGTCGAGCACGAGCAGGATTTCGCGCTGCTGAAGGAAATGCGCGACTTCCTGCAGTGGCGCAGCGGCGAGGCGATCCTGCTCGCCGAGGCGAACGTGCCGCCCGACGAAAGCATGCTCTACTTCGGCGAGGAGGGTGAGCGGCTGCAGATGATGCTCAACTTTCCCGTCAATCAACGGCTGTTCTATGCGATGGCCACCGGTGATACCGAACCGCTGGTCTCGGCGCTGGAGCAGACGGCGAAGCGACCGGAGAATGCCCAATGGGTGCAGTTTCTGCGCAGCCACGACGAACTGGACCTTGGCCGGTTGACGGATGAACAGCGGCAGAAGGTGTTCGAGGCGTTCGGACCCGAAACCCGGATGCAGCTGTACGGCCGTGGAATCCGCCGGCGGCTGGCGCCGATGCTTGGCAACAACCGGCGACGGCTGGAGCTCGCCTTCAGCCTGCTGTTCTCGTTGCCCGGCACGCCGATGATGCAGTACGGCGACGAGATCGGCATTGGAGAGAATCTCCGTCTTCCCGAGCGTGAATGCGCGCGGACACCGATGCAATGGACCGACGACCGCCATGGCGGCTTTTCACGAGCGAGAACGGTTGTCCGTCCGGCCATTCGCGATGCGGTGTTCGGATACGAGCGCGTCAACGTCGCCGCGCAGCGGCGCGATCCGCACTCGCTCCTCAACTGGACCGAGCGCATCATCCGGATGCGAAAGGAGTGTCCGGAGATCGGCTGGGGCAGCTTCAGCGCGCTGCGCACCAATGCGACCTCGGTCCTGGCAATCCGTTACGACTGGCGGAACACGTCAATGGTGACGCTCCACAACTTCGCGGGCAGCGTGCAGACCGTGAAGTTGAAGGCGGGCTGCGATCGCGACGACGTGCTGCTCGAGGTGTTCGGCGCCCGCCACAGCCGCGCCCAGAACGACGGGTTCCATCGCATTCGCCTGGAGCCGTATGCCTGGCGCTGGTTTCGCGTGGGCGCTGCCGACAACGCGCTCGATCGCAGCGATCTGACGCTCACGCCCGATCTGCGCGTGCGCTGACCGTGCCTGAATTTCACGCGGAACCATACCTTCATCTCGCCGGCCTCACACCGACATCGGCGCTGATTGCGTGGGGCGCCTTCTATTTCAAGACGCGATCGCATCGCGAGTGGAAGCTGGTCGACGATCGCGACCTGCGCTACGTGCACCCGCCGCGCCGCGAGAGCATCGGCGCGCGCTCCGCTCCGTATGGTGCCGCGCGCGTCAACGTCTACACGATGGACGGAACGCTCGCGGCGACCGCGTCCACCGAGACGACGAACTTCTGCTGGGTCAATGGCCTCCGTCCGGATACGCGCTACCGCTACGACGTGATCGTCAACGAGGAGATCTGGGCAAAGGACGAGCGCTGGGATTGGGCACCAGGCGATGTCCAGGGACTCGGGCAACGGGGCGGGCGCTACGTGAACCAATTCACAACGGATCCCGATCCTGCAGCAGCCGTCTCAGGTCCATTCACCTTCATTGTGCTCGGCGATTACGGCACCGGGATTCGCCGATCGACGCCGACGCGACGGCAGCGCGAGATTGCCGACGCCATGCAAACGGTCTTCGACAGCGCCGACGTGCGGCTCATCGTGACGACTGGCGACAACATCTATGCAGGCTCGCGCATCCTCGGTCTGCCGATAACCGCGACGAACACCGGCGCCGAAGACGACGACTGGTTCTTCACCTTCTTTCAGCCATACCGCTACATGATCAATCGCATTCCGGTGTACCCGTGCATCGGTAATCACGACACTGCCGAAACCGAAGATCGCGACGATCGCGACCAACTGCTCGACAACCTGTATCTGCGCGAGCGGTTTTCAAGCGGCGAGGCTGCAGGTCAGACATCGATCGATCCGGGACTGTTCTATCGATTTCGCTACGGGCGCGACGTCGAATTCATCTGTATCGACACGTCGAAGGAAGGTTTCTTTCGCGGCAAGCGCCTGTACGAGCACCCGAAGCATTGGCAATGGCTGGAGCGCACCTTTGCCGACGATGGCGGCGTTCGCTGGCGCCTGGCGTTCTGTCATCACCCGCCGTTCTGCGCCGGTCCCCAGCACCGGAACACCGATCGCATGGAACGGCTGCCGCCGCTGTTCGCCCGCGGCGGCATGCGCGTGATGTTCAACGGTCACGAGCACAACTTTCAGCATTCACGTCACGGTGGGGTCGACTATTTCGTGACCGGCGCCGGCAGTAAGGTCCGTCACGGCCGGCCGACGCACTTCGATGAAGCGCATACCGTGTCATGGTGCGACGCGGCGCACTTCCTGCTGGTGACCATCGACGGCGATACGATGCGTGTGCGGGTGATCGGCGAGGCCGGCGGTGACGTGACACGGTTCACTCCGTCGCATGCGACGGTAACCGGAGAGATCGTCGTCAGTCTGGAATCAGGTATCGGGTTTCCGGTCTCAGGGCTGGGCTAGGAAACAGCGCCAAGGCATGGCAAAGCGGTTGCACGTTTGAACGCGAGGGTCCCTCTTTATGGCCGAAGTGTTCATGTCGTTCGACACGCCAATAAGCGACGAGCTCGGCACGTATCATCCGCGTGTCGTGGGCCGGCAGGCCGAAGACGGAATGTGGGAAGGCTGGCTGGAGTTCCTACCCATTGACGGCGGCGGGGAGGTCCAAGTGGGCCCTGTCGAGTCGCGTCAACCAGAGCGTCACGATCTCGTGTACTGGGCAACCGGTCTCACCCCGATCTTCCTCGAAGGGGCGCTGCAGCGCGCCAAAAGTCCGCTCACCGTACGCGTGCGTCAGATCGAAATCCCCTTGTCGGACGCGCCGGCGCGCAAGGCGGTCACCACGACACGCGTGATCTCCCCGGGTCCGGAACCGGTCCTCGATCCGTTCGAGATCGGCGGACGCAGTCTGGATATTCTCAAACAGGAGCTCGGGGCGCTCAATCGCCCGCGACTGATCAACATCATCGCCAGCTACGACTTGAATCCGGGCGGTGAGGATCTGTCGTGGATGTCCGATCGCCAGCTGGTGCAGTTCATCGTCACCGCCGTCGAAGCACAAATGGTGCAGCGCGGCAGATAGGGTCCGCGCTTCGTGTGTCCGCGGGGCATACAATCCGCGTATGCCCCGTTACACGTCCTCACAGGAATGCCGTCTGTGACAGGTATAATCCGCTGTTCGGATAAACCTCGAATCCGCAGCAGGAGCCACGAGTCACGATGAGTCAGCGAAGCCTGGAAGACGTGCTACAGACCGCGGGCAGTCCCGTTCAACTTCTGCGCAACTCGCAAACCGGCCCGTATGCCTTTCCGGTCGTCAAGCCGGAGTTCACCAACTGGCGCGACGAACAGCGTGCCTGGCGCGAGACATGTGCGCTGCTCGATCAGTCGCATCACATGACGGACCTGTATATCGAGGGTTCCGACGCGCTGAAGCTGCTCTCGCATCTCGGCATCAACAGCTTCAAGAACTTCAGGGTGAATCAAGCCAAGCAGTTCGTCGCCTGCACGGACGATGGGTATGTGATTGGCGACGCGATCCTCTTTCATCTCGAGGAACAGCTGTTCAGCCTGGTCGGCCGGCCACCCGCGTCGAACTGGGTGCAGTATCACGCGCAGAGCGGCGGCTACGCCGTCGAGTGGGAACGTGACGAGCGGTCCGCACAGAACGAAGGACGGCGCAAGGTGTTTCGCTACGAGCTGCAGGGACCGAACGCGCTCGCCGTCATGCAGAAGATTCTCGGCAAGACGCCGCCCGACGTTCGTTTTTTCCACATGGATACCTTTCGCATTGGTGGACGAGATGTGCGCGCGCTCCGCCACGGGATGGTCGGTCAACCTGGCTGGGAGCTGTTCGGGCCGTGGGAGTACGGCGACCAGGTTCGTGACGCGATCGTCGAAGCGGGCCGAGAATTCGGCATCCGGCTGGTCGGGTCGCGAGCCTATCCGACCACGTGCCTCGAATCGGGCTGGATTCCGTCGCCACTGCCGGCGATCTACAGCGGCGAGAAGTTGAAACCGTATCGACAATGGCTGACCGACCGGAGTTACGAGGCGATGGCCTCGCTCGGCGGCAGCTACTACTCGGACAACATCGCTGACTATTACTTGACGCCCTACGATCTCGGGTACGGCCATATGGTGAAGTTCGATCACGACTTCGTCGGCCGCGCCGCGCTCGAGCGGATCGCCGGCACGCCGCGCCGCAAGAAGGTCACGCTGGTGTGGAACAGCGACGACGTGAATGGTGCGTTCGGGACAGTCTTTCAGGCGCCGGGCGAAGGACCGAAGTACATCGATCTGCCGTTGGCGAACTACGCCACGCTGCCGTTCGACAAAGTGGTGGTCGGCGGACGGATAGTCGGCCTGTCCACTTATACCGGCTTCAGCTCGAACGAGCGCGCGATGTTGTCATTGGGCATGCTCGACATCGCCCAGGCCGAACCTGGCACCGAGGTCACGGTGGTCTGGGGTGAAGAAGGTGGCGGATCGACGAAGCCGACGGTCGAACGGCACGTGCAGACGCAGATCCGTGCGACAGTTGCACCGGCGCCGATCTCCGACGTCGCCCGCGAGGCATATCGGCCGAAAGCGCTTGCTTAAATCACGAAGATAACGACATTCATGATCAGAGTCATTGACATTGCGGCCAAGCCGCGGGTTGCGACCCCTGAGGGGCACGCGACAACTATCCTCGGTCCGAGTGAAGAAGGGACACGCGTCGAGGTGGCGCTGCGTGAGGTGGAGCCGGGCAAGACGTATCGTCTCGACCGCAGCGATCGGACGCGTGTCATCTATGTGCTGGACGGAGGCGATGCCACGGTGACCCACACCAGCGGTGGCCGTACGTCCGAACACACAGCGCCGCGTCGATCTGGCGTGTACCTGGAGCCGGGCGAAGAAGCGACCATCACAGCCTCTGCAATCCCGCTGACCTTGCTACTCGTCACCGTGCCGAAGCACGCGGGTCGAGCCGCGGGCGGCAGCGACGCGCCGGCGGGTTACTTTTTCGTCGAATCGCAGCTGCGATCGCTCGTTGACGAGAAGCGCTTTCGCGAGCGGACGTTCTGGGTCAACAAGGAAACGGGGCTGTCGGGCGCGTACGATTTGCAGCTCGGACGCATGCAGTACGGCCCGCATGCGCACTCACCGCGGCACGTTCACAACGCGTCGAAGACGAGCACCATCACGCCGGAACACTTCTATCTGATCGAGAAGGGCACCGGCGAGGTCAAGCACGACACCGGTAATTTGCCGATTGGTCCCGGTAATCTGGTGCTGATTCCCGCCGGCGAGTGGCATCAACTCGTCGCGTCGGAGACCGGCTTCGACTACATCGAGTTCCAGGCGCCGTTCGATTTCGTCACCACGATGGACCACGATCCGCTCGGGAAGAACTGGTACATCAAGGGCACCGACGACGGCACCGGGAAACCGAAGCTGTGGGTGCAGAGCTGAAAGCGGTTCTCGGGCGACGCACACCCTCACGAACCACAGAGGCACGGAGGCACGGAGGAAATCACTCTCGTCTTGGTGCTTGAAGTGATCACGACTTACCGAGGCACTGCGGCGGGAGGTCTCAGAAGCCACAGTTAGAACTCGGTGAACTCTTGCGGATAATGCGAGAGATCCAGGCGCTCTTCGTCGGGCACGGGTCGGATTCCCCACTGCTGCATCGCGAGTGCCCCGAACAGAATCTCGATGCGATTGCCCTCCTCGTCGAACCCGATTTGATCGAGCACGAGAGCGTGCGTGGAGATTGGCCGGCCCTGAACACGGCCCTCGAGCAATGCCGCCGTCCGAGTTTCTCGGACGGCGCCTCCGAGCGCCGTCCGTATCGGCTGCGGTGTCGTTGAGGTCGCGAGAAGCTGCGCGACCGCTTCAGTCACGTACGTATTGCGAGCGCCTGTGTCGAACAACGTCCAGCACTGGCGGCCGTCAACCTCGATCGCCTGTCTGACGCGCCCCATACCGATTTAACAAGGGCTATGGCAGCTGCGCCTTGAACGGTGCGCTGGCCATGGTCTTGGCCCAGGAGATCGCCATCCGCCCGCCGTCGGTCGTCATGTCGACGAAGGCCCATGTGAGCTGCTCGACGCTGAATGGCAGGGTGTCGACCTTCATCGCCACACGCGCAACGTCCTTCTCTGGTGTGTAGCCGTAGGCGCCCCACAACGCGGTCTTGTTGTTCTGATCGAAGCGCTGCAGCGCCGGCCAGCTCGAGACAATTAGTGTCCAGTCGGCGGGTCCCTTGACGTCGATGAACAGGCTGTACTCGCCGGCGGGCACTTTCTTGTCGCCGAAGACGAGCGTCGCTTCGGTATTCAGTCGCGTGGAGACGTTCGCGCCGGCGCGCCACACCGGCGGCGGCCCGAAATCGCCGAGCGGCAGATCGATGAGCGCCTTGCCGTAATTGGCGCCCGAGCCGAACACGTCGCGGCCGCGCAGTGACGGACGGCCGTAGGTGATCTCGAGCCATTTGCCGCCAACGTAGCGTTCCTGCCCAACGGCGAACGTCGGACGCTCCCCCTTCTCCCAGCGCCCGAGCACCTGCGCCTGGGTGGACCCCGGTGGGCTCAGCGGCCGAGCCGGCGGCTGCTGTTGTGCGCCGGCGGCCACGGTGCACGCAATCAAGAGAGCGGTTCCAACGATGAAGCGCGACATGTGTCCTCCTGACGAAAGCTCGCGTGAATAAAGGTCGATTGTACGCCGTCGTTTTGCTGTCGCGCCACGTGCCTCTCTGCCTCTGCCTCCTCCGCAGCTTCGCTGCGGCACCGATGACGCTGCGCAACCATGCGACGAACAATTACTGAGCACGTCTTGTCAGCTTTGACTGCATCCGCTACGCTCGAAACGGAATGGGGGAAGTGCGAGCGCGAATCGTGATCGAAAACCAGGCGGACCGCATTCTGAGCGAGGCGGGGCACCTGGATACTGCGCACGTGCGTCGGCTCGAGCTGGACGCGCTCGTCGATACCGGCGCCGTCATGACGTCGCTGCCACAAGACGTTGTCGAGACGCTCGGCCTGCCGCGTGACGGGAAGATCATCGTCACGCTCGCCAGCGAAGAGAAGATCGAGCTGGAACGCGCGCGCCTGCTGTCGTTGACACTCGGAAACCGGCAGATGGACACTGACTGTCTGGTCGGCCCACCGCGTTGTGAGCCTCTGGTTGGCCAGTTGGTACTCGAACGTCTCGACTTGATCGTCGACCCGGTCCAGCAGACGGTGACGCCGCGCCCCGAGTCCCCTTTCCTACCGTCACTGAAGCTCAAATAGCTTCACGAGCGCGTCGACACGCGACGCGAGCGGCGTTGCTGGAGCACGCCGCTCCTGCCATCCCGTATAATTCGCGACTCGAACAGTACCGTGAAGGGACTTGCCGCCGGCGCACACCTCGGCCGGTATGAAATCGTGTCGCCGCTCGGGGCCAGCCTCTCGACGCGGCGCGGCTGAGCGCGGGTCCATTACCGGGCGGTTACGTCGACGGGCGGCCGGTCGTCCGCGCCACATAGTCGTTGACGCCCCTCGCGTATTGCGGAATGTCGGTCATCGCCGCGGCGAGCCCCTCGAAGACCCTGGCGGGATCGAGTGCCTCATACTCGTGGACGATGCGGTTCCGCAGCCCGGCGGCACGTGCGATCCGCTGCGCAAACGAGCCTTCGAGCACGCCGAGTTCGGCAAGCCGCGTAAACGACGCGTGGTAATCAGTGGGCGGCGCCTGTCCGCTCTCCGTGATGATGTGGTAATTGACGTCGATCATCCTGCCGATCGCGCGCTCGAGCAGCCGTTCGACGACCGCTTGATCGATCCGGCTCTCGAGATACGTGTTCAACCCCTTCTCCACGATCGGCCGAAGAGTGTCGAGATCGCTGACGACGAGCATCAGCTTGCGTGTCACGAGCTCGGCGTCGAGTGTCATCAGGCGTTCGGCTGCAGCTTGCGGGCGAGGTATTCCCCTTCCAGCACCAGATAGCGGCGATAATCCTGATAGCGGCTGAAGGCGTACATCTTCAGCTCGTGGAGGGCGCGCGGCGAGCCGTACAGAAGCATGCATCGGTCGAGGATCTTCTTGAGCAGCAGCGGATCGGCGCGGTTGATGACGACGAGATCCACCTCCAGCGCTGGCACCAGCGCCTCGATATCACTGCGCAATTCGGCGTATTCCTGGAAGGATTGGGGTACACGATCGAGCAGCACGGCCAGATCGAGATCGCTGCGCGCGTGCGTGTGCCCGGACACCGTCGATCCAAACTGCAGCAGCAGGCGCACGCCGTGCGTCCGGGCGACCACCTCGAGGCGATCACGGTCGAGACTGACCTCCACCCGGCGATTGTAGCGTCGTCGGGCGGGTCTGTTGGCGACCGGGCACTTCCTATTTGAACTATTTGCACCGCCGAACAGGCTGCGGCGTGACTTCGCATGCGACGTGTCGCCCTTGAATAGCCTGCCGAGACGTTTCAAGCCCGCACTCATATGTGCACTCGGCACGGCACTACATGACCCTGGCGCCTCGGCGCAGACGCGATTTAACCATCCGATGCGGTTGGTCGCCGCCCGGTGTCGGCGGGATCGGCGAGTTATTCGCGCGCGGCACGCGGCCCTGGCGGACCGGCATCAGTCGGACAGGATGACCCCACTGGCGCGGCACCACTCTTTCGAGTCGACCAGCGCACCGCGGTCGTAGTTGTCGGCCGTGGCGCACGCCTGGGCGACGCGGGGCGTGAACGTGTCGGCCCCGGCCGGGATCGTCACGCCATAGGCCGTGAGCTCGCCGGTGCAGACGCCGGCGCCGACGCCGGTGCCGCTCGCGCCGCCTTGTGTCAGCGTGAGCGTGAACTGGATCTGCTCGCCCGCGGTGCATCCCAGCAGCACCGTGCCGCGGACCACGTGGCCGTTGCCGATGAGCGTGGCGCTGGCGTCGATCGTGTTCTGCACAATCCTCGCGCCGACTGCACGCACACTCAGCGCGAGCGCGAGGACCACGAGAGCCAGGCGAACCGACGGCCGAATCATGACGACTCCTTGGGCAAAGCCGATAGAGTGCAGGGCAAATGAGCGCGGCTGGCAATCACCGTGCCTTTGCCTGGTTCCCACCGGTCACGGGTGAAAACGCCCGCGCCGCACTTTAGTGTCCGATTAGGTCACCCGTTCCGCGCCTTTTGTCCGCGCGGCGGTATCGCACAAAAAAATCCGCGGAACGAGAGCAGCCATTTGGCAGGCACGTTCACCGGGCTGCCTCTCATGCGATCGTCCCGACTTTCGCTGCCCCTACGCGCATCAGCGCTTTTCGCCCGGTGTGCAGCACATGCTCGCCGCGCCGCGTGACGCGACCGGGGCGACGGCCACTGCGCGGCTCGCTGGTTTATCGCGGGAACATCAGCTTACCGGCGTGCGACCCGGAACAGTTCGTCAGCTGCGCTGAGGATCGTCCACCGCAGTCGCTGCGGATACTGAAGCTCCTTGGCGAGGAACCCTTCGACCTGCTCCGCGACCTCCGGCGAGCGGTGGCCGCCGAGCGTCGATTCCATCCAGCGCGTCGGAAAGAAGATGTCGCCGGTCTGCTGAATCTGGCGCAGCAGCTCGAGGGCTGGCCTGACGAACCTGCGCGCGTGCGCCTCGCGCAGCGGGTGGTTCAGGTATTGGAGTGATTCGAGCACCCAGGGTTCCCGCCGCCGGTTCTCGACCAGACGGAAGCGCTCGAACGCGCGCTCTCGTTCGGCGGGATCGGAAGAGAGCGCCGGCATTACGAACGCGAACCGCGCCTTTCGATCGGGATTCCGCGTGCGCTCCAGCTGCGTCCGCAGAATCTCCGCCGCATTCGGCACATCGCGCACCGCGAGCTCCAGCGCCATCGTGATCTCGTCGGTCTCGGCAAACGGCAATCCAGGAATCGTCTCGTCGCGCCGCCACACGCGTTCGAGCCATTCGAGGCCTGCGCGCGTCGACACGGTGTCGCGGAATGCGTTGAACGTCGCCGCCTTGCGACTTGCCGTCGGCGCACGCGCAATCCTCTCACGCAGCATCGGCTCGAGTACCCTCGCACGCGCCAGGCGCGCCTCTGCGGGCAGCCAGCGCCAGAACGCCCGCACCAGATACCCAAGAATCCGCTGGGCATTCTGTTCGTCTGTTTCGCGCGTCAGGGCCCGCATCGCCGCGTCGACGAATGTGCCCGGTGCGACTTGTCGCTCGAGCAGGTTGTCCCACAGCGTCACCCATGCGCTGCCACGAGTCAGCGCATCGGGGATGTCCTCGATGTGCGCGAGCAGATAATCGCGGCTCGCAGCGTCCAGGAGGAACAGCCCGTAGCCAAGGCCGTGTCCATTGAGCAAGACATAGTCCGGTTTCGGAAGGCCGCGAACAGCGGGCACCACCGTCGTCGCGCCCTTCACGTCGACGACAAGGTCCTTCATGGCGCCACGGTAGCCAAGCGCGACGCGCAGCCACTGCGGCCACACGAGGCGACGGTTGAACGGATCAGCCGCGGTCAACGTGAGCGCCGCCAGGTGACCGGACACGTCGCTTTTGAGCTCGCTCGTGAAGGTGGGTCGACCGCGTTCCTCCACCCAGGCTTGGCTCCAGGCAACGAGATCGTCGGGCGTGCGCCGGTCGAGAACGGCGACGAGGTCCAGCCAGGTGGCGTTGCCGAACGAGTACTGCTGCAAATATTCCCGCAGCCCATCGCGGAAGCGCTCCGCACCGACGATCATCTCCAGCTGCCGCATGACGATCGGCGCCTTCTGATAGATGATCGCGCCGTACATCTGCCCCGCTTCATCCAGATTGGCGAGCGTCTGCCGGATCGGGTTCGTGCCCGCCGTGCGATCGACCTGATAGGCAGAGGGATAGTTCGCCATCAGGAACCGCAGATCGTGATTCACGCTCGGAAACGACGGATTCACGATCTTGGCCGCGATGAAGTTCGCGAACACTTCCTTCATCCAGACATCGTTGAACCAGCGCATCGTGACGAGGTCACCGAACCACATGTGCGCGGTTTCATGCGCGATGGTGCTCGCGCGATCGAGCAGCTGGTTCTGCGTCGCGGCTTCGTCCAGCAGCAGCGCGGCAGTGTAGAAGATGACGCCAGGGTGCTCCATCCCGCTGAACTGAAACGCCGGCAGCAGAACGAAATCGAACTTGCCGAACGGGTATGGAATGCCGGTGTAGTTCTCCAGCCAGGCGAGGGCGGAGGCGTGCAGGTCGAAAACGGCATCGCGGTTTCGCGCGACTTTGGCAGCGTCGGTCTCGCGATGGAACATGCGCAACTGGCGGCCGTTTCGCGTTGCCGTTTCAATCGAGAATTTGCCGGCGGCGAACGCAAAGAGATACGTCGGGATCGGCTGCGTCTCGGTGAACGGGACGTTGTCGTTCCACACGCCGGGCTTTCGGCTGGGAACCATCTCGCGCTGCATCGCTTCGGCCGCATTGGCCACCACCTGCCATCCGTCAGGGATCACCAGCGTGAGCCGGTAGCGCGCCTTGAGATCCGGCTGATCGAAACACGGAAACGCGTGATGTGCGCGGGCCGGAACGAACAGCGTGTAGAGGAAGTCGTCGTTGCGGTTGAGCGCCTCGTCGCCAGCAATGAACTGGATCTCGATCTCGTTGTCGCCGCTGTGCGTAGCTGAGTCGGGAATGACGATGTGATCGTCGGTGAAGATTGCCTCAACCGATCGGCCATTGATGTGGATGTCGCGGACGCGTTCGTTGGGCTGCACGAAATCGAGCACGATCCGACGTGCTTGCCGCAACCCCAAGCGAATGACGGCACGTCCGAACACCGGTTCACGCGGGTCGGATGGAATCGAGAACGCCAGCTCGTAGCGAAGGTTGCTGATCGCCGCCGTCCGCTCGCGAGCGAGGGCTTCGGAGATGCCTCGCCCGGGGTCGTTGGAAGAAGCGGCCATTGCCATGCCGCACGCCAGCCACACCACACACGACACAGCGCCTTTCGACTGACGCTCAGGGTGCCCCGAGCGAAGTCGAGGGGCGAGGCGAGACACCCAGGTCATAAAGGCTATTGTGCCGATCGCCTCAGCGTCTCGCGTCACACGGCTCCGGGGAAGAAGACCCGCTGCACGAACCAGTAAGTGCCGGCGGCGATCACGACGATCGATCCGGCGTAGGCCACACGATAGCCAATCGCGTCGCTGCGTCGCCGGATCGCCGCAAGCGCCGACGCGACGAGCACGACGATCCCAAGCTGGCCGATCTCGACGCCGACGTTGAACGAAAACAGCGACCAGCCGAGCGCCTCCCTCGGCAGCCCGAACTCCCGCAGCACGTTCGCAAACCCGAAGCCGTGCACGAGACCGAAGACCGCGGCGGCCCACGCCCGCAGGTCGCGGCCGTTGCCGCGTACCAGGTTGTCTGCGCCGACAAAGACGATGCTCAAGGCGATCGTTGGCTCGATGATGGTGGCCGGCGGCGTCACGATGTCCAGCGCAGCCAACGAGAGCGTGATGCTGTGGCCGACGGTGAACGCCGTGACGATCTTGAGCAGCGCCGTCCACGAGCCGCCGAGGAGCAACAGGCCGACGAGAAACAGAATGTGGTCGGGACCGATCAGGATGTGGCGGATGCCGGACGGAATGAACGTCCTCATCACCGCGATCGCACCCTGCGTCGTCCCCAGATAGTAGGTATGCTCGGGACTGTTCGCGTTGAAAATCACCTGCTGACGCAGCTGGTCGCGCTCGTAGATGTTCACGAACGTCTGGTGCAGCGGGTCATAAGGAAACAGGTTCGTGTCGATGCTCAGTGCACCTGCCTGCTCCGTCGGAATGGTGAATTTCAACTTGAGCGCGGCGTCGCTGGGCAGCGGCTCGAGGCTGGTCCACTGCGGGATGAGCCGGCGATCGGTCTTCAGCTCCAGTCTTGGGGCGAGAATGGCGGCGAGCCGCTGGCGCTCGCGTTCGGCGACGGCGTTGTCGAGCATCCGCTCCGGCGGCGTGATTCCCAGCTCATGGGCGGCATCAATGATATGCACGACGAGCGTGCCGTCGATTCGTCCGTTTCGAAAGACGATGTCGAGATAGCTGAACGGCGCCGGATGGGCGCTGGCCGGGGCCGGCACCGCGAGAAACACCCACAATGCAACCGCGGCCACAAGCGCGCTGGCCGTGCGAGGGCCGGATTGCGCGCATGTCGTCCGGCGGGCGAGCGGGCGGATCACCAGCATGAGCCGTTTGATTGTACAAGTTCGCATTTCCGGAAGAAGGATGCGGAACACACTTATTCCCGCCGTGGTCGTTCTGCTCTGCCTCGCCACAAATGCCTGGGCCAACACTGAATCGGCCCGGTTGCGCGCGCGTGCGTACGACCTTGTATACAACCTCGATTACGACCAGGCGAGGCGCGAGATGCAGGCGGCGGTCGCCGCCGATCCGAAGGACATCGCCGCCGAGCGCGGGCTGGCAGTGATTCCGTGGCTGGAGATCGCGTTTCGCCGCGGCGCGGTCACTGTCGACGACTACCTCGGTGGTCTGTCTCGTCAACGCGTCGCGCTGCGTCAGCCGCCCGCGGATCTGGCGATGCAGTTCGCCCATCACGTCGAGCAGACGTTGCAACTGGCCGAAGCACGAGTGCAGGCGAACCCACGCGACGCGGATGCGCTGTACGAGCTCGGCGCAACCGTGGCGCTGCAGGCGTCGTACGTCGCCACCGTTGAAGGCCGGGTGCTCGCCGCATTTCGTGCGGCGCGACGCGCGTACGATCTGCACGAGCGCGTCCTGGAGCTTCAACCGAATCGCGCCGAGGCTGGTCTGATCGTCGGCACCTACCGCTATATCGTCGGCGTCATGTCGCTGCCGTTACGGATGATGGCGTATGTCGCCGGATTTGGCGGTGGCAAGGAGCGTGGTCTCGAGCTGATCGAGGCGGCGGCCATACGCGGTGGTGAAGCACGAACCGATGCCCGGTTCGCGCTGATCCTGATCTACAACCGCGAAAAACGCTACGGCGATGCGCTGCGCGTGCTCCAGGACCTGCAGCGCGAGTTCCCGCGCAACCGGCTCATTTGGTTGGAGGCAGGGGCGACGTCGCTGCGCGGCGGCCGTGCAGAGGAAGCCGAGCGACATCTCTCGACCGGTCTTCGCATGCTGGCGGCGGACACTCGCCCGCGTATGTACGGTGAGGAAGCGATATGGCTGCAAAAGCGTGGCGCGGCACTGGTCGCCCTCAATCGGCTCGACGAGGCGGAACACGACCTCACCCGCGCGCTGACGCTCGAGTCACGCAAATGGGTGGTCGGACGGACGAACCTGGAGCTCGGTCGAATTGCCGATTTGCGAGGCAATCGGACCGCCGCCCGGATGCGATTCAGTACCGCCGTTCAGTTGTGCGAACAGGACAACGATCCGATTGGCGCGGCCGCCGCACGCCCGTGGGTCAGCCAGGCGTACCATCGCTAAATGGCTCATCCTTTGCAGTTTCTAGATCGCCAGCCCGCAGAGACGAGCCATGGGTGCACGGAACCGGATACGACTGCTTGCGGCAGTGATCGCGTGCGCGGCCTTCGCGGGTCCGGCCGTCGGCGATCCGTCGACGCCGGAACAGCGCGGCCGGCGGCAGAACCTGCGTTCCGACGATCGTGCCGGCCGACGCATTCCACGCGGCTACCAAGAACCAGCCTTCGCCCGCGGATATGACGAGGGTTATGCCAAAGGAGTGGCCGACGGCCGATCCCGCGAGCGTTACGATCCTGTGCGGCACAAGGACTACCGTGACGCCGATCAGGGGTACTCGGGCACATACGGATCGAAGGACGCCTACCGAAGCAACTACCGCGCAGGTTTTCGCCAAGGGTACGACGACGGGTATCGCAACAGCACGCGATAGCGACGTTCTCGCGCTTTACTACGCCGCTTTCGTCCCGTAAAATTCGTAGGTTCCCGCCTGACGTGCCGGTATCGTCTAGGGGTTAGGACGGGTGGTTCTCAGCCATCAAACCGGGGTTCGAATCCCCGTACCGGTACCATCCTTCACTGAGGACTCGCGCGAAGATTGCCCACCCAGCTCGCGGTGATTTCAGACGAGCAAAGGGGGACCTTTGCTCTCACCACCTCGCCGCACAGCGCGCCCACGCACTCGTTCTCATGTCGACACCCTTTCTGGACCCCTGTCTCGTGAAATCAGGGATTCCTCGTGAGCGTCGCCGAGCCGCTCACTTGCACACAGTCGTCCTCATTCCCGGAAAAACGGTGAAGCGTGATGGTGTTCGTCTGCGTGTCAAGCGTCGCCGACCCCTTGAGGTTGGTCTCGCACGGCGAATTCGGGAGCACGATGGGGCCAAAAGCGGAAAACGCGTACGGAATCATCCGCCCAGTTCCCGGGCCGATGCGCGTGAACGTGAACACCGCGGTGTCGTCGGAGAACGTCAGGTTGCCGTTGGCGTCCTGAGTCAGGACCACGTCGAACTCGTCGTTGATGGTGTCACGATCGCTGCCAGTCACAACAACGTGCCACGAACCGCTCGCGTTATATTCGGCGCCTGGGCGGTCCATCAGCGCGAAAGCGCCTGAGTTGGTGGACAACACGCTGGGCGCGGTTGGGGAACCCGGATCAGCGGCGCAGCCCAGAGAGCCGGCAGCTACAACGAGAGATAACCCGAAACATCGCAGCGTCCCAGTCATACGATCCATAGTCTGGCCCTCCTGGCTGATCACCTGTGAGCTTCCATTCAAGAGTCCGGCACGGGCCGGGCAGCGGGAGGTCGCTGAATGCGAGCCTCGTGCCGACTCAGCCGCGGCAGGAGCCAGCGGCGCTTGTACCGATATTGACTGCTTATTGATCGGTCCGCACGCACCGTGCTGCTGAGTTCAGGAGCACTGTGACGTCCTTGACGTCGAAGCCGAGCTTCGCGATGCTCGCCATGATCAACCGCGCGGTGGTCGGATAGCCGCCGTCGAGCACGACGTGGCCCTCGGGCCCGGTGATGAGAAAGGCCGCGACGTCGCTCGCGCCGACGTAGTAGAAGTTGCCGGCGATACGGAACGGTTCGGCAGGCTGCTGCCACCGATTTTCGTCGCGTTCAGCCGGCGGCCGACGAGTACCAGCGCAACAACGCTCAGGACTGCCAGCAGGACGACCAGCTGACGACGCTTGGTGGCGCTAAGCAACATGGGTTTGCTTCCTCCTCGCCGGTATGACCGGTGTCTGCCGCGTGCGCTGAGGAAGGATCCCTTGCGGGACGCTGCACCTGGTTGAACGTTTTTCCCGGATCGACTCCGAGACGCTGCTCTATGAGTTCACGGTCGACGATCCAACGGTCTACACCAGACCGTGGACGGTGGTGTGGCCGTTGAAGCGGAGCGTCGGCCCGCTGTTCGAAGAGGCCTGCCACGAGGGGAATTACTCGCTTCCCAACATGCTCCGTGCCGTCCGGCTGCAGGAAGCAAGCAGATGATGCATCGTTACGAGATTTCTGACCGCCTGCGCTAAAGAGCGATCGCCATCAGCGTCAATTCTCACCAAGAGTCTCGCGCCGGGTGGAGGAATTGACTGATGTGGCTACCGGTGGCTACCATGGGTCATGCGTGCGGTCGGCATAAAGGCGCTGAAGAACAAGCTTAGTGAATATGTGCGTGTCGCCGCGGACGGCGAGACGGTTCTCGTAACCGACCGCGATCGCGTCGTCGCCGAGCTCGGTCCGCCGCAGCCGGGGCGCGCCGTGGACGTCAGCGATGCCTTGCTCGCAGATGTTGTCCGCCGAGGCTGGCTGAGGCCGCCGATCGCCCCGTCCGAGACCCTGCCCGCTCGAAAACCTGTCGCGCCGCTGGCCGATCTGCTCCGCGAGCTCGACGAGGATCGCGGCGACCGATGATCTACGTCGACACATCCGTGGCGCTGGCCGAGCTCCTCGCCGAAGACCGTCGTCCCGGCGACGACTTCTGGAACCAGACGCTCGTCTCGAGCCGACTTCTCGAATACGAGGTCTGGATCCGAGTACATGCGAGGAAGCTTGCGCGCAGTCATGGAGACGCAGCCCGGGCGCTCGTGGGCCGCGTGGCCCTTCTGGAACTGGTCTCGCCGGTCCTGACGCGCGCGCTCGAGCCGTTTCCCAAGCCTGTTCGCACGCTAGACGCGCTGCATCTCGCCAGCACCGAGTTCCTGCGCGAGCGCCAACCCGCGATACGACTCGCGACCTATGACAGTCGACAGGCGGTCGCCGCCAAAGCCATGGGGATTGCGTTGTACGATCTCGACGGCGAGGAAATGTAACGCACTCCTGGATTGGGCTCCGCGCGACCGCCGACACCCACGCGCATATTCTCAAAATGAAAGCCTGACCGCCGGTCCGCGGGCTGGTACACGCGATTCGATGAATCAATCACCAGCAGCGAGCGAGCGCCAGTTCCAGCGCGACGTCGTTCGGATGACGCGACGACAAGTGCCACACCGCCCTTGAACTCGTTCGCGGCAACAATGGACGTCCACGGAATGTGAACGATGTCGGTACGCCTCATCATGTTCTGGAGAAAGACTCGCAGGCGCGCGAGCAGATGTCGCGACCGCCGTGAAAGCGCACCATGACGCCGCTGTATGTCCTCGAGATGCTCGGAACGGCGGTGCTTGCCATCAGCGGTGTCTTTGCGGTGGCACGTCGCGGGCTGGATGTCGTCGGTGCGTTGGCGCTCGGAATGGTGACGGCTCTGGGCGGTGGAACGATCCGCGATCTGATCATTGCGACAGCGCCGTTCTGGATCGTCGACTCGAACTACCTGTGGGCGGCGGCCGCAGGCGCTCTGCTTGCGTTTTCACTCGGCGGGCTGATACGCAGCACGCAGCGCGCCGTTCTCTACCTCGACGGTCTCGGAGCTGCGCTGTTCGCCGTGGCCGCTGTCGATAAGACGCTATCGTTGCACTTTCCTGAGTCGGTCGCCGTGCTGATGGGGGTACTCACGGGTATCGGTGGCGGGTTGATTCGCGATGTTCTCGCCGGCCGGCCGACGCTGCTGATGTCCCGCGACATCTACGTGACACCGATTCTTCTCGGCTGCGTCACGCTCGTGGCCTGGCGGCACTTGGCGCCTGACATGCCCTATTCCGCGGCGATAGCCGTTGCGGTCATCGTCGGAATACGCGCGTTCGCGATTCACCGGCACCTCGAGATGCCGTTGTGGCTGACGCATGAGCCGGGACACGACAAGTGAGTCGGCGCGATGAACTGGACGAAGGTAGAGCAGAGTCAACCGCGGAGCACTTCGTAGCGCTCCATGATGAACTGGCCGGCCGACATGAAACCCTCGCCGCGAATACGTTTGCCAACGAGCGTGTCCACTTCGGGGTCCGCGAACGGGTGGCCGCCCTGAACGCGTAGCTTGAACGCGCCATCGGATGTCACGAGCACCGCGGCGTTGTGCTCGCTCTTGGATCCGATGTTGATGCGCTTTCGAACGACGTCGCCCTCGAGAACCATTCGGCTTATCTACTGTGCACCCGCCGGACGTGCACGATCTGCCGCCGTTCCACGGTGACGATGATAGCCGTGACGGCGCTCTCCGAGTCCTCACCCTTAACCTTTCGGCTCCCGATCACCATGTGGATCCATCGGTCGCTGCGGTCAGTCCGCACGTTCGCCATCTCCGGCATTCTCGCAGTGCTCGGGAATCGCACCCGAAAGCTCTTGAACGTCGGCCGCTGTATGCGGGACTCGGTGGCCGCGCGCGTGAGGAATCGTTGCGTCCGTGCAGGCATCCGCACCTTCGCCGGAACGGCGGCGCCAACTGTCCGGATCAGATTCGTTCCAGTACGAACGAGACGCTCGCGCCGGAACTCTCTCGCCTGCGGCTGGAGAAGGCCACTCTTCACCGCACGTTTAGCGACCTTCGAGCCGGAGAACGCGTGGGGTTCGGCCTTGACCGGCTGAACCGACGGGTCCCCCAGCAGGAGGAATTGCACGGCGATTTTCAAATCGGAGGGATCTGTGTGCGAGTACCTCGATATGAAGAGTTGCCGCGCTTCGAGAGTCGCGCGCCCCAGCGACGCGCCGTCGAGGACGGAGGCCACGAAGAACTGGCACATGAGATCGGCTTGGCCTTGGCCGGTGGAAGGACCGTAGGCGATGGTGGTGCTTCCGAAGAACCCGTACGCGCCCTCACCGAGATAGACGTTGCAAATACCCATCTCTCCGTGCGCGCGGCTCGGCGCGTAGAGCTCCGCGCCGTAACAGCACTCGGCGGCAACCACCGATCCGTTGGTGACCTTGGTTGGCAGGAGCCGCGCACTGTGCGCAGTGGAGAACGTGCCTTTCGGGAACTCACCGAAGAAGTTCGGTGACACGGTGTCGCCGTGACAGTTGATGAAATGAATGCGCGGCGCCAGCTGCTTGGCCGTCCATCGCGGCCCGCGCGGCGGCGCGCTGAACACCTCCGCGTCGGCGCCGAACAGCTTGATCGCCGATTTCCTGGTGGATCGCCGCCATACTCTCGCCGTCAGCGCGAAGTGCGTCGAGTAGTCCTTCTGGTCGCGACAGACGAACTTGGCGGCGGTGGCGAGCACCTTGACCAGATAGGAGGGTTCGTCGGCGCCGGTGAGATCCGGCAGCCGCCCGACCACGCGTGTCGGGCCGAGGAAATCCTGTGGCCGCCGGCTGAAAGCGGCCTCGCAGGCGTACGGAACATCGCTCGGCACGTCCGGATCCTCCTCGTCGTCCTCATCGAGCATCGGATTCGTCAGGTGGATATGCGGGACGACGTCACGGGCGCCGAGGAGCATGATGTAGTCGGGACGGTGGTGCCTGTAAATCGCATCGACTGCCGCCTTGGCCCCCTGCTGATCGTCCGGGCTGGTGACCGCCGTCCCACCCACGCGGGTCATGTCCGTCTGCGAATCGATCGCGACCAGCTTTGTGACGAGATCGCGAGCGGCGTCGGCGTCGATCAGGGCTTGGATCGCCGCTTTGACACGCGCGAACTTGTCTCCGTACTTCGCTCGCAGGGCCGACACGTTGGTCACAATCACTTTGTCTGCGGCCATCGCCCTCTCCTCGAAGGCAAACCTTTCCGGTCAATGACGTGAGCAACGCGTGAACGAAGAACGCCTATCTATTCCGCGGCGTCACTCTCCAAGCGCGAACACCCACACCGCGCCACCTTCGGGTACTTCTGGGAACTCCCCTGGACGGATGGCGTTCAGCCTGTTCTGCATCCCGCGCGCGTCGATGCCCCACCCGGATTGCACCGCGATGTACTGACGTCCGTTGAGCGTGAACGATGACGGCTGGCCGATGACGCCAGATGTCGTGGGGTATTCCCACAGGACCTTTCCGGTCCGTGCGTCGAACGCGCGGAACATGCGGTCGGACGTTCCGCCACTGAAGACCAGCCCACCACCGGTCGCGAGCAGCGGTCCCCAATTCGATGATTTCGCGAACGTGTGCGTCCACACGCGCGCGCCCGTGTCCACGTTCCACGCCTGCACTTCCCCGATGTGATCCGCGCCCGGCACGATTGACAGTGCGTTCCGCGCGCCCGTGAACGCCCCACCCGCTGAGTACTTCACGGGCAATCCTTCCATCGACGCGCACAGGTTCTCGTTGGCGGGCACGTAGACGAGACGCGTCTGCGGGCTGTAGGCGATGGGAGGCCAGTTCTTTCCTCCCCAGTGCGAAGGACAGAACTCCGCGACCTTGCCGGTGCCTGGCTTGTGTCCGGGATCGACGTCCGGCCGGCCGGTCACCGGGTCGAGACTGCGAAACACCGTCTGTCGTACGTGCGGCACGCCCTGGACGAAGCGGATCGGTCCGGTTCCCCGCTCCAGAAACCACAGGTATCCGTTGCGGGCCACATCGATAAGACCCTTGATCGTCCGCCCCTTGCGCTGAAAGTCCACCAGAATGGGCGGCGAGACCTCGTCCCAATCGAACGACTCGTTGGGCGTGTACTGGAAGTGGCCTTTGATTTTCCCTGTGGCCACGTCGACGGCAATCGTGGAAGAGGTATAAAGGTTGTCCCCCGGACGCTGGTCGCCGATCCACGGACCACCGTTGCCGGTACCCCAATAGGCCAGGTTGGTCTCGGGATCGTAATTGCCCGTCACCCACACCGAGCCGCCGCCGGTCTTCCACTGCTCGCCGCCCGCCGGCCACGTCTCGCTCCCCGGTTCGCCTGGCGCTGGCACCGTGTAGGTGCGCCACAGCTCCTTGCCGCTGTCCGGGTCGTAGGCGGCGATGAATCCCCGGATGCCGAGCTCGCCGCCAGAAGTACCCACCAGCACTTTGCCGTCCGCCAGCGGGGCGAGGCTCATGTAATGGCCACCTTTGTTGTCGGCAACGGTGGTGGACCACACGGTGCGCCCAGTGCGCGCGTCGAGCGCCATCAGCACGGCGTCGCTGGCGGCCAGGAACACCTTGTCCCCGAGCAAGCCGACGCCGCGTGTCGTCGGATGGCGATTGATCACCGCCGGCCCGAGCGGGCGGCGATAGCGCCACAGCACCGTCCCGGTTGCAGCTTCGATCGCAATCACCTGGCTGCCGGGTGTGGCGACGAACATCACGCCGTCGTGCACAATCGGGGCAGCCTCGTGCCCGTTGACCGCCGCCGTGGAAATCGACCACACCGGCTTGAGGCGGGCGACATTGGCGGACGTGATCTGCGTGAGCGGGCTATAGCCCCACCCGTTGTACGTTCGACGGTTCATCATCCAGTCGCCGTCGTGCGGACTCCGCAAGCGCGCCTCGGTGACCGGCGTGTAGTTGCGGAGCACCTCCGGCATCGGCGTGGGTCCCGACGGCGCCTGCGGCGGGAGCAGCGATGGCGGGGACTCCTGCGCCCACAAAACGGCGGCTACGACGAGCGAGAGTGCGAACGAAACGGGACCGAAGAAGCGGGTCATGGCGGCGGGATGCTACCACGCGCACGAGGATGAGACGCGCCATCGGAAGTCGCCGGCGTCGTGACGGCCTTGGAAAGTTACCTAGCTACGGCCGGCGCGCTTTGTCTTTGAACTCACGGCGCCGGGAAGTCGACGATCGGAACGTCCGTATGGGCGAAGACGTCGCCCTTGCACAGGAGCGGCTCCCGCATCTGCATCGCCAGCGCATAGGAGAAGCAGTCTCCATAATTCAGTCCCGCGCGATGCCGTCGCTTTCCAAAACGGCTGAACGCGTGACGAGCCGCGTTGCCCTGCTCCACGTCCACAGCGACGACTTCGATGCTTGCCCGACTGATGAAGTGATCGAGGTCACGCAGTCCCTCGGCGCCGTGTCGCGCTTCGATCACGATCGAGATCTCGACGAAGGTCGCCACCGACATCAAGCGAGCATCAGCGGCCTCGATCGCTTCGATGAACGAGCGCCGTTCGGGTTCCCGCTGCAGGATAGCGATGAGAGCAGACGTGTCGATAACCATTCAACGCAGCAGACCGTGCTCGTCATAGCCGAGAATCTCTTCTGCGGACCTGGAATCGAGGACCGGCAGGTTGGCGCAGTGCTCCGCGATCGCCTCGAGTTCGTCCGCCAGCCGGCGCCGACCGCGCTCGCGGCGGACCCGGGCCAGGCGATCGCGAAGAGCCTTGGTCACCGCTTCGGTCTTGGTCTCTCCGGTCTGCCGCGCCAGTTCCGCGGCGAGCCGCTCGGCTTCCGCGTTCCGGATGTTGAGGGCCATATCAACACGTGTAGATTGTTAGCTACAGTGTAGTATAGGCCTGCCGCGCACGTGACGCCGTTGCGAACCGCCACTTTGCCTTCAGCACTCGCAGTGCTACGCTCTGGCGTCAGAAGGATCCGCGATCACACCTTCCCGGAGGCGCACGCATGATTGCGCGAATTTTTGGACTCGCCGTTGTCTGCGGCTGGCTGGTCGCCAGCGTCTCGCTGCAGGCTCACCATTCCCTTGCTGGCGTGTACGACATGCAGAAGGAATCCGAGCTGTCAGGATCGGTCGCCAGCGTGAAGTTCGTCAATCCCCACGGCTCGCTGACGCTCACGGTCAAGAAGGCGGACGGCACGACGGCCGACTGGGTATTCACGCTCGGCTCGGCGACCGCTCTCGCCCAGAGGGGCATCGGCAAGACCGGACCGAACGCACTCCACGCCGGGGACAACATCAGCGTGAAGTTCATCCCCGCGAGGAACGGCAGTCCGTTGGGGTTTCTCAAATCGGTGACGATGCCGGACGGACGCGTTATCCAAATCTCCGCTGGCAACGCCAACGACTAACCCAGGGGAACGCACCATGATTGCTCGACGATGGACGAGGTCGACCAGCGTCGCGCTCGGACTCGTCTTCGCGATCGGCGCGGCGGTGACGGCCGCTGCGCAGGCGCCGGCCGGCGCACAGACCGCTGCGGGGGCGGCAGGCCGCGGCGGCGTCCCGGAACCTCCGCCACCGTACCGGCCCGCGCCCGGCGCGAAGGATCTGCGCTCGGTGCTCTTCAACTGGACCTGGTATCTGGGGATGCTGCGGGGCGTCGACGAGCACGAGCTGATCGTCTCGCTCGAATATCAGGGCAAGGGAACCATCCAGGTGGACGGACAGCCCTGCACGCTCACGAAGTACCGGGTCAGCACCAACTATCAGTTACCAGGCCAGCGCATTCAGTACACCTGCACGCGAGCCGATGGACAGGCGTACTCGGCCATCGAGGTCCTCAGCGAAGGCTACTCGTGGAATGAAGACATTCCCGGTGCCGAGATCATTGCAGGAAAGGGCAAGGCCACGCCGATGCCGACCGCCGTGCAGGAGCGGATCATCCGGCTGTGGGCCAGCCCGCAAGGTGCGCCGAAGGCAGCCATCATGGCGGCGGCGGAGCTCAAGGAGCTGGGACCGAACCCCGCCACTCTTCTGCAGGATGGCGCGACAACGATCGGCAAGACATCCGTTACCTGGGAGGGCAGCAAACCAGTCGTGACGTTCCCGATCCCGGGTCTTCCGGATGCAACTGCGACGGCGACGCTCGATGCGAAGTTCATGGCCGAACGGGTCGTGGTCAAACAGGGATCGACAACCACAGAGTTCACCTACAGCAACTACGCGGACTGGAACAATCCGCTCAACAAAGTCGAGGTCTGGTACGCCGGCAGGATGATCGAAAAAAAGAACGGCGCGGTTGTTCGCGATCTCACAACGACCGAAACGGAAACCGGCAGCGTGTACGTCGTGATGCCTGTTCCTGCCAGCGTGAAGAAGGCCATGATGCCGACCCCGCAACCCGCGGTGAAGCCGCTGCCACTTGCTGCCGCCGCCCCCGAGCCGACGCCACGAACGGCGAACGGGAAACCTGATCTGACCGGCAGCTGGAACAGCCCGGGCATGAACTGGCGGTACGGGAATCGGCGCTGTGGTCCGACGCAAGTCGATTGCACGCGGGCGATCAATCAGACGATGGACTTCGAGTTCGAGGCGCCGTCGCGGTTCGGCCCGAGTCGGCCACTGTACAAACCTGAGTTCTGGGACAAGGTGCAGCAACTCGACATGTGGACCAACAAGGAGGATCCGGTCATGACGTGCCAGCCGCTGGGGATTCCGCGGCACGGCGCGCCGCGGCGTATCGTCCAGACGCCGACCGACGTCATCATGTTCTACGGGCAATATGCCGATGGCGGCGGCGGACAAGGCGAATACCGCATCGTGCCAACCGACGGCCGCAAGCACGATCCGCAGCGAGCGATCGAGAGCAAGTACTACGGGTATACGGTGGGCCGCTGGGAGGGCGACACGCTGGTGCTCGACTCGATCTCGTTCCCCGATTCGACCTGGCTGGCGCGGGGCGGGTTTTTCCACTCCGACCAGATGCACGTGATCGAGAAGTTCACGCGCCAGGGGAATCAGATCACATACGAAGTCAGCGTCGAGGATCCCGAGGTGCTCGTCGAGCCGTGGGTGATGGCGCCGCGACTGATGCGGCTCAACCCGAATCCCGAGGCGGGACTGCTGCCAGAGCGCGGTAATTGCGAGGTCTACGAGCTGGGCGACATCACGTCGCAGATCCGCCACTAAACGAGGACGAGCGCCAACCTTTCAAGGTGAGCGCTCCTGCTCGACTGTTCCCGCGAAAGAGCCGGAACATCGGCTCGAGGACGGTGTCAGACTGTCGATGAGCAATCCCGATGCTCGTTGGACACTTCGCGATCGGCTTCGCCGGCAAGCGCCTCGCACCAACCGTTTCGCTTGGAACGCTGACATTGGCGTCCATGCTTCCGGACCTGCTCGGGGTCGTCTTCATCCTCGCCGGCCTGGAGCACTGGCGCATGATTCCCGGCGCTCGCGGTATCGACAGCGTGGAGTTGTACGACATCCCTCTGAGTCACAGCCTCGTGATGGATGTGCTGTGGGGCCTTCTGTTCGCCGCGGTGTATCGCTGGCGGCGCCGGCACAACGCGGGCGCGTGGATGGTGTTCGCCGCGGTGGTGAGCCACTGGGTTCTGGATTTCATCAGCCATCGGCCCGACATGCCGCTGGCACCCGGCACGACGGCGGTCTACGGGCTGGGATTGTGGGCCTCTCTGCCCTGGACAATTGCAATCGAGGGAGGTCTGTGGCTGGCCGCGCTGATCGTCTACATGCGCATGACGCGCGCGAGCACACGCGCAGGCGTATGGGCGTTCTGGGCCGTGGTTGCCTTGCTGACGGTGTCGTGGATTTCCAATTTCACGGCGTCGGCCCCGCCGGCAGCGCAATCTCCGGTTTCGGGATCGATCATCGCTTTGGGATTCTTCTCGCTGATGATCGTGTGGGCATTCTGGATGAACCGGGTGCGTCCGGTCATCGAGCGCAACACGCCGGTCGAACGCGTCGGCTGAGGCGGCAGTTCCACGGTAGCGGCGCCGATAAATTCAGACTGTGGAGCTCGCCTATGCGGCTGAATGGCGGTGGCGGCGGCATTCGCACTGTGAGTGCGCGCCGTCTCGCTGCCACGGCCTGGCATCAATGGATCGACAGCCGAGCCGCGCGTGCGCTATCACGAGTTGATAGCGCACGCCCGATTGCGCGATGTATTCCGATGAGGCTCGGCGACGCGTGGCTACCGGCTGCTCGTGCTCGTGGTCCGCGGCACCGCGCGGCCGTACACCTGGAACTGGCTGATGTGGATATAGCCGCCGGTGCCGTGGCCGCTTCCCGGCATCAGATCGACGAAGCCGACCTCGTCGACGCGACTGAGATCGACATTGGGCACCCAGATTTCGTTGAACGGCGCGTTCTGCAGCCCCATTGTGACGAGACGCTTCGGATCGAGCCTGATCCAGCGGATCGCCGCGACCGGCACTTCGCTCTGCATGAGCATCGGTATCGATGCGGCCGCTGTCTCTCCTACCAGCATCGTGCCGTCGGCGAGCTTGACCGCCGGTCGCACGACGTGAAAGCCTGACGTCTTCACCGTCCAGCGGATCTTTGCCGCGCCCGTAAGGTCGACGAAGCTGCTCTTGTGACGGAACAGTGTGGCGAACGGCTGCTCGCACTCACCCGACCACACGCTGAACGGCGTCGTCTCGCTGCCGGGATTGCCCGACGTCAGCAGACAGCTGTCGTGCAGCCCGTATTGTTTCAGCTCCAGATTCGGGTCGCCGATGTTCTCCTGGACCACTTTCGTCTGGCCCGTCTGGCTCGGCGGCCGCACGAAGTTGACGTCGAAGAACAGCGGCAGCGCGGATGCTCGCGCGGCACCCTGGCCGCCGCCGCGTCCCTGTCCTCCCTGCCGTTCCTGTGCAAGGCCCTGCGCGCTCACGCTGCAGATGATGGCCACGACCAAGAAAAACCCGCAGACCGATTTCAAACTGGCGTACATGATTCCTCCCTGCACAGGCAAACGCCTACTGACAGTTCGCGCGCTGAGTCTACGCCCGAACAGACCGTGATGGGTAGCGCTACGGGGTCGAGGCGGCGGCGAGCGAGATGCGCGTTTCAGCGCGCATGCGCGAATCGGTGGCGCGCGAGAAGAACTGGTCCCAGGCGACACGAATGCGATCGAGCTTGGCGATCGCGGCCGGATCGATCGTCGACCCGGCGGATGCGATATAGACGAACGCCTGTCGGTAGACTCGCGGACTCTCCGCAGCCGACGGCGTTCGTGGCCCCTCGACCGCGATGATGTCGTCGACGGTGACCGTTCGCTTCGTGCCAGAGAACGTCACCCCCACTTCCGGACGCGAGGAGGCGTTCCGGCGCCCCGGCATGATGTTGGTGGGATTCTCTACATAGAAGAACGGCGGGACCTCGGACTGATCGACGAGACCCATTGCGTACTGATCGAGCAGGCTATAGCGCTGGACCGCGGCGACAGTGCGGAACGACCCGTCGCCGAGGTCGACGATGTCGTTTCCTTCCTCGACCGACGCGTCGGAGTCCACGAAGAAGCTCCAATGGGCGCGGTCGCGTCCGAGCAGGGCGTTCGATCTCCCTCCGTTGACATCGCGGAACTGGAAGAACGCGAGCCAGCGGTGTCCGACCTCCTGCCCCATGATGGACACGGTCGAGTTCTCGCCCCGAAATTTCTGGAACGGATCGTCAGGATACTTGTCGAGGCTGTCCATGAAGCAGACGCTTTGCAGCGCGCCGCCGCTGCCGAACTCGCGCGTGTGGTCGAAGCTCGCCACGTGGATCCCGGCGATCGCGTTCGCGACCGATACCTCGTAGGCGAATGCATCGGTGAGGAGCCGTGTATCGGTGAACACGATCAGATTGTCGAATTGATCCGCATACGTCCGCAGGAACTTCCGCGACGTCGCCACCAGATCGATCTCCGGGGACGGCGTGAACTGTTCCCCAACAGCCGCGGTGCCGCTCTGCACACGATCAAGGGAGAGATCAATCGGCGCGAATTCGGTCGTATCGCCGGGAGAGACGCCGACGACCGCGGCTCGAATCGTCGTTCGACCAGAGACGTGAACTTCAATTGCGCCAGCGGGCAGCAAGCTGACCTGAACGGTCACCGTCGCGGCATCGTCGAAGGCCGGCACGGCGCACCACGTCACGGTAAACGCCGAATTGTCGCTGTTGGTCAGGATGCTGCCGCCCGCGGATGGATCGAGATCGGCGAAGAACGGCGCGATCCGCGGCGATCCGGTCAGGAAGCGCGACACCGATCGATCGCTGGTCGCCGTATCGCCCTGGCCGAACGTCAGGTTCCCATCGGAGTTGACGAACACGCGATCATAGCTCTTGCCGAAGTAGGCGAACGGAAACGGCAGTACCGTCTCACGCGTGTCATCATCGGCCATCGGTACCGCCGTGCCGAGCGGCTCACGAAACCGATACGCGATGCGGGAGACGTCATACCCGCCGACGCTGTTCGGCGCGAATAATACGCCGACGTCGGCAAGATCCATCGGGTTCGGCCTGGCGACCAGATCACCGGTGTCCTGCAGCACGGCGATCTCCCCAACCGTCTGTGCCGTCTGACGAGCAGACGGAGCCGTCGCAATGCGCCGCTGCGTCACCGCCGCGCGATGTGTCCACAAGGTGTCGAGCTGCCGCCAGCGATCGTCGTGTTCGAACGGACCCGTTTTCGGGGAACGCAGAAGCTGCGTCGTTCGCGCCGACCGGGTGCTCCGCGTGGTGACGGAGACACATGGATCGGTCGATTGCGCCTGCAGCGACGTGACGACGTCGTGTCGTGCGGCGGCGAACGCCGCGGTGACGACGATGGCAACACCCAGAAATCGAAGATGAACAGTCATAGGTTCGCGCGACGTCGGCACGGATGGGCAAAAGCCGTTCCTCGTCACCATGCTGAATTCTCCGCAGGGGTTGCGCTGAATCCGACTCGTTGTCCTTTCGATGCCGTCCTCAGAGCCCTTATCGGAGGACGAGCGCAAGGGCCTTTACTTCCATCGGGTTCGCTCGTATAACGGTGTGCCGGACTGATATTGCTCTCCGGAGGCAGGTCATGATGCGTCGCACAGCGATCGCTCTGTTCGTCATCGCGGCGGCATTCGCCGTCGGGACCCGACTCGTCGCCGCCCGCGCGGAGTCGGCCCTCATCGCCGCCTCGGCACAAGCGGCCCTGGTGGCTGCCCAGGCGCAGTCGGCGGCGCGAGTCCCCCCGACCGCGAGCCTGCCGGATTGGAGCGGGATCTGGGCCATGGTTGGGCCGACCGTGTTCGATCGCGCGACCGTGCAGCCACAGAACGGGCGCGCCGGAGACCCCGGCGTTCGCGAGTATCCTCCCTATAACGACACGTATGAGGCGATCTACCGCAAGCACATCGAGCTGATAAAGGAGGGACGCTTCCCCGACCCGATCAGTACGTGCGGCACGCTCCACGGGTTCCCACGCGTCATGAACGTGCCCGATGTCTACGAGTTCGCCGTCACGCCGCAGGCAGTCTACATCCTGGCCGAGAACGGGCCTAACATCGTTCGTATCTATACCGACGGCCGGAAGCATCCGCCGGTGGAAGATCGCTGGCCCACCTACAACGGCGCCTCGGTCGGTCACTGGGAAGGGGACACACTGGTCTTCGAGACGGTGAGCACCAAAGGCGACAGCGACAACGACGTCATCGTCGATCGTACCGGTCTGGTCCTGAGCAGCGAGGCTCGCTTCGTGACCCGCCTGCGCAAGGCCAGCGACACGATGATGGAAGCGCAGATGGTGATCGAGGATCCGAAGGCGCTCAAGGCACCGTGGAAGATCACGAAGCAGTATCGCAAGCTGCCGGCGGGCACCTGGGCGTGGGACTACGGGTGCGCCGAGAACAATCGCAACCCGATAAGCAGTTCAGGCAAGACGCTCACTCTTGGACCCGACGGGAAGCCAATCGATAAGAAAGTTGACTAATTCATGTTGAGGTTCGCGATGAACGCGCTCAAGTTTTCAGTCCTGGTCGTTCTGGTCGCCGCCGGCGCCCTGCTGGTCACGCGTCCCGCCGCTGCCCATCACTCGGGCGCCATGTTCGACGATGCGAGGGTGCTCGAGCTGAAGGGCACCATCAAAGAAATGCAGTGGAAGAACCCGCACGTCTGGATCCAGGTCGTCGTGGATCAGGACGGCAAGCCCACAGAGTGGAGCCTCGAGGCGGGCAGTCCGAACTCGCTGTCGCGCAACGGATGGCGCAGCAATACGTTCAAGGCGGGCGACGAAGTAACCGTGAGGCTCAACCCGATGAAGGACGGCACGGCGGCCGGCATGTTCATCGGGGCCAAGTTCGCGTCTGACGGCAAGACGATCGGCCGCTGGCAATAGAGCAAATCCCAAATCCCAATGACCAAATCCCAAATCCCAACAAATCCGAACTGCCTGGCTCTCAGTTTGGGGTTTGGGATTTGGGATTTGAGATTGACCACCGCTCGATTCGTCGTCGCTCTATCACCGGTCATCAGATAAATCCAGCCCTTCGTCGCCAGGCGGCGCGTGCCGCGCCTTGCGACACTTATCGTGTCGTCCAAGGAGGTTCACCTATGCGACGACACCCGCATTTTCCGGTCCTGCTTCTCGCCATCCTGATGGCGATCATCTATTCGCCGGCCGTGATGCTGGGGCGCGGGCAACAAGCGCCGGCGCCGACCGCCGCCCACGCCCTTCAGGATCTTGCCGGCGCGCTGCGCGCAACACCGGGTTGTCTCGGTGTCGAAACGGCGCGAACGACATCCGGCAAGCAGGTGATCTTCACCTGGTTCGAGAACAAGAAAGCCGTGTTGAACTGGTACTACAGCGACATACATCAGGAGATGATCAAACGGTTCGCGGGAGGATACACCCGGCCGGGTGGACCGCTGCGCGGAGTTCCCGATGAGGGCCCGGTTCTGGCGGTGGCATCCCTGACGATGCCGAGCGTTCCGGCCGACGGCAACCTGATGGCCGCGACAACCCAGATCGCGATTGAGCTCTATGCGCCGCTGTCGGGCGGACTTGCTGCGGGCGGACGATTCGCGCCATCCTCGGTGCGAGTTCCGGGCTTGATCGAGGTGCCCATGACCGGGCGTCCCGCGGGTGCAGCCGAGGGGCGCCGCAACGAACCGTAGACGCGACACGTGACCAGAGGACTGTGGTGGCGAGTGGCGGCATGGTGCGCGTCCGGCTCCTTGCTCGCCACCTTTGCCTTCGGCGGCGCCACGTGGAAAACCCCGTGGCGCATCATCGCGGTGCAGACCGTCGTTGGCGCTATCGTCTCGGCGGCATGCGTCGTCCTCTGCATCCTGACGATTCCGCACATCGTACCGAGAGCACGGCGGCTGCTTCCGCATCCGCTGCACTGGATTGTGGTGGCGCTCGCGCTTGTCGGCAACGCGATGGTCGGCACCGCGATCGGCGCCGTCGTGATGACGTTGGTAGGCTACCTGCCCGCCGCTCAGATGTGGCACTCCTGGCTGGCGTGGGTGAAAACAGCGGGGTACTTCACGCTGATCTTCGGCATCATGGGCGCCATCCTCGGCGAGCTGCAGGGACAGCTGCATCGCGCGACGCTCGTCATTCGCACCAAGGAACGCGACGAGGCGGAAGCGCGGCGCCTGGCTGCCGAAGCGCAACTCGCGTCGCTCGAGTCACGCGTCAATCCGCATTTCCTGTTCAACACACTCAACTCGATCGCCGCGTTGACGCACACCAATCCTGCGGCCGCAGAGCGGATGACCAATCAGCTGGCGTCGCTGATGCGCTCTTCGCTCGATGGCGCGACCACTCCGCTCGTCCCGCTCGATGAAGAACTCAGGCTGGTTCGCGATTACCTGGAGATCGAACGGGTGCGCTTCGATCGGCGGCTGCAATTCACCATCGACGCCTCTGGCGCCGCCGCCGACACACGAGTGCCGCGCATGGCCGTGCAGACGGTGGTCGAGAACAGCGTCAAGTACGCGATCTCGCCGCGCCGCGAGGGCGGCCACGTCGGCATTCGCGCCGCCACGTCGAACGGCCTCACCCGCATCCAGATCGAGGACGATGGCCCCGGTTTCAACGGACACATGCCTGAAGGCCACGGCCTGTCGTTGGTCAAATCGCGTCTGGCGATGACCTTCGGCGAGCAGGCGACGCTCGACGTCGACCGCACACCGACGGGGACGCGAGTCACGCTGACCGTTCCTCGTTCCGAGTGACCTCGATGCTGCGTGCATTTGTCGTGGATGATGAGCGGCTGGCGACGGAGCGGCTGACACGGCTGCTCGAGAGCACGGGCCAGGTGCAGGTGGTCGGAACCGTCACCGATCCGGAAGAAGCGCTCGAGCGCCTGCGCACTACAGACGTCGACGTTCTGTTCCTCGACATCCAGATGCCCGGGCTGACCGGCTTCGACGTGGTCGCTCGACTCGAGCGCGACATTCCGGTGGTCTTCACGACTGCCTATGACCGCTACGCACTCGACGCATTCGACGCGAATTCGGTGGATTACCTGTTGAAACCGGTCGAACCAGAGCGGCTGGCGCGCTGCATCGACAAGCTGCAGCGGTTCGTCGGTGCGGCGCGGCCCGACGTGCGGGAGCTGGCCCGCGAGCTGGCGGCACAGCTCTCGCCTAGTCGAAAACTCGAACGGCTCGCCTCGCGCATGGGCGAGCGCACGACGATTCTCGACGTGCCGCGCATCACGCACTTCATTGCGAAAGACAAGCTCACATTCGCCTGCGTCAATGGCGCCGAGCACGTCGTCGACTACTCGCTGTCCGAGCTCGAATCGCGTCTCGACTCACGACGATTCATTCGCGTGCATCGCAGCGCGATTGTCAACGCCACGTTCGTGCAGGAACTGCATCCATCGGTCGATGGCGGGCTGACGGTCAGGCTGAAGGACGGACAGGGTACCGAGCTGCCCGTCGCGCGCGATCGGGTTGGGCGATTGAAGGCAAGCTTGGGGATTTAGTGTCAGTCGATCTTCGATTTCAAATTTGAAATTTGAGAATTGATGTGGACATTTGTTCAGGGGGTTATTTGAACAACTGAATTTGACCATGTAGATGAGCCAATCTACCTGCGCCACTGACCACCTGATCAAATGATCAAATCAATCCTCAAATTCTCAAATCGAAATCGAAAATTCACTCTTTCAGCACAGCCTCCTCGTACACACCACACGCGACCTCGTTGTCGAAGATGTGGTGCTGGTCGATCCACTTGAAGGTCTCGTCGAACACTTCCTTCGTGTAGGACTCGAAAACGAGTCGCTCACCCGGTCCCCAGCGACGCGTGTCCATCATCGCGTGATAGCGGATGGGGAATTCCTTCTTGTAGTAATGCGTGTAGCGGTCGGGACGGAGATCGATGTCCCGCTGTGCGCGTCGAAGCGCACGGAAAAACTTCCGCAGGTCCTCCGGATCCGGATCGCCGTTAATCATCGTGGTGATCATGAACGTCGTGTCGATGATCTTGCGGAAGCCAAGCTGCTCGGCGAAATAGTACGGGCCGCTGAACAACGTCGCCGCGGGCACCTGGCCGTCGATGAAGCGCTGCATTCGCGCGAACAGCATCCCGTCGGCAAACGACAGCGTGATCTGGTCGGAGGGCAGATACTGCTCCAGTCCCTGAATTGTCGCGTAGTGACTGCCTGACTGATAGCCAACGGAGATCGGCACACCGGCGAGATCCTCCGGCCTCTTCACCGCCGAATCCGGCGGAACGAAGATTCCGGCCGGCGTCACCGAATAGACGTCCGGATAGAGCTTGCCGTGCCCCTTCGAGGCAGCCACACCCACCGTCCAATGGCACGCACAGCTGACATCGGCGGTTCGACCAGCCTCGAATGACTGATAGGCACCGACCTTGTTGCCGCGGTCGTGGACCTTGCCATCGGTCGACTGGACCTCCTCGCGGAACTCGTACTCGAGCCCTTCGGCGGTGAAGTATCCCTTCTCTTCCGCAACCCATTCCTGCAGCCGGAAGTGCGGCTGGATAATGAATCTGCTCATGTCCCCTGATCCTCTCATGCGGCCGCGCTATGATCCAGACGGAGCCTCTCATAGGAATCACGAATCAGCAATCTGGATTCAGGGCTGAACGGATTCAGGTCACGACCCGATACCTAGACCAGCCCTGAAACCTGACTCCCGATTCCTGATTCCTTCTCGATCTCTATGCGCACTCTCCTGAAACTCGTCCTTTCCCTCGTCGTCAGCTGCCTCGTCGTCATTGGCGGCGCGTGGATCTGGGGCGGCCGCATGGCCGGGCCGACGCTCCAGCTCCGTCAGCCTGACAAGTTCATAGGTCAAGCCACGCCGCTCGAGCTGATGGTCGAGTCGCCCGGAGGAAAGTTCTCGCGAGTTGACGTGACACTCGAGCAGAACGGCAAGTCATTCCCTATCTTCACGCTCGAGCAGCAGAACTCGGCGACGGTCAAGCAGGAGACAGCCGATCGCCTCTATGTGATGCGGCAGGTCGGTCGACAGACGGTTCCTGAACTGCAGAACGGACAGGCGCGGATCGTCGTCCATGCCGCGCGGCCGGTCGTGTTCGGCCTGCGCGATGCGGAGTCGTCGGCGACGCGCGATGTGCAGGTACGACTGCAGCCGCCGCAAGTGGCGGTGCTCTCGCAATTCCATTACGTCAACCATGGCGGGAGCGAGTTCGTCGTCTATCGGGCGACGCCCGAGGACGTGGAGTCGGGCGTGCGCGTGGGCGACAAGGAGTATCGCGGCTTTCCGGCCAAGGGGGCCGACATCACCACGCCCGATCCGGCGCTGCGCGTCGCGTTTTTTGCGCTGCTCTTCGATCAGGATCTGAACACGCCGATTCAGCTGTTCGCGCGCGATCCGGCCGGCAACCAGGCGGTCACGCCGCTCGATCACATGGTGTTCCCGAAGCCGTACGCGAAGAGCAAGATTGAAATCGACGATCGCTTTCTCGGCCGGGTCGTTCCGGCCATCGCCGCGAACTCGCCGAACGAGGGGATCGACACGAGCGATGTGCTGAAGGGATTCCTGACGATCAATCGCGACCTGCGGCGCAAGAACAACGCCTATATCGAATCCCTGGCAGCCAAGTCGTCGCCCGACCTGCAGTTCCACGACGCGTTTCAGCAGCTTGGCAATTCGCAGGTCGAGGCCAAGTTCGCCGATACGCGCACCTATTTCTACAAAGGCAAGGAGGTCGACACCCAGGTGCATCTGGGGTTCGATCTCGCCGTGACGGCGAACGTTCCGATCGTCGCATCGCAGCGCGGTAGGGTCCTCCACGCATCGGACCTGGGAATCTATGGCAACTGCGTCCTAATCGATCACGGCATGGGTGTGCAGTCGCTCTACGGCCACCTCTCGTCGATCGGCGTCAAGGTGGGCGATACGGTCGAGAAGGGGCAGCAGATTGGACGCAGCGGGATGACCGGACTGGCCGGCGGCGATCACCTGCACTTCACGATGATCGTCGGCGGCCGGCAGGTGACGCCGGTCGACTGGTGGAGCGCGCAGTGGATGCAGGATCGCGTGCTGCGGAAAATCCGCGACGCCGGCGGAGGCACGTCCACGGGCGGCGGCGTGTGATAATTGGAGGTTCCTTTATCCGCCGTAGCGCGCAGCGCCAAGGCGGAGGGGTGCCTTCTCAATGATCATCGGAGTCTCTCGGGCCGCCGGCATCGCTCTAGGCTTGGCGCTGCTGGCGGCATGCGGCGGCGGCCCGGACAAGCTACAACCTTCAGCCACTCCAGCGGCAGCGCCGGCGGCACCGATCGATCCCGCCACCGTCGCCGACATCAGCGGACATATCACCCTTCAGGGAACACCGCCGCGAGCAGAAAAGATCAAGACGGCATCGGACCCCAACTGTACCGCGCCCGTATACACCGAGTCGTTCGTCACCGGCGACAACGGCGCGCTGCAGAACGTCTTCGTCTACGTGAAGGACGGTCTCGGCAACCGCACCTTCCCAGTGCCGACCACGCCCGTCGTCCTCTCGCAGAAGAACTGCACCTACGTTCCGCATGTGCTTGGTGTGATGGCTGGCCAGTCGATCGAGTTGCGGAACGACGACCCGACGCTGCACAACATCCACGCCCTGCCCGAGGCGAATCGCGAGTTCAACATGGGGCAGCCGATTCAGGGCATGCGCCAGCAGCACATCTTCAGCGCGACAGAAGTGATGGTGCCCTTCAGGTGCGACGTCCATCGCTGGATGAACGCGTTTGTCGGCGTGCTCGATCATCCGTTCTACGCCGTAACCACCAGGGACGGCACGTTCGAGCTGAAAGGGTTGCCACCGGGCACCTATACGATCGAAGCGGTGCACGAAAAGCTCGGTCGCCAGACGCAGACCGTGACGGTGGGGCCGAAGGAAACGAAGTCCGACGTGTCGTTCACATTCAAGGTATAAAGCGGTCGTCTCGACCGCGCCCGATGCTGCTCTTTCTCTACGCGCTCTTCGTTGCCGCAGCCACCGCCGTGCTGATCTTTGCCGGCGGTATGGTCACCAGCACGGGATCCGGTCTGTCGGTGCCCGATTGGCCGAACACGTATGGCTGGTTCATGTGGACGTTCCCACTGGAGAAGATGGTCGGCGGCATCTTCTACGAGCACACGCATCGGCTGATCGCCAGCACTGTCGGTTTTCTGATCGTCGTGCTCGCGGTCTGGATGTGGCGCGCCGAGCCGCGCGCGTGGGTGCGACGCCTTGGCTACATCGCGCTTGGCGCCGTGGTGACGCAGGGGATCCTCGGCGGCCTCACCGTGCTGTGGTACCTGCCGGATGCGATCTCGATCGCGCACGCGAGCCTGGCTGAGATCGTGTTCTGCCTGACGGCGACAATCGCGCTGGTGCAGTCACCAGGATGGATGCGCGCATACGGTGACGGACCAGTCGACGATCGCATGCTGCGCCGCATCGCGGCGACGACAACGGTGTTCGTCTACCTGCAGATCCTGATTGGGGCGACGATGAGGCACACCGGCGCCGGTCTGGCGATTCCGGACTTCCCGTTCGCGTTCGGACACGTGCTGCCTCCACAGTGGGATCCGAAGATCGCGATCCACTTCGCCCATCGTGTCGGTGCACTGATCGTCGCCTGCCTCATTCTGGCGACCACCGCGCATGTGTTCTACCACCATCGGTGGCGGCATGAGCTGGTGTGGCCGTCAGTAATCCTGCTCTGTCTGCTTCCGCTCCAGATCACGCTCGGGGCGCTGACCGTGCTCTCCGGCAAACAGGAAATCATCAACTCGCTGCACGTGGTCACCGGCGCATCGGTCCTTGTCACCTCGCTGATGCTGACGCTGCGAACGTTTCGCGTCCGCTTCGGGATTCCCTTCTCGGGAGCTCCGCCGGGGCCGCCTCGAAGCGGCCCCCGCGCTTCCGCGCCTGAACGCGTCCCCCTGTACGATTCACGACGGGGAGTGCGCGCGTGAAGGCGACGGCACCTGCGGCGGACGTCGCGCCGGTCGACGCGTTCGACGCGGCACAGTCGGTCACCACTGTCGTCCGCACGCCGACACGCAGCGCCGACTTTCTCTCCCTCACCAAGCCGCGCCTGAATCTGCTCGTCCTGATGACGACGCTCGGCGGGTTGTATCTGGCGGCGCCGCACGATATCCCACTGCTGCTCCTCGCGCATACGTTGATCGGGACCGCCCTGGTCGCGGGCGGCGCGGCCGCTCTTAATCAAGTCTGGGAACGCGACACCGACGGCTTGATGCGGCGCACCCGACGCCGTCCGCTCCCTGGGGGTCGATTGGGAATGGTCGAGGGCACCTGGTTCGGGATCGCGCTCTCGGTGATCGGACTGTTGGAGCTCGCGTCGAAGGTCAATCTCATTTCCGCGCTCGTTGCGGCGGCGACGCTGGTGAGTTACATCCTCGTCTACACGCCGCTGAAGACGCGCACGTCGATGTCGACGATCGTCGGCGCGTTCCCGGGAGCGCTGCCGCCGGTCATCGGCTGGGCTGCCGCGACCGGGCAGATTGCGTCGCCCGCACTCGTTCTGTTCGGGATTGTGTTCTTGTGGCAGATGCCGCATTTCCTCGCGATCGCCTGGCTCTACCGCGAGGACTACGCCCGCGCGAGGATTCCACTCTTGCCGGTGCTGGAGCCCGACGGGCGCCGCACGGGCCGGCAGGCACTGCTCTATGCCGCCGTGTTGTGGCCGGTCAGCCTGATGCCGGTGATCGTCGGCCTGGGCGCGGCAATGTATGCGTCGATCGCAACCGTGCTCGGCTTTGGGTTCATCGCGCTCGCCGCCGCGTTCGCGCGAGACCGCTCGGTGGCAACCGCGCGACGTTTGTTCCTTTTCTCGATCACGTACCTTCCGCTGCTGTGGGCGGCGCTCGTCGTGGATCGCCTGTGGGTATGATCGCGACGTCGATGCGTGTTCAACCACGAAGGTCGCCGCGCGACCACCGCCCGGCCTTCGTGGTTTGAATCGGCTTCCGATGACTATCGCGGATCTGCCGGCTCTCAACGCCTCGCTCAACGCCGTCTCCGCCGTGTGCCTGTCGATTGGCTACATTCTCATCCGCCGGGGCGATCGTGTCCTTCATCAGAAATTCATGCTGGCGGCCCTGGCCGCATCCACGGCGTTTCTGACGAGCTACGTCATCTATCACGCGAATGCCGGGTCGCGGCCGTTTGCCGGCCACGGCGTTGTTCGAGGCATCTACTTCACGATCCTGGCGACTCACGTCGTCCTGGCCGCGGTGATCGTTCCGCTGGCGCTGGCGACCGCCAATCGCGGGCTTCGCGAACAGTTCGAGCGCCACGTCCGCATCGCCAGATGGACGCTGCCGCTGTGGATGTATGTGTCGGTCACAGGAGTGGTGATTTACTTGATGCTCTATCAGCTGTATTGAAGGAATCAGGTATCAGGAATCTGGACTCAGGGCTGGGCCAGCAATCACCTCTGAGGAATCAGCCTGATCCCTGCAGAATCCTTGATTCCTTGACCAGCCCTGATTCCTGATACCCGATACCTGATTCCTGGTGGCGTCAGAGGGTAAGATAGACGCCGCCAAGAGAACGCCCCGTGACGAGACTTCACTTCATTTTCGCTGGATTTATTGCCGTCAGCCTTGCGATCCCCGGCGTCGCGTCCGCGCAGGCCGGCCGCGCGGCAGGTATCGTGAGGGACACGAGCGGACGCCCCATCAGAAGCGCGATCGTTCGCGCGGTCAATCCGGTTGCGCACCCATCGCAGATCACCTCGACCACCGACGCCAAGGGCCGGTGGGCGATGATTGGCCTGGCATCAGGAGAATGGCGCTTCACCGTTGACGCGCAGGGCTTTGCGTCCGCCAATGCGGCCATTCCGATTCGGGTTGCCGGTGGACCGCCACTCACGTTCACGCTCGCGCGCGATCCCGGTCCCTTGCCGGGCGCACTCGACAAGAACATTCAGCAGGAGCTCACCGACGCGGCAGCCCTGCGCGATCAAGGCCGCCTCGATCAGGCGATCGCGGCCTACGAAGACCTCCGCTCGAGGAATCCCAAGCTCACGACCGTGTACCTGGTACTGGCCGACGTGTATCGACAGAAGGCGGCGCAGCAGAGTGACATCGCTGCGCGTCGTTCGCTGCTCAATCAGGCATTGACCTCGTACACCGAGTTGCTCAAGAGTGACGCGCAGAACGATCGCGCCAAGGCTGGCGTGGAGTCGACGCGCACGGAGCTCGCCACGCTGAATGGTGTAACCCAGTAAAGCCACAAGAGCACAAAGAACGCAAAGCACACACGCAATCTCCAGTCGGGAATCATGCCGAATCGCCAGGCCGCCAGGCACCGCCGATGGCAGGCCACCGTCATCCTCACGCTCTTCTTCCTTGCCGTGGCCGGCGCGGCGGCGGTGGGCTGGTGGTACGCACGCGAGTCGCCGCCTCACCAGGGACCAATCGTGATCATCGCCACCGACGGCGTGTCCGTCGGATCCCTGCCGCCATACGGAGGAACGGCAGCCGTTACGCCAGGCATCGACGCGCTGGCGGCCGACTCGGTTGTCTTCGAGCGCGCCTATTCACATTCCTCACAGCTCCTCCCCGCGCATGCCTCACTCATCTCCGGGCAGTTACCGGTCGAACATGGCGTTCGCGACGACGCTGGGTTCGCGCTGAAGGACGAAGTCCGCACGCTGCCCGAGCTGTTGCGCAACCGCGGGTTCAGCACCGGTGCCGCGCTCGAGTCGACGTTCCTCGGTCGCGAGTCAGGTGTCGGACAGGGGTTCGCGTTCTTCACCGCCGTTCCCGATCGATCCGCGGAGGATGGAAGCGGCAACGTCGTCGACGCGGCCGAGCATTGGGCGCGTACTCAGCGCGATCAACGGTACTTCCTGCTGGTGCAGGTCGATGACACGGAAGCCGAAGCGGCCGTCGTCCGCCTGACGCAACTGCTGAAGGACCGGCACCTGTACGACGAAGCGACGATCATCTTCATCGGCGAACGCGGGAAGGGCGGCGCCGGCGGGGCGCTCGACGAGCCGACGCTGCACGTGCCGTTGCTGATCAAGCAACCCTCGAACGAGGCGGCTGGCCGCCGCGTGCTGGCGCCCGTGCAACAGGTCGATCTGGTGCCGACCATTCTCGATTATGTGAGAGCCCCGATCCCTGGAGGCCTGCACGGTCGATCGCTGCGCACGCTGATCGACAGTGGAACGGGCCTCGCCGCGCAACCGATCTATTCCGAGTCGCTGGCCGGGTACTACCGATACGGCGGCACACCGCTCTACGCGTTGACCGACGCGAAGCACCGATATCTTCGAGCTGGCGACGATCAGCTGTTCGCGCTCAACGATGGCGACGCGCCGGCCGATGCGGCGGCCGAACCGCTGCGCATCGCGCTCGATCGGTTGCTCGCACGAGCGCGGCCGGCCGCGCCGGCGCCAATTCCTCCGGCCGACGAAGAGCGCCTCGCCCTTGCCGGGTATCTTCCCGGTCTTCCACCAGCACGTGTCGAGGATCTGACGCTGGACCCCGCGGACCAGGAAGCCGTTGCCGATGCGCATCGCGCCGCCGCGGTGTTGGCCGGGGAACGCATGTTCTCGGCCGCGATCTCGATGCTGCAGTCGATCGCGCACGTCCATCCCAGGCTCGCATCCGTGCACTATCAGATTGGATTGCTGCTGGACCGCAGCGGTCGCGTCGACGAGGCGGTCGGGCCACTGAAAACTGCGGCCGAATTGCGGCCCGACGCGATCGAAATTCCTCTTGCCCTCGCCGACGCGCTGATCCGTGCCGGCCGCTATGAGGATGCGCAGGCCGAGGCGGACCGGGCGATCGCCGTCGCGTCAGAAGTCGGCGGTGCGTCGGAAGCGGATGCGCACGCGTTTGCCGCGCGCCTGGCGCTGGCTCGTCAGGATCGCGAGAGTGCGATGCGGCATGCCGATGCGGCCAAAGCATCGAATCCCGGATTGCCGCTGCCGCAATTCCTTCGCGGCCGGATCGCCTACGACGAAGGAGACTACGACGCCGCGCTGACTGCGTTCCGTGAAGCTGCCGCCGCCATGACCGAACACCACACCACCATTCCCGATCTTCACCTCTACCTGGGCGAAACCCTCGCCCACTTCGAGCAGTACGGAGAAGCGGAAACGCAGTACCGCGCCGAGCTGGCGACGTTTCCGCGCAACCTGCAGGCGTATGCGAGCCTGGCGATGCTGTATCGCGCAGCCAATCGGGAATCGGATCTCGAAGACGTGTTGAACGATCTGGTCGATGTCGCGCCCACGCCCGAAGGCTACGCGACGGCGGCGCGGTTGTGGACCGTGCTTGGCGAGCGATCCCGTGCCGAAGCGCTCAGGTCCGATGCGCGGGCACGGTTCCGCGGCGATCCGTCGCTGGCGCTGCTTGGGCGTGATGCACGCCGATGAGCGCGAGCCCGATTCCCGTCCAGAACAGATTTCGCACTTTCCGGATCACCGCCAGCGCCACACCAGCCGTTGGATTCACAGCCAGCAGCGGCGCAAACGCGCCTGACGCCGCTTCGTCCACGCCGACGCGGAACGGCACGAACTTGAACGCGACGGTGACCACGCGATTCAGGACCTCGAAGAGAAGCGCTTCCGTCAACGTCGGCGCCAGCGACCCCAGCAGCCACTGCAGCGTCAGGTAGACCTCGAACACGGCAAGACCGTGGAAGGCCATGTCGACGACCAGGGCACGCCATAATCGCATCGGGTGACCAGCTGAGAACTCGAGCATCGACACCCGCAGCAGCGCGACGCGCTGTCTAATCGGCGAATCGGTCCGCGCACTCCATCCCAACCCGTTTCTGATGACGCGAACGCCGGCCAGACTGACGAGGGCGAGGGCGACCAGCGCTGCCACGCTCGATTCGCGCCACGCAAACGGCATCGACACTTTCGCAAGCATCACCACGACGCCGAGCGCAATCATCACAACGACGGATGCGGAGTAGACCAGGGTGTCGAGCGCCAGCGAGGTGACCGATTCACGCGTGGCCAGATGATGCCGAATCAGGAAGACCTTGGTCGGCTCGCTGGCGATGAGACCAAGCGGCGTGACGTTTCCGATCGCGTCACCGGCCAGAAAGACGGTGAGCGCGCGTCTCAGTGGGAGTCGGGTGCTCGCGGGCGTGCACAGGCGCCACGCCTCCGCGCGCAGGACATAGCGCAAGCCGGCGATCAGCAGGATGGGAAGCAGGCCCCAGCCGACGCGTCGAATGCCGTCGAGAATCTCACTGACACCTGCGCGGCGGACCGCGTAGGTGAACAGGACGAAGCCACCCAGCGCCGCTGCAAGGGTGAGGAGGCGCTGGGACCGCGTCTGCATGGAGAACAGGGGATCAGCTCGGGCGAGTCGCCTCGAGCTGCCGGAATGTTTCTTCGATCAGGCGCTCGTTGTCTTCCTTCGACACGTTGCGCTGCAGGAGACGCGAAGCGATCGCCACCGACAAATCCGCCGCTTCGGCGCGAATCTGCTGGAACGCGCGCGCGGTCTCGAGCTGGATCTGCTGCTCGGCGTTGCGGACGATGCCGGCCGCTTCCTGCTGTGCCTTCTGCCGCAGCTCCTCGCGCAGCCGGTTCGCATCATCCCGCGTGCGGGCGACGATCGCCTCCGCGTCGGTGCGCGCCTGCGCCAGAATCCGCTGCGATTCGGCCTGCAGCCGCTCGAGCTCTTCGCGCGCGTGGCGGGCATCCTCCAGCGACTTGCGGATCGTGTCCTCCCGCGCCTGGAGCATCGCCTTCAACGGCGTCCAGGCGAACCGGTTGAACACAACCAGCAGCCCGAGGAACGTGATGATGGTCCAGATGTAGAGGCCCGGATCGGGCTGGACCAGTGGATTCATGATCCTCTCGCTTCCTCAGCCTACTTCAAGGCGACGAGCAACGCGACGACTTCCGCGATGATCGCGACGCCTTCGAGCAGGAAGAGCGGCAGGTTCACCGCGCCGGTGATCTGTGCGGCCGCGCTCGGCTGCCGGCCGATCGCTTCGGCGGCGCCCGCGGCGAGGCGTCCGATGCCGACGCCCGCGCCAATCACCGCCAGGCCCGCGCCAATCGCGGCGCCCAGATATGCAAGTGCCAGAATATCCCCTGTCATTCGCGTCTCTCCTCTATCCCTGTAGGGCGGGCGTTGTCGGGCCCGCCGGTCACCAGCTCAGTGATGAGCGTGAATGGCCATGCCGACGAACACGGCCGTGAGCAACGTGAAAACGAATGCCTGCACCGGCACGACGACGGCCGCCTCGAGGAGCGACACGCCGACCGACAGCGGCAGCGCCACCACACTCATGCCAAGTCCGACGAGCGCGTTCCGCGTGCTCTCGGCCATGATGAAAATCATCGAGAGCACCGCGAGAACCGCGATGTGGCCGCCGGTCATGTTGGCCGCAAGCCGCATCGTCAGCGCGAACGGCCGGACGAACATGCCGAGGATTTCAATCGGAATGAGGATGACCCACAACGCCGGATGGATGCCGTGCGGTATCAGGTTCTTCCAGTGGCCGAAGAACCCGTGGGCGCGGGTCCCGGCGACGATGATGGCGACGAAGCTGATCGTGGCCAGCGCCGCGGTCACGTTGAAGTTCCCGGTCGGCGTGACGCCGCCATGCGTCAGCCGGGTGAAAAACGCCTCCTCCGGGAAATGGAATACCGTGTGATTCAGCAGCGCCAGCAGATCGAAGATCGGAATCAGGCCGATCGCATTGGCGGTGACGATGAATAGGAAGAACGACGCGATGAGCGGCGTGTAGGTGTTCACCCACTTCCTGCCGACCGTCGGCGCCACGATCTCGTCGCGGATTCTCACGATGACGTACTCGAAGAGGCCCATGACGGGTCCCTTCGGCACCATCTGACCGTCGCGCGCGTAGCGCCGCACAATCAGCGTGGCGACGGTGCACACCACCACGGCGGCGATCCAGAGCATCAGCACGTGCTTGGTGATCGAGAGATCGATCCCCGCGATCGGCGGCAGATGGATCAGCGGTTCAGGGGAGTTCGCGACGTGGCCGATGATCGTTTCGCCGGCGTTGAACCGTTCGGCAGCACTGTGTGCGGCTTCGGCCGCTCCTTCGGGCGCTTGCAGCATTTAGTGGACCGTCTCAACTGAACCTGTACCGCGCACGACAGCCTTTTGACCACCGCTGTGCGCGCCCGCCAACCGTTGGGCGGCAGCACACTCGCAGGGTCGTCGCACTAGTCGGCGGAACCTACCGTCAGGCGCTTGAGGAACAGCGCCTGCATCGCATACAAGGCGATGAAGTAACTCGTAAACGCAAACACGAACGGCGCGGGACGCAGAGCCAACAGTCTGAGCATCACCACGACGTACACCCCAAAGAACACGAACTTGACCGCGAACCCGACGGTCATCACTCCCGTCAATCGCTCCGGCGCCGACCGGTACGTCTTCTGTGCGGCGACCCAGGTCACGCAGGCGCTCGCCAGCGGACCGAGCATGCCGAACAGCGCCTCCGGGTGTGCGCGGTCACCCCACACGGCGAGAACCGCGAGCCAGGATCCCAGGCTGACTCCCGTCATCCACACGACCGGGGTCATCGACGCGTTGTGGCTTTGACGAGCTCGTAAAAGCCGACGATAACCCCGAGGATTAATCCAGTGAGGAGAAACCAGGGCGACGTGCCCCGCCAGCGATCGATGCCATAGCCGATGGCCCCCAGCACGAGGATGGCTCCAACCAGTGTGTAGCTGGCGCCGAGGGCCGACGCCGACCGGCTCACGCTCTCTTCGAACGATCGCGTGGTGCGCGAGAGCGAGGAGCGCTGGTCTTTGTTAGCCATGTCGCCGATCTCGAACCAATCCGACAGCCACGCTCTCGGCGGCCGTGGTGAAAACACTCGCACGGCCTCGAGAACTGAGAGAACTCCTCCGGCCCGTCGCTTTTTGCCACGGGCTCCTCTAGGCGTGCTCGACCGTGACCCGTACCGCCCACCAGTATACTCCGGCTTTGTGAAAACATTCACCAGCGCGTGCTTTGGCGCGCTGCGTAGCTGGCTCGCGTGGGAGCTCGGGTGGCGGGCGCGCATCACGCACTCGCCACACGAGCGAGGGAAACACACCCAGCGACTCGTCCGCCCAGCAACCCAGCTACAGGGAAAAGTCCTGTATTTTCAACGGCTTTCCGGTTTTCGCGTTGCCTTGACGCTCATCTTTGGCGGGACCTATACTGGCCGCTGAGACCCAATGCCATCACATCTCCTGAGGGTCCGGCTGGTACTGGCCCTCGTGATTCTCGCCGCGTTCCTGACCACCTCACCCGCACCGCTGCACGCGCAAAACGTCGCACGGGAACGGACACTCTATGTGAGCGCCGTCAATGAGAAGGGCGAACCGGTCGATGGGCTTGGCCCCGACGCGTTCGTCGTCCGCGAAGACGGCGTCCGTCGCGAAATTCTGCGCGTCTCTCGTGCCATCGAGCCGATCGACATCGCGCTGCTGGTCGACAACAGTGCCGCCGCGGACCAGTCAATCACGTTCATTCGCGACGGCGTGTCGCGGTTCGACGCGCTCATGGCGACGAACAACCAGATTGCGCTGATCGCGCTGGCCGATCGCCCGACGATTCTCGTCGACTACACCAACGATCCCAAGCGGCTGTCGGACGGAGTCGGGCGGTTGTTCGCGATGCCGATGAGCGGTATGACGCTGCTCGATGCGCTCGTCGAAACGGCGAAGGGACTGGCGCGGCGCGAAACACCGCGCGCGGTGATCGTGCCGATCATCACCGATGGCCCCGAGTTCACCAATCGTTATTTCCGCGATGTGGCGGCCGAAGTGAGAAAAGCACAGGCGGCCATGCACATCGTCTCGATTGGGCTCTTCTATCACTCCGAGGAGCAGGGCATTCGGGAGCGTTCGTTCCTGCTGGACGAAGGACCTCGGACCACCGGCGGTCAACGCGTTTCGCTGTTGACGCCAATGGGCTTGCCCGACGCGATGCAGCGGCTCGCGCGCGAGTTGTCCGCGCAGTACAAAGTCGTGTACAGCCGGCCGGAGTCGCTCGTGCCGCCGGAAAAGACCGAAATCTCGTCGGCGCGGCCCGGGATCACGATGCGTGGCGCACCGGCGCGTCAGAAAGCAGGTGCATGACATGAGACGCATTGTGATGGCGATCGCCGCGCTCATTTGCGCATGGACGGTTGCGCCTGCCGGCCAGGCACCTGCCCCGGTCACGCCACCATCTCAGACACCAGCGACGGCACCGCCTCCCGCTCAGCCGCCATCGTCACCGTCACAGCGCGCGGCATTCCGGACCGGCGTCGACATCGTCTCGCTGAACGTGACGGTCACCGACACGCAGAATCACTACGTCACCGATCTCGATCAGCCCGACTTCTCCGTCTTCGAGGATGGCGCCAAGCAGGATCTGACCTTCTTCACGCGGCGGCAACAGCCGATCGCGCTGTCGTTGCTCCTCGACAGCAGCGCCAGCATGGAGGACAAGCTCCCGACCTTGCAGGCGGCGGCAGCGAATTTCGTTCGCCGCCTGAAGCCAAACGACATCGCGCAGGTCATCGACTTCGACAGCCGCGTCGACGTCAGGCAGGGATTCACAGGAAACCAGGCCGATCTCGAAGTGGCTATTCAGCAGACGTCGGCCGGCGGCTCCACGTCATTGCACAACGCGATCTACATCGCGCTGAAGGAGCTGCGAAAGATCCACGCGGTATCCGAAGAAGAAGTCCGTCGTCAGGCACTGGTGGTCTTCTCCGATGGTGAGGACACCTCGAGCCTCGTCTCGTTCGAAGAGGTGCTCGATCTCGCCAAACGGTCGGAGACCGCCATCTACACGATCGCGCTGCGCGGACCCGACACGCAGACGAAGGGCTTTCACGAAGCCGAATACGTGATGCGCACGCTCGCGCAGGAAACGGGCGGCCGGGCGTTCTTCCCCGCCCGCATCGAAGATCTCAACGGCGTCTACAGTCAGATCGCCGACGAGCTCGCGAGCCAGTACACGCTCGGCTACACCTCGAAGAACCCGCGCCGTGACGGCGCCTGGCGCCGCGTCGTCGTGCAGGTGGCGAGGCCCGGCCTGATCTCGCGCGCCAAAAAGGGGTATTACGCCCCGACGTCCCGTTGAACCTCCTTCCGCTCATTCTTTACGCGGCGGCCGGCGTCGCCTATGCGATGCACTTCGCACGACGCCAGCCGGCAATCGGTCGGGCGGCAACCACGCTGCTCCTCTTCGGCGCCCTCGCGCACACCTTCGTCATCGGCATGCAGACGATGGAGGTGCGGTTCAATCCGGTCGCCAGCCCGTCCCGTGCAGTGTCGACCTTCGTGTGGCTGCTCACGCTCTCCTATCTGTATCTGGAGCTGACGACCGACGAGCGTGCGATGGGGGTGTTCATCCTCCCCGTCATCATCGCGCTGCAGGTAATTGCCGTCGTGTTTCCAGGCATGGCGAACAGTGACCCGGTACTTAACAGCGGGTGGTTCTGGATCCACGTCTCTTCGCTGTTGTTCGCGTATGCGAGCTTCGCACTGGCAGGCGCGCTGGGTCTGACCTACATGCTGCAGTTCAAGGAGATCAAGAAGAAACACCTCGGGTACTTCTATACACGGCTGCCGTCGCTGCAGATTCTCGACGTGATGAACTGGCGGGCGGTGACGGTCGGTTGGTTGTTTCTCACGATTGGTGTCGTGGTGGGCGTCGTCTGGACGGCCCAGGCACGCGCCGTCTCGCCCAACGATCCCAATCTGCAGGCGATGTCGCTCAACGATCCCAAGATCCTCGGCGCCATCGTCACGTGGGCTGTCTATTCGTTTGCGATGTTCGCGCGGCAGATGCTCGGGTGGACCGGCCGGCGCGCCGCATGGCTGTCGGCGCTCGGTTTCGCGATCATCCTGCTCAACTTTCTGCCCGTGAACTACTTCGTGACGACCAGCCATACGTTTCAATGAGGCAGCAGGACGTGCATCTGTTCCTGCTGGGCGTCAGTCACAGAACGGCTCCCGTCGATCTCCGGGAGCGGCTCGATTTCTCGAGCGGAGATCTCGGCGCGGCGGTCGAAGCGCTGGCGGCGCGCCGGGCCGCGGCGGAAGGCGTCGTCCTGTCGACATGCAATCGCTCGGAGATCTATCTGGCCGGCGAGGACTCGGCGCGCGCCCGGCAGGATGTCATCGAATTCCTCGCGGGGTTCCATCAAGTTCCTGAACATGTGTTCCTGCCGCATATCTTCACGTTGGAGGATGCGGCCGCGGCGCAGCATCTGTTCCGCGTGGCGGCCGGTCTCGACTCGCTCGTGGTCGGCGAGCCACAGATCCTCGGGCAGGTGAAGGAGGCGTTCCAGACCGCCAGTCAGCGGCGCTGCGCTGGACCGCTGTTGACGAAGCTGTTCCACTGGTCGTTTGCCGTCGGTAAACGAGTACGCACCGAAACGGCGCTCGGCGAAGGCGCCGTGTCGATCAGCTTTGCGGCCGTGGCGCTGGCGCGCAAGATCTTCGGCCGCCTGGCCGGACGACGCGTGCTGGTGATTGGCGCGGGCGAGATCAGCACGCTGACGGCGCAGCACCTGCGCTCGAATGGTGTTGGCGATATCGCCATCACGAGCCGTACCGCAGGGCACGCACAATCGCTCGCGGAGGCGGTCGGCGGACGCGCCGTCGACTGGGCCGATCGCATGACTGCGCTGGCGTCTGCCGACATCGTCCTGACGGCCACGGGATCCCAGCGGCCGATTCTCACGCGAGAGCAGGTCGAGCGCGCCCGCAAGCGAGGCGATCCGCTGTTCATCATCGACGTTGCCGTTCCCCGCGACGTGGAGCCCTCGGTCGGCGATATCGAACAGGTGTTTCTCTACAACGTCGACGATCTGCAATCCGTGGTGGAGGAAAACATCTCGCGACGCGCCACCGAGATCGCGCGCGCCGAGGCGATCGTCGCCGAAGAGGTGGCGCGCTACACCGCCTGGCAGCGCTCTCGCGCAGCGGTACCGACGATCGTGGCGCTGCGCCAGCGTTTCGACGCGATTCGGCGATCGGAGCTGCAGCGGCTGGACGGAAAGCTCACCGCGCTGCCACCGGAGGCGCGGGCGCGCGTGGACGAGGTGACGCGCTTGATTGTCGAGAAGCTGCTGATCGAACCCACCGAGCAGCTGAAGGCGCTATCCGACGAGGAAACGCAGGTCGCCTATACCGAGGCGCTGAATCGATTGTTCCGGCTGCGCGAGGACGAGGCGACGGCGGAGGAAAACGAGTCGGCCAAGACGATTCGTGAATCGTGATTCGCGATTCATTTTTGATCTTTGATGGTTGATCTTTGAATGCAGCGCGGTCTAGCCGCACGGGGCGACGGCAATTTCAGAGACCAAATCAAAGATCAAAGATCAAAGATCAACAATCAACGATGAATCACCAATCGCGAACCACGAATCGCAAATGTTGAGGCTCGGCACCCGCGGAAGTCAGCTCGCCCTGTTCCAGGCACACGCGGTTGCCGCGGCGCTGAAGGAACGAGCCGATGTCGACAGCGAGGTCGTCATCATCAAGACGACCGGCGATCGGCTCGCTGAAGCAACGCTGTCGCAGATCGGCGGCAAGCGGCTGTTCGTCAAGGAAATCGAGGATGCGCTGCTCGCCGGTGATGTCGATCTTGCGGTTCACAGCAGCAAGGACATGCCGGCGGTGTTGCCAGAGGGGCTGGAGATCGGCGCAGTCCTGCCGCGTGACGATCCGCGGGATGCCGTGGTGTTGCCACATCTCCCCGATGCGTCACCGGCGGCGCCGGCGACGGTCGAAGATGTCGTTCGCCACCTCGGACGCGCTCCACGCATCGGCACGAGCAGCGTGCGGCGCAGCGCGCAATTGATGCGTCTGTTCCCTGGCGCGCACTTCGCTCCCATTCGCGGCAATCTCGATACGCGCCTGCGCAAGCTCGATCGCGGCGAATTCGACGCCATCGTCCTTGCCGCCGCCGGCCTTCGACGGCTGGACCACGCCGCGCGGATCTCCGCGACGCTGCCGGTCGAAGCCTGCGTGCCCGCCCCGGGGCAGGGGATCATTGCAGTCGAGATCCGCGCTGCTGATCCCCGCGTGCGGGAGCTGGTCTCCGGCATCGACGATCCGCCATCTGCCGCAGCGCTCGTCACAGAACGTGCCGTCGTGCGACGGCTGGGCGGCGGATGCCAGATGCCGATCGGTGCATTCGCCCGTGTGAACGCTCGCTCGATTCATGCAGCCGGGATTGTGATCTCACTCGATGGGTCAGACGCCGCCCACGCCGAGGCGGATGGGTCGCTCGATGATCCGGAGGAGGTCGGTGTGCGCGTGGCGGACGCGCTCCTCGCCAAGGGCGCTCAGGACATCATCGACGCCGTGCAGCGCGCTCACGCCACCGTCGAAGGGCTGCAGCCATGACGATTCCGACTGTCTCTTTGATCGGCGCCGGTCCTGGGGATCCCGGACTCATCACGACGCACGGCCTCGAATGTCTGCGCAAGGCGGACGTCGTCATCCACGATCACGTCATACCGACACGGCTGCTCGCGTACGCGCGCAGTGGCGCGGAGCTCATCGATGTCGGGCGCGGCGCGCCACAGGAAATGGCGCCTCAAGCGATCAGCCTGCTCGTCGCGGAGAAAGCGCGCGAAGGCCAGATCGTGGCACGGCTGAAGTGGGGCGATCCGTTCGCGTTCGGCCGCGGCGGGGAAGAGGCGCTCTACCTGCGCGAGCAGGGGATCACGTTCGAGGTCGTCCCCGGCGTTGCCGCCGGCATCGGCGTTCCCGCGTACGCCGGCGTGCCGATAACGTATCGAGGGGGGGGCGACACGGTCACGCTCGTGCGCGGCTACGAGGATGAAAACCGCGCCTTACCGGATATCGACTGGGTCAGTCTGGCGCGGCTCGACGGCACGGTGGTCAGCTATGTGGGATCGCAGCAGTTACCGCGGATTCTCGATGCGCTGCGCACGAACGGCTGGCCGCCGGACGGACAGGCGTTGATCGTCTACAACGGAACGCTGTCGACGCAGGATACCGTCTCCGGCACGCTGTCCGAGCTGAGCGCGCTGGCGCACGAGCGGCCGCGACGCGAACCGGCGATCCTCGTCGTCGGGCGAGTGGTCGGATTCCGCGAGCATCTGCGCTGGTTCGACGCGCGACCGCTCTTCGGCAAGCGTGTGCTCGTGACCCGACCACGCGATCAGGCAGCGGAATTGGTGGACCGGCTCAGCGCACTCGGTGCGGAACCGATCGAGTCGCCGATGATCGCCATCATGCCGCCGGACGATCCCGGGGCGCTGCTGGACGCGGCGGCGAATGCCGGCACGTTCGACTGCATCGTGTTCACGAGCGCCAATGCCGTGACGGCGTTCATGACGGCATTGCTCGACGGCACACGCGACGTGCGCGCGCTGGCGGGACCGCTTCTCTGTGCCGTCGGCACGGCCACTGCCGATCGGCTGCGCCGCTACGGGCTGATCGTGGATCTCATCCCGACCGAGTTCCGCGCCGAAGCGGTCGTCGCCGCGCTCCTCGCCGAACGCGCGGTTGCGGGCATACGCGTCCTGTTACCACGAGCCGACATCGGTCGCGAGGTCATTGCCGCGCAACTCCGCGAGGCCGGCGCGCTCGTCACGGAAGTCGTCGCGTATCGAACGGTCCTCCAGGAAACGCCGCGCGCCAACGAACCTGACATCTTCGGCATGCTGCTCAACGGCCAGATCGACGTCGTGACGTTCACGAGCGCGTCCGCGGTTCGCAACTTTCTCAAGGTGTATGGATCGGACCAGGCGGTCGACCTGCTGAACACCACGGTGGTCGCCACCATCGGTCCGGTGACGGCGGAAACGGCGACACAGCTCGGCATCCGCGTCGCCATCCAGCCGACCACCTACACCGTTCCCGCGCTCGTTGACGCGATTGCGGCCCACTTCGCTGGCGAGAACACCAATGTCACGGAGCCACGGCTGTAACCACGAAGGACACGAAGGTCGAAAAGCAAGGCCACAAAGGGCACAAAGGACACAAAGCAGATCGGGCTAATTCGAGCGTCTTGGTTACTGAGCTCGACGCGCCGCCGCGCAGCGGCGCGTCAGGTCCACGCGTGCCGAATGAACAACTGAGAGCGAAAGGGCGTTTGTTCATTCGGCACGTGTGGGCCTGACGTATCGGCCGGTGAAGCCGGCCGACCGCGTCGAGCCCTTTGTGATCTTCGTGTCCTTTGTGGCTAAAGCCGTCTTCGTGCTCTTCGTGTGGCAAGATTAGCGAATGGCGACCACGCACATATCGACACGACTGCCACTTACGCGACGGCCACGTCGCCTCCGGCGGACGGAAACGATCCGGGCGCTCGTGCGCGAGACGCGGCTGACGCCGGACAACTTCATTTACCCGTTGTTTGTCTGCGAGGGTGAAGGGGTACGCCGCGCGGTTCCGTCGATGCCGGGCGTGTGTCAACTGTCGGTGGACGAAGCGGTGAGGGAAGCGATGGCCGCAAAAAGCGACGGTGTACCCGGCGTGCTGCTGTTCGGACTGCCCGCCGCGAAGGATCTGGTCGGGTCGCTCGCCTCCGACCCCGACGCGCCGGTGCAGTCGGCAATCCGCGCGCTCAAGCGTCACGTGCCCGGGCTGCTCGTCATCACCGACGTGTGCCTCTGTGAGTACACTTCGCACGGCCATTGCGGCATCGTCGAAGGCGAGGAGATTCTCAACGATGTGACCGTGCATCACCTCGCGCAGGCGGCGCTCTCGCACGCGGTGGCGGGAGTGGACTTCGTGGCACCGTCCGACATGATGGATGGACGCGTGGCGGCCATACGTCAGTCGCTCGATCAGCATGGCTTTGAAAACGTCGGCATCGTGTCCTACGCGGCGAAGTACTGCTCCGGCTTTTATGGTCCGTTCCGCGAGGCGGCCGATTCGGCGCCGCAGTTCGGCGATCGGCGCAGTCACCAGATGGATCCCGCCAACGTCGAGGAAGCAATCCGCGAAGTGGAGATCGATATCGCCGAGGGCGCCGACATCATCATGGTCAAGCCGGCGCTTCCCTATCTCGACGTGATCGCGCGCGTAAAAGAGCGCTTCCATCAACCGATGGCGGCCTATCACGTCAGCGGCGAATACGCGATGCTCAAAGCGGCGGCGCAACGTGGCTGGATCGACGAGCCGCGCGTGATGATGGAGACGCTTACCGCGATCCGACGCGCCGGAGCGGAGATGATCATCACGTATTACGCGCGTGACGCTGCGCGCGCGCTGTAATGCAAAATCCAAAATGACAAATGCAAAATGGATCGTTGTCCTCTTTGCATTTTGAATTTTGCGTTTTGAATTACACCGCATGAAGCATCCAGCCACCTCGAAAAAGCTCTTCGCCCGCGCCAGCCGGATTCTCCCCGGCGGTGTCGACAGTCCTGTTCGCGCCTTCACGGCCGTGGGTGGAGGACCGCTCTTCATCCGTCGCGCCTCGGGCGCGAAGCTGCAGGACGTCGATGGCAACACGTTCATCGACTACGTGATGTCGTGGGGACCGCTGATCCACGGACACGCGCCGAACGGTCTCGTCAAGGCGATCGCCGCCGCGGCGAAACAGGGGACGAGCTTCGGCGCGCCGACAGCCCTCGAACACGAGCTCGGCGAGCGCGTGCGGGCGCTCATCCCGTCGATGGAACGGGTCCGATTCGTCAGCTCCGGCACCGAAGCGGCCATGAGCGTGGTGCGTGTTGCACGGGCGTTCACGCGGCGCGACAAGATCATCAAGTTCGAAGGCTGCTATCACGGCCACGCGGACGGCTTCCTCGTGAAGGCGGGCTCGGGCGCGACGACGCTGGGAATTCCCACCAGCCCCGGCGTGACGCCAGCGACGACGGCCGACACGCTGCTCGCGCGCTACAACGATCTCGACTCGGTCGACGCGCTCCACCGCGAGCATCGCGATCAGGTTGCCGCGATCATCGTCGAGCCGATCGCCGGCAACATGGGCGTCGTTCCTCCAACGCCTGGATTCCTCTCCGGATTGCGTGAGCGCAGCGCTCGCAACGGCAGCCTGCTGATCTTCGACGAGGTGATCTCCGGGTTCCGCGCCGCCGCGGGCGGCGCGCAACAGGTCGTCGGGGTGACGCCAGATCTGACATGTCTCGGCAAAATCATCGGCGGCGGGCTCCCGGTCGGCGCCTACGGCGGTCGGGCCGACGTGATGAACTTCGTCGCGCCGGCTGGACCCGTGTATCAGGCGGGCACGCTATCCGGGAATCCAATCGCGATGACGGCGGGTTTGTGGGCCCTCAATCGCCTCACGCCAAAGCTATACAAGGATCTGGCGAAGCGCGGGGCGATGCTCGCAGCCGGCCTGGCCGATGCGGCCCGCGCCGCAAACGTGGCTTTGCAGGTGAACGCCTTCGGTTCGGTCCTGACTCCGTTCTTCACGACCTCGCCGGTGACCGATTATGACTCCGCGCTCGGCGCGAACACGACCGCCTACGCGGTGTTCTTTCGAGGGATGCTGGCGCGCGGCATCTATCCGCCGCCCTCGCAATTCGAGGCGTGGTTCCTGTCAGCCGCTCACACGGATCGTGATGTGAGGAAGACGATTGACGCCGCACACGCGGCGATGCGAGAGGTCAGGAGGGCAGGATAACCACCCCTCGACATCGCTCGGGCGCCCTGAGCGATAGTCGAAGGGCGGTGTGTCCTAAGGGGGGCGGCTGTCCGTGCGGATTAGCGCGCCGCGGCCGGCGCCTGGACCTGCAACGGCGAGTCGAATCTCACGTGCAGCTGTGTTCCCTGCGGGAGCTCGACTTCCTTGCCCTCGGTCGCCGCGATCGTGCCGCCGGCACCGATGATCGTGCCCAGCACCGCGCCCTTGACGCCACCGAGCACGCCGCCGAGGACCGCGCCAACCGCAGCCCCGGCACCAGCGCGAGGCAGTTCGCCGCGGATCCCTTCGCCCTGAATCGCTTCGGTGACGGTGCCGCGCATCGGATAGGCGCGCCCGTTGATCGTGACCTGATCGAAGCTCACCGTCATCTTGGCCGTGCGATTGGTGCGCGTGCCTGCTTCAACCGCGGTGACCACGCCACGCATCACCGAACCAGCGGGAATCGCCGCTCGTCCGTCAACGATCACGTCGTTGATCGTCGTCGCTTCGAAGCGATCCTCGACCTGTGCGGTACCGGAATTGAGCGTGTTCTGCAGCCGGACATCGAGCTCGGTGCCCGATGGAATTTCGATCATCCCGCGCGGCACGGTCGTGCTGCGCGTAGTGGTCTGACCGGTCGCCGCTGGTGCGCGGCTGCCGCCGAAGCCGCCGGTCCCGGACGTTCCCGACGTGGTTCCCCCGGCTGACGAGAACTGACCGGAGGACTGGGCGCGCGACCGCACATCCTCGATGCGATCACGCAGATCGTTGAACTCGCCGCGCGACAGCGTGCGCTCCTTCCGCAGCTTCACCTTCAGATACACGACCTCGTCGCGCAGGTCGTCGAGCTCGGTGCTGAGCTGGGTTGCGCGAGCCGAGTCCCGCGTACGCAGGGTCGACACATCGCGATCGGCCAGATAAATGTTGTCCTGAAGTCGCTGAATATCAGCCTGGGTCACAGACTGCTGCGCGCGTGCCGGAGCTGCCAGCGTCAAGGCAATCAGCAGCACCGGCGCGACCCGAAGAATGCGAGTCATGCCTGATCCTCCCTCTCTGTCCCGTCCCGTATGGTCGCGGCGCGAAGCGCGCCCAATAGACAAATGTCAGCCAGGTGGTCAAGTGCAAGTGTTGCGCCGGGGGGATTGGTGGAGTCGGAATTAGTTGCGCCAGGGCATCAACCGTTCGATCCAGCTGATGCGTGTCAAATCGTTGTAAATTACCGTGACCATCAGCATCATCAGCACCACGAAACCGGCGAGCAGCATCTTCTCCTTGACCTGGACGCTGAAGTCCCGGCGCGCGATGCCTTCGAGCCCCATGATCAGGATGTGCCCGCCGTCCAGGACGGGCACCGGCATCAGGTTGAGAATGCCAAGGTTCAGGCTGATCATCGCCATCACTTGCAGCAAGACCAGCAAACCCGCCTGCGCCGATTCACCAGACAGCTGCGCAATGCCGACAGGTCCCTGCAGCTGACGAACCGAGGTCTCCCCGGTGAAGAGGCCGCCCAGGGTTCGGAAGATCAGGCCGCTGTTCTCGATGTTCCGCTCGACGCTCAGTTTGACCGCTTCGAGCGGGCCCGGCTTGAACGATTTGGTTGCCTCGGTGAGGCCAACGCCAATCATGCCGCGCTCGGTGCCGCCGTCGGAGCGCAGCTGCGGTGTGACGGCGATGTGCAGCTGCTGACCGTTGCGACGGAGGGTCAGATCGATCTCGTGGCCAGCGTTTCGCGAAATCGCTTCCGACACCTGCGCCGCTGAGACGGTCCGCTCGCCGTTGATCGCAACAATCGTGTCGCCCGGCTTCACGCCGGCGAGGTCGGCCGGGTCGCCCTTGTTCGTCGAGCGCACCATCGGCATCTCGTCCGGCAGCACGCCGATTTCGCCAATGTCCGCGGACCGTTCCGTCGCGACGGGTTTGACCGTGACGGTCCGCGGCACCCCCTCGTGCAGCAGCGTCAGCTCCACGTCGCGATTCACGCGGCGAATACCGATGGCGACTTCGAGATCGTCCCAGGTTTCGACGCGGCGGCCGGCGACGGTCAGAATGCGGTCGCCCGGCGTGATCCCCACCTTGTCCGCAGGCGATCCCGGCATGACCGCGGCGACAATCGGTGGTTGCTCTTTGTATGCCGCTATCGGCGCGCCCTGTGCCAGCACCACTGCCGACAGCAAGAACGCCAGCAGGATGTTCATCACCGGTCCCATGATGAGCACCTGGAACCGCTGCCACTTCGACTTCGACAGGAACTCGTCGGGAAGACCGCTTCGCGGATCGTCGGGATTCTCGCCGGCCATCTTCACGTAGCCGCCGAGTGGAATTGCACTGATGCAGTATTCCGTGTCGCCGCGTTTGACCGCGACCAATTTCGGTCCGAACCCGAGCGAAAACGTGATCACCCGCACGCCGATGCGGCGTGCCGCCAGAAAATGGCCCAGCTCGTGGACGAAAATCAGGACGCCGAGTACGAACAGAAAGGCTATTAGGGTCGTCACGTGCCTGGACCTCAGACCTTCAATTCTAACCCGCGGCATATTTCGCGGGCGTGTTCACGTGCCCAGTCGTCGGCACGGCGGACGGTTTCGACGCTCGCGATTCGCGCGTCATCATGGGCATCCATGGTCTGTTCGATCACACGCGGGATGGCGGTGAACGGGATCCGGCCTGCCAGGAACGCGGCGACGGCGACTTCATTCGCAGCGTTGAGCGCGACCGGCAGGGTTCCGGCGCTGCGCGCGGCGCGATCCGCGAGGCGCAAGCACGGGAACCGTTCCAGATCGGGCGGCAGAAAATCCAGCCGCCCCAGGCGCACGAGATCGAGCGAGGGAAGAGGCGACTCCCAGCGATCGGGATACGAGCAGGCGTACTGGATCGGCAGCCGCATGTCGGTGATGCCGAGTTGGGCGATGACCGATCCGTCTGACAGCTCAACCATGGAATGGACCACGGACTGCGGATGAATGACGACGTCGATGTCCTCCGGCTCGACGCCAAACAGCCATCGCGCTTCGATCACCTCGAGTCCCTTGTTCATCATCGTCGCCGAGTCGATCGTGATCTTCCGACCCATCTGCCACGTTGGATGACGGAGGGCTGCCTCGGGGGTGACGCGCTCGAGCGCGTCGCGTGAGAAGTCGCGGAAGGGTCCTCCGGAAGCGGTGAGAATCAACCGCCGTATGTCCGACACCTTGCGGCCGTGCAGACACTGATGAATGGCGTTGTGTTCGCTGTCGATCGGCAGGATCGGTACACCCAGCCGGCGAGCGGCGTCCATGACCAGCGCTCCAGCCATCACGAGCACTTCTTTGTTGGCGAGCGCGATCGCCTTGCCAGCCGCAATGGCGGCGACCACTGCCTCGAGCGCCGCCGTCCCCGAAGACGCGCAGATCACCAGGTCGACTGCTGGATGCGTGGCAACGGCGATCAGTCCATCGCGACCGGCGTCGATCAGGGGACACGCGGCAGCACCCCACGCCCGACGTAATCGGTCGACGCCATCGGTTGTCGCCATCGCGACGATCGCCGGCTGATAGCGTTGCGCCTGTTCGGCAAGCAACGTCGCGTTGTCGCCCGCGGCAAGCGCGATGACCTTGAGACGCGTCGGATTGGCGTCGACGACCTTGAGCGCGTTGCGCCCGATGGACCCGGTTGAACCAAGGATGGCGAGGTTCTTCACACGAAACCTCGCGCGATCGCGTAGTAGAACGCGGGGGTGGCAAACAAGAGCGCATCGATGCGATCGAGCACGCCACCGTGTCCGGGAATCAACGAGGAACTGTCTTTGATTCCGGCTTCGCGTTTCAGCCGCGATTCGAACAAGTCGCCGGCGATACCAAGGGCGACGACAACGGCGCCAATGACAATGCGGTTCGTCAGGCGAACCGCGGACGGCAGGACGAGGACAGACGCGGCCGTCATGAATCCGACGCCGAAGATCGCGCCGCCAATAGCCCCTTCAACGGTCTTCTTGGGACTGATCGTTGGCGCGAGCGGGCGGCGTCCGAACGCGCGGCCGGTGTAATACTGCGCCGAGTCGCTGACGACAATGGTGCCAATCAACAGGAAGGTTGCGCGCCAGCTCGCTTGAATCTGCACGCCCACCAGCATCCCCAACGGCAGCCCGACGTAGGCCGGTGCGATCAGATCCGTTGCGGCGTCGTGCACACCGCGGCTGCCATAGAGCAGAGACACCGCCGTCCAGCCAACGGCGAACGCGACGACGAGAAACACGACGTCGAATGCATCGCTGCGGCCGACATTACTCAGCGGCTCGAGCGACGACATCCACCAGCACGCGTAGATGACGACGGCAATGACAATCCAGTGTGCATAGGCCGGACGTCGACCGGTCACACGAAGGTACTCGTCGCCGGCGAGACCAGCGACGGCCGCCGCGAGTACGCGCAATAACAGCGGTGGAAGAAACAGAATCGCGGCAACTGCGGCAGCGGCCAGCACAACGCCGCTGAGGAGTCGGGTCATTTCGCGCCGATCACCGCGGGCGTCGGATTGATGCCTCCATAGCGCCGTTCCCGCTTCTGATACGCGAGCACTGCCTCGAGAAGATGGCGGCGTCTGAAATCCGGCCACAGCGTGTCGGTGACGTAGATTTCGGCGTAGGCAATCTGCCAGAGCAGGTAATTGCTGACCCGCATCTCGCCGCTGGTTCGAATCAGGAGATCTGGATCTGGTTGACCCGCTGTGTAGAGAAAGCTGGCGAATCGCCGCTCGTCGAGATCTTCGGGACGGATGCCGGCGGCAATCACGCGTCGCGCCGCGTCCACGATCTCGGCGCGGCCGCCGTAATTGAGGGCGATGTTGAACAACATCCCGCCGTTGCTCGCCGTCCGGTCGATCGCCTGACGCAGCTCGTCCTGAATATCAGGGGCAAGATCCTCGATCCGTCCGATCACCCGGAAGCGGATGTTGTTGCGCAGCAGCGTGTTGAGCTCGGACCGCAGATATCGCTTGAGGAGCAGCATGAGCGTGCTGACCTCGCTCGGCGGACGCTTCCAGTTCTCGACCGAAAAGGCGTAGAGCGTCAGGACGCGGATCCCGAGGCGAGCGGCGGTTTCGACCGTCTCGCGCACCGCATCGATGCCCGCGCGATGACCTTCGACCCTCGGCAGGTGGCGGTGTGCGGCCCACCGCCCGTTGCCATCCATGATGACGGCGATATGCGCCGGCAACCGCTCGAAGTTGACCTGACGCGCGAGTGTTTCGTCGGGGTGCCCCGGCGGAATCCACGCCAGCAACTCGTCAAGGGACACGCCGCATCTCTCCCGGAGGCAAGCACTTAATGATAGTCCACCCGGACGAGGAACAGACCGTGCGGCGGTCCCGTGGCGCCCGCCGCACCGCGCTCGCCACGCGCCAGGAGCATCTCGACATCCTTCGCCACACGCCAGCCGCGCCCGATTTCCACGAGCGTCCCGACGATCGCTCTGACCATGTGACGAAGAAACCCGTTGCCTTGGACGACATACGTGAGGCGAGGGCCCTCTTCGATCACACACGATCGCGTGATGGTGCGGACCGTTCCTTCCGTGTCGCTCCCGACGCTGCGAAATGCCGCGAAATCATGCGTACCGACGAGCGCACCGGCGGCCATTCGCATCGCGTCCACATCGAGCCCTGAGCCGACGTGCCATTCATACGCACGTGCGAATGGATCGGCGATGGGGGCGTAACGCATCCGGTATTCGTAGATCTTCGACCGCGCGCTGAAGCGGGCGTGGAAATCAGGCGGCGCCTCTTCCACGCTCAGCACGCGAATGTCCTCCGGGAGCTGTGCGTTGAGCGCCCGCGTCAGCGTCGCGACATCGTGCGCACACGTGAGGCGGACGCTGGCCACCTGACCGAGTGCATGGACACCCGCATCGGTGCGACCGGCGCCGTGCACAACCACAGGCGCACCCTCGAACCGCGCGAGCGTCGTTTCGAGCAGACCCTGGATCGACTCACCCTGCGCCTGTCGCTGCCATCCCACGAACCGCGTGCCGTCGTAGGCGAGCGTAAGTTTCAGCGTCCGCATAAAACGAACCACAGAGACCCAGAGGACACAGAGAGTTCTGTATTTCTATTTTCCTCTGCGTCTCTGTGCCTCTGTGGTTCGTGATCAGGCACGGGATCCGGGCTTGACGACAGGCAATCCGGCAGCGCACAGAGGACATGCCTCGGGCTGGTATGTGGGCAGCGACACGGACGCGAGCGCATGAAACGGGACGCCGAGATTCTGCGACCCTCCGCTGCGATCGATAATCGCGGCGGCACCGACGACCTCTGCGCCTGCGGCGCGCGCCACTTCCATCGTCTCGCGCGTGGAGCCGCCGGTGGTGACCACGTCCTCGACCACCAGGACGCGCTCCCCGGGCGAGAGGGCGAACCCGCGTCGCAGCGTCAGCTTGCCGTCCTGTCGTTCGGCGAAGAGCGCCCGCACGCCGAGCGCACGGCCGACTTCCTGCCCGATCACGATCCCCCCGAGCGCCGGCGAGAGGACAGCTTGGGCCCCGAGCGTACGGACACGGTCGGCGATCGCCTCTCCGCAGGCCTCGGCTTCACGCGGATGTTGCAGCACGAGCGCCGATTGCAGATAGCCTCGACTGTGCAGTCCCGAGGTCAGTCGAAAATGTCCTTCGAGCAATCCGCCGACACGACGGAAACGGTCCAGAATCGATTCGGCCGTAACAGAGATCATTTTCGGCGAGTATACCTTTTGCACGCCGGCGAACATCCCGTCGTTGCCGTCCGTCCTAACACTCGTGGCGGTGTCCCAGTGTGTGCAGACACCGGGAACCTGTTCATCTGGAGCCAATCTCACATGCGTACGATTGTCATCCCTGCCTGCCTGGTGGCGGCCCTTGTGTCCGGCGCCGGGACCATGGCGTCCGTTTCCGCACAGGAACCTGCCCTCCGCCAGATTCAGACACAAGCCCCAGCCGCCGGCGCTGACGCGACCCAGGTCCGCCGCATCACCGCCGACGAGGCCGTGCGTCTGGCGCTCGAGAACAATCTGGGCATTCAGGTCGCGCGCATCAACCCGCAAATCGAGGATCTCAGCGTCGCGCAAGCGCGCGCGGCGTGGACCCCGAACTTCGCGACAACCTTCCAGCAGAATGGGACCGACACGCCGAACAGCAGCTTCCTGACGGGCGCTCAGGGATCGAAGCTGACGACGAATCGGTTCAACAGCAATGTCGGCGTGGATCAGGCGCTGCCGTGGGGCGGCAGCTACAGTATCGGGTGGGACAGCTCGCGAACCACGACCACGAATCTGTTCGCGAACTTCTCTCCACAAGTACAGTCATCGCTGTCGCTGAACTACACGCAGCCGCTGCTGCGCGGGTTCCATATCGATTCGACGCGACAGCAGCTGCTCGTCAGCTCGAAGAACCGCGAGATCGCCGATGTCCAGCTCCGGCAGTCGGTGACGTCGACGACGCGAACGGTGCGCAACGCGTACTGGGAGCTGGCCTACGCGGTTGCCTCGCTCCAGGTGCAGCAGCAATCACTGGATCTGGCCAACGAATCGCTGCGCAACACGCGCGCACGCGTCGAGATCGGCACGACTCCTCCCATCGACATCGTCGAGGCGGAAGCCGAGGTCGCGCAGCGGGAGGAGTCGGTGATCCTCGCCCAGTCCCAGATCGAAACGTCGCAGGACACACTGCGATCGCTGATCTTCAACACCAATGACGCCAACTTCTGGAACGTCCGCATCGAGCCCACCGAGCTGCCGCAGGTCACAATGGTGACGGTGGACACTGACGCTCTGGTGCGAAATGCCCTGGATAAACGGACCGATCTGGAACAGACGCGGAAGACGCTGGAGGCAAGCGACATTTCGATCCGCTTCGCGCGTAACCAGACGCTGCCGGACGTCACCGCGCAGATTGACTACGGCCTTACCGGCCTCGGCGGCACGCGGCTGATCCGCGATTCGAGCGGGCTGTTTGGTGGTGCGGTGATCGGCCAGACCGTGCGCAGCTTTGGCTCGGTCCTCGCCGACATTTTCGGTAACGACTTTCCGAGCTGGACCGCCTCGCTGAATATTCGATATCCGATCGGGACCAGTCAGCAGGAGGCCAACCTGGCGCGCGCCCGATTGCAGTACCAGCAATCGCAGACACAGCTCAAGAATCAGCAGCTGCAGGTGTCGCTGCAGGTCCGCGACGCGGCGCGACAGGTGCAAACCAACCAGAAGCGCATGGACACGACGCGCGCGTCGCGGGAGCTGGCCGAGCGCCGGCTCGAGGCGGAACAGCGCAAGTTCGCGGCCGGGACCTCGACCAACTTCCTCGTGTTCCAGGCGCAGCGCGATCTGGCGCAGGCGCGGAACAACGAGCTGCGTGCGCTGCTCGACTACCAGCGCTCGCTGGTCGATCTCGACACGGTGCAGGAAGTGCCTCTCACCGGCGGCACCGGCAGCACCGCGCTGACCGCAGTGAGCGTGAGCAGCGGCACGACGGGCACTGGATCGGCAGGGACCACCGGCGCTGCCAGCGCGTCAGTGCAAACGGGCAGCGGGAGCTTCAGCGGCCAGAGATAACGGCGGCACAGGCGGGTCGCACCGACGAGCGACCCGCGTTGCACCGACGGGCGTCAGGAGATAATTCCCTCGTGCCGCCCGTCTCGGTCACGATCATCACCCTCAACGAAGCCGATCACATCGCCGCCGCCATCGACAGCGCGGCCTGGGCGGACGAAGTGATCGTTGTCGACTCCGGCAGCACTGATACGACCCTCGACATCGCTCGCGCCAAGGGAGCGCGGGTCGAGCATCGCGACTGGAGCGGCTGGATCGACCAGAAGAACTACGCGGCTTCGCTCGCCACGCACGACTGGATCTTTTCGCTCGACGCCGACGAACGGATCACGCCGGCGCTGGCGCAGGAGGTCCGAGCGGTGCTCCAGACCGAGCCGTCGCATCGCGGCTATCGCGTGCCGCGCGTCACCTGTCATCTCGGTCGCTGGATCCGGACCACCGACTTCTACCCCGATTTCCAGACGCGCCTTTACGACCGGCGCGCCGCTCGCTGGCGCGGCAAATACGTCCACGAATCCGTTGGCGTCGATGGTCCAGTCGGTCAGCTCCGCCACGAGCTGCAGCACTACTCCTACACCGATCTGCGCGATCACCTCGACCGCATCAACGCCTACACCACGCTGGCGGCCCGGCAGATGCACGAACATGGCCGCCGCGCAACGGTGGTCGATCTGCTCGTGCATCCACCGGCGGCTTTCCTCCGCAATTACGTACTCCGACGCGGGTTTCTCGACGGCGGCGCCGGGCTGACGCTCTCGATCGTCAACGCGTATTCGGTGTTCGTGAAGTTCGCGAAGCTCTGGGAGATCGATCAAAATCCCAAAACCCAAATCCCAAATCCCAAGCCCCAATCCGGTTCCGAGCCCACGTAACGGTAGCCGCCCTGGCTTGGCGATGCAGGATTCGATGTTGGTATTTGAGGTTTGGAGTTTGGGATTTGGAGTTTGGGATTTGGGATTTGAGCCTTGTTCTCCCTTCACATAGACACGGCGCAATCCTGGCGTGGCGGCCAGAATCAGGTGAGGTACACCGTCACCGGACTGCGCGCGATCGGACATCGCGCGGCGCTCGTCGCCCATCCGAACGGCGAGTTGTACCGGCGCATGTCGGAAGGGTTGGACCTGATTCCGCTCGCTCCGCGCAATGAAATCGACCTCGCCGCCGCCTGGCGGTTGTCTCGCGTGATCAAGCAGCTGCGGCCGGAGATTCTGCACGCTCACGATCCGCACGCCGTGGCCATGGCCGCAACGGCGCTGTCGATCGCATCGCCGACGCCGCGGCCGCTCCTGGTCGCGTCACGACGCGTCGAGTTCCGCCTCGCGCAGAACTCGTTCTCGCGCTGGAAGTACGGACAGGTCGACTGCTTCATCGCCAACAGCGGCCCGATTCGCGATCGACTGGTCGCCGACGGTATTTCCCCGGCGAAGACGACGATCGTCCACGAAGGAGTGGACGTCGACCGCATTGCCAGGATGCCGGCCGCCAACGTGCACGCGGAGTTCTTTCTTCCCACACATGCGCCCATTGTCGGCAATGTCGCCGCCCTCGTGCCTCATAAGGGACAGCAGCATCTGATCGATGCTGCAACGCTCGTGGTGCGCGACGTGCCGGACGCGCGATTCGTGATCGTCGGCGACGGCGAGCTGCGCACGTCTCTGGAGCAGCAGATTCATCGGCGTCATCTCGAACGCCACATCATGCTCGCCGGCTTTCGCGTGGACGCGTTGGAGCTGACCAAAGGATTCGACCTCTTCGCCATGAGCTCGGTCAGCGAGGGAATGTGCACGGCTCTGGTCGATGCGATGGCCGCGTCGAAGGCCGCGGTGGCGACCAGCGCCGGCGGCATCCCGGACGTGCTCGTCGACGGCGAGACCGGTTTCCTCGTGCCACCGCGCGATCATCAGGCGCTGGCCCAGCGGATCGTGCAACTCCTTCGCGATGAACCGCTGCGACGGAGCATGGGCACGGCCGGCTTCAACCGTGCGCGACAGAAATTCACCGTAGAGCGAATGGTCGAGGGAACGGCCGCCGTCTACGCGCGTCTGGTTACCGCCGGCCGCGGCGCGCGGGTGTAATCCGAGGCCGGCAGACGCCGCGCAGCGGGCACTGCTTGTCCCCTTGCGCGCGGCCATAACCGCACGCATTCATCATCCCCACGTGACAGAGTGAAAAGTCGTAGCGCACCGGGTCGTCCGGGTTGATCGCGCGCAGCGACGCCGTGATCTCCGCCGCCATCTTCCAGCCCGGGGTGGCGTAGTGCGTCAGACGCAGGCAGCGACCGAGCCGGATCACGTGCGTGTCGAGCGGCACAATCAGGCGCGACGGCGAGACACGCGTCCACACGCCCATATCGATCTGGTCCTTGCGCACCATCCACCGCAGGAACAGGTTCAGTCGCTTGCACGCGCTGCCGGCCGCTGGACGCGGAAAGAAGTAGCAGACGCCCGGACGCTTCGGCACGCGGCCGTACGCTTCCGAGAGGTCCATCTCGAGCGCTCGCGCGGAAAATGCATCGAGCGCCGGCCCGATGTCCGGCGTCGACGGATCGTCACGCGCGACGAAGAACCCCTCGATCGACTTTGCGTCGCGCAGCATCCGCTTGAGGATCAGCAGCAGCGCCACGAGGTCCTGTCCCCGGATCCAGCGGTGCACCAGCGGTTCGATGCGGCCGCTGTCGCGCACCGGCTCGAAGCCGCGGACGAAGTCCGCCGGGCGCGGCCCCATCACGGCGAGCAGCGCCTCGATCGAGTGCAGCACGCTGGCGACCCGTCCAAAGGCCAGGGCGGCGGCGCAGAACCCCACGATCTCGCGATCCTCTCGCGAGCGGTAGCGGCGGACGATGTGGACTGGATCGGTGGCGGAGTCGACATTGTCGAACGTGGTGTAGAGCGATTCGAGGCGGGTACGAGACGAGGGATCAGTCGCGAGAAGCAAGCGTCGCAAGCGCCTCACCCGTCACGCGGCACACGCGCCAGTCCTCGAGCACCACTGCGCCCATGCGCCGATAGAACGCGATCGCCGGTTCATTCCAGTCGAGCACCGCCCATTCGAAACGGCCGCAGCCGCGCTCCACTGCGATCGCCGCCAGATGCGACAGCAATCGTCGTCCGATGCCGCGGCCGCGCCACTCGGCCTTGACGAAGAGATCTTCGAGGTAGAGACCAGGTCGGCCGAGAAATGTCGAGAAGTTGTGGAAGAAGAGCGCGAATCCGATCGGCTCCGCGCCGGCCCAGGCGATCACGACCTCCGCGGCCGGCCGCTCGCCGAACAGCCACCGCTTCAGGTCCGCCTCTGTTGCAACTGCCTGATCCGCGAGCTTCTCGTAATCGGCGAGTGCTTTGACGAGCGCGACGATCACCGGCACGTCCTCGACGCGTCCCCGCCGCAGGTGAATGTTCTCGGTCACGCAGGCTCAGAACGTGGTCACTGGAATACCGGACGCGCATAAGGGGCACGAGAGGCTGGGGAAGTTTTCCGGCGCCTTGTATTCGGCGAGCGCGAAATTCGGCGTGCCCGCATCCACCATCGCCTCGAGACGGTCGTAGATCTCCGCGGTCGCCAGGATGTCACCGCCGGCTTCGCGGATGAGCGCGGCACAGCGCACGAACGTCTGCCCCGTATTGCGCACATCGTCGACGAGAAGCACTTGGCGACCGGCCACCTGCCGCTGGTAGAAGCGGCTTAGCGTGGGTCCGCGTTCCGCATCGACGCTGAACGGCGCGAACATCATCGGCTCTCGTGCCAGCGGCCGACGGCTATCGAGCAGACCGGCAATCGTGTGCGCCAGCAGCGCGCCGCCCGTGGCCGGCCCCGTCACGACCTCCGTCGCGTCCAGCACCGAGGCCGGCAGCACGTCGATCAGGTCTTGCGCGAAACGCCAGATCGTCGATGGATAGCGGAACAGCTGGTGCGGATTCAGATACATGCTGCCGTGATAGCCATTGCCGAAATCGAAGTGCCCGTTCAGCATCAGCACCTCGTACTGCTGCAGGTCGCGCAAGGCCTTTTCACGAATCTCGTCGCGACGGGTCATGGATGGCTCTGGTCTCTCATCTCTGGTCTCTGCCTCCGGTCGTCCGTTCTCAAACGCGAACCGCGAAGACGTCCGAATTCGCGAACAGGAGGCGGCCGCCGACGATCGTGGCCGCCACACCGCCACGCAGCTCCCAACCGTCGAACGGTGTGTTCTTCGATCGCGAGCGCATCTTCTGCGCGTCGACGCGCACCGTCATGTCTGGCGCCAGGATCGTCACGTCTGCCGGAGCGCCGGCTGCCAGGGAGCCGCCCGGCACGCGAAGAATGCGCGCCGGATTGACCGACATCAACTCGACGAGACGAGGCCACCGTATCACCCCGGCGTGCACCAGTCGATCGAGCGCCAGCGGAATCGCCGTCTCGAGTCCAATGATGCCAAACGGCGCACGATCGAACTCGACCTTCTTCTCGTCGTAATGGTGCGGCGCATGGTCGGTGGCGATCACGTCGACGGTGCCATCGGCGATTCCGGCGAGCATCGCGTCGCGATCCGCAGCCTCGCGCAGCGGCGGATTCATCTTCGCGTTCGTGTCGTATGGAATCGGCGAGGCCAACGTGTCGTCGGTGAGCGTGAAGTGATGCGGCGCCACCTCACAGGTCACGGGCACGCCTGCTTCCTTGCCCTTGCGCACGGCCCGGATCGACTGCCGTGCGCTCATGTGCGCGACGTGAAAGCGCGATCCGGTCAACTCCGACAAGAGGATTCCGCGCTCGACCCCGAGCGCCTCCGCGGCGCCGGGTATCCCGCGCAGCCCCAGCGTCGAAGCCTGATATCCCTCGTGCGCCACGCCGTCCGCCTTGAGCGACGGATCCTCGCAGTGCTCGATGACCGGCATGTCGAACATGCCCGCGTATTCCATCGCTCGCCGCAGCAGCATCGCTGTCGCCACGGGATGCCCGTCATCGGTGATCGCGACGCAGCCCGCTGCCTTGAGCTCCGCGATGTCGGCCAGCAATTCCCCGCGGGACCCTTTTGACACGGCGCCGATCGGGTACACGCGCGCCAGATTGGCTTCTGCCGCTTTCGACAGGATCAAAGACGTCACCTGCGCGCTGTCGTTGACCGGCGTGGTGTTCGGCATGCACGCAACCGCGGTAAAGCCGCCCGCGACGGCGGAGGCGGTGCCCGTCGCGACAGTTTCCTTGTGCTCCTGCCCTGGCTCGCGCAGGTGCACGTGCATGTCGATAAAGCCGGGACAGACGACGAAGTCCGGCGGGATCTCGATCACCGTTGCCCCGTCGATCGGAAGGTCGCGCCCGACCCGCGCGACACGCTCGCCGTCGATGAGCACGTCGTGCACGCCGTCAAATCCGTTAGCCGGATCGACGACGCGTCCACCTTTAAGCAGCGTCTTCATGTGCGGCTCCACCAGCCAGCAAATAGAGCACCGCCATCCGCACGGCGACGCCGTTGGCGACCTGGTCAAGGATGACGGAATACGGGCCGTCGGCTACTTCGGACGCGATCTCCACGCCGCGGTTCATCGGCCCCGGATGCATGATCATGACGTCCGGTTTCGCGAGGCGCAGCCTCGCCTCGGTCATGCCGAACACCGCGAAGTACTCGCGCAGGGAGGGAAAGAACGCGCCCTCCATCCGCTCCAGCTGAATCCGCAGGAGCATCACGACATCGGCATCCCGCACCGCATCGTCAATGACATGGGTCACTGTGACGCCGAGACGGCGGATGTCGGTCGGCACCAGCGTCGGTGGACCGCACACCCACACCTCTGCCCCCATCGTCGTCAGCAGATGGACGTTGGAGCGGAGCACTCGACTGTGCAGCAGGTCACCGACGATCGCGATCTTGAGTCCCGACAGCCGCTTCTTGCGGTCGCGGATGGTGTAGGCATCGAGCAGCGCCTGCGTGGGGTGCTCGTGCGTCCCGTCACCCGCGTTGATAATGGCTGACCGGCAGATCCGCGACAGCAAGTACGGCGCTCCCGACGAGGAGTGCCGAATCACGATCATGTCCGGCGACATCGCCTCGAGCGTCAGCGCCGTGTCCGCCAAGGTCTCGCCCTTGACGACGCTGGAGGTGGCGATGGCGATGTTGAGCGTATCGGCGCTCAGGCGCTTCTCGGCAATCTCGAACGACGTGCGCGTGCGCGTGCTCGGCTCGAAGAACAAATTGACCACCGTCTTGCCGCGCAGCGCCGGCACTTTCTTGATCGAGCGTGCGCCAACTTCCTTCATCGCCTCGGCCGTGTCGAGTACCAGCGTGATTTCCTCGGGCGAGAGGTCGGCGGTGCTCAACAGGTGCTTGTGTCGGAGCGCCGTCAACGCCGGCGCCGACTCCATCTGCTCCACGGTCATGCGGCACCTCCCTGCAGCACCACTTCGTCGGTCCCATCCGATTCCTGGAGACGAACCTGCACGCTCTCCTCGGGGGCGGTCGGCAGGTTCTTGCCAACGTAATCCGCCTTGATCGGCAGCTCGCGATGGCCCCGATCCACGAGCACGATGAGCTGAATGTTCTTTGGCCGGCCGAAGTCGATCAACGCGTCGAGCGCCGCACGCGTCGTGCGCCCGGTATAGAGCACGTCGTCAACGAGCAGGATCTTGCGGTTGTCGATCGAGAACGGGATCTCGGTGCGGCGCACCAGTGGCTGCGGTCCGACCTGCTGGCGCATCAGATCGTCACGATAGAGCGTGATATCGAGGGCACCGGTGGGGACGTCGTGACCGGTGATCTCCTTCAGGCTGCGCGCAATCCGCCGCGCGATCGGGACGCCGCGCGTACGCACGCCAACCAGCGCCAGATCCTCGACACCTTTGTTGCGTTCGACGATTTCGTGGGCGATGCGGGTGAGGGTGCGGCCGATCCGGTCCGCATCCATGACGACAGGCATGTCACCTCTTCGCGGCCTCGCAGGACCGCTCTTAAAGAGTTGCTCGCAGTATATCACTCTGCTGCGGTGGGCGGTGCAACGCCCACTTTCGCTGGTCGGTGCAATGCTCTCTGACGTTTGGACCAAGCCGCTGGCGCGGCGGACGCTACGCGTGAGGTGCGCTCGGTCAGCCGGGTAGCGTGTGGGTCACAGGAGGTGTCTTGTGACCCATTGCCGCGAGATCATGCTGGAGGAACT